>Ga0102930_1000749_pt1 | contig 10800 bp, 8 predicted proteins | sample SalPon1_B_H2O_MG_FD_84514 | JGI IMG/M metagenome (GOLD analysis project Ga0102930, IMG submission 84514) | Salt pond water microbial communities from South San Francisco under conditions of wetland restoration - Salt Pond MetaG R1_B_H2O_MG | ecosystem: Environmental > Aquatic > Non-marine Saline... | reverse complement strand
GAAGAGCTAGGTAACTACGGCTTTACCGAGTATGCAGATGAAGCGGTTCAAGTTGCTTCAAACCTACTTTGGGCCATGTCGGGCCGTAAATATACGGGAGTTACTACGGTAACTGAAAGATATATTTGTACTCTGCGGAACAACCGCATGGGGCCTTCCGAAAAAACCAACAGCCCTGTTCTTTTTGGTGGAGATGTTTACAACATCCCGGCCTCTGATTACGATGAGTATTCAGAGCTTACTTCTGACGGCCTTTCACCAGACTCGAGAATTAAACTTCGCGGTGGGCCTGTAACAAAAATTCACTCAATACGTAACCGTGTAGGTAAAATCATTGACCCTAGCAGCTACTATCTTGTAGATAAGTCAACAGTACACGTCAGAGCTGGCACTCCTTGGACTCCTTGCAATACAGAAATTACTTATTCTTACGGGCTACCAGTTCCGGTTGCCGGGAAAATGGCTGCTAGGAAACTTGCCATCGAGTTCGCTCGTCTTTGGTCTGGCGATGAAGACTGTGAGCTCCCTCAACGTGTAACATCAATCTCACGGCAAGGTGTTTCATACACAATTATTGATAACCAAGAGTTTATCGATGAGCTCCGTACGGGTCTTTATGAGATTGACCTTTTCTTGAAGGTTGTAAACCCAGATAATGCACGTCGTAAAGCTAAAGTATTTTCGACCGATAGACCGAGAGCTCGTCGCTATTCCCCAAAAACTTTAAAACTTACTCCTAACGAGAGCTTTGACCTGACCTCTGTGGTTGGAGGAGATGTCTCCTGGTCTTCTGAAGGCTTGGGTCTAGACCTAAGTAACTTTTTTCCTGATAGCGGGTTCACGCCAAAGATTGAACTAAAAAACTATAGCGGCATCACTACATATACAGTTCCAGCCGAAGACGTCACGCTTGATGGCGTAGCTGAGACAGTTAGCTTTACCGCTGATTATGATTCCATCCAAAAAACTATTGGGATGGTGGACCCTGGGACATGGTCACTTTATGCTTCCCAGAATCAAGACGGTGTAGAAAGCATCGTTGAGCTCGCAACTGGGAACTTAAAAACCCAAATGTATAACTAAAGGAAAATAAATATGGCAGAAGTACAAACTAACTTCACCGCAGCTGACATGCTGGGTGGAGCAAAGAGCGTGAAAAAGACTGCTCCAAAGGCAAAGGCCGCACCTGCACCTAAGCCTGCTCCAGAGCCTGTTGTTGAAGAAACAAATCTTGTCGAGGAGCCCGTGGTAGAGTCACCAGTAGTAGAGGAATCAGAAGAAGGAACCTCAGGGGAATTCTAAATGGCTATTGACTTCTCAGGTGTGTCCGAGGATGCGCTTAATTTAAAGAATATGATGGACGGCATTGTTAGCCGTGTAGAAGCATCATTTGACGAATACGCGGTTGGGCTACCTAACCGTAGGTACTGGACTATGGGGCAGCCCGTTGTTGATTGTGACCAGGTTGTCGTCTATTTTATTAACGCATTCCTTGGTACACCTGGAGAAGAAGTTCCTCAGCCATACAGAGGTAATAGCATACCTCGAAGTGCCACTATTGGTATATCTATTGCTAGAGAGGTTCCTACGGTTGGAGTAAACGGTAGGCCACCTTCGCCAGAAAAGATTCAAGAGTACTCTGCTCAATCGGCAATAGACGCATGGGTTCTCATGGAGAGCGCTAAAAAAATTGACATGTGGGATGAATCCGGAGGATTTGGTCCTGGAGTAGTAGTAAGTATTGATGTGGGGGCCCCTGAGGGAGGTTTCCAACTGGTCAACATGCAGTTGACAATGGTGATTCCCTAATGTATGGATTACCAGATAGTTGGAGTGGACTAGCCGCTAAAAAGATAACTAGAAGACTCTATAGAGGGTTTACCAAAGGTACTGGTGGCTCGGCATTTAAGCTGGCACCCGCAGGAAGAACCACAGGCGGAACTCGAATCAGCATCGAGCTGAAAAGAGTACGAATCTACAAACATAAACTTAGAGTGGAATTAAACACTCCTGCTGGTGAACTCTGGCGTGAGCTGGAGAAAAGAGCTAAAGTAGCTCAGGCTGGTGCTAAAGTTCAGGTTGGTGTTCAGACCGGGGCTCTGCAGAAGTCTATTTATAAAAGACACCTTGGAAATGCAACCGGTCAGTACATAGTAATTGGTTCATCTAAAAGATACGCGTTGGCCCACCACGAAGGTACTAGGCCTCATGTGATTACAGCATCCCCTGGAGGAAAATTAAAGTTTGTTAAAAATGGAAAACAGATTTTTACCAGTCAAGTTAGACATCCCGGGACTAAACCTAACCCATACCTCCGTAATCAACTAAAACACTTTGTCAAGCCAATAGTCATTCTCTAATTAAGATAAAATTGTATTAGAGTCACCAACCGTGCTCTACTAAAAATGACTAAAGAAAGAAGATACAAAGATGGCTGAAATCAAAGATTTTGGTAGTGATTTTGTTGGAGATAGAGAAGCCCCTAAGTTTAAACTGCATGGAGAAGAGTTCGAGTGCGTTAAAGCTGTTCAGGGGAAGGTTCTCCTAAATATGACTACAAAAGTAAGTAGCGAAGACCCTGCAGAACAAGCAAACATGATTAATGACTTTTTTGGATATGTACTGACTGATGACAGTCACGAGCGTTTCAATGCACTAATCGAGAGTAAGGACAAGGTTGTTCCAGTAGAAGCACTGGGAGAAATTGTTGCTTGGATTACGGAGCAGCTAACGAGCCGCCCGGAAGAGCAGCCAGAGGTCTCCTAACCTGGGCCATTGACCTCTGGCCCTACGTAAATGGAAAAGCCCTAAGTATGAATTTGGACCTTAAAGAGATGGATGCTAGCGATATGTGTGACGTCCTTCACTATTTCTTTGAGGAAGATAATCGTTTCTCAAGCGGTGAAGAAGCCGAAGCCCTATCCAAAATGAGAAGTAATCTCTATTTATTGTACGGAAAAACTTATAAATACTCTATACAAGCAAGTAGTGGTAGTACAGGAGGTCGTCAGTATATAAATGATGACTTTAGCAATATAGATGACCCTATGGGGGAAGCTAAATCTCACAAAGGTTATGTTCCGCCAACTAAATTTAAAGGGGAGTCTCACGCGCCTTTCGGTGCAACGTTAGACCCACCCATCGGTGGCTAGAGAAGAAAGAGAGTAGATTATGGCAGTTGTAGGTAGTGCGACTATTGTCGTACGCGCCATAACTACTAACGTTGCTGACGATATAAAGAAGGGCTTTGCTCCCGCTGTTAAGCAAGCTGATAAAGCTGGCGAGCAGATGGGTAAAAACCTGAGCGGTGGAATTAACCGAGGTGTTGGTAAAAACCTAAAGCTAGATTTAGGTAACTTAGAAAAAGAAGCTGCTGCTAAACGAAAAGCGCTTGTAAGCTTAATTCGTACTTCTAATGTTCTAGGTCCTGCTATAGCAGGTGTTGGAGCAGCACTAGGTTCTCTTGGTGGGACTCTAATATCCCTAGTTGGAATACTTGGAAGAGCAATTCCAGCAGTGGCCACACTTGGAGGGGCATTTGCTACTCTAGGTGTGGCAGCTATTGGAGCCAAAGTTGGTCTTGGAGGAGTGTTCGGCGCGGTGGCTCAGGCGACCGAGGCCAATACCGGTTTAGGTAACTCCATTAGGGATATTAGAGAGGAACTTCAACAGTTAAAGTTTGACGCTGAAGATGCTGCTAATGCAGAAAAGCGTGCGGCGCTAGAGCTCGAAGTAGCACGTGAAAACCTAGCCCGTGTGCAAGACCTACCTCCCAACTCTAGGGCCCGCAGAGAGGCTCAGCTTGCATATGAAGAAGCTGATTTAGCTTTTAGAAGAGCCAAAGACAGAGCTGCTGACTTACAAGAGCAGAATGAAAAAGGAATTCTTCCAGGTTCTGCTACTGGTGGAGCCCCTGACCCATTCGCTGAACTAAATGCTTCTCAGCGGGAACTGGCCGAATACTTAGTAACACTTCGACCTCTATTTCAATCTTTAGAAAACGAAATATCTAAAAGGTTTGTGCCTAGTGTTATTACAGGCATACAGCGTGTCGAAAACGAGCTTCTGCGAACTGAAAGCTTTGAAAAAGCAGTTCAAAACCTTGGAACCGCTCTGGGAGATGCTGCAGACAACTTCTTCAACACCTTAATGGACAGCGGTGCTGGTGACAACGTCGTTACCATCCTAAATAACATGAGTACCGCCGCAGAAGGTGAAGAAAGTCAGATAGCTAAGCTGGGTACAATTCTAGCTAATGTATTTGGAATCATATCAGAGGTATTGATTGCCCTAGACCCGGTTCTTGATAGATTCTTTGGGGATGTTGAAGCTGGGACGGGCAATTTGCTGGCAGATGCAAAAGAAGCCAATAAGGATGGCTCCCTAGCTGAGTTTTTTGACAATGCCTACACCACCGCTGAAAGATTGTTCGGCATTGTAGGAAACCTAATGACCGGCTTTAGAGGCCTGTTCACTGAGAATGAAGATGGTGCAGAAACACTTCTAAGCTACTTAGAGGGTATTAGCGAGAACTTTGCAGCCCTTGCAGGTACTCCCGCAGGCGATGAGCTTGCTGGAACCATTAACAGGGCCACAGAAAATGGAACTACTCTACTAAGTATTATTGGTGATATATTAGGCAAACTGCTTGAAATGGGTGGAAGTCAAGACTTTGCAGACGGACTCGCTGAGCTACAGAAGTCTGCTCCAGATTTATCAGAGCTTTTCGACAAACTCCTAGAGTCTTTCCCTGAATTAATGACTCTTGTCACAAACATCATTGAACTAAGCAATAACTTAACAGATAGCGGAACTTTAGAAGCATTCTTTACAACTTTGAATGACATTGTCGAAGGCATTAACGACTTCTTAGGTTCTCCTCCTGTGCAAAAGTTTATAGCTGCCGTCGGACCAATTTTGTCAACGTTTAACGCTATTGCCCTTGTTGGAACAATTATTCTCAACATGGTGCTACTTCCAATTCTTAGCTTCTTCTTTCTGCTCCTTGCCCCCATAGCCAGCTTTTTGCAACTATTTGGATTAGCTGCTACTAGAGGTGAAGCCTTTAAAATGATTTTTAAAGGCATTGGCTTTGTAATAAAGAAAATTTTCTTGGGCATAGGTAAGCTTTTTATGGGCCTTATAGGTATAATTGGAAAGATTGGGCTGGCTATAAAAGCAGCATTTATAGCTAACCCTCTTGGAGCAATCATTACAGTTATAGCATTAGTTGTAGCTGCGTTAGTTTGGTTCTTTACTCAGACAGAAGTCGGCAAGAAAATTTGGGCAGGTTTTGTTGAGTTTATAAAAGGCTTAATAGATGCTATTGTCGGCTTTTTCGTTATGCTAGGTGATAGCATTCGCGAGAGCTGGAACAGGATGGTTGAAAATATTGGCAAAGCCTGGGACGGTTTTGTTGAAGGTTTTCAAAATGCAATACAGACTGTAAAAGATGTCTTCAAAACTATTTTTAATGGCATAGGTGATTTTTTCAAATGGTGGATTAACGGAAACATTAACTTAATCGAGGGATTTGTAAATTTCTTTATTGATGGCCTTAACTGGATAATTAGTAAGGCCAACGAATTAGAGTTTGAAGTTCCTGATTGGGTGCCATTTATTGGTGGCGAAACCCTTGGTGTAAATTTGCCCACTGTGCCTAAACTAAGCCTACCTAGGCTAGCTGAAGGTGGTATTGTGACTCCAACTCCTGGTGGTCAACTAGTGACAGTAGCCGAAGCTGGTAAACCGGAGCGCGTTGAGCCGCTAGACCCTTCTGGACTGTCCAATAGAGATAGGGCAATTATCGACCGCCTATCTGGTGGTCGTGATGGTGGCGGGAATACTATAAATGTTTACGGTACCCCGGGGATGGACACTAAGGAACTGGCTGAGGAAGTATCCAGAAGAATTGCATTTAAGGTCAGGAAAGGCACCTTCTAATGGCTGAAGAATATAATAAGTTTTACGACATAGTAACTGATGCTGCGGCTCAGGCAATTGAAAATGACCGTGTAGATACAGGACTGGCCGCCCTGCCTCAGCCATTTCTTAGTGGCCTTAAGCTAGATGCTGATGTTCAGCTAGGGGATTTGACACTGAACACTATTGATGAAGATGGTGTTGTCTGGGTAATGACTGATATTGAGAACTGGTGGCGCCACCCGGACCCGCAGATACCAGAGCTACAGCGCGGCTGGGGAGATGGAGATTATGATGCTGTCGGTAGATATGGTGCTCGGGTAATTACCTTAACCGGTAGTTTTCTAACTCAAGACCCAAGTCAAGTGGCTGCTGCCAGAGATAAACTTATTAAAGCAACGGACCTTGTCCGTAAAGGTGACTGGCTAGTGGTTAAAGAATCTCCTGTTCCAAAAGCATCTTTTGTAAGACTGAGCGGTGCTCCTAATATTGAGACCACAAAAGCAAGAGGTCGAACTGACTTTTCTATTGGTTTTAAGGCTGCTGACCCAATCAAGTACGAATGGGTAGGCGGTGCTAATAACTTTCGCTCTGCCGGACTGTCAAATTCTGCTGCAACAATAACTAATCAAGGTAACACCAAAGTTTCTACAATAATTCAAGTTTTTGGCCCTGTTACAGCTAGTACCAGCTCCCCCGCAGTAATTACCAAAACTGTAGGAGCAGAAACATACACAGTTAGTATCGTTGACTCACTGGCGGAAGACCAAACCCTAGAAATTGATTCTTTAAATAGAGAAGTACTACTACTAGAGGGAGATTTAGTCTTGAGCGGTAGGTCTAAGACAAGCACGTTGTTAGATTGGATATATCTAGACTCTGGCGACAACACTTTGACATACTCGGGCTCAGGGAGCTGTAGAATTCTATATAGGTCCGGCTGGATAGGCTAAAACAAAAAACTAAGAGACAGAGACATGGTAGAGACAAGACAAGCAGCAGATGTAGAGTATCGATATTTTGTAACCGATATAAACACTAACGAGCTTTTAGCAGAGGTTCCCTTTGTAGATGTGTCCTATAGTCGTTCCTTGCGAGAAGCCGGAACTTTTACTGGAAGTATTCCAGTAGTTGAGGCAACCTTTAATCTCAGTTTATATGAGAACACCCTTCCGGGGAAGCGCGCACTTTTTGTCACAAGAAACGGGGTTACCGTTTGGGGTGGAATTATTTGGTCTCGTACCTACGACATTGTCTCCAAAAATTTAGAAGTATCTGCTTCCGAATTTACAAGTTATCTATATAGTCGCGTTTTATGGCAAACTTTTTCTAATGGCTTTAGCGCCAATGCTAGCGTTGAGTCAGGGGTTGCAACAGTTAAGTTGGACTTTACTGAATATAACTTCACTATAGGGGAACCTATTTACCTCGATTGGGGCTCAGATAGGTCTCAATATAACGACTTTTATAGCGTTCAGACAACAAACGGTACAGATGAAGTAACTGTTAATGCTGTATACGTTGATGCTCAAGGCGTTGAAAAAACTATTCCTGACCAAATCGTAGAACCAGGCTTGATGACGGTAGAGGTTAGGCAGGACACTTATGAGTATGCACGATATATTCTAAGTGAACTAGAAAATGATTTTTTTGACTTACAATTTGCAAATGATGCTATTGAACCAGGCGTTGACCTTTTTAACGAAGTAGAAACGTATTCTCGTAGTAATAATGTTGCAACTATAAACTTAAAAAGTACTCACGAGTTAGTTAAAGGTCAGAGAATTCAAGTAACAGACACCGGAAACGGATTCAACACTCAGGACTCTAAGGTAAAAGAAGTTATAGATAATAAAACTTTTACCTATGAAAATACTGGTTCAAACCTAAGCACAACTACAGCAGTCGAGAATACTGCCAATATTACTTTTTGGCAAAGGTTAAACTCTTCCGTCACTGTCACTACTGATGGCCCTCACGGGTTTTCCGAGGGAGATATTGTATTTATTCAAAACCTAAATCCATCTGTAGATGGTTTCCACACGATTAGAACAGTCGGCACACCTCAGGCAAATAACTTTACTTTTTTGGTTATTGGTAGTTTTGTTGCTTTTAGTCCAGCAGCATCGAATGCTTCTGCAAGGGTAGTACCGGCTGTAACATTTTCTACTTATGGACCATATAGTAATAATTCTTTCCTCGGGATTGAATTTTCTACAGACCAGCCAAGCCAGCAAAGACAGCGTAATCAAGTACTTAGAGGTTTTGAGCTAAAACCAATTGGTGAAATCTTAGATGACTATTCAAACGTACCTAATGGATTTGAATATCGAATTGACTGCGAATTTGATGAGACAACTAATAAATTTAGAAAGATATTTACTTTCCTACCTCTAATTCCGCCCACTTTATCTGCATATCTCTCTAGTCTTCCTGACGGAAGGCTGCCTTCGGGTGAGTTTGCACCTGTATCTGCATTTGGAGCAGATAAAACAGTTTTTGAATACCCAGGGAACGTATCTAACGCTAGCTTTGAAGAGAGTGCTGAAAACTCTGCTACAAGGTTCTGGATTCAGGGTAATGACCCAGACTTGTCTGATGCAGCTAGCCAGCCATACTCTGCTGCTGCTGACATTGAACTACTAGATAGAGGTTGGCCCATAATTGACCAAACTGAAAGTATTGAAGCTAGAGATGAAAACTTCCTGCAACTTATTGCCAAAAGATATTTAGATGAGTCTAGGCCTCCTGGTAGCAATTTTACAATTGCAGTAAATGGTTCGCTGCTTCCTGAGGTAGGTAGCTATAAGCCAGGAGATTGGTGCTCGGTTATTATCAATGATGATTTTGTCAGACTTAGGTTGCAAAGCTATATAGAGTTGAGAGACGGCACGGGCAGGCAAGTTCTTCTTAGAAAAATTGATGCTTTTGAAGTAACCGTTCCAGACAACCCCTCTTTCCCGGAAGAAGTTACTTTGGAGTTAATCACGGAACCGGAGGTCGATAAGATTGGCAATTAGAAGAAGACGTAGAAAGCTAACTAACCTATTAAGCACCTTAGACCGAAGAGTAAAGTCTATAGAGCTTAGGCCGATAGACCTATTATCCGCTGGCGAAGCGGCTGTAGCTGAGTCTGCAATTGATTCCGTTGACGTAATAGTTTCTGATAGCGCACCTGACCAATATAGACCTGTAGAAAAAGCCTACTTCTATGGAGGGGCTGTTTCAGGCAGCTCACCTAGAGTTGAAGTCTTTCTCGGGTCAAATCCTGGCGTTAAAAAAGACGAAAAATTTGAAGTAAGTGGTATCAATGGCTCAGAAATCATAGACCTAGAGCTTTCTGGCGATGATTTTGCTGTGGTATCGGCAAGTTCCGAGCCCTGGGATGGCGATGAGCGCAAGAATTATCAATACACCCCTACTGACCAAGAACCAGAGCTTCTTAACTCTGTTTTATATGCCACGGATGTAGCAGCTCCCGAGGGAACTAGTCAACCAATTGAGCTACTTGTTAAGACTGAGATTGAAAGCTATCAGGGCTCTGAGAGCACTATAAGAATTAACTTAGCTGGACCGCACAAATTTAAAGTAGATGACGTTGTTTATGTTGAGCTTGGTGTTGAGAACCCGATTGTCTTTGGTAGAGACGGTCTCTTTAGACTATCTAATGTAGACACAAACTTTATTGAATATAAAATTTCTACTCCTCTAGTTGAACCAATAAACGCAACGCCTGTAACAACAGTAACTAGACACGTCTATGCAGTGGCCCACAAGTTTGTCAGAGAAGGTGCTACATGGATTGATAGTAGTGGGGATAGTGACTCTGTTTTTGTTTGGCGTGACATTAGATGGGTATCTTTCAATGAATATGTGGGAGATGACGGTGTTGCACCAGCTCCTGTAACTGAGTTAGAAGGCACTTCGGAAAGTCGTGCAGTTAATGGAGTAACTTCGGGCGTAGCGCGGATTACTCTAAACTGGACAAATCCCACCACCAACGCTGAGGGTGGACCCCTTGACGACTTTTTAGGTGTTCAAATTTGGCATAGATACTCTCCAAATGAAGATTTTGTTAAAGGTGATGTAATCCTTGGAGATGATACCGACTGGACCAAAGATGGATTTGAGGTTCCTAAAAGCGTCACATTTAGAGTTTACGCAGTAGATAGTGGTGGACTAAAGTCAGAGCCAGCTGAAATTCAAGTTGATACGACCGCAGCGGCTAAACAAATTAAAGAGCCTACTCCTCCAAAGATTAGTGAATACCTGGGAACACCGACATTCACATGGGACGGGTTGCACACTGATGAAACACGACCATCTTTTGATGCCTATCAAGTAGAAGTGCATATGCGTGCCGAAATAGATGACTTTCCTCTAGTTGACGGGCCTTTTCCGGTTGGCACTTTTTATGGAGCTTTTCCACCTGAACCAGGAGGATACCTAGCAGTAAACGCGAACGACTTAACTGATGGCAATACATATTACGTAAAATTTAGGCTTACAGATGTTCATGGAAACAGCGAAGTCTCAAAACAGGCAAGTTTTGTAGCAGAAGTAGACAAACCTGTAAAATTTGGTGTTATTGATGTGGGAACACTTGATGGCCAGCTAGTTACAGGACTTCAAATTCAAACCGGACCGAATGTGGGTGGCCCGCAGGCTGGTAATAAAAACGGAGTCGTTTTAAAAAAGACCGGTCTAGAAGCCTATGACCGGAACGGAGTCCCTACTTTTAGAATTAGGTCTTCGGATGGCGCTGTGTTCACCTCAGGAAATATAAATTTAAACTCTCTGGCTACCACTACTTATGTAAATCAGCAGATTAATAACATACCTGACAACGAACTTAGTGCTGATGACATAATAAGAATT
>Ga0102930_1000748_pt1 | contig 10803 bp, 11 predicted proteins | sample SalPon1_B_H2O_MG_FD_84514 | JGI IMG/M metagenome (GOLD analysis project Ga0102930, IMG submission 84514) | Salt pond water microbial communities from South San Francisco under conditions of wetland restoration - Salt Pond MetaG R1_B_H2O_MG | ecosystem: Environmental > Aquatic > Non-marine Saline... | reverse complement strand
TTTTTAGAAACACAACTTGTTGATAATAAAGATAATGAAATAGCTGATAAGAGAATTATTCTTTTCATAGTTTTTTTTTTGCAAATTTATAATATTAAGGTGTATAATTAATCAAATTTTGTTAATTAATTTTATTAAAATGCTTTATTTTAAATAAGAAATGTTTAAGGACTAAATTTTTGGAGTAATAATAAATCTGTATTTGTTTTGAAGAATTTCTTTTGCTGCTTATTTGCTTTTTATGCTTATAATATTCTTTATGTGCTTTTAAAACCATTACGGCGTGTTTCCATTTTAAAAGAATAATAAAATATAAAAAACTTAGATTATCAAGTAGCATCCTTTGAAAGATTAGTTTTTTATATCGATTCTCAGGCGCATTTTTAAGCAGGTTAAACAGGGAGTTCCTAAAGTTATAAAATGTTTTCTTAGGGTGTTGTTCATTTAAGGTTCCGCCGCCTAAATGATAAACTTTTGAATCAGGTTGAACCATAATTTTATAACCTAAATTATTAATCCTCCAGCATAGATCGATTTCTTCCTGATGCGCAAAATATAATTCATCAAAACCACCTGCTTCTTTAAAGACTTTCTTCTTTATAGCTAAACAAGCACCTGAAGCCCAAAAGATTTGCTTTTGATCGTCATATTGACCTTCATCTTTTTCTATGTGTTCAAATATTCTACCTCTGCAAAAAGGATAGCCTAACTGATCTATGTAACCACCACATGCACCGGCGTATTCAAAATACGCCTTGTTTTCTTCTGATAATATTTTAGGTTGCAAAGCTGCAACTTCTTCATTATTCTCAAATGTATTGATAATGGGTTGCAACCAATTTTCAGCCGGTCTTACATCAGAATTCATCAATATTTGAATGGGGCAATCAATTTGTTGCACAGCTCGATTATAGCCACCGGCATAGCCGTAATTATCATCTAATTTTATACATTTTACCGACGGGAAGTTTTCATTAATATAATCAATAGAATCATCAGTTGATGCATTGTCAACTATGTAAACATCTGATTCTGGGCTATATTGAACCACATCCGGGAGATATTCCTTTAGAAGTTTTTTACCATTCCAGTTTAATATGACTACAGCAACTTTCATTATTTGTTTTTTGCCGGTAAATCCCGTAGAAAATTATAGGTCTGTTTTTTATAATCCATTTGGCAAAAATAGTGATCTAATCCATTGGTCAGCATTAAATAATCGGCTTTTAAAACTAAATTATATCGAGCAATTTGATCAAAAGTAGATTGCTGTATTTGAATTTTCGGAGCTTTACATTCTACTACCAGATCGATTGTAGCATCACTTGCATAACTTACAATATCATATCTTTTCTCTATACCATTGATTTTGAAACTCTTTTCTTCATTTAAGGAAATCCTTTTGTGATTTTTTTCTTGTAATAAATATAGGACACAATGTTGACGCACCCATTCTTCTGGAGTCAACTGCAGGTATTTTTTCCTGATTTCTGAAAAAATAAAGTATTTGTTTTCTTTATATTTGAACTTAAATTGATATTCCGGAAAATTTAATCTCGCTAACTTCATATTTTACAAAATGACATTTGACCAAATTATACAAAATCTTCAAGCTAAGAAATATTCACCCATCTATTTTTTACAAGGTGAACGCGAGCCCTATTTTGTTGATCTAATAGCTGATCAAATTGAAAATAATGTTTTGCAGGACCATGAAAAAAGTTTTAATCAAAAGATATTTTATGGTAAAGATCTTCAGGCAGATGATTTGATCGGTTTAGCTAAGAGCTTTCCGATGGCTGCGGATCATAAAGTAATTATCGTTCGCGAGGCGCAAGATTTTGCTAAACAGCTGCCTAAAATGGCTCAATATTTTAAAAATCCGCAACCCAGCACTATTCTGGTTTTCTGTTTTAAGTATAAAAAAGTTGATAAACGAACTTCTTATTTTAAAAGCTTAAAAAAGAATGCGGTTATTTACGAATCTAAACCGGTTTATGATAACCAGATGCCGCAATGGATTAACAAAAGATTACAAAATCAAGGCTATAGTATTGATCCTAAAGCATCTCTAATGTTGGTTGATTTTTTAGGTAATGATTTGTCAAAAGTTGATAATGAGCTAAAAAAACTGGTTCAGCTAGTAGATGAAAGCCGGAAAATAACACCGGAACTCATTGAGGAAAACATAGGAATTAGCAAGGATTATAATAATTTTGAATTGACAAATGCTTTAGGGAAAAAAGACGAGTTAAAAGCGCAACAGATTGTGCAATATTTTGCTTCTAACCCTAAAAAAAATCCTTTATTACTTACATTGGCACATTTATTTAATTATTTTTCTAATCTGATTATCTTTCATTCATTAGAAGACAAGTCTAAATCAACTGTCGCTAAAAAATTAGGCATCAATCCTTTTTTTGTAGGCGAGATAAGCCAAGCCGCCAGAAAATATTCAATCAAGCAAGCGGTTAATTCCATTAAGATTATAAAAGATGCTGATGCGCAATTGAAAGGTATAAAAGCTAATCAAATCTCGGAAAAGGATCTTTTAAAAATGCTGGTTACAAAAATTATCAGGAATTAAAACTATTCTTTTAAAGCCTGTATTTTCTTATCGATTTCATCTGCTTCCGCTGTTTTTTGATCGGATAATTTTCTGTTTGTTTTAGAAAGATCAAAGGCTTCTTTTAAAAGCTTTTTCTTCTTTTCCTGTAATTTTTCTTTTTCCGATTTCTTCTTGAATAAATTGAACATATAGGTTTATTGATTTGATTTTAGTAATTCAGGCATTTTTTTAGCAAACCGCTTAAATCTTGGATTAGAGACCTCTTGGATATATCCGTTATCTGGATGCTTTTTCTTGTAATCCTGATGATAATCCTCTGCTACCCAAAATTTATCAAAAGGCTTAACTTCAGCTGCTATAGGCTTATCATAATTAGGTTGTAAAGACTCGATCTTATTATTGATCACATTTTTTTGTTGCTTATTTTCATAAAAAATGATCGATCTGTATTGAGAACCGCGATCTGGACCTTGACCATTTTGCTGGGTTACATTTTGGGAATTAAAGTAAACATCCACTAAAGTTTTAAAATCGATCTTTTCAGGATCATAAATAATTTTCACTGCTTCTGCGTGTCCGGTTCTTCCGGTATTGGATTCTTCGTAAGTTGGGTTCTCCGTGTGTCCACCGGAATAACCGGAAATTGATTCTTTTACACCTTTTACGCTTTCATAAATGGCTTCAACACACCAGAAACATCCACTAGCGAAAACCGCTGCTTCATAGCCATCAGGTGCCGGAACTTCTTTGGGTTCAGTGTTTTGATTCTTATCTTTTTGAGCTTGAGTATTATTTTGTGCACAACTGATAGATATTATTAAAAGTGATACCCATGTGATAAACTTCATAACTTATTTTTTTATTCAAAAATAAGGCAGCTTGTATTTTATTGATATCGTTTTTAGATAAGATTAATGTTAATTCAACCTAAATGTACACAGCTATCTGAATTTTACTCTATTTTTTTAGCACCTTTGTAATATTATAAAAAAACAGTCAACCTATATCAGGGAATGACAGGTCACACATCTCACATCTCACATCTCACATCTCACATCCCATATCTTATTCGGAATAAAATCATTAAAAATTCAAAACTCAATCTTTCTTTTTACCACCTAACAGTCCATTTAAGAGATCTTTTGCTTTATCTTCTACATTATCTTTTTTATTGTCATCATTTTTCTGTTCATCATTATCTTTTTGGCCACCTAATAAATCCTTAATTTTGTCATTTACGGCATCTGTTGCTTTATCTTTCAATTTATCTTTTTGGGCTTGTATAATTTGGTTGCTTAAATTTTTGACAGCTTGCTTCATGTTTACATTGATTTTTGGCTGATCTAAAGCACCACTAATACCCACCGGAAGGTCTACCAGCATATTTTTAAGCTGATTATCACTTAGTTTGGCTAATTGACTTCCAGCTTTATCTCCTAAATATTTTGCCGGAACTTTCAACTTTAGTTGATAGTCCATATTTTGTGAAAATGAATGATGACCACTTAAATTAACTCCAATATCATCTATTTTAAAACTAAAAGGCTTCACATTGACGCCTCCATTTTTAATTTCAAGTTTTGCTTTAAGGGGGTTCAGGTTGAGGTCTTTTCCGTTTAAGAATCCCAATTGATTATCCAGCCTATTAGCAAGCTCCATTTTTTTAGGATTCACACCGGCTTGTTGAATATCTGCTAAAATATCACCTTGCAATTGATCAAAATTAGGGGTTAAGTCTTCATTTAATGTACCGCTTAGGTCAATATTTGTTGAAAACACACCATTTAAAATGTTCATAATGGGCGCAAACTTTTGTAAAGTTGTCATTTCTTTCATTGACTCCGGTATAGAAATAGACGTAAGCTTTAAATGAGATTCGTATGCCGCCTGTTTATTTTTAGTATCTAATATGGCAGATCCGGTAACACTTCCGGATAGCGTATTGGCTTGAAAATCTAAAATTCGAGCTACTTGATTTTTTATAGATAATTTCCCGCGGGTATTTTTAAATTTCATTTGATCATAAATAACTTCATCTGCTTTAAAGTCAGCTTGAAAAGACAGAAAATCCGGTATTTGTAAAGTTTCTGCATCTTCACTTGAAGCAGTTTCTTTTTCAGCCGATTCATTTTCATTTACCTGTTCATCTACTGCTGTACTCATCAAATCACTCACGATTATTTTTTGTGAATTTAGGCTAAAATCTCCTTTCAGTTCTTGATCTTGTAAAGCAAAACCCAAGAGATTATCCAGCTTTCCACTTGCTTGTATATCAGAGTTTCCTGTGGTCATTGAAAAGGATGATAGTTCCGCATAATTTTGTGTAAAATTAATGGCCGCTTTTTTAATATTGATTGGGTGAGGCAGCTGATCATTTGAAAAGTTAAACCCTGTTAAGCTAAGATTACCCAGGGTTTTTACTTGTGCATAATTTTCTTTCTCTACCGCATCCATTGTGAAAGCTGCTTGTATATCAGCAGATAAATTTCCTTTAAGATCAAGTTTTTCTTCCATAGGATAAATTTGATCAATATCAGCTAAGTTCATAGAACCTTTACTGTTGAAACTTATGGCTAATTTATCGGTCAAATCAGAAAGTGCAAATGTGTTTTGCAGTCTGTTTCCACTGATGCTAAAGTTCACTTTCTTTCCTATTACTTTAGTATCATCTATTTGACCTGTTGAATTTTTTATCAATATATCTAAATCAATATGTTCTGCTTGCTTGGGTAATGATGGATAATTAAAAGACGCATCTTCACTTTTCATTGCTATATTAAACTTAGGGATCTCATTTTCCGCTAATTTACCTACTACATTACCATCTACACTAAACTCACCTGAAGTTTCTACTTCATCCATTTGCGTTTGGTAAGCTTCCGGTATTAATGCCAGCAAATTTTTAAAATCTGATGTAGGCGTTGCAAAACTGATATCCATTTGATCAGCCTGATCTCCCAATTGATAATACCCATCAAATTTTAATGGCAACTTATTGATAAGTAATTCGTTTTCCAGAAATTCAAACTTCATGTCTGTTAGGTTGACGGCGAAATCAGAATCCAGCTGTATGTGATTACCGGACAGATAAGATACGCTGTCTAATTTAAAAGATAACATGGCATCAGATTTTGTTTTCAAGGTAAATTCATCAGTCGTAAAGTCTCCGCTTCCTTCATGCTCAAATTTCTTAATGCCAATGTCCATTTGAGATTCTAAATCGATATAATGCAATTCACTGTTGTGGATGGCATATTCTTTTAATGAAAACTTAAGCGGCTCTTGACTGGAATTATCTTCAGATGCACTTTCACTTGTTTCCGATTCCTTAGTAATCAAATAGTTGACCTCTCCATTTTCATTTGTAATTAAGCTTATAGAGGCCTGGTCTAAATTAAAATACTCAATACTTATATTATCAGAGAATGCATTCATAAGGGGCATTCCGGCTTTTACATTTTTAACAGACATCAATGTATCGCCTGCAAATGCTTCCTCCTGATTAATTACGCGAAGATCTTCAATACTAAGTTGCGCATCTGGAAAATCAGCTAATAAGCTTAAGTTAAAGTCGCTCCAGCTAATTTCTGCTTTTAATTCTTTATTAACATTCTTAAGTACTAATTCTTCAATGTCATCTTCAAAAATAATGGGTAAAATAAAGAGTATTGCTATAAATAACAATAAAATTATACCAAATATTTTTAGTTTCTTTTTCATAATAAAAATTTTGGGTAAAATTAAATAAATATTCTATTCTTGGGAATTAATCAATTTTAATTCTTCATCAGATTCTAAGTGGAATTTTTTTCTCATCCAGTGAACAATTAAATACAAAAAAGGCGTGTCTATTGCTGCTATCAATACTTTGAACAAAAATCCACTGATTAACAGGTCAAAAAAAGAACTCCAGGCTAACTCTCCAAATATACTGAGCAAAAAAATAACAGAAAATGTATCTATAAATTGAGATAAAAAGGTGGAAAAATTGTTTCTCAGCCACAGATGTTTGCCCTTAGTCAATTTTTTCCAGAAATGATAAATGCTGATATCTACATACTGCGCAAGCAAATAAGCGGTCATGGATGCGCCTACTGCAATGCCGGTTGAGCCAAATACATTATGGAATATTTTATCTCCAATGGGCGAATTTTCAATAGCCGGCACCGCATCTGCCAATAATACAATACCTAATGAAAAAACCGACGCAAATATTCCGGTAGTAACCACTTGATTAGCTTTCTTTTTACCGTAAATTTCACTAATGCTATCTGTAATAAGGAAAGTAATAGGGTAGGGCAGAATACCTACCGATATTTCAAAAGTGTAGATTCCAAAAAAATCCCAGGAAAAAAACTTTTTAAAAATTAAATTAGATGCTACCAGCGAGGTGATAAACAATGCTGAAAGGATAAGGTATATCCTCAGTGCTAAAGCTTGATTAAAATGTTTTTTTAATGAAATGAGATAATAATTTGTTTGCAAATGTAATACCTCCTATTTTTGTAAGCTTTTAATTAAAGCGGTTTTTAACCTCTTCTTTACAAAAAATTTTATAGATAATTTGATTCGATCAACGCTAACATACATCGCATTGGGCAGTAATCAAGGCGATAGAAGTAATTTTTTACAATTAGCCGTTGATGAGATATTTGAACGCATTGGCGATATTCAATCTATATCTAATGTTTATGAAACGCCCGCCTGGGGTTTTAAAGGTGATGCATTTCTCAACGCTTGTATTTGTGTTAGGACAAATTACTCAGCAGAAGAAGCCTTGAAAATATTGCTGGAAATAGAAGTTGACTTAGGAAGAACAAGAAACCAATCTTCAGGCTATTCTAATCGTGCAATAGATTTAGATATCATTTTCTATGGTGATGTTACTATTTCTTCTAATAATTTACATGTTCCCCATCCGCAATTAGCGCATCGTAAATTTGTTTTACTTCCCATGTTAGATATCGCCGCTGATGTAATCCACCCGATAGAACAGGTAAGTATAAGTAAAATGCTGAAAGCAACAGCAGACCGTTCTGAAATTCAAAAAGTAGATTTTAAAATAAAAAAACCGCAGCTTCCTGAATTACCGCTCAATTATTTAGTGATTGAAGGCAATATTGGCGCCGGAAAAACTACTTTTTCTAAGATGATTTCAGAAGACTATCAGGCAAAATTATTCTTAGAGCGGTTTCATGATAATCCTTTCTTACCCAAATTTTATCAGGATAAAAAAAGATATGCTTTCCCCTTGGAGCTTTCTTTTCTGGCAGATCGACATCAGCAGTTAGTGGAAGATATCGGTCAGTTTGATTTGTTTAGAAAATTTGCGGTTGCAGATTACGATTTTTATAAGTCGCTGATTTTTGCGCAGGTCACTTTACAGCAAGATGAATATCATCTATATAAAAGATTATTTGAAGCCATGTATAAAGAATTACCCAAGCCGGACCTATACGTTTACTTTTACCAAAAAACAGATCGATTATTAGAAAACATCAAAAAGCGAGGTCGGGATTATGAGCAAAGTATAGATGTTGAATATTTACAATCTTTACATCAAGGATACATGCAATTTATACGTCAACAAAATTATCTTAACACAAAGGTTATTGATATATCAGAAATTGATTTTGTAAATCATAGAAAGGATTATATTGAATTATTAAATAAAATCAGTCATTTAATTTCATAAAGTTTACTTTTGAATAAATTAAAAAAATGAAAATAATACTATTAATTCTATTTTTTAGTGCAACTATATCGGCAAAAGTTCAAGACTTTAAAGTAGGCGGAGGTTTAACATTAGGTACGGAATCAAGTATTGATGAAGATGCAACAGGCAAATCTGCTTTTGGGATAAATGCAAGAGGGGTCTATAAGATCGATGAAAAATGGGGTGTTACAGCAGGCTTCACTTATTTCTTTTCAGATGCTCCTGAACCCATTGATCTTACTCTGTATCAATTTAATTTTGATGGTATGTATTCATTTGTAAAAAATGACGTAATTGATTTTTATGGCTTATTAGGTTTTGACTTGGGTTATGCCAATTATGAAAATACAGATAACTTTAATTCACTAGATGATTCTCAAGTAGGTTTAGATATTGGAATAGGAATAATTACTGAATATGGAATATTTTTTGAGGCTAAAGCAGAAGGTGCCTTTAATCAAGGACAGTTTACATAGGATATTTATTCAAATTATAAAAAGCCATCAAAGGCAAAAAGAATTTTAATACTTTAAATTTATATGGCTAAGAACACGGTTAATATTCAGAATAAAAAAGCGCGCTTTAACTTTGAGTTGTTAGAAAAGTATGATGCCGGGATAGTTTTGGCGGGAACCGAGATCAAATCCATTCGAGAAGGTAAAGCATCCATTGCGGAAAGCTTCTGTGAGTTTAATGAAAAAGGAGAGCTTTTTGTGATCAATATGACCATACAGGAATATTCGCACGGCAATTACTTTAATCATAATCCAAAAAATGCTCGTAAACTATTATTGCAAAAAAACGAATTGCGAAAGTTGCATAAAAAAGTTAAGAACACAGGCTTGACCATTGTCCCATTAAAAGTATATTTAAATGACCGCGGATTAGCTAAGATGAAAATATCGCTGGCAAAAGGGAAGAAACTTCACGATAAAAGACAAACCATCAAAGAGCGCGAATCAAAGCGCAAGCTTGATCAGGTAAAGAAGGCATTTAATAATTAGTATGAAAAAAAAGCGTGTTGTTGTAACCGGATTAGGCGTAGTGGCTCCTAATGGGATAGGAGTGCCCGATTTTTTATCTGCATTGCAAAGTGGCAAAAGTGGTATCCGCTACTTTCAGCAATTAAAAGATTTAAATTTTTCTTGTTGTATAGGAGGCCAACCTGATCTTTCACAAGAGACTATCGATCAGAACTTTACCAAAACAGAACAGCGTGGCTTAAAAGCCAGTGGAATCCATTATGGCGTAATTGCCGGTTTAGAAGCTTATAAAAATGCAGGTTTTGCATTAACAGAAAAAAGAGATCCTGATCTTGGTATCTGCTTTGGAACCGGAATTTTAGGCGTAGATAAATTTCGGGATGCAATTCATAAAATTGATGCCGGAGATGTTCGCAGATTAGGTTCAACCTCTGTTATCCAAACCATGGCCAGCGGTATCAGCGCTTTTCTTAATCAAAAACTTAAAGCAGGCAATCAGGTAACAACTAATTCATCTGCCTGTATTACCGGAACAGAAGCTTTAATACAAGGTTTTAGACATATACAAAACGGAGGAGCTGAAAGAATGTTAGTAGGTAGTTGTAGTGATCATGGACCTTATGTTTGGGGGGGATTCGACGCCATGCGGATTCTTGAATACCGCTACAACAATCAACCCGAAAAAGCAGCTGCTCCTTTTTCTGATCGCGCAAAAGGTTTTGTGCCTTCTAGCGGAAGTGGTGCATTGATGATTGAAAGTTTAGAATCGGCTGAAAAAAGAAATGCACCTATTTTAGCTGAAATCACAGGAACTTCTATCAACTCCGGCGGTATGACGGATGATGGAAGTATGACTGCAGCTAATTCAGAAGCTGTGGTTGAGTGTATTCAAAGGTCGATTGAGGAAGCTGGTCTTTCACCGGCAGAAATCGATTTAGTGAATGGTCATTTTACCGGAACGAAAGGAGATGTAAAAGAAGCTCAAAACTGGCAAAGAGCACTTGGATTAACAGTGGATAAAATGCCTTTTTTCAACTCAACTAAAGGGCTTATCGGGCATGCTTTAGCAGCTTCAGGAAGTATAGAAATAGTAGCTTGTGTTTTACAAATGCAACATGATTTTGTTCATGCTAATTTGAATGCTTATCCCCTTAATCAGCAATTAGCAGGTTTTATTCCAGCCGATAAATTACCTGAAAAAAGCATCAGTCAACCTATTAAATATTTAACTAAAGCTAGTTTTGGCTTTGGTGATGTCAATGCTTGTCTTGTGATGAAGAATAAAAATTATCAGTAATCAAAATATTGCCATTTTTTTCTCTATTCTTCATTTAATTTCATTGTTGTCCGATTAAAATTTATAAAATCCATGCTATGTGCTTATGATGATTGATTTGAGAGCTGCTTAATTTTAGAATACCTTGCTAAAGTAAGTGTTTGATAGAAGACTAATAAATGGCTTTTATAAGATTCATTTAGCTGATATAGAGCTGTTTAAATTTAATCTCATATCCCATTTCTCATATCTCCTATCT
>Ga0102930_1000747_pt1 | contig 10803 bp, 10 predicted proteins | sample SalPon1_B_H2O_MG_FD_84514 | JGI IMG/M metagenome (GOLD analysis project Ga0102930, IMG submission 84514) | Salt pond water microbial communities from South San Francisco under conditions of wetland restoration - Salt Pond MetaG R1_B_H2O_MG | ecosystem: Environmental > Aquatic > Non-marine Saline... | reverse complement strand
GCTGATATGCCGCTAGAAGACATTATCAAGCAAGCTGAAGGTGGTATTTATAATAATGCTGCACAAACGTGGAACCATACATTCTTCTGGAATTGCATGAAGCCTAATGGCGGTGGCGAGCCAAGCGGTGCGCTAGCTGACGCCATCACACAAAAATGGGGCTCTTATGATGAATTCAAGCAAGCTTTCCAAGCGTCTGCAGTAGGTAATTTTGGTTCTGGCTGGACTTGGTTGGTGCAAAAATCTGACGGCTCTGTCGACATTGTCAATATGGGCGCAGCCGGTACTCCCCTCACTACAGGTGACAAACCTTTGCTGTGCATTGACGTGTGGGAACATGCTTATTACATCGACTACCGTAATGCACGTCCTAAGTTCGTTGAAACCTTCGTTGAGAACTTGGTGAACTGGGACTTTGCCGCTGAAAATTATGCTGCTTAAGCCGTAACGCCCTACTCATCGGTCGCTGAATGCTAAAAAAGCCGGATTTATTCCGGCTTTTTTGCGTCGTATCACTTGCTGAATCATGACATTACGGTTACAAACCAACATCATGAACAATAAGCAATGACAAGGCTACCTAGCGATGCAGCAAAAAGCATTAAAGTTACAGGAAACATCCCATTTTCTACGCGAATGGCTCAAAGCCCCTTTAATCACCGCTTCTGTCATACCATCGAGTGAGCGCTTAGCACACAATATGGTCAAAACGTTAACGGTTGATAGCGGCACAGTGATCGAATTAGGCCCAGGCACTGGGGTTTTTACGCGCCAGTTATTAGCGCAAGGTCTAAGAGAAGAACAATTGGTTTTAATTGAGTTAAACGCTTGTTTTGCACACAAGTTGCGCCTTAGCTACCCACATGCCACGGTGATCAATGACGCGGCTGAAGCAATGCAGCGTCTCAATTTAGGCCAAGTGGGTGCTGTCGTTAGCGGCCTACCTCTGCTCTCTATGCGTGATGAACAAATTAGCCAAATTTTGCATAGTGCCTTTGCTGTTTTAAAGCCTCAAGGTTGCTTTATACAATTCACTTATGGTTTTTGTTGCCCCGTTAAGCCCGCGATTTTAGCGCAGCAAGGCTTAACTGCCCGGCGCAAAGCCTTTGTGGCTGCTAACTTACCCCCCGCTAGTGTTTATCATTTAACAAAACATGACATTTAACAGTGTGTGAGTTAAACTACGCGATTCACCCGTGTGGTGATCTATGGGGGCGACATGGCTTCGACGTGGATTACAACACCTGGGGAGCATGCAGTGGATGTGGTGACCACTCAAACACTAGTCACAAACAATAGTCGCAAACGACGACTCTTTCGCTCTCGCAGCTTAATAACCTGTTGAGTGCTGTCTGACCGGCCCCGTGCTTGTGCGACCGGATTACAGGCATCATCTAACACAAGATCGTACCAAAGTTTGTTCAGGGCGGCGGTACTAAAACCTAACTGAACTCACCTGCAAGCCAGCCTGTCTTTCGGCGGGATGCGGGTTAGACAAAAGATAGACTAAGCATGTAGCGCCTTCAGGCAGCGGATTTGCGGACGGGGGTTCAATTCCCCCCGCCTCCACCACTGATTATTCTTATGCAGTCGCATATAGACGCAAAAGCCCTTGAAAATTAACACGTTCAGGGGCTTTTTTGTATTAGGCTGTCTTATCTAGTGACACGCGATCTTACCCCTAAAAAGGGTATATTTGGGGGTATTCCTCCAATTAGCGATAAACCTTACCCCCAATGAAACGAATGCTTACAGATATAGCCGCCAAGAAAGCCAAGCCACCAGCAAGCGGGAGAAAGCCAGTTATGAAAGCGGAATATGATTTAAGTGCAGGCAAGCGCGGCGCGGTGCTGTCTTCCAAGGGTAAAACGCGCATCACTATTTGGTTAGATGATGATGTGTTAAGCGCGTTTCGTGAGCGTGCAGAGGCTGACAATATCGGTTATCAGACCTTGATTAATCAAGCCTTGCCAGTGCTCAGCCACTGGATGAAGGGCAGCTAAGAAAAATTATTAGGGAAGGATATGCAAGCCAATCAGTCAAGCGCAGCCTGAGTTATGAATAAAGCTAGAACTCATTATGACGATACCCCTTATAACCCAGAAGATGAAGAAGCAGTGGCGAACTTTTGGGAAGGTGCAACCATTACCCAAAAAGGAAAGCAGAGAACAGCATTAAAAGTGCCTGTTTCTATTCGTCTAAGTCCTGAAGTGGTGGAGTGTTTTAAGGCAAGCGGTGAAGGTTGTCAAACGCGATTGAATGAAACCTTAAAAGCTTACATTGCGGAACATGACACAGCCGCTTAATACTATGAACTCACAGGGCTAGTATGGCCTGAGTTACGGATGATTGACATCAACTAACTCAAACAAAAACCGGGCCTCGCGCCCGGCTCAACCGACTGTTTTTTGGATAGCGGCAAGACTTATTTTTCAGATTTGCCAAATGTTTTGTCAAACTGCTGAAAGGCACACTTCAGACATAGCATGAGAAATTTTCAGTAGGCTTGGTATCAAAACGAGGCCTAGTTTAGAACGCAGATTTTGCAAAAACATGAAGAAAAGATAACAATTTTGTTACAAAAATCATTAATTTTCATTCGCATAGCATAAAAATAATACCGGCAATCCATGCAGCAACAAGCTTTATATATCTTCCCTTAATCTGCACTTAGGAAAAATGTTATGATCGCGTCTTCTTTATTTTGCCAAAGTATTCAATGATGAAAAAATTAATAATGGCCGTAACTGCCTTATTCTTAGTACTGGCTGTCGTGTGGGCGGGTGCAACTTGGTATATCGGCAATCAAGCTGAGACAGAATTACGTGACGGTGTCGCTCAAGCCAATCAACGCATGAATCAGATGCTGCGTAATAACATTTCGGCGGCCGTACACCAAGGGCAAGACCTCGTCGAGCTCACCCTTCGCGATTATCAAAAAGGTTTGTTAAGCACTCATGCGCTGCTAGCCCTTACGCCTACTGAAGCCTTACGCCAAGACAGCCAAACGGCTGACGTTAAGGTGCCCGAGTCTCTGGAATTCACCACGACTATTGTTCATGGCCCAGTTTTATGGCGGCCTAGTCACAAGGCTAATAGCGCTTTTGGTTTAGCTGAAGCGAATGCCAAGCTCAATACGGCTAACTTTTCTGCCGAAACTCAGCAACAAATTGAACAGCTTTTTGCCGGTAAAGAACCGTTTATTGCCCAATTTACGCAAAGTTTAGGGGCATCGAATGAGTTTGACTTACGGCTCAATCCTATGAGCAACACGGATGCTGCTTCTGGTCTCAGCTTCAACTTAGGTGCTATCCGGGTGAAAGGCAACGTAGCGCAAAGTGGGCAAGGCGACCAAGCCGAATACCGCGTACCGGCTGACTATGAAATGGGCTCGCTCACGTTGCTTGTACCGAATGAAGGCTTCAAAATCGACATCGCAGGTATGGAGGGGAATAGCCAGAGCCTGATTGATGCCCAAGGCACGGTCATTAACGCTAACAGCAGCGCGACTATTCCCCGTGTGAGCTTTAGTTTACCTGATCTACCAGAACCTATCACCTTTGCGGCTGACTTAGCGAGCCAATCTGAGGTGGATGATGCGGGCATCGCTGATGGTGGCTATCAAGTGACGATTAAAGACTTGGTAACGCCGTTACTACCCACTTCAAGCCTTGATTTAAACCTAGATTTCACGGGCATCAATCTTAAAGCAATAGAAAGCATTCAAGATAAATTGCAACGCTTAAACGCGGGCACCGGTGCTGCACCACTCAGTGACGCAGAAGCGAATGAAGTGATTGATCGTGTCTTTAATGAGGTTTTCACCGCAGAACGCAGCCAAGTTAAGCAAACGGCATTACTTGAGAATAAACTGGGTCAAGCCGCGCTTGATGTTAACCTCCGTTATCAAGGTACACAGGGCAAAACACTTGACAGCGTTGCTGCAGTGGAAAACCTCATGCCGCAAGACTGGATACAGATGCTAGATGGTGACATCGACTTTTATTTTGATCATGATTTATTCCCCATGGCTTCTCTATTCTTAGGCAACCAGCCCTTTATTGTGAAAAACGATAAAAATCAATATGCTATGAAGCTAACACTGCAAGGGGATGAATTTGCACTCAATGGTGACAACATGAGCTTTACAGAATTCAGTCGTTTGGTCGGCATGACCATGATGGGGAGCATGGGTCGCGGTATGGCACCACCCGCGGCTAGCCCCAGCGCACCACCACAAAGCGGTGGTGAGCTAACGGAAGACGAAGCCGCCGAACTGCAACAATTGATGGAAGAAATGGAAGGCATGCAAATGGAACCAGCGCAATAAGTGCTACGTCCGCTGCTATTATGTGGGGCGGCTGTATGCCCCACATAGCCATTCCGTCACTTATTCCTCTATCCACGCGATAATATCCGCCATCACCTTCTCCCCTTGCAAATCCCGCAGTAACATATGCCAGCCATTAGGATAACGAATTTGCTGTGTTTTCGACCGTGTTTTGGGCAAACGCGCCCAGAGTTTATTGATAGGATCTACGGGCACTAGCTCATCTTTATTCCCATACAACAATAACACGGGCTGTTTCACCTTTGGCGCAGCCGCGAAACTTTGATCCATTAAATCCACCAAACCTGCCACCGTATCCATTCGCGAACCCCCGTGCATCATCCAAGGGCTTTGCCAAATTTCACCTAATAACGCGCGATTATCCGTGGGACGGATCTGTAAACTTTCGCCGGTCGGCGACCAGCCTGGGGCAAACTTCAAAGCCAACTCTAAGCCCCAACGTTGATAAAACGGCTGCGTTGTACTCGTCCACACCGCCGGAGCGACTAAAATCACGCCATCCACAGCTAAATCATGCTCAGCCGCGGCCAATAAAGAAACCGCTCCCCCCATAGACGTGCCTATACTATAAAGCGGCGTATCGGGGTATTCACGCCGTAATAATTGCGCCATTTCTTGTGCATCTTGCGCCATCCGCGCCGCGCTCGACCACAAACCACGATAAGGTGAACGCCCAAAGCCACGCTGATCATAAGCCCACACCGCCACCCCTTGCTCGGCAAAATATTCCCCCACCGTCGCGAACGCGCCGCTGTATTCATTAAAGCCATGCAGCAAGAGCAAAACCGCTTTAGGCGGCTCGTCGGGCAGCCAGTGTTGTGCATATAACTCACTGCCATCACTGCTGTGGAATACGGGTTGCTTCACTAACTTTGGCTGGTGCACGGCTTTCCCGACAGGCACACGCGCACTGCTACACGCCGTTAATTGCAGCCCAACCAACATTAAAACCATCAGCCCTAGAACCTGTATTATTTTTATCATCCCTTCTTCTCCCGCTTGCTTTAAACACCCTGTGCTGGCCTTGCATGGAACCCTAGCAGGATGCTTACCTTTCCGCTACCATGCGTCTATAGTGCTATTTAAAACAAAGCACCCTACTTTAGGTGCCGATAAAGGATGCAATATTATGAGTAAAGATCCACATAGTGTTATTGCGCAATTACGTAATGACAGCGACTACACTTGCGATATTCAAGCCGGCTCACACCCTTTAGTGGCAGATGAGCCCGCACCTTTGGGCGGTCAGGATTTAGGGCCTGCACCTTATCAATACTTAAAAGCCGCTCTAGGTGCGTGCACTGCCATGACCTTGCGCATGTATGCAGCGCGTAAGGAATGGCCATTAGAAGATGCTATTATCACCTTACGGCACAGTCGGGACAGCAATAAGCAAAGCGTCTTCGAGCGAGATATTCAATTAGTAGGTGATTTGAGCGACCAACAGCGTCAACGTTTACTGGATATCGCAGATCGTTGCCCAGTGCACAAAACCTTGAGCCAAGGCTCTACCATATTAAGCAAACTCGTCGAAGCTACACCGCAAACAACAGATTAGGGCGCTACCTTATTCTAAGCCCCCGCAACTACTTGCCCCTAAACCCGGACGCATAATACCAAATAGCTTGTTCCTCAGCCGGTAAGCTGGGGTGCAATTGACACCAAGTATTCACATCTTGCGCATCAAAGCCGGGGCAAATGGCTGCCTCAGCCCGGCTAATAAAATGAGAGTCTGCCACGCCGGTGCAGTGTTGCTGGCAAGTGCTGGTGTAAAAACGTTGCCCGTCTTCGCCATAAGCCCAACGCTTATACGGACTATTTGCCTGATGGATCATGGCGGTTGGGCGAAAGTAGCACAGCGAGGATAAGACCGGAATAGGCTCACTTTGTAAATGTGTTGCTAAAAAATTTTGCCAACAATCATCCAATACAAAGACTTGCAAAATCACAATAGCCAGCAAACTCAAAACAACCCGTCGTGTAACGGGCACGAATAAAGCAATCACCCAACCACCAGCAAGCAAGATGACCGCCACACTATAATTTGTCAGTAACATGGCATCGGTTTTTTTATAAATTCTCTACACCATGAACTGTAGTTCGCCTTAAGCGAGCCTGCGTAACAGACAGGCACTTATTAAGGGCATTCAGATAACTGGAGTAAATACGTCTGCCTAGGGAAGTAGGCAGACGCTTAAAGCAAGGCTAACGGCGCTAGCTAGCAGAAGGGGGAGCAGAAGGATTAGCGTTTGTGTTGGCAGCATCATGATCATGATCACCCTCACCTATTGTGTTGATTGAGCCTGAATGACGGACATCTTTACCTTCCACCAAATAGACCACATATTCACAAATATTACGGCTATGATCACCAATGCGCTCTAAAGAACGCGCACACCACATAACATTCAAGCTTCCTTTAATATTACGAGGATCTTCCATCATGCGCGTCAACAGTTCACGGGATAAATTATCAAACTCAGAGTCAATAATTTCGTCACTTTTAGCGACATCGACTGCTTTTTGAGAGTCCATGCGCGCCATGGCATCCAGAGAATCGCGCAACATATCACGAACACAATGCCCTAAATGCCGCAAAGAGGCATGCAAGGAACCACTACCTAGATTGTTGCTGCTCAGTGAGTGACGAGCGATCTTTTCCGCTTCATCACCGATGCGTTCTAGATCAGTGACTGACTTGATCAAACTAATCAATAAGCGCAAATCACCTGCGGCTGGCTGGCGACGCGCAATAATTTGGATACACGCTTCATCAATTTGAATTTCCAAATTATTAACTTGTTGATCGGAATACGCCACTTGCTCGGCAAGCTGGCTATCATTTTCAATTAAAGCACGTAAGGCTTTGCTCAGGCGGTCTTCAACCATTCCCCCCATCTGCAACGCCATGTTACGAACCTCTTCCAGCTCTTGGTCATACTGCTGTGAGGTATGCTGTCCTATTTCCATGTCGAGCCTCCTTTATTTTAAGTCATAAGTCCGATTAGCCAAAGCGTCCGGTGATGTAGTTTTCAGTCAATTGGTGCTCTGGATTCGTGAACACCGTGCTGGTTTCATTGACCTCAACCAAATACCCCATGTGGAAATAAGCAGTACGCTGTGAAATACGCGCCGCTTGTTGCATCGAGTGCGTCACAATGCAGATGGTGAAGCTTTCCCGTAGCTCGTCAATCAACTCCTCAATCGTTGCGGTGGCAATTGGATCAAGAGCGGAGGTCGGCTCATCCATCAAAATAACTTCCGGGCTGACCGCAATCGCACGCGCAATACACAAGCGCTGCTGTTGACCACCCGACAAACCCGTACCCGGTGTTTGTAAACGGTCTTTAACCTCTTTAAATAAGCCCGCTTTCGTCAAGCTTTCCTCAACAATTTCATCCAGTTCAGAGCGATTAGACGCTAAACCGTGCAAACGGGGGCCATAAGCCACATTGTCATAAATCGACTTAGGGAAAGGATTTGGCTTTTGGAACACCATCCCAACACGCGCCCGCAGTAGCACAGGATCTTGATTTTTGTCGTAAATATTCTCGTCATCTAACAATAAGTCCCCTGTCACCCGACAAATGGGAATGGTGTCGTTCATACGATTTAAACAACGTAGATACGTTGACTTACCGCAGCCAGACGGCCCAATCATTGAAATAACTTCATTACGGCCAATATCTAAATTAGCGTCAAAAATTGCTTGCGTCTTGTCGTAAAACACATCGACATGACGTGTTTTAAACTTTTGATCTTCAACAAACGGTTGGCCAACGGGCTGGGTTAAGTTTTCCAGCTCTTTAATGACTTCGGTAATATCCACTTGCTGCTCAGCCACACTGCCTTTTTTCGGCGCTGCGGTCTCTGCATCATGGTTTACTAAATCATTAGGGTCTAATGTTGTCGCAGTTGCATTACTCATATGTGTTTACCACCGTCTCTCAAATTTCTTGCGGAACAGGACTGCCAGCAAATTCATAACAACCAAGAAGAATAACAAGATTATAATGGCAGCGGATGTTTTTTCTGTGAAGGCGCGTTCAGGGCTATCAGACCACAGATAAATCTGCACCGGCAGTACAGTAGCCGGCGAAGTGACACCATCGGGTATATCAATAATGAAGGCAATCATGCTAATCATTAACAAGGGCGCTGTTTCACCCAAAGCTTGTGCCATACTGATAATCGTCCCGGTTAAAATACCCGGCATCGCTAGCGGCAGTGTATGGTGGAAAACAGTTTGTACCCGTGATGCGCCCATACCAAAAGCGGCTTCACGAATCGACGGTGGAACCGCCTTTAAAGCTGCACGGCTGGCAATAATAATCGTTGGCAAGCTCATTAGCGTTAACACTAATCCCCCCACTAAAGGCGTGGAGCGTGGTACCCCAAAGAACTGGATAAAGACCGCTAAGCCAAGCAAACCAAACACAATCGACGGCACGGCTGCCAAGTTATTGATATTAACCTCAATAAAGTCCACGAAAGGATTATTCTTCGGCGCAAACTCTTCCAAGTAAATCGCCGCCGCAACGCCAATGGGGAAAGACAACAATAACGCCACCAGCATGGTGTACATTGACCCAACCAAAGCACCTAGAATACCAGCCTGTTCCGGCTCACGCGAATCGCCTTCTGTAAAGATAACTGTATTAAAACGCTTTTCAATCTGTCCGGCCGTTTCTAAATCTTCAATCCAAGCAATATGGTGATCTTTAATGCGCCGATCGGCTTCTGGTAAGCTAGGATCAATATTCCCCTTCATGAACGTGTCCACATCATCACTGGACAAAAACCAAACATCACGAGTCGTCCCAATTAAATCAGGATTATCAAGCACACTATTCATTAAACGATAAGGCGCATTAGTGCTCACTAACTCACGCATCAAGGCCATGCGTTCGCGCCGATCGGTAACACCGGGGAAGCGCTCATCTAAGGCATTTTGCACCACCTTGGTAAACTTGCCATCTGCACGAATCGTTTCAGGTGAGTCGTCCTGAGTCACTTGTAACACCTCAGGTGATAAATCCACTTTCAATTGAATATAGGTTTGGCTAAACGCTGGCAAACCTTGCGCAAAGATTGTCACCAATAAGAAAGTAAGAAATAAGATACTCGCAATAATGGACACTAATCCATACATGCGGAAACGCCGCTCACGCGCATAGCGCTTAGCGAGACCGGCTTTAACAACTTCAGTAGCTTGGCTCATAAATTATTTGCCTCAGAATTAATCGTATTGTTCGCGGTATCTACGCACAATATTCAACGCGATCACGTTTAAGATCAGCGTTAATACAAACAAGGTCAGACCGAGTGCAAAGGCTGCCAAGGTTTTAGCACTATCAAACTCTTGATCGCCTGTTAACAAGGTGACAATTTGCACAGTTACGGTGGTAACAGCTTCTAATGGGTTAGCGGTGAGATTGGCCGAAAGCCCCGCTGCCATGACCACTATCATCGTTTCACCAATCGCCCGCGAAGTCGCTAGCAAAAAAGCACCCACAATACCGGGCAAAGCGGCCGGGATAATAACCTGCTTAATCGTTTCTGATTTTGTGGCGCCCATGCCATAAGAACCATCACGCATCGCTTGTGGTACAGAATTAATCACGTCATCAGACAAAGAAGACATAAAGGGGATCAGCATAATACCCATTACTAAGCCTGCGGCTAAGGCACTTTCTGAGGCCACACTCAAACCAATTGCTTCCCCTAAATTGCGAATCAAAGGGGCAACCGTCAAAGCCGCAAAGAAGCCATAAACCACAGTGGGGATACCCGCTAAGATTTCTAAAGCAGGTTTGGCGAAAGAACGGAAGCGGTTAGAAGCATATTCAGACAAATAAATCGCGGCCATTAAACCAATGGGCACGGCTACGAGTAACGCAATCACCGAAATCAATAAGGTGCCTGCAAACAAAGGAATCGAGCCAAACGAACCTGAGCCACCGACTTGATCCGCCCGTAGCGCTGTTTGCGGACTCCAATGCAAACCGAACAAAAATTCGGTAATGGGCACTTTTTGGAAGAAACGGATGGATTCAAAGAGCACTGATAAGACAATGCCTAAAGTCGTGACAATGGCAATAGACGCACACAATAGCATTAAGCCACGCACCACCATTTCCACTTGATTACGCGCGCGTAACTTAGGCGAAACTTGTTTTAAGGCAAAAAACATCCCGCCTAAAGCCAAAACAAGTACAATACCTGTTTTAAGCCACGTACTGTTTTTTTGCATAGCCATGTATTGAGTAGCGGCTTGCTGCTGCAAAGGGTCAGCCGTTTCATCAATGGTACCGCTGGCCACCATGTTTTCCACCCGATTCATAAACAAGCCGACCGTGCTTTGATCAGCATTGCTTATTTCAGGCGGCATGGAAGCAATAACATTTTGCGAAATAATGCTGGGACTAAAGAAGGTCCAAAGTAGTAACACG
>Ga0102930_1000746_pt1 | contig 10808 bp, 8 predicted proteins | sample SalPon1_B_H2O_MG_FD_84514 | JGI IMG/M metagenome (GOLD analysis project Ga0102930, IMG submission 84514) | Salt pond water microbial communities from South San Francisco under conditions of wetland restoration - Salt Pond MetaG R1_B_H2O_MG | ecosystem: Environmental > Aquatic > Non-marine Saline... | reverse complement strand
GATATTTCTTTGGGCAGATTTTCAATTACACCGACCAGCAGGGTCGCGCCGGCGTGTTGCCGCAGGTCATAGCTCAATAAACCCACGCGCAGTTTGCGGCCCAGTGCTTCGCGGGGCACGAGTGGCTTCTCAGGCATGGGCTCACAGCCTTGCGTGAGCTTGCGCCAGGCGGTCTCGGCAGCCGCACGATGCGCTGCCTGCGGGACTTTTGTCAGCAGCAGCGAAAATGTGGCTGTCACACCAATGTCGTTATCAACCCCCTCATCCAACGCGGCTGCCAGCTGATCCTCTAGCTCATCAAGTGGACCCCAGACGAGGTTTTCGCGTAACACCGTAACTGCGTACGCCAATACGCTCGCCTGCTGAACATCCATCGTCAGCAACTGCCGGGCGGCCCGCTCGACAAAGTCCAGGTCCAATACATCGCTGCTCAGCTTGCGCAGCATGAGCCAGGCCTCGGTGTGGACGGGGCGTAACTCGAGCAAACGCTTGATGCTGGTAAACGCGTTCTCCGGGTCATGCAGCGTGTCGTAGAAGCGGGCCCAGATGAGGAAAATATCGGGGTGCTTGGGGTCAAGGTCTTGGGCTTTCGACAGATATTCTTCAACCGCATCCAGGTCATCGCGCATAAAGGCCATACGGGCCAGGTTCAGCCAGGGCGCGGGTTCCTCAGTGAGCTCGGTCAGCTCTTTGAATAGCGGTTCCGCTTCGTTAAACCGGCCCAAACTCAGCGAGAGTGTGGCCACATTGGATTTGATTGCGACGCTGTCTGGGGTAATCGTTTGCGCCTTCTCGTAGGCTGCCAGGGCTTCCTGCAGCCGCCCGCATTGCTTGAGCAAGACCCCATAGTTGCCCCAAAAAAAGGCATCATCGTCGGCTGCATAGCTGGCCGCGAGCTCGCCTTGTTCGGTGGCATCATGGATCCGCCCCTGCTGGCGAAGAATCAACGATTTGAACAGGCGCGCATGCGCGTGCGTATCATCAAGGGCAAGCACGCGATCATAACGCTGCAGCGCCGACTTCGCCTTGCCCTTACGATGCATGGCTTGAGCGCTTTGAAAAAGCTTTGCGACTTGGCTCATATCATTCCCCGACCCATTAGGCGCTGGAGGCTATCAAGAAACTCTGACAATGCACAGTAGGTAGGCAAAGCCGGGCCAGATCACGTGCGAGAGTATCTGCTGGTCCTACGCTGTCAAGAACCGGTTTTTTGTCTTGATCCTGCATTCACTTCCCCTGAATGATCGAGAGCCTCTGTGCTATCGTGACCAAAGAATGCACCGTAGCCGACAGGGATGTGTCTTGCATGGCGGGTCGTCAACCCAAAATCCTCTGGGCCAATCCCTTCTGCCTGCTGGATCTATCCAGCGGGGCATCGATGGCGGTTCGGCAGCAGTTGCTCGAGCTCAAAAAGCGCGGTTATGCGGTGCAAATCCTGGGGGCCACCATATTTGACTCGCCAGCAGGTCTTACCCGGTTGAAGGCGCATTGGCAGGCCCTGCAAAAAAGCCCGAGGCCGGTCGTCAACATCAAAGACCCGCCCCTTGAGTATACGCTGATCAAGACCAAACGCACCGAGCGGGGCCAGATGACCGCCGAGGAGGAGGCGCGTTGGTACAAGCGATACATCCAGTTGCTCGAGCGGTTCAAGCCGGACTGGGTCTATTACTATGGCGGGCGCACCCTCGATCTTTTGATCGGTGATGAGGCCCGGGCCCGCGGTATCCCGGTGGTGGCCTATCTGGCCAATGGCAACTTCAAGGGCAAGCGTTGGTGCCGTGACGTTGATCTGATACTCACCGACAGTCACGCCACTGCCGGCCTCTACCGCGACCGCGAAGGCCTGGATGTCACACCCATCGGCGCGTTTATCGACCCGGCCGATGTCGTTGCGCCGAAGCGCGCCCCGGCCAACATCCTGCTGGTCAACCCCTCATTGGCAAAGGGCGCGGCGGTGGTCATCCGCATGGCCATGCTGCTGGAGAAAAGCCGGCCGGATATCCGGTTCGAGGTCGTGCAGTCGCGCGGCAGTTGGCAGGCGCTGCTAAAAGAGGTCTCTACCCAGTGCGGCGAGCCGCGTCGCGAGCTGTCCAACGTCACCTTAACGCCCAACACCGCCGACATGCGCCCGGTGTATGCCCGGGCCAGAGTGTTGCTTGCACTCAGTCTGTGGTGGGAGAGCTTTGGGCGTGTTGCCGCCGAGGCGGCCATGAATGGGATACCGGTTGTCATCACGCCAAGGGGCGGGTTGCCCGAGGCGGCGGGCGCCTGCGGCCATCCGGTGGATTTGCCCGAGAAATGCTACGAGCCACCATACAACAATATTCCCAAAAACCACGCCCTGCAGCCGGTCATCGAGCAGGTCTGTGCACTCTACGACCGGCCGGCGACAACCCCCTCTGCAAAGGAAGGGCTACCTAATGCGCATTCCATTGACCAGGCCGCCGACCGGCTCGAGGCGGCGCTTGCAAGCGTGAGGCGCGCGCCCTGATCCGGCCCCGGGTGTGACCGGTTGGTTAATGGCCGCTGTAGAGAATGTTCAGCCTCGCTCAAGTGGGGTACCATCCGGCAGCATGGCGGGACTTTTCACTGGCGGCGCCGACAGGGCGGTCGGTATCAATGGCTTTTAGTGACCAGCAACTGGCGCTTTGCGTCGACCTTGACGGGACCCTGCTCGACTCGGACATGCTCATCGAAGCCGGGTTTGCGTGTCTCAAAAAAAGCCCCGGCAAGGTGCTCTCGCTTTTGGGTTGGCTCGGGCAGGGGCGGGCCAGTCTCAAGGGGTATCTCGCCGAGCACAGCAGTGTCGATGTCTCGGTTCTGCCCTACAACCAGAGCGTGATGCGGTTGATTGGCGAGGCAAAAGCGGCGGGCAGGCATGTGGTGCTGGCCACCGCGACCCACCGCCACCTGGCCGAGCGCATCGCCGAGCATCTGGGGTGCTTTGACGAGGTCTTCAGCACGCAAGAGGGCGTCAACCTCTCTGCTCGCCAGAAAAGTGAACGCCTTGTCGAGCGGTTTGGCGAGGGCGGCTTTGATTATGTCGGCAACGCCGCCGACGATCTGGCGGTCTGGCGGTGCGCCAACTCGGCGATTATCGTCAACCCCGAGCGCGGGGTGGAGCGCCTCGCCCGAGCGCACGCCAATGTGACCACGGTGCTTGAAACGCGCCAAAGCCAGCTTCGAGCCTGGGTCAAGGCACTGCGGCTTCATCAGTGGATGAAAAACCTCCTGGTCTTTGTCCCGTTACTTGCCTCGCACAACCTCACCGATCCGTGGTTGCTGGCTGACGGGGTGCTGGCGTTTGTCTTCTTTGGGGTCTGTGCTTCGAGCGTTTATCTGCTCAACGACCTGCTTGACCTGAACGATGACCGGCACCACGTCAGTAAAAGACATCGGCCGTTTGCGGCCGGCACCCTGCCGATCAAACACGGGCTTGCCGCCTTTCCCCTGCTTTTGCTGACGGCGTTTTTGGGCGCCTGGATGCTTTTGCCCATTGAGTTTGTGGGTGTCCTGTTGGTCTACTACGGGCTCACCCTGGCCTACTCTTTGTGGCTGAAGCGCCATATGGCGGTGGATGTGATCGGGCTGGCCAGCCTGTATACGGTCCGGATCATTGCCGGGGCGGCTGCACTGGGTTTGCCACTGACGTTCTGGATTCTTGGCTTTTCGATGTTCATTTTTCTGAGTCTCGCCCTGGTCAAGCGCCATGCCGAGCTGCATGAGGCACGACAGCAGGGCCAGCAAGCGCCTGCCAGGGGGCGGGGTTATTACCCCGGTGACCTGGAGATGATTGCCTCACTGGGAGCGGCGGCAGGCTATATGGCGGTCATGGTCCTGGCGTTGTACATCCAGGACGAGGCCACACAGACGCTTTACTCACAGCCACAGATCATCTGGCTGGCCTGTCCGGTGCTGTTATTCTGGATCACGCGGGTGTGGATTCTGACCCACCGGGGTGAGATGCATGACGACCCGGTGATCTTTGCTGCCAAGGACAAGGTCAGCCTGGCCACGGGGGGGTTGCTTGCCGTCATCTTCTTTATCGCAACCTGACAGACCGTCGCGCGCGATGTCGAAAGTGCACGCCTGGGGCCGGCTTGGTGAATATGACCACCAGGTCGACATCCTCCGCGACCGCAGTCGGGCGCCCGGCCAGATTCGGGCGGGGGCGCCGGGGCTGACGTTTGGCATGGGCCGCAGCTACGGCGATGCTTGCCTGAACCCGGGCGGCCGACTGTGGAAGACCTCGGGGCTCGACAAGCTGATCGCCTTTGACCCGCAAACAGGCCGTCTGGTGTGTGAGGCCGGTGTACTGCTGCGGGACATCCAGCGGGTTTTTGTCCCGCAGGGCTGGATGCTGCCCGTCACCCCGGGCACCCAGATGGTCACGGTGGGCGGGGCGATCGCCAATGACGTGCATGGCAAAAACCACCACGTTTTTGGCTCGTTTGGTGATCAAATCCACGCCATTGTGTTGGCAAGAACCGATGGCGAGATCGTACACGCCTCGGCCGAGCAGAACGCCGACTGGTTGGCAGCGACCATCGGCGGGCTCGGGCTTACCGGGGTGATCATGGAGGCCGAGCTTCAGTTACGCCGGGTGGACTCGCCCTGGCTGGATGCGCAGACGCTGCCCTACAACTCCCTGGATGCATTCTTTGATCTTGCCCATGCATCGGAGGCGGGCTGGGAGCATACGGTCTCGTGGATCGATTGCATGAACCGGCACGACGCGCGTGGGATTTTCATGCGCGCCAACCACGTCTCGGGCGCGGGGCAATCCGGCCCCATGCCCTCGAACAAGAAAAAAACCATGCCCTTTGTCCCGCCCGTTTCGCTTGTCAATAAACCTTCGCTGGCCGTCTTCAACCAGCTCTATTTCCATCTAAACCGGTGGCGGGCCGGGCACAGCCGGGTCCATTACGAGCCGTTCAACTGTCCGCTCGACAACCTTCTGGAGTGGAACCGAATGTACGGACGCAGGGGGTTTTATCAGTACCAGAGCGTTGTGCCATTTGCCACGGCCAAAAACGCCATTCGCAGCCAGCTTGACGAGATCCAGCGTTCAGGACAGGGCTCGTTTCTGGCGGTTTTGAAAACCTTTGGCGAGCGGCAACCGCGCGGGCTGCTCAGTTTCCCCATGCCGGGGGTGACCCTGGCACTGGACTTTCCCAACCGGGGCCGGAAGACCCTTGAACTTTTCGAGCGGCTTGACCGCATCGTCGACGAGGCGGGCGGGCGCCTCTACCCGGCAAAGGATGCGCGTATGCCTGCGGAGCTGTTCAGGGCCGGCTACCCCAAGCTCAATGAGTTCCTCGGCTACCGTGACCCGGGTATTGCTTCGGCCATGTCGCGTCGTCTGATGGGGGATTGATTGTGCCAAAACGCATTGTCATCGTCGGCGCCACCTCGGCCATCGCGCAGCAATGCGCCCGCCTGTGGGCGGCGCAGGGGGCGTCGAGCTTTACCCTGGTGGGCAGAGACGCCGGCAGCCTCGAGGTCATTGCCCGGGATCTGCAGATCAGAAGCCCTGAAGCCTCGACCCACACCGCGACCTGCGAGTTCACCGATCCGGTGGCCGTGACTGAGTTGGCCGGCGCGCTGGCCGAACAAGGCCCGTTGGATATCGTACTGATCGCCCATGGCAGTCTGCCGGATCAGCAGGCCTGCCAGAGCGATCTCAGGGTGGCGCGCGATGCCCTGCTCATTAATGGCCTCTCGCCGGCGTACTTTGCCGAGGCCTTTGCCGGAACGATGCAGGATCAGACAGCCGGCTCGTTGGTCGTCATCGGCTCGGTTGCCGGCGATCGTGGGCGGCAGAGCAACTACACCTATGGTGCGGCCAAGGGGCTGGTTGAACGCTGGGTCGAGGGGCTCGATCATCGGCTGGCGGATAGCGGGGTGACGATCACCCTGGTCAAGCCGGGGCCCACGCAAACCCCGATGACCGCGCACATGGCAGGCCATGACAAGATGGCGCCGGTCGAGCAGGTGGCCGGCGATATCGTGGGGGCCGTAGAGGCTGGCAAGCGGGTGATCTACACCCCGCGAAAATGGGCCTTGATCATGTGGGTGATCCGCAACATCCCGGCCGCTGTCTTTGGCAAGCTGAAGATATGAAGACCTCGATATCGCGGCTGCCAGCCGTTGGATTTGTGCTTTTCACCGCCCTGCTGGCCGTCGCGGTTGCAAGGCATTATTCCGACATCCCGTTGTGGGATATGTGGGATGGCTACCTGGGTTTCTACAACCGGGTGCTCAATGGCGAGCTGACGGCGTGGTGGGACCAGCACAACGAACACCGGATCGTCCTGAGTCGGTTATTGTTCTGGGTTGACCTTGCCTTTTTTGATGGCAAGAGCGCCTTTTTGATCGTTGTCAATTTTTTGCTGGCCATCGCCGCGGCGCTGCTCATGGGGGTGATCTTCACCGAGGTGTTCCGCGATCAGGCCTACACCCCGAGCCACTGGTTGCTGTTAACGCTCTGCCTGACCATGCCCTTGAGCTGGATGCAGGAGGGCAATCTGACCTGGGCGTTCCAGAGTCAGTTTTTCCTCGCACAGCTTCTGCCCCTGGTGGCCTTCTACAGCTTCTACCTGGGCGAACAAAAACAAAGCACTGGGTGGTTTGCGGCGTCGTTGGGGGTGGCGATTGCCTGTGCCGGCACAATGGCGAACGGGATCGGGGTGCTGCCGATTCTTGCGGTGATTGCATTGCTCGCGTGCCGGCACCGGATTCGAAAAGCCCTTGCCTACGGGGTGGCTGCCATCGCTGTGTGGTTGATTTATTTTGTCGGTTACCGCAGCCCGCCAGGCCATGGTTCGGTCATTGATACGCTGGCCGCCGAGCCGTTGGGAATGCTCGTCTACACCGGGCTTTATATCGGCACACCCGTGCATTTTCTCCTCGATAAAATGACGCCGAGCGCGCTCGAGTCGTCAGTCATCTATCTATCGATGGCAGCTGGCTTTGGTCTGATGGCCGGCGCTTTGGTGATTCTGGTCAAAGCGCTACGGCGTCCCCGCGATCATGTGCTCGAGCTGGCCCTGTTGGGCTTTGTCGCCTACATCGGGGCGACAGCCTTTGGCACGGCGGGTGGTCGGCTGATGTTTGGTCTCGAACAGGCGCTGGAGGGCCGGTATCGGACACCGGCCATTCTCTTGTGGCTTTGCTTTGTCGTGCTCGCCTTCAGGTACTTCGGGCCGCGTCGGCCATCCCGGCATGCCGTTGGGCGCTCCGCCCCGGCGCTGTCTGTGGTTTTGATTCTGCTATTGGTGGCTCAATTAAGTGGTGCCACATCGGACAACCGCCATACCGAGTTCGACCGGAATCTGGCGGTGCTGGCGTTGTCATTGGGGGTCAACGACCCGGATCGCATCCGACAGGTATACCCCTGGGTCGAGCCGGCGATGGCCCGTGCCAGGCAATCGATGGCCAATGGCATTTCCATTTTCAGTCAAGGCAGCCGCTTTCACCGGTTGGGCGAGACGACCGCGGCGGCCATCGCGGACGAGGACCTCCACCCGTGCCATGGCCTGGTGGAGGGGGTGATACCGGTCGCTGGTGAGGCGGGTTACGCGCGCATACAGGGCTGGTTGGCCGAAGGCCAAGCCATAGCCAACCATCCCTATGCCGTTTTCTCAGGGGATGGCGATCTGCGCGGTTATTTGTTGCTCGGCGATACCCGTCCCGACCTGGCCGAGGCCGTATCACCGGCGGCCGTAGACAGCGGCTTTGGTGGGTATATCGCTGGACAAATCGGGGCCGAGCAGCGCATGACGGTACAGCTCGAAGACAAAGCCTGCTGGATGGACCTGCCCGCTGCCGACCTGGCGGTGCGGGGTCCGACATCAGGCGAGTAGGTGGACCATCAAGTGGACGTCTCACAGAAACTGGTTTTGCCGGGTGGCGCCGGCCTGGTTGGCCAGAACCTGATCGCCCGACTGCTCGGTCGTGGCTATCGAAACATCACGGTCATTGATAAACATCGATCGAATATCGCTGTGCTTGAGCGGGTTTTTCCGGAGGTCACGGCCGTGTATGCCGATCTGTCGGAACCCGGGCCATGGGAGGACTGTTTCGACGGTGCCAGCGCGGTGGTCATGTTGCAGGCCCAGATCGGTGGCACGGACTATGGTGTGTTCGAGCGCAACAATGTGGACTCGACCCGGTTGATTCTCGAGCAGATCCGGCAGCGGGGGATTGCCAGACTGGTTCATATCAGCTCGTCTGTTGTCGCCTCGGTCGCCGATGATTTCTACACCCGCACCAAGACCGAGCAGGAAGCACTCGTGGTGGACTCGGGTATCGAGTGTCCGATCCTGCGACCCACGCTGATGTTCGGGTGGTTTGATCGAAAACACCTGGGGTGGCTGTCACGGTTTATGAAAAAGGCGCCGGTCTTTCCGGTCCCGGGCCATGGCCGGTATATGCGCCAGCCCCTTTATGTCGGGGATTTTTGCGAGGTGATTATCAGCTGCATCGAGCAGCAGCACATCAATGGCGTTTACAACATCTCCGGCCATGAAAAGGTGGACTACATTGACATCATCCGAGAGATTCGCCACGCGACCGGGTCGCGCACACCGGTCATCAGGATTCCCTACTGGTTTTTTTACAGTCTTTTATGGACATGGGCGGTATTTGACAGCAATCCACCGTTCACCACCCAGCAGTTGGCCGCGCTGGTTGCCAAAGACGAGTTCGAAGTCATGGATTGGCCCGGTCATTTCGGTGTCCGGCGTACGCCTTTTCGTGAGGCGATACATGAGACCTTCAACGATCCGAACTACAGCCACGTCACACTGGAGTTTTAGCAATGGCCGAGCGAATTGCCGTTTTGGGGGCCGGCCCGATGGGGTTGGCAGCAGCTTATGAGCTGGCAAGTCAAGGTCACGTGCCCGTGGTTTTTGAGGCGGATGACCGGGTCGGCGGCATGGCGGCGCACTTTGATTTTTCCGGCCTGAGTATCGAGCGCTACTATCACTTTCACTGCACCGTCGATCAGGGGCTTTTCAAGATCCTTGATGAATTGGGGCTTTCACAGAAGTTGAGATGGGTCGAGACCCGGATGGGCTACTGGTACAAGGGCCAGGCGCAGCCCTGGGGCGATCCGCTGGCGTTGCTTCGATTCAAGGGGCTGGGTCTTTGGGGCAAGTTCCGGTATGGGCTTCATGCCTTTCTGGCGACCAGAAAAGAGGACTGGTCGGATCTGGACCGGATTGATGCGGCGACCTGGCTTCGCAACGGTGTGGGCGAAAAAGCCTACGAGGTGCTGTGGCGCAGATTGTTCGAGTACAAGTTCTATGACCTGAGCGATAATCTCTCTGCGGCCTGGATCTGGAGCCGCATCCGCCGCGTCGGGCGCTCTCGTGAGAATCTTTTTCGCGGCAAGACCGGATATATCGAGGGGGGGTCGCAGACATTGCTCGAGGCGATGAAAGCGAGCATCGAGCGCAACGGCGGGGTGATCCGGCTGCGTGCACCGGCATCGAAGGTTTTGATCGAGGCAGGCCGGGTACGCGGTGTGGAGGTCGAGGGTCAGCGCGAAGCCTTCGACAAGGTCATCAGTACCATCCCGTTGCCCTATGTGCCGCGGTTAATGCCCGATCTCCCGGAAGGCATCCTGGCCAAATTCCGGTCGGTCAACAACGTGGCGGTCGTTTGTGTGATCGCAAAGCTGCGCAAACGTCTGACAGAGAACTTCTGGCTCAACATCAATGACCCGGAAATGGATATTCCCGGGCTGGTGGAGTACTCCAATCTTGTCCCGCTTGATGATCACGTTGTCTATGTGCCGTATTACATGCCCGGCGACCATCCCAAGTTTGCAGAACCGGATGAGGTATTTCTGGATAAGGTGCGAGCCTATTTCAAAAGAATCAATCCGGAGTTGACGGATGCGGACTTCCTGGATATGCGGGCCAGTCGTTATCGGTATGCACAGCCCGTCTGCGAGCCGGGGTTTCTCGACAAGCTCCCCCCGGTGGAGCTCCCGATCGAAGGGTTGTGGGTGGCGGACACCTCGTATTATTACCCGGATGACCGCGGGATTTCCGAGAGCGTGGAATTTGGCAGGGGTATGGCTCGGGATGCGATTCGTTGATTAAGCATTTTGCCTCGAGGCAGTTCCTCGCATTCATTTTCACGGGGGGGCTGGCGGCAGCGGTGAATTTCGGTTCACGGATCGTCTACAGCTTGTGGTTAGGGTTTTCTGTCGCCGTGATACTGGCCTACATCACAGGCATGGTGACCGCGTTCGTTCTGGCAAAGGCCTTTGTCTTTCGCGAGGCCACCCGGGCCTTTGGCCATTCGGTGTTGCTTTTTGGGGTAGTCAATCTGCTTGCCGTCGCCCAGACATGGGCGGTGAGCATGTTGTTGGCCTTCCAGGTGTTGCCGGCGATGGGCGTGGAGGCATTCGTCGAAGAGATCGCCCATGGCATCGGGGTTGCCCTGCCGGTGTTTACCAGTTACCTCGGCCATAAGTACTGGTCGTTTGGAGAAGGGGCCGGGGGCGACCGGCGATGAAAGGCAATGTAAGCACCCTGCTGAGCCGTGTGCTACGCATGGGCGTTACCTAAGACGAATTAGTGGAACGAGTGCCCATGGCGATCCCCGGTTTCGATCAGGGTTATTATCTGGCGCGAAAGCTTGAGTCGCTCCGAAGTCATCCGGACTTTGACATCTCGATGCCGTGGTTGGTCCGCGGTGTCAGCGACCTTGAGGCGGTCATTGGTGATCCCCTTGAGCACTATCGCCAGTTTGGTTATCGCGAGCATATCTACGACGACTATGGCCAGCCCGAT
>Ga0102930_1000745_pt1 | contig 10808 bp, 9 predicted proteins | sample SalPon1_B_H2O_MG_FD_84514 | JGI IMG/M metagenome (GOLD analysis project Ga0102930, IMG submission 84514) | Salt pond water microbial communities from South San Francisco under conditions of wetland restoration - Salt Pond MetaG R1_B_H2O_MG | ecosystem: Environmental > Aquatic > Non-marine Saline... | reverse complement strand
GTGATTTGTTGATAAAACCAAAAGGATTAACCACCGGTATGGCTAGCAAAGTACCGCGCAACGATTTGAGTGCTTTAGTCCGCAGTAAACGTCGAATAATTTCCACACCATTAATCTCATCACCATGAATAGCAGCACTGACGAATAAGCGTGGCCCAGGCTTGCGGCCATGCAATACATAAACAGGCATATTCATTTCAGCATGGGTATACAGTGGTGGTAGCGGTAGATCAATATAACAGCGTTCACCCGGCGCAATGTTAACACCGCCGATATTTATATCATCAACTTTCATAGCCCCTCATGATTGTTTATAAAAGCCGTGCTTTTAATCTTGGGTTTAGCCTTTGCCTTTGGTGGCTGTTTTACCGGGTTTTGCTTGTTCTTCAATGCACTTAATAATCATGCTAGCGACATCTTTTTGGCTGGCGCGTTCAATGCCTTCTAAGCCCGGCGATGAGTTTACTTCCATAACCACTGAACCATGGTTAGAACGTAGCATATCCACACCCGCTACGTTTAAGCCCATAATACGCGCTGCTCGCACTGCGGTAGAGCGCTCTTCTGGGGTGATCTTTTCTAAAGTCGCTTTACCACCACGATGTAAGTTAGAACGGAATTCGCCGGGCACTGCCTGACGTTTCATGCTAGCAACGACTTTGCCATTCACTACAAGACAACGAATATCTGCCCCTTTGGCTTCGCGAATATATTCCTGCACCAAAATATTCGCTTTAAGCCCCATAAAGCCTTCGATAACGCTTTCTGCTGCTTGCTGTGTTTCAGCTAAGACCACGCCAATGCCTTGCGTGCCTTCTAGTAATTTAACCACTAAAGGTGCGCCGCCGACCAATTGAATGACATCTTGCACATCGTCGGGTTTGTGCGCGAAACCTGTGACAGGCAAACCAATCCCCCGCCGCGATAATAATTGTAAAGAGCGCAATTTATCCCGTGAGCGCGTGATGGCTACTGATTCATTTAATGGAAAAACGCCCATCATTTCAAATTGGCGCAGTACAGCGGCACCGTAAAAAGTCACTGAAGCGCCAATGCGTGGAATCACCGCATCAAAATCTGCTAAAGCTTCACCTTTGTAATGCACCATCGGTTTATGCGAAGCAATATTCATGTAACAACGTAATACGTCAATAACACGCACTTCATGCCCTTTGTCTCTGGCAGCCTCCGCGAGTCGCCGCGTGGAGTAGAGTTTGCTATTGCGAGAAAGAATGGCGATTTTCATGATACAGGCGTCCTTTAAGACTATCTTGAGCCACGTTAATGGGGTGGGCTCAAGGGGGTGTAATAGGCATTTGGACTCAGTTTGCCAAACAGATATGAGCGAGCTGGGTCAACGATGTAACGTCCTTTTAGCGCCTCACGACCCAACAGCATGCGAAACAGCATATTATCCCGGTTGGTCAGCGTTAGCTCTATGCGCCAACTATCTTGACCAAGCTGCATTGTGGTAGCAATAACACAACGTTTTTCGCGATGTCCCCCCGAGTCACTAACAATACGTTGGTCTAGCAGCTCTGCTTCGCCTATGGTAGACAGGCTTTTCTGACGCTGCAATGGGTGAATATAAAAGCGTACCCAATCTGTTTGATTTTTGCGGATACGTTCGACAAAAAATGCATGCAAGGCGGATGTTTTCGCACCTGTATCGACTTTAGCCTTAATGGCAGGTAATCCTAATTCTGGCAAACTAAGCCATTCCCGCCAACCAACGACTGACTTGTCCATGGTATTTTATCCTATTGTTTTTGCTGGAATAAGTGGAAATTTTAAGCGGATTAACGCTAAGTTCAACACTATTTTGCGTTAATTTAAACTATATTTAAGCAAACGACGACTAGTAAATTAACGGAGAATTCGCGTATTTGATCAGGGTGTGTTAGGGTTCGCTCGTTTAATATACTGGCGTTCTAGGCCAGATAAAAAATAAACAAGCCAGGCATGCCAGCCACTAGATATCTTGCATTTTCGCCTAGCTTCCCGAGCTTGTCAGACACAATGTTCAGGAAAGCAGCTTGTTCCCTTGTGGTGAATTTATCTATCGTATCTTTTTTGCAACATGTGTTGTGATTTGCTTGAATCGTCGCAATAATCTGATTCAAGGCAACCTTAGACTTGTTTTTTGGAATACTCAGGAGAATAAATAATGAAGAAGCAAATTTTGGCCCTTTCTGTCGCAGCTATCTTCTCAGGGATTAGCGTAGCTCAAGCAGAAGTTACTTTATTTGACTATCAAGAAGCGACTAGTAATTATGAAGAAGCCTATATCAATGGCTCTTTTAATGCCAGTAAAGATCGTGATGATGCGCAGACACAATATAACTTTACGGTTGATACAACGTATGATCGTACCATCAGCACGCCGAACCGTGATCTGAATTTTGGTGGTGATATTAAAGGTACTGTTTCACGCTCCGGTGCGGAAGACGCGGATAGTGTCGACTCTTATACTGCGAGTGCTAGTGTCACAGCGGATAATTATTTTCAGCCGAATAGTAATGGTGCTTTTTGGTACGGTGAAGCTAATGTAGAAAACCGCGACGATTATGACAATATTGCTTCAGAGGCAACCGTTGGTTTGGGTTATGGTCGAACAGTGAATGCTACACCCATGGCGAAAGTCATCCGTTTAATGGATGAATTAGCCAGCCGTGGTTTATTAAATTCACGCCCGTCTAAAGCAGCGCATCAAGAGTTAGCTAAAATTGTTGATCGTGAAAACGAATACTATGCGCGCTATCGCAATATGCAGGATAATGAAGCTGAGTTACGTTGGATTGGTGATATGGAAAAAGTCCTACGCGAATCAGGCGCATTGAAAAAGGGTAACGCGAGTGGTATTGCGCTAACCATGCGTCAAGTTATGTTAGAAGATGGATTTTTGACACGTCGTATTGGTTGGAAAGTACGCGGTGGTGTGGGTTATGTATTTAGCACGCCTTATGATAACGATGGTTCTGATAGCAACCCCAAGCTGGATTTAGGCGCTGAATATCATATGCCTTTAAGCAAATATACTCAGTTTTCTAACGAAGCAAAGTTTACGACTGTACTGGATGATGGCGACGATAATTATATTTTCAATAACACGATGGCTTATGGTTATGAAATTGATGACTACTTAACGTGGCGGAATACGTGGGAGCTTGGTTATGAAGATAGCACAGAGATTACTCGTAACCGTTTAACCAGCGGCGTCTTATACGAGCTTAACAATACACTGGACCTTGGCGCTGACGTTACTGTAGTCAATGATAGTGGTAGTGCTAATGATGGTACTGATACCAGCTTTAACACTAGCTTGCGCTATCGTTTGCGTTAATTGAACATTTGCAAAAAATGGCTACTATTCAATGCTAAGTAGCTAGCAGATGTACAGAAAAGGGAGGCTTAAACGCGCTCCCTTTTTTATGTTCGTGTGTTTTATGTTTTATACTGTCTATTTTTAGTCTGCATGACGCCTATACTATGCTTGAAGAACAGAAAGTGGCTTGTTTGGAGTGTGGTCTTGTACACCACTATCGCCCTATCGCGCCTGGGTTGACGGCGACTTGCCAACGTTGTACAGCGGTGCTGTATCGCAACCGTCCTTATATGTTTGATATAGCATTGGCCATGACCTTAACAGGCTTAGTGTTATTTGTATTAAGCAATGTTTTCCCGCTGTTAGGTTTACGTGCTCAGGGGGTCGTACAAGAGTTGAACTTGTGGCAAGCTAGTTTTGTTTTTTGGGAGCAAGAATACTATCTATTAGCGATTTTATTGTTCTTTAACTTAATTATATTTCCCCTGTTTGAACTGCTAGCTCTATTGTGGGTGTTATTAACGATTCGCTGGCAATGGCAGCCCGCTTTCGCATTATGGCTGTATCGTTGGGCGGCACACTTGAAGCCTTGGGGGATGTTGGAGGTCTTTATGCTGGGTATGCTGGTTGCGGTTGTAAAACTCGGTGACTTAGCAACTTTAATTCTAGGCACTGCATTTTGGTCATTTTTGTTTTTAGTTGTGAGTATGGCCATTGCATCGACTACACTAGATCCTTTTAGTGTTTGGAATCGTTTAAAAACTTGTAATAATAATGACTACGCCGTTAGCAAATAATCATTTACTATGCCGTATTTGCGGTTGTGTGAGTGTCAAACCAAACCAGTTGACAGCAAAGAGCCAATTATTTTGCCCACGCTGTGGTGAGCGTTTTAAAACAGGGCCCAATCGTAGCATCGAAATAACGTGGGCTTTACTAATAGCTGCGGCTATCTTATATATTCCTGCTAATATGCTACCTATTATGAGTGTTTACTGGCTCGGCAATGCACAGCCGGATACGATTATTAGCGGGGTATTTTTATTAATTGAGTTAGGGCAGTACCCTTTAGCTGCTTTGCTGTTCGTGGCTAGTATTATGGTGCCTTTATTAAAGCTGTTTGCCCTCGGTTTTCTATTGATCAGTATACAGTTAAAATCTAGCTGGCGTCCGCATGAGTGTATTCGTTTATATCGCCTAACAGAGTATATTGGACGTTGGTCGATGGTGGATGTTTTTGTAGTAGCTATTTTAGCCGGTTTGGTTCAGTTTGGGAATTTAACCCGTATTGAAACCAATGCGGGTACATTGTCCTTTGCTGCTGTTGTTGTATTAACCATGATTGCTGCCCATACATTAGATGAGCATCTTATTTGGGAAGAGAAAAGTGCAGCGTCAAAGTTATCTTTATCAAAGCCATCCGCCAATAAATCACAAGGTTAATTATGCAGGACTCGAATTCAGCCGGCATTAGTGATAATCAAGATCTTCCTGAAGCAAAAGTTAGGCGGCGGCGTTGGCCTTCGGCTGTTTGGCTTATTCCCCTAACCGCTGCCTTAATTGGTGCATGGTTACTGTATCAATACTGGTTTCAACGCGGTGATATTATTACGGTGCGTTTTCCAAGTGCAGAAGGTATTCAACCTGGCAGCACACAAGTGCGTTTTAAAGCACTCACAGTTGGTAAAGTAAAAAATGTGACTTTAGATGAGAATCTAGAAACTTTAGTGACCCTAGCTTTAAATAAAGAAATTAGTGATGTTTTAGATTGCTCAGCACAGTTTTGGATCGTGCGCCCACGTATTCAAGGTACAGAAATATCCGGCTTAGGTACATTGTTTTCAGGCACTTATGTGGGCATGATGCCAAGAAATGAAGAAGCAGAAACAGGTGAGGATGAGCCTTCCTTGCTCTGTTATCAGGGGCTAGATAGGCCCCCTTTACGTAAACCTGATCGACCAGGGCGTGAATTCAAACTATTGGCAGATTCAGTGGGCTCACTCGATGTCGGCACGCCTGTTTTTTATAAGCAGCTTAAAGCGGGCGAGATTATTAATTATCGCTTTGTTCCTGAAAAAGGACAAGTTGAACTAAGTATTTTTGTCGATGAGCCGTATTATCAATTTGTGAATGATAATACACGCTTTTGGAACTCCAGTGGTGTCGATTTTAAATTAACAGCCACAGGTGTTGAGTTCCATATGGAGCCGCTTACTTATTTATTAACAGGGAGTATTTCCTTTGATACACCATCGGATGTTTTTGAGGATTTGCCAATAAGTACAGAAGGTGAGCAGTTTAATCTTTATGAAGACTATGCTAGTAGTTTAGAAAGACGCTATGAAGAACGTCTGTATTACACCTTGTATTTTAATGGTTCTTTGCGTGGTTTGAGTGAATCAGCACCCGTTGAGTTTCGTGGTATTCGGGTCGGGCAAGTGGAAAAAGTGCAAATGATTCTTGATGAGGAGGCGGGTAATATTCGTATCCCAGTATTAGTTTCAGTTGAACCGGGGCGTTTTGCCGAGGGTATTAGTTCGACAGAGGCACCTAAATTAATGAGTCGCTTAGTCGGACAGGGAATGCGTGCTAAATTAGAAAGTGGCAATTTATTGACAGGTCAAAAGTATGTGGCCTTGGTTTTTGAAAAAAACCCAGAATCTGCTACGATTGCGCAGGGGCAGTTTTATGATGTTTTTCCCACCACCGCGACCTCGGTGGAAGAACTATCGCGTATGGCTTCAGGTATTGCTGACGACCTTAAGGTAACGCTTGCCGAAATTCGCAAGTTTGCTGAAAGCAATCAGTTAGACAAGACATTTGATAATGTAAACTCTGTTTTAGAAGAAACAGAACAAACAATTGTAGAAGCGCGTAGTGCTATTACAGCAGCACGGCAAGTGATGTTAACGGTTGATGAGCAAACTTTGCCCAGATTATCGCAGAACGTTGATGAAGTGGCTAACACTGTGAATCAATCATTGACCAGTGTCACCGGCAACGTAGGTAGCGTATCAGCTAATTTAAATCGTTCTTTAAGCAGTGTTACCGGCAATGTAGGCGAGGTATCGGCTAATATTAATCGCTCTTTGACCAGTGTAACGGGGAATATTGGCCAAGTATCCGCTAGCGCTGACCGTGCCATGCAAACCTTAACAGGGCAAGTTGTTCAAGCAGGTGATGATTTCACCAAGACGACGCAATCCTTGAATCAAGCCATGGTACGCTTACAAAATTCCTTAACACATTTGGATCGCTTGTTAGCCCGTAATTCACCCACGCAGCATCAATTAGCAGAAATGCTGAAAGAAGTCAGTGCTATGTCACGTTCGGTGCGTGTGCTAGCGGATACATTGTGGGCGCAACCAGAGTCTTTAATTCGTGGTAAGCAATAGGCTGAGCGCTGTATAGATAATAGGAGAACATAATCATGCACCTGCGACTTATCACTTTGATAGTCAGTCTTTTTCTGAGCTTAGGCTTGGTTGCTTGTTCGGGGAGTGCGCCCACGCGTTTTCATACCCTAAGCACAGTGGAAGACACAGTAACACCGCAACCAGAGCTCGCGAAACGCCTAGCCAGTCTCGGTGTAGGGCCGGTCAAATTGCCGAGTTTATTAGACCGTCAGGGCTTAGTCTTGCGTCGCAGTGCGGTCAGCTTAGATGTGTCTGAACAACATCAATGGGGCGGGCAGCTAAAAGAGGAGTTTTTGAGCGCACTAACACAGCGTTTGAAGGCACGCTTGCCGGGGGTGCGTGTTTTAACGGTGCCTTGGGAGCTAGAGCAAACACCGCGCTATCAAGTAGCGCTTAATATTGATCGTTTTGATAGCGTACCCGCGGAGCAAGCGGTTGTAGCGGGGACATGGCGCTTAGAGCAGGGTGAAGATGGTCAGATATTGCAAACCCAAGATTTTCGCTTGAGCGAATTTATAACGGGTGACGGGGTTAGCTCAATGGTGCAAGCGCAAAGCCGCCTGCTCAGCCAATTAGCCGATGCGATAGTCAAGCAGCTAGCACAAAGCGATGCAATAGCCCAGCCTTAGTAAAAAGCACCTTAGCTGATTTGCCGGGCTGAAGTGGCAGCTACGCCAAACCCCATGTAGTTTGGACTTCAGCTTGGCAAATACTTGATGATGTTTAATTAACCGTCTCGCCGAGTTCTTCCGGTGCCATTTTTTCAAGGTTTTTACGGGCGCGATCTCGGGAGGCGCGAATATGATGGCGCATTAATAACTCGGCCATTTCACCATCGCCGCGGCTAATGGCTTGCACAATCATTTCATGCTCTTGCATCGCCGTGGGCGCAAAGCCAGGATTGAGGCGAAAGCGGTAAAAGCGTACTAAATCATAGAGATCTTGGCAAAGCATGGTGACTAAGCGCTTATTCTGGCTGCCTTGAATAATGCAGAAGTGGAAATCTAAATCAGCATCTTGTTTAATCTCGCTTTTGGTGTAAGTGTCCGGATTGTCCACCGCGCGCTGGTGCCAGGCCAACAAGCCCTGCAAATGTTGTATTTCACCTCCGCTCATGTGTTTGGCGGCTAAGCGCGCTGCCATGCCTTCCATGGCTTCCCGTATTTGATAAATTTCCATTAACTGCTCGACAGAAAAATTAACAATACGTGCACCAATATTGGGACGGCGTGTCACTAAATTACAGTGCTCCAGCTTGCTAATGGCTTCACGCAAGGAGCCACGACTGACGCCATACAGATTCGCTAATTCAGGTTCACTGATTTTCTTTCCGGCGGATAATTCACCCTCTAAAATAGCGCGGCGCAAGTCTAGAAACAGACGGTCAGCAATCGTGACCGGCTCATAAGTGTGACTGGCCATGGATCGTGCCATATAACAAATGCCTCATGCGTTAACTGGTTTTTATGTTGACAATAATAGCGTCTATAAGGTCTTTATTAAAGAATAAGCGTAATAATTGCTGACATTTTGCTGCAAAGCACAATTACAGTGCATCGCGTCCATGCGTGATAATAACCACTGAATCATTTGGCGCAAGTGCTTGTTGAGACGGCGTTGGTTATAGTGCTTCTCCATTTTGTAGGCATTGGAGCCATTATGAAAAGAACGCTGATCCAGGCTCAAGCTTTAAGTAAGCGCGTGGCCACTCCACAAGAGCGACAAGGACAAGATTTAGTCATATTGCATGCTATTGATCTCACGGTACAAGCGGGTGATTCAGTGGCTATTACTGGAACCTCGGGTTCTGGGAAAAGCACTTTATTAGGTTTGCTGGCGGGCTTAGACGTGCCAAGCGATGGCACCTTGGCCTTGTTGGGGGAAAACGTTGCTGATTTGGATGAGGATGGCCGCGCTGCCTTGCGTTTGGGGCGGGTTGGCTTTGTCTTTCAATCCTTCCAGTTGTTGGATAATCTCACCGCTTTAGAAAATGTTATGTTGCCACTGGAATTGGGCCATACGCCTAACACCGCCCGTGAGCAGGCCACCACCGCTTTGCAACAAGTGGGGTTGGCCGCACGAGCGGATCATTATGTGACCCGTCTTTCTGGCGGTGAGCAGCAACGCGTTGCCTTGGCTCGTGCTTTTGTAACGCAGCCACAAATTCTATTTGCGGATGAACCTACCGGCAATTTAGATAAGCGTACCGGTGACGATGTCGCTAATCTTTTATTCCGTTTGCAGGCTGAGCATGAAACAACCTTGATCCTAGTAACACATGACGAGCATTTGGCAGATCGTTGTCAGTATTGGCATAAGTTGCTTGACGGTGTTTTAGTCGATGGGAGAGGGGTATGAGTCGAGAAGCATGGCTGGTCTTAGCTAAGCAGTGGTTGCGGCGTTGGCGTTTGCCAGAAATGCGTTTACTATTTTTAGCCTTGTGTATCTCTGCTGTTGCAGTAGCATCTGTGGGTTTTTTTACCGATCGTGTTGAGCGCGCTATGCAAAAGCAAGCAACGCAATTGTTAGGCGGCGATTTGGTGCTCAATTCCCCGCGCCCGCTGCCAGACAGCTATGCGCAGTCTGGGGAACAGTTGGGGCTTGACGTTGGCAAGGTGACTCGTTTTCGCAGCATGGCGCTAGCGGGGGAGCAATTGCAGCTTGTGCAAATTAAAGCGGTTTCTAGTAACTACCCCTTGCAAGGCACTTGGGAAACTGCCACCGCTTTATCACAAGCAGGGCAAGCGGCCGAGCGCGGTGCTTTAAAATCGGGCGAATTGTGGGCGGCAGCGCGGTTATTTAATGAGTTAGGGGTTGAGCCTGGTGACGAAGTGCAACTAGGCCGTAAAACGTTCACATTACAGCGTGTATTGACTAAAGATCCGGGGCAAGGCGCCAACTTTTTTGAATTAGCGCCGGTAGTTATGATGACGCAAGCTGATTTGGCGGCAACAGCTTTATTATCGCCTGCCAGTCGCGCGCAATACACCCTCTTATTTTCCGGGCAGGCTGGTGCTATTGATGAATTGCGCACTACTTTGGAGGGGCGTTTACAAGCAAGCGAGTCTATCTTAACGCTGGAGGAAGGATCGCCTGCAGTGAGTCAAGCTTTGCAACGTGCCGGGCGTTTTCTAGGCTTGGCAGCCTTGCTCAGTGTAGTATTGGCCGGGGCCGCTATTGCGCTTACGGCATCAAGCTTGGTGCGCCATGAAACACGCCCCGTCGCGGTATTAAAAGCTTTTGGGCTGTCACGGCGCAAAATTCTTTATGATTACTTATTAAATTTATGGTTGTTGGCGGTGCTAGCGGGCTTGTTAGGTGCAGCTTTGGGGTATGTCTTACAGTTTATTTTAGTGCTGTGGTTACAGCCTTTGATCGCACTGACGTTGCCTGCCGCAAGCTTAGTGCCCGTATTAACGGCGCTATTGACGACCTTAATTATGGTCAGTGGTTTTGCGTTGCCTTATCTATTGGGGCTGGTGAGTACGTCTCCCATGCAAATTTTTCAAGGCGCATTAAATTGGCGGCGTCCATTATTAGCATGGGTGGCAGCAGGTGTCTTGCCGGCCATTTTTTTACTGCTCTGGCTGCAAGCACAGCAATGGCAACTCGCTTTATGGCTATTTGGAGGTATTCTGGTGGCAGTAGCATTATTTGCCATCGTTGTGCGCGCCGTCTTAGGTGGCTTAGCGCGTTTGAGTTTACGGCCTGCTTTTGCTGATTTGGCGGTATTGCGGCGTTCTAGGCGTTCTAGCTTATTAGTGGTGGTTTTCGCCTTAGGTTTATTTGCCTTATTACTATTAGCGAGTTTACGCACTGATTTATTGGATCGCTGGGAGGCGACTTTGCCAGCGGATGCGCCCAATTATTTTCTGATTAATATTCAACCGTCTGAGGTCACTGAGGTACGGCATTATTTGGATGAAAAGGGGGTGGATGCGACTTTGTATCCGGTGATTCGTGGGCGCTTGGTGGCTATTAATGAGCAGTCGGTTGGTTCTGGTGATTATGCAGAAGGGCGTGCACGTCGTTTGATGGATCGTGAGTTTAATCTGTCATCGTTTGCC
>Ga0102930_1000743_pt1 | contig 10825 bp, 10 predicted proteins | sample SalPon1_B_H2O_MG_FD_84514 | JGI IMG/M metagenome (GOLD analysis project Ga0102930, IMG submission 84514) | Salt pond water microbial communities from South San Francisco under conditions of wetland restoration - Salt Pond MetaG R1_B_H2O_MG | ecosystem: Environmental > Aquatic > Non-marine Saline... | reverse complement strand
GAAAGCCCCAGCGGGAATTTCTTCACGTGGATGATGTTGCCTCTGCGGTGCGCTTTGCCCTGGAACATCCCCTGGTGGAAAACCTCTACAACGTGGGCTGCGGTGAGGACCTATCGATTGCTGAATTGGCGGCCATTATTCAGGAAGTGACCGGCCATCGAGGGCCTATTCACTGGGACCGCAGCAAACCCGATGGCACGCCTCGCAAGCTAATGGAAGTAAGCAAGCTCCAGGAACAGGGCTGGCAGGCCTCCATAAGTCTTAGGAAAGGCATTGAGCAAACCTACCAATGGTTTTTAGAACATCAGGATGATTTTAAAGAAGTAAAACTTACATAGATGAAAACAGCCCTTATTACGGGAATTACAGGGCAGGACGGCAGCTACCTGGCAGAGCTTTTACTTGAGGAAGGCTATGTAGTCCACGGCATAAAACGCCGCGCTTCGAGCTTTAATACCCAGCGGGTGGATCATCTCTACCAGGACCCGCACGAGCAGAACCAGCGTTTCCACCTCCATTATGGCGACTTGAGCGACAGTACCAACATCATCCGCATTGTGCAGGAAGTGCAGCCGGATGAGATCTATAACCTTGGGGCCATGAGCCACGTACAGGTGAGCTTTGAACAGCCAGAGTATGTAGCCAACGTAGACGGCATTGGTGCCCTCCGCTTGCTCGAAGCTGTGCGACTGCTGGGCATGACCCAAAAGACCAAAATCTACCAGGCCTCCACGTCCGAATTTTACGGCATGGTACAGGAAATGTCACGGACAGAGAAGACACCCTTTTACCCCCGCTCGCCCTATGCTGCAGCCAAGCTGTATGCCTACTGGATTACCGTAAACTACCGCGAAGCCTACGACATGTATGCCTGCAACGGTATTCTGTTTAACCATGAATCTCCGTTGCGGGGCGAGACCTTTGTAACCCGCAAAATTACCCGGGCAGCTGCCAAAATTGCTTTGGGACTGCAGGACAAAATGTACATTGGCAACATGAATGCCAAACGAGATTGGGGACACGCTAAAGATTACGTAGAAGCCATGTGGCTGATGCTGCAACAAGATAAGCCAGAAGACTTCGTAATCGCCACTGGCGTAACTACAAAAGTACGTGACTTCATTATCGCCGCCTTTAACGAAGTTGGAATTAAACTGAGATTTGAAGGCGAAGGCGTGGAAGAAATTGGAATCATTGACTCAGTGGATGAAGAAAAGTATAAATCAGCTACGGGCCAGGAAACCCACAACCCGCAACTCGAAACTGGCAACACCTTAATAGAAGTAGACCCCCGCTATTTCCGTCCTACTGAAGTAGAGCTCTTAATTGGTGACCCAACCAAAGCACAGAAAAAACTGGGATGGAAACCGAAATATGATTTGCAGGGCTTACTGGAAGATATGGTACAAAGCGATATAAAGCTTTTTCAGAAGGATTTGGATTTGAAAGAGGCTGGACATAAAGTTTTGACACAGGCTGAATAATAAGTAATAGAATATTTAATCAAATACTTATAAATAGTATAAATATGTTAACGTTACAATAAAATTGAGTTCATTAAGAAAGTCATTTGCTTCAGGAATTTTCTATACTGCGATTGCAAAATATAGTAATGTTATATCTACTTTTGTTATAAGTGCAATACTTGCAAGACTTTTAACACCTAAAGAGTTTGGAATAGTTGCATTAGTATCAGTTTTTGTCACTTTTTTTAATTTACTTGGTAATTTTGGACTTGGAAAGGCAGTTGTTCAAAATCAAGAGCTAACTAAGAATGACAATGAATCTATATTTAACTTTTCAATCGTATTCGCAATAGTTTTAGGGGCCGGATTCTTCTTTTCTGCTCCACTTATTGCCAGGTTTTATGGTGAACCCGTTTTAGTTGAAATTACAAGATTGCTTTCATTATCTGTATTATTTCATACTTTGAACGTCATACCTAAAGCTATACTTGAGAAAAATCTTAAATTTAAATTGATTGGAATAGTTTCTATTGGTGTTCAAATAATTACTGGAATTATAGCAATTATTCTGGCTTACAAAGATTACAGCTATTTTGCTCTAGTGATTAAAAGTGTTTTAGGAGGTGCGGTTTCTTTTTTGGTTTTATATTCTCTTTCACCGATTAAGCTAACGACTAACTTCAAAAGGAGCTCATTAGAAAAAGTATTGAGCTTCTCTATTTATAATTTTCTATTCAACTTTATAAATTACTTTACAAGAAGCGGAGATAATTTGATAGTTGGAAAATTCTTGGGGTCAGCACAGCTAGGATTTTATGATAAAGCCTATAGGCTTATGATGTTACCTGTTCACCAATTAACCCATGTAATTACCCCAGTAATGATACCGATTCTTTCCAAGTATCAAGACAAAAACAAATTAGTTTATAATACTTATTCCAAAGTTGTAAAGATTTTAGCTACAGTAGGTCTTCCTCTGTCAGTTTTTTTGTTTTTTTCAGCGAATGAAATAATCAATATCATTTATGGACCTCAATGGGATAAAAGCATTCCGGTTTTTAAAGTGTTGTCGTTAATTATTGGAATGCAGATTATTTATTCAAGTGCTGGTTCAGTTTTCTTATCTATTGGACGCACAAAATTATTATTTAACTATGGCTTATTGAGTTCTTCAATTCTAATAGCATGTATAAGTCTTGGCATTTTTGTTGGTGGAAATCTAGTAGCTGTTGGATATGGTATTGTAATTGGCTTTCTGATGAATTTTTTTATCGTGTACTATCTTCTAATCAATGTTGCTTTGGAAGCATCCATGCTTAAATTCTTGAAATGTTTAATTTACCCTACAGTTACAGCAATTGGTATGGTTATCCCTCTATATTTTATAAGTAATTTTGGGAATTTAAATATGTATTTGTCTCTTATTTTAAAACTAATGATATCATTATTAATTTTTGGATTATTTACTTTATCAGTTAAAGAGAATAGAAAAATCTTGAGAGAAGGATTGCAAAATTTTATACGGAACACATAGAATTAAAGATTATGAAAATATTACTGTTGGGCGGTACTGGTGCAATGGGTAGTAATGTAGCACAACTTTTAAGAGAAGATGGTATAGTAACACACATCACATCTCGTAAATCACGAAGAAATTTAAAAAATATTAATTATATAAAAGGCAATGCCAAAGATATTGAGTTCCTTAAAAATGTATTAACAGAAAAGTGGGACGTTATCATAGACTTTATGGTCTACAAGACAGATGAATTTAGGTCTCGCGTTAATCTATTATTAAACTCAACTAATCAATACTTTTTTTTAAGTTCCGGTCGTGTTTATGCTTATTCAGATGAAAGAATTACTGAAAACTCACCACGATTACTTGAAAAAAGCAAAGACACTAATTTTTTATCTACCGATGAATATTCTTTAAGCAAAGCAAGACAAGAGAATATTTTGAAAGAATCAGGTTATAAAAATTGGACCATAATTCGACCTTACATAACCTATAATGACCATAGACTTCAGTTAGGTGTTTTAGAGAAAGAAGAATGGTTATATCGAGCATTAAAGGGTAGGTCTATCGTATTTTCAGAAGACCTACTAAACAAACAGACGACTATGACACATGGTATGGATGTAGCAAAGGGATTAAAAGCACTTATTGGGCAACCGGGAGCACTTACGAATATTTTTCATATTACAAGCAATGAATGTTGTGACTGGTCAAGAATATTGTCAATATATAATTCATTCTTAGAAAAAGAGTTAGGATTTAGACCGAAAGTAATATTGCTGAATCAGGATAAGTTTTTAAAAACTCATCCTGCTAAGTATCAACTTAAATATGATAGACTGTTTGATAGAAGATTTAACAATGAAAAAATTGGTAATTATATAAATACTGGTGATTTCAAATCAATTGAAAACGGATTAGTTACAAGTTTGGAGGGCTTTTTTAAAAAACCAATTTTTAAAAGTATTGATTGGAAACTTGAGGCAAGGAGAGACTCGTTTTCTAACGAATTTACCCCACTAAGAGAAATTGAAGGATTAAAAAATAAATGCAGATATCTTTTCTATAGAGTTTGGTCGTAATAAAATAAATCAATTTATAAATTTAAAATTATGTACAATAATTATACAGACGAAAAAAATGTATCAACCTTAGTGTCACTTTTAAAAGAGCACAATATTTCCAAAGTAATAGCTTCTCCGGGTACAAAGAATATGACTTTGGTTGTAAGTATGGAAAATGATTCCTTTTTTGAAATGTATTCTTCAGTAGATGAAAGGTCAGCTGCATACATGGCATGTGGTTTAGCAGCTGAGTCTGGTGAACCGGTGGTTTTAAGTTGTACAGGTGCTACTGCATCAAGAAATTACTTACCTGGATTAACAGAAGCATTTTACAGAAAATTACCTGTACTAGCCATCACGTCAGATTTAATACCACATAAATTAGGTCATAATATTGCTCAAGTTATTGACAGAAGTTCATTGCCAAAAGACACAGCAAAGTTAAGTGTATCACTTCCAATTGTTAAAGACGAAGATGATTTATGGGATTGTGAGATTAAAGCTAATAAAGCCATTTTGGAATTAAAACATCATGGGGGAGGGCCAGTACATATTAATCTTCATACAACTTTGAGTAAATCATATACTACTAAAGAACTTCCAAAGGTTAGAAAAATAAACCGCTTTACTTCATTAGATGAATTGCCTGAATTGCCAAAAGTGAAAATAGCAATATTTTTAGGCTCACACATTACTATGAATGAAGAACTAACTAAGATTATTGACAAATTTTGTGAATCAAATAATGCAGTTGTTTTCTGCGACCATACAAGTGGTTATAAAGGAAAATATCGTATTCAGTTTGCGTTAGTTGCAGGTCAGCTGAAAGGAGATATTTCTAAAATCACACCAGATTTATTAATACATATTGGAGAAGTTTCAGGAGATTACTATAGTTTAAATTTGAGAGGGGGACAAGTTTGGCGAGTTAGTCAGGATGGGGAATTAAAAGACACTTTTAAAAAGTTAAAAAATGTTTTTGAAATGCCTGAGGATTACTTTTTCAGGTACTACACTGATAAAAATTTAGAGGGAAAAGTAAGTAGTTATTTAGCGGAATGTAAATCTAGATTATTCGAAATTCATAACAAAATACCTGACTTGCCTTTTTCCAATATTTGGATAGCTTCAAAAATTGCTCAAAATATACCTGATAAATCAACAATCCATTTTGGTATATTAAATAGTCTAAGGTCGTGGAACTTTTTTGACCTACCACATTCTGTAACTTCCTCTTCAAATGTTGGGGGCTTTGGAATAGATGGAAATTCATCTAGTTTGATTGGGGCATCTCTGGCAAATAAAAATAAATTATACTTTGGAATTATTGGGGATCTTGCCTTTTTCTATGATTTGAACTCATTAGGAAATCGCCATGTAGGTAAGAACCTTCGAATATTAATGGTAAACAATGGAAAGGGTACGGAGTTTAAGCAATTCACTCATGTTGCATCTAAGCATGGCGATAGAGCAGATACTCATGTGGCTGCGGCGGGACACTTTGGTAACAAATCGAGATCTTTGGTAAAAAATTTTTCTACTGATATAGGATTCGAATATATATCTGCATCTAACAAAGAAGAATTCGATAAAAATTATGAGCACTTTTTAACACCAAATATCACAGATCGGCCAATGTTATTTGAAGTATTTACGGATAATGAAAAAGAAAGTGAAGCACTTGAAATATTGTTGAATATTGATGAAAGTATTAAAGGGAAAGCAAAGGAATTGCTTGGAGATAATGGTCTAAAATTCATTAATAAATTAAGGAAATAAGTCAATATTAATTGTTAGAAATTTAATTTATGAAAATAGGCATAATTACGCACCACTGGGTTCCAAATTTTGGAGCAAATCTACAAGCCTTAGCAACTGTTTCTATTTTAAACAAACTTGGACATGAGCCTGTAATAATCAATTATCGTCCTAAACTTTTAGTTGAAAAGTATAAGCAAAGCATTTCTTCAAGCCAGTATAATATACATGAGGAATATTTGAACGAATTTTTACCTCAAACAGAAGTTTGTTCTAATGCTAAAGAAGTAAAAGAGATTAATGAAAAACATAATTTTGACTATCTCATATCAGGAAGCGACGCAGTGTTTCGCTTGGATTATGAGCTAAATCGGGAAGACACGACATTTCCTAATCCATTTTGGTTAACTTTTGCGGATAATCATCAAAAGAGAATGTTCTTTTCAGTGAGTAGTATGGGGTCCGATTATTCAGTTTTGTCCAAAAAAATAAAAAGGGAAATAACTCAAATACTGAAAAGTTCAAAAGTATTTGTTAGAGACTTATGGACATCAAGTGAGCTAAAAAAGTTAGACTCTACATTAAAAATTAATCAATCGGTAGACCCAGTATTTTTATTACATAAATATTTTGCAATCCCAAATAAATTCAAGACTAAGATTTCTGATGAGAAATATATTTTAATTAATTTGTATGGAAATTTGTTATCAGATAAGTGGATAAAAAGCTTTGTGGAAACTGCTAATTCCAATGGTTATAAAGTGTACTTGTTTCCTAATCCTGAAAATAATGAAGCTGGTAAAGAATTTGTGAATGATGTCATAGATATACCTATTCATCCATTAAAATGGTATTCAATTTTGAAAAACTCCTCAGGTTATATTGGCGTAAGATTTCATCCAATTGTTACTGCAATTTCCAATCATGTTCCTTTTTTGGCCATAGATACTTATCAAAGATCGATATTTAATAGAAAAAGCAGCAAAACATATGATATATGTAAGAAGGTAGATGCAACGAAATATTGTATAGGACCAATAAGGCGCAGGCTCTTAACACCTAAAAGGGCATTAAAAATAATGTTAGAAAACAAAGTTAATTTTCAGAAGATTGATAGTGAAATCGAAAAGATTGAAAATATTTTCAAACCAATAAGTAGAAATTAATGCCGAATATTAATGTACCTTTACTATTTATTGTATTTAACCGTCCAAATACTACCAAAAAAGTTTTTGAAAGAATTAGGGAAGCTAAGCCCCGACGCCTTTACGTAGCTGCAGATGGCCCAAGAAGTAATGAAGAAAAGGTAATTTGTGAGAAAGTTCGGAAAATAGCCACAAACGTAGATTGGGATTGTGAGGTTAAAACTCTATTTCAAGAAGAAAATATAGGTTGTGGACCAGGGCCAGTAACTGGTATAACTTGGTTTTTCGAAAATGAGGAATATGGAGTAATCCTGGAAGATGATTGTGTCCCAGAACCCACCTTTTTTGAATTTTGTGAAGAGTTGCTTGTAAAGTACCGGGATGATGAAAGAATTATGCATATTAATGGGAATAATTACGGCGCAGATAAGGGAAACTTTTATCATAGTGAGTATTCGTATCATTTCGGGAACATGCCACAAGCTTGGGGTTGGGCTTCATGGAGAAGGGCTTGGCAAAATTTTAATTGGGAAATTAACAATCTTAGTGAGTTAGTAGAATCTGATTATTTGAATATACTTCTCCCCAAAAAAAAACAAAGATCTCAGCAAATTAAAAGATGGAAGCAGGTTGTTGGAGGGAAAAGAGATATTTGGGATTATCAATGGCAATTTTCAGTAATATCAAATCATGGATTGACTATTGTACCAAAGGTTAATCAAATATCAAATATTGGATTTGGTAAAGATGCTACTCATACTAAAAATTCTGGGAGTTATAAAGATACATTAAATACTGAGGTAATTGATTTTCCTTTAAACCACCCTCAGCTTGTTTTCCCTGATTCTAATATTGATCAATGGTACAAGACGAATATGGTAGGTGAGCATGCGCTATATAAACATATTTTGAGAAAAATTAAAATTTTACTAGGATATGGAAAAGTTTAAGATGGTTTTTAAAAATCTTATTGGCAAAGGTTTGTCTAAATTTGATTATCCAATCATCGTTAATAGTTATGGTCGGAGTGGTTCAACGGTATTAACTGAAAGTATAATAGACAGCTCAATTGAAGTAAATAATCCCAATTTAGAGAATCTTGTTTTTCGTTCAATTTCCCAAGAAGCTTGGGATTTAAATTCAGCGAATTTAAAGAATGGGATAGTTTATAAAACTCATGACTATCCCCCTTCATCCTACTCAAATGAAAACTTAAAGATGCTATATACTTTTGCTGATCCAGTTGATGTAGTATTGTCGTTACTAAGATTATTTGATGAGAAAGGAGAGGAATGGATAAAACTACATTATGAGCATTTGGGGGTCTCCTATACTGATACTTTTAATCAAATTATTTCTGAAGATCAATTGAATTTAGAAAAACACTTGAATAAATGGCTTAACGAAAAACGGATTCCTATTGCTTTTATTAGGTATGAAAGTATGTGGAATCATCAAGATGATATTTCAGATTTTTTAGGTTTTAAAGTTATGCTGCCAGAGTTTAGAAATAGAAAGTCGTCAAAAGAAAATGATTTAAACGTCATTGAAGAAATAGAAAAGTCATATAAGCAATTAAGAGAGAATATTTCAAGGTTAGATGACTTTTTTATAATTAATTGAAATAGAATGAGGATTCTTTTTACGACATAACGATTACTGGTCATCATTCTGAATATATAAGTTATTTAGTGAATTATATAAATGAAAGTCACGATAGTAACGAATATTATTTTATTGTTCATCCGGAATTTTCTTCTAAATTTCCTGAAATATCTAATAAAGCAAAAATATCAAGTAATATTATTTGGACTGAAGTTAATAAAAGTGAATTGCGTAAAACTCTATTAGATAGTTTATTTAAAAGATCTTTTACCAACTATGAATTATTAAATAAGTATGCTACAAGGTATAAAGTAGATCATGTTATACTTCTATATTTTAATACCTTTCAATTATCGTTAATCTGTAAAAGAACAAAGTATAGTATCGATGGAATACTCTTTAGACAGTTTTATCGAATGAAAAAGAGCAATATAAAAAAGAAGAGACTATTTTGATAGGGGATAGTATAAATGATTATAAAGCAGCAGATGTGAATGGTATAAAGTTCTATGGGTTTAATAATGTAGAGATAAAGAACAAGTGCAATTTGTATTTAGATGATTTTTCAATCATTGCTAATGTAGATAACACAAAGGAGTAAAGCTAAGTGAATAGAGCAGAAAGCATGTTTTGTGTAACACTTTTCGAAAAAATAAGAACTAAAGGACCAAAAGATATAGTAGATGGTAAAACAAATGGCTATTTAGCCATTCCATTTGAAAGCAAAGATCACGCTAATGGGGTTGAATGAATCTTAAATAATTCAGAATACAATGAGCTTTGTGTAAATGCAAGTAAAAAAGGTATACGAGAGTTTGATAGCAAAGTGGTGGCCAGAAAATATGTGGAGCTTTATAGAGAAATTTAATTCATCCTAAGGGGTCCCGTATAATAAAAAATTGCAAATAAGTTATACTGTTACTTGAAGAGTTTGTGATGTGAGCAGACTGGTTGCGGGTCCGAGGCGGTAAGTTTTCTTAAGAAGATTTATTAGCCTGTGGGTCAGTCAAGTAGCCGCACCATAAACCTGAGTGGTAACAGGATCGGCTTAAAGCCAGATCGGATTGACGAGACTGGGTTTAAGTGCGGCTTGTTTGCAGTGTGGGCAAGGAGTGGATTCTTTGCCCCTCAAACTCTCACCATATAGTGATATACGGGAGGTTTTCATGTATTATTATATCGGAGTGGATGTATCCAAGTCAACAATCGATGTGTATATTCCTATGCGTGATATGCATCTGCAAAAAGAAAACTCTGTCAAGGGTTTTAAAGCTCTTCATTCTAAACTCAAAAAACTGTATAAAAAAGATGTCTGTAATGTTGTGTGGGTGTATGAGCCCACTTCCAGCTATGCGAAGTCTTTAGAGCGTTTTTGCAGTGATCAAAGTATCTTGTGCTATAAGATCAATCCCAAAGCTTCAAGCAGCTTTGCCAAGGCGATGTCTCAAAGAGGCAAGTCTGATCCCAAAGACGCCAAGATGCTCAGTGCTGCGGGAAGTCTGGCAAGACCTGAAGAGATAAGTATTCCAGACATTGACCATACGGCTGAGCGTATGAGTGATCTGATCAGTTATTACAGGCTGCTAGTTAAACAGCGGGTACAGACATCCAATCATTTAGAAAAGCTGCAAAGCAAAGACAGTGATGCTGTGCTGCTAAAAGAGCTGCAACAACAGATTGATTCTTTCAAGGCAAAAGAAAAAGAGCTTATCGCCCAGATTAAAACGATCATAGCAAATGATACAAAATACAGCCAGAGATTTGAAAACATAAAATCCATACAAGGCGTTGGGGATATAGCCGCCATTGCGTTGCTGCATCTGTTTATCAAATATCCCGGAGCCAACCAAAAACAGATAGTGTCGCTTGCAGGACTTGATCCGGTAGAAAGAAGTTCCGGTACGTCAATTCGCAGCAAAACAAAGATATCAAAAGCAGGCAGCAGGTTTTATCGCAGCGCTCTTTTTATGAGTGCTATGGTAGCAGTACGGTTCAATGACGAACTTAACAGGTTTTACCAAAGACTGCTGGATAACAAAAAACACACAACCGTAGCTCAAGTCGCAGTCATGAAAAAAATCATTATCATTGCAAAAGCGCTGTATGACAATAATACCGCATATGACAAAGAAGCGTATCTAAAACGGTATCAAAATAATAAAGACCGCAATGCAGCTTAAATAGAAAAAATATACAATTTTTTTCAAAATATTGATTTTTATCAGGAGGTTTTAAGGTGGTAACTGACCCCTTTTGCTCGTGCCAAAG
>Ga0102930_1000741_pt1 | contig 10826 bp, 10 predicted proteins | sample SalPon1_B_H2O_MG_FD_84514 | JGI IMG/M metagenome (GOLD analysis project Ga0102930, IMG submission 84514) | Salt pond water microbial communities from South San Francisco under conditions of wetland restoration - Salt Pond MetaG R1_B_H2O_MG | ecosystem: Environmental > Aquatic > Non-marine Saline... | reverse complement strand
GCGGGGCTCCCGAAGTTTGTTTTGGATTCGCACCCCCAATCTTCCGGGTACGTTCCGCATGAACAACCTATCGAGAGATCACATCTAGGCATCGTCACCGTGAGAAGACGGGGCAGAAACGGTAGCCGTCTTGGTTGACCGCCGTGGCCACCACGACCGCCTGGCTGGTCACCGTGCCGTGCTCCCGCTCTTGATGTAGTCGCATCCAGCCAGAGGCATGGCCAGCGCCCCTCCAGCGGTCGATTCAGGAACGCGTCGACCCGCTCGTCGATCTCTGCACACAAACGAGAGACCCGTGACTTCGATATCCCGCTCATGCCCATCGACTGCACCAGATCGTCGACCTTGCGGGTGGAGATACCTTGACGTACGCCTCTTGCACCACGGCCGTCAGCACTTTCTCGCTCATGCTGCAGGGCTCGAGGAAGCCGCGGAAATAGCTGCCCTCACGAAGCTTGGGCACCTTCAGGTCGACCCGGCACAGGCGGGCCTCGAATAGGCGATCCCGGCACCCGTTACGGTGAGTGATGCGCTCGTCTGAACGGGCATGCCGTTCGGCTCCGCAGCGGCCGTTGACCTACGGTTCCATCAACTCCTGAAGCAGGAAAGTCAGCGTGTCACGCAAAAATCCGAGGACGCCTCACGATTCTCAAGCAGCTCGTTCAATGCCATGCTCATATCGGTCGTCGCGGTTTCTCCTTCGTCGTTGCCGGTTGTCGCGACTGCAGCTGTATCGAAGGGCCACGGTGGCCTCCTAACCCCGCCAGATTTACACCACTTCCCGGGACGCTACCACCTTATCGAAGCGACCCCGATAAATCGGGACGAGATGGACTGCTATGAATCTCGGGAAAATTGGCTGACCTACTCAATCAACTCAAACGTCCGCCAGCTGCTCTCGGAACCAAATAATCACATCACCTTCGATCGCTACGACTTCCTCGACTTGAACACCTGCAATCGCCGAATGCTGTTGCTTGTCGATGCGGCCGGTGGTGAAGGAGCCATCCCGATCGATGAACTGCGGTCGGTTCTCGGAAGCACACAGAAAGCCGGTCTGCCGTTCCGCCGCTCGATGAAGCGCCGGCTGGACGAATTGTGGGAATATGAGGTGATCCGTGACCCCGAAGTCGGCCTTGATGAATTTCGTTTTTCACAGCGCCGACGGGCACTCGAGGAGGTATAGATGGAAGTGCAGGTGCACCAAGATAGGCCCAAGGGGGTTGGTTGTCTCAACAAAAATGGCGATCGCGAGCAAACACCGGAAAGCGGGAGGCGGCGAGTCATTCGAGTTTCAATCCGACCGACTTCACGATCTTTTGGGGATGCCGGCGACCCCGCAGTTCCAGGAACAGATACGCGACGTTCTGAAGGGCTTGCCTGAATCCTGGGTCGAACTCAACGACGGTGAGGCAAAACTGGAACTCGCCCCCTTCGTAAAGCTCCGAGTGCAGTTTGGCGAGCCGAGCGCCGACAGTGAGTTTGCGGCGGATACCGTGCACGTTGAGCTCAACCGTCAGCTGGCCGAGATGATCGACAGATACAACGCGCAAGCGTCCCAGATCAAGGTCGGTTGGGTGAAGCGCAGCCCTGCGTCGCACTGTCCGTACCATCGAGTGGGAATCCATAGCAGCGAAAGGAGCCACTCCATGTTTCCGACAATCCATGACGAAGACCGCCAGCCGATAGACGCCGACTGTCTGGTGGCCATGACAAGGAAAGCGCGTGTCTCGGGAAAAGCCGTGGGAAAATGCGTGCAGGTGACGTGTTCGCTGGACTGGCTGATGGCTGAGCTCGGGGTTCCAGAAACCCCGGATGGACAGGACGAGGCTATCGACCGACTGATGGGACTCTCCCGTTTGACGGCAAAATGGGAAAGATCCACTCCCTTAGAGTACGAGCCGATGGTGCCGTTGGTCGATTTGATCCCGTCTCAAACGAATGAAACCGGTCAGCGATCGAGTTATCAGGCTACCGTCCGGTTTCACCACCTCATGATGCGATGGGTTATGACGATCGATCACGAAGTGAGGGCGGTCAGGGACATGCTCCAGCCAGACACCCGCACCAATGGTCATGAGGCGTGACGATGCACCGCCCGCAGGAAAATCAGCTGATGCCGACCGCGCGGGGGATGCGTTTTCTCCCGCGACCGGTCGCACTTGGTTTCGAGGACACCCTTGAAGCGGACCAGCCCCTGCTCGCCGCCCTGCTCCACCTGATGAACCAGGCGGCGTCGGACGGCCACGCCACGCTCACCCTCGCCAGCATCCAGCGGGAATTGGGGATGCGCCCAGCGGGCGAATGGCGCGAGATTCTGAAACGGCGCCTGGACAACCTGACCCGCCAGCACTACTTCCTCACCAATGTCGCCTTCCCGTTGGTCGAGTACCGCCGGTTCGAAACCACACGGCATGGGCCTCGCGCCATCGAGTTGTCCCTGACTCCCGATCTCGTGTCCATCTGCCAGAACTGTGAGCACATCGCCTACCCGTGGAAACTGGCCCGTGACCTCGACCCCATCTCGTTCAACCTGCTGACCTTGGCCATCGTCGGGCAGTCCGCGGTGATTGAACGCCCAGCCGGGATCGAGCCGGCGGTGTTCAAAAGCCTGATGCGGAACACGGCGGTCACGCTGATCGAGAACGGGTATATCTCCCGGGCCAAGGCCAACGGCGACCAGGTGCGATTCAAGGCCGAGCCAGCAAACCGCTCGGCACAGTAGACGTGGTTGCTCGATAAGTTGTTCATGAGGAGCGCACCCGGGTGCCTTTGAACATCATGTAGTGGGTGACAAGCGTGCCCCCTCCTTCAAGCGGGGCGAATGTCAGACCCGGAATCGAGACACCTTCGATTCGAGGGCTTTCGCTTCGCCAACGAGGGACTCGACCGCCTCGCCGGATTCTCTGGAGCGGGATGCCGTCTCGTCGGCCACCTGGGCGACTCGGTGGACGTTCTTGTTCATCTCCTCGGCGGTCGAGCTCTGCTGCTCCGCTGCGGAAGCCACCTGCTCGCTCAACTCGGAGATGTCGCCAACCTTGGTCTGAATCTCGCCCAGCGCGGCATCGAGGGACTTGGCCTGCCCGGACACCTCGCCGGCCTGCTCGACGCCCGCGTTCATTACCTCGACGGCATCGGCGACCGATGACTGGATGGCCTCGATGGTCTGCTCGATCTCCTCGGTGGATTGCTGGGTCTTGCCGGCAAGGGATCGGACTTCCTCGGCTACGACGGCAAAACCACGGCCCTGTTCGCCGGCCCGCGCCGCCTCGATGGCCGCGTTGAGCGCCAGAAGGTTCGTCTGGTCGGCCACGGCCTTGATGACATCCACAATCGAGCCGATCTCCTCGCTGCGCTGCTTGAGCTGGGCGACCACCTCGCCGCCGGAGGTGACCTTCGCCGAGAGGTCTTCGATGGAATCAATCGACCGGGAGACTTCCCGTGATCCGTTCTTGACGGATTCCATCGCGGAAGCGGCGTTCTCCGAGAGATTATGGATGTTCTCGGCGATCTCGCTGGCCGAGGCGGACATCTCGTTGATCGCTGAGGTCAGCATGTCCACTTCGCTGCGCTGCTGCTGGACGGCCTCGCCCGTCTCGTTTCCTGACCGACTGACCTGTTCGGCCCCGGCAGACACGGCCTGGGCGGTTTGAGCAATCCCCTCGATCAGTTCCTTGAGGTCGCCGCTCATCACCTGAACGGAGCGAATCAGGTCGCCAAACTCGTCACCCCGGTCGGTGGTCAGGTCGCGGGTGAGATCGCCGGACGAAACCGCCTCCAGTTGCTCCCTGACGTGCCCCAGGGGGCGAAGCGTCCGTCCGGTGAGGAATGCGACGACAGCCACCGCGACGATCAGCGAGATCGCCATCGCGCCGTACAGCAGCCATGCCAGCATGTCCTCCTCGGCGGCCTTCTCGCTCACCGCGATGCTCTTGACGATGTGGCCGAGCGGCGTGCCCTCGCCCGAAGCCGACTCGGAAACGACCGGGATGGAGACGTTGCCGGTGGTCTCGCCCTCGTCGGTTTCGACCCGGAACTCGTCGGTGTTGCCGAGAACCGACGCGATTCCCTCGGGGACGGAGCCGAAGGCAGCCATCTTCTCCTTGTCTGCGCTGAACACGCTCACGCCGCCGTCGATGGCCGCCTGCATCTGTTTGGCAATCGAGGCGATGCTCGTCTCGTAGACCGCTGCACCGACGTTGAAGCCGCGCCCCTTGTAGAGCGGGATGGCAACTTGAAGCCGGATGTCGCCCGACTGAGATTCCGAGATGGATTGGACGACCCGGTTGGCGGTCAGCGCGTCGATGGCGGCCTGGGGCGGGGCCGTGACGGACGAATCACCGGAGAAGGCGACCTGCCGGGCGCTGTCCACGATGATGAGGTTGTCCACGGTGTTCTGCGCGGTCAGGCGCGTCAGGGTGGGGCCGACCGCCGAGCGAATACCCGAGGCGTTGCGCTCATCCAGTGATTCGATGAGATCGCGATTGCGCGTGACTGGCTTGAACATCGCCTGCATGTCGTTGAGAGCCGTGCTGGACAACGACGCCCAAAGCGTCTGGAGCGACTCGATGCGCGATTCTCGAAGCGCCTCGCGTTCGACCGCCTTGATCTGGTTGACGACGACACCGAACGTCACGACGACGGCGAGAATGACAGCGCCAACGGACGCGCTGATCTTGTGGGTCACGGATAGCTTGCTGAACATGGCTCGCCCCTTACTCAGACGGGTAGTTGTGTTGCGTCCAGACGGGGTAGCCGTCGCGGTAGTAGTAAACGCTCGTCCAGCCCCAATCAGCGGCCAGGGCGGCTGCCCACGAGGAGCGGTCGCACCCCGCGTCGTTGCAGTACACGACCAGGGGGGCGTTCTTTGGAACGACCGCCTCAAGGGTCTCGGGAGTCAATTCCTGGTTGGGTTTGCCGGGGTCGTACTTGATATGGATCGCACCCGGAATGCGACCGGACTCGAAATCCGAATCGCTGCGCGGGTCGAGGAAGTACGCATGGTTCAGCCAGAGCGAATGGGCGCGGTCGGTGTCCACGCTCTGAGCGCCCGGTACGCTCTCCGGCGAGGAATAATCCCCGGAGGACTTGATCGGCAGGTTGACTTCGGCGGCGACCGGGGAATTCGCGAGAGCGCCCGCAAGGGCGGCCGCCATGAAAATACGGGTGTAGTGCATTGGAATGGCTCTTCTGGATGGGGGCTTGCTGGAAAGCGGACTGGGAGCCGTGCTGAAGCCAGCTTTGCGGAAAACCCCGTCGGACTACTGTGATCTATCAACAAGAGTTTATGCGGGATACGCCCGGAAGAATAGGTGAAGGACGCGCATCAAAACCAACAGTTAGCAACCCCGCCAGCAAACCGGCGGGGCTTTCTTCATTCGCGGGCGTCGTTCAGCCCAGCGCCCAAAGTGCGGCGTCCTCGTCGAGATCGATTGTCTCGGGCGATTCCTTCGCGGGCGACTTTCCCTTGTCTGAATTGCTGGCGGAGGACCCGCCGGCCTTTGCTGCCTCGCGTTCCTCGCGCTCGAGGCGCGTTTTCGTTCCACCGAACATCGGGAACGGATCCCAGCGGAACCGATTGCGACAGGCATCGGCGATGCGGGCGATGAAGTTGTACTCCTTCTCGATGACCCGCTTGAGCGACCAGAACTCGCTCCCGCGATCCTTCGCCTCGATCACACCGGCAATCCACGCCTGCTCGAGAATCGACACGAGCCGGTCGGCACGGTGGATCGCCTCGTAATACTGAACGACGTGCGGGTTGGAGACGCGGATCTCTTTCGAGACAGCAGCATTGTCCAGCTGCTTGGTCACGTTGAACCCGGCGTCCTCGAGCTTGGATTCGAGTTTCGCCGCCCGCGCTTCCATGTGCTCCATGTTCATGGAGTGGCGCTGGTGGGCGTCGATCAGCCGGGAAAGTTCGGATGCCCGCTCCTGTCCTTCGGTGAAGGGCTGCATCTTCGTCTGGACTGATCAGAGCCGATCAATGGATGGTGGTCGCGATGGCATGACGTGCGCGGCGAGCTGATGGCGCAGACCTAGATAAAGTCAATTTGCACGATCTCGACTGTACACACTCCCCGAATCTTTCTTACGTTCACTGATTTAGAAATTGAATCGCGAAACCGACGGAAGAGATTGGGATCATGGATCGTAGGCTCATTCTAAAATTGATTGCCTCAGGCGGGGCATTAACTGCGGTGCCCTCCTCTGCTTGGGCACAGGCGTATGGAAAAGAGCCGCAGCGTGCGACTCATCATCCAACTCCCGGCTCTAAAGGGAGTTTGCCTCTTTCCACTGAAGAAAGCCTCATGGCGGAGATCGAAGATCTTCGTGCCGCGACCCAAGCGCGTAGGAAGCATTATTGTCACCTGGATCAGCCCAAGTGGCCGGATGGTGTAAAAATGGCGGTGAATTTCACTGTCGACGTTGACACCGTGCTGAGTCGTCGAGCCAATGATGAGCCACCGATGCAACTAGCCAAGGGCGAATTTGGAGGTCGCGTCGGCTCGTGGCGTATGCTCGAATTGTTCGAGCGCCACGGGGTTGTGGGAACATTCTTTACACCCGGACGCACGGTGGACTTGTATCCCACTGTGCTTCGCGAGATTGTTGATCAGGGCCACGAACTGGCAGATCACATGTGGGAGCACTATGTGCCGTCCGACCCCGTGGCGGCGCGCGATCACATGCTGCGAACACGGGACGCGCTGACCGATGTCGCCGGTCGACCGCCCGTTGGAACGCGCAGCAACTTCAGCCAAGATCTCGTGCTCGAGATGGGCTACATCTACAATTCCCACGGCTTCTCCGCGCCTTTGCCGAACATGATGATGTCCGGCGGCCGGGAGCTGCTCAATTTGCCCGTCCATTTGGCGATCGACGACGCGATGTACTTCAACTTTGGTTGGCTCGGTAGCGGACCCGCGGCGCAACGCCTGTCTGAGCAAGAAACGGTGCTGGACATCTGGTGGCAGGCATTCCTGCAGCAGTACAAGGCGGGTGGCTATTTAAATATTGCCCTACACCCGTTTCTCGTCGGTCACGCCGCACGGATTGCAATGCTCGATGAGCTGATTAACCGAATGAAAAGTCTACCTGGGGTCTGGTTTGCCAGCTCTGCTGAGGTGGCAAACCACTGCCTCGCTCTCCCGAATCAAGCCTTTGTTTGCACTGAGGAGTGATGCTGCTATGCCATGGAAATCCGGTTATACCATCTCAGATGAGATCGGTCTCTCAGACGACGAGGTAGTTTGGCCGCATGGTATGCGTTGCGCATTCAGCGTGACAGTGGCTTTAAGTACCGCAACGCTATCGGAAGGGATCACCGCGCGAGATTTATCCGGGGACGACGCAGAACTGTGCTTTGGTGCTGGGCTTGACGCCCTATTGGGCGTTCTTGATCGGTTCGATATCCGCGCCACGTTTGCCGTGCCCGCTGTGATTGCCGCGGTGGAGTCGGACACGGTGCGTAGACTGGCCGATGCGGGGCACGAAATTGCAGCTCTCGGATTTCGGCACGAGGATCCGGCAGAGCTCCCGCCAGAAGTGGAGCAGGTCCGTCTTGAGGCCACTATCCAAGCAATCCAGAACGCGACGGGGTCGGTGCCTACCGGATGGTTTGGTCTACCCCGTCAAGCCGACCAATACGCGACGGGGTCAGTCAGTCCCAACACCGTCGATTTGTTGTTAGAGGCGGGGTTTGACTACTTGGGAAATGGCATGGCGGACGATGCGCCGCACTACTGGGTCACGGATCCGTCGCGTCCAAAGTCACTCCTCACAATGCCTTATTCTTACCACTCCGACGACCAGTTTTTCCTTCAGTTCCCGCCATTTGCACTCCGAGCCGGATCTGGGATTGAGCACCCAGAAGTGCTGTCAAGCAACTGGCGCACGGAGTTCTCCGCGCAGTACGAGAGAGGCCGCATGTTCACCATGACATTGCACCCACACCTCATCGGAGTGCTCCACCGAATTACAACTCTCGAAGACTTTTTTGCGTTCGTGAAGGAAAAGGACGATGTCTGGATTGCCACGGCGGCTCAGTGTGCAAAGCACTGGCATGAGCAGTATCCGCCCGAAACACACCTTCGGCTCGAACCCTCAACGTGGAAGGCATATCCGGACGACCTAGGCTGAAATTGCAGGGCATGATTGTGCCCGCGATCCGAAGCTCACTGAGGCAGCGGAGCGAAACTCTGCAGCCTTCTTCTTAAGTGTGGAAGTTATCTAATTGCACTTTGGGCAGCCGCTACTATTCGTCCCGGTATCCGCCGGAGCATCGGTAGTGTTGGCAGCGTACGGACTCTGGACCTCTTTGATTTGTTGCATACGAAACTCTAGGTGCCAGAACAGCCCTCCCGCCGCTTGATTACAGCGCCACGTCACGACACCGCGCGGAAAATCAGTCCGGATGAGAAAAGACACGTGCCTCCAGGCGAAAAGCAGGCACATAGCGCGTTATTTTTCGAAGCGGAAAATCAAGGATTGAGGAAACAGTTCAACATGCAAATGACCAGATTTACAGAAGGCCTCGGTGTAACTCTATTGGCCCTACTGTGGAGCACGTATTCGGTCGCGCAGACATTCGAAAACAAGCAGGGTGGTTCGGTCCGCTTCTATGGACAGGCAAGTCCCTCCTACTTGTCATTTGACGACGGCGAGGATACGACGGCCAACCTGACCGATAATTCCAATTCCAACACCCGGCTCGGGTTCGTGATCAGCCAGCCAACATCGGGCGGAGACCTTGTGTTGACTTTCGAAACTGGCCTCGGGTTCCGGCAGAGTGTTGCAGTCTCGCAAGATTACAAACCTCAGGCTCTCGACTGGCAGAGAACAGCTCTTAGGAGGTTCGAGGCCGCCTACACTGCCGATTTTGGAACGGTCGCGATCGGCCAAGGATTCATGGCGACCGACAATGTGGCAACGCTCGATGCGTCGGACACGGCGCTGGTCTTATCTGTTGGGGTTTCTGACGCATCCTTTGCGTTCCGGGAAACTTCGGGCGAGTTGTCAAATGTTAGGATCATTGACGCTTTCAAGGATTTTGATGGGTCTCGGCTGTTCCGGATTCGCTATGACACACCCGTGTACGCGGGATTTTCGGCTGCCGCTTCATATGGGCGGAACATCCTGGCCAAAAACGACAACACCGACTATTACGACATCGCGCTTCGGTGGTTCCGCACGTTGGGAGAATTTGAACTGGCTGCCGCCGCTGGCTACGCCTCGGCATCCAAAGGTTTGGCCGAAGTTGACGACGACAAGTCGAAAAGCCAGCGGTACTCCGGGTCGTTCTCAATGTTGCATACCCCAACGGGGCTCAACCTCAGCGCTTCAAGTGGTACAGACCCCGACACTGGTACTTATGGGTTTGTCAGGGCGGGATGGAAGTCCGATCTGATCGCACCTGGCCCTAGTGCCTTCGCGATCAGTTATTACGACGGAAATGATCTGGCAGTAGAAAACTCCTCCTCCGAAGGCGTGGGCTTTGCGGTCGTCCAAGCCTTTACGGAGCATGATCTTGAGCTATATTTTGGGTACCGGTCGTACTCCTACGACGATGGAGCCGCAAATTACAAAGACGCAAGCTCGGTATTTAGTGGCGCCCGCTACAAGTTTTGAATCGGTAGCGTCCCGTCAAGTGGTGTAAAAGCGAGATAGCCACCTAAGCCCTCGCCGCCGTTTACGCCGCGTTCTCGAAAGTCAGTTTGTCTGCCTCGTCGCCGCCATTCGAGTTGAGCACGGGTGCCTGGCTCTCGAGGCTCATTGAACCGCCCCCGGTTTTCTGGACACTCGCGAGCGTGTTGAAATACCTTTCTCGAACTCTACCCGACTTCACCCTCCGATGTCGCAGTGACGGCGGCGGACGTTTTAGAAAAGCTCGATGTATTCGAACAGGGTCAAGGCCACTGCCCCTCAAGTTCTGGCCGGATAAGGACCCGGAGCCGACGGGCTACGTAACACCAACAAAGCCGCTCGTCTGGCACCATCGAGGCGAAGACGAGCGGCCTTTTCGAAGCATCGGCCGACAATTCAGGCGGAAAATTGCAGTTCTCTCGACTCAAGCCCAGCTCGCCAGAACTGGGTTTTCGGCCCCGGGACATCGAGGGAAGCCCATTGTCGCCAGTCTGGCAATTGATCGAAAGCAAGTTTCCTTGCATTGAGTGCAGCGCTCACTCGATCACTCTCCCGCACTGCCATGGCGACCGGCAGGAGAGAACGGGACGCTCTTTCCGGGGACCAGGTCAGGACGTAACGCAACATCTGCGCGACCTCCGAGGCAACCTGGTCGAGCCACTCGAGTGGATGAGACAGCACGGACAAAGTCAGCGTCTCGTGATCGATGGGCAAATCACCAGGCGGCCTCGAGCCGTCGGCTCGCATGGTGCGTATCTTGCCAATGTCATGCAGCAGTCCCGCCACCGAGCCGACCCAACGCTCCAGCCGATCAAAGTTCAATGGATCATCGGCCACTCGCCTCGCGACTTCGACGGAGTGCTCGGCGAGGCCGCCCGGATAGGAGTGGTGGTGGAACCGGCTTGCCTGCCAGGTAAAGAACCGTTCTCGCGTATTCCTGTCGAGGAACACCTGCGAGCACCACCTTGACATTGTTCGCGAAAGTTTTCGCACCCTTCCCCGACTTTTCTCTTCCCAAGGCTTTCAGCCACTTACGTCCTTCGACGTCTTTCAAAGACTTTCGCAGCGGGCCATTTGGGCTCAATGGGCCAAAAACTTGGGCCCAGAGTTACGCGAGGCTATACGACTTTTTTCGAGCACCACCACGAATTTTCTCGGAAATCTTCGTAACACATCGGATG
>Ga0102930_1000740_pt1 | contig 10833 bp, 10 predicted proteins | sample SalPon1_B_H2O_MG_FD_84514 | JGI IMG/M metagenome (GOLD analysis project Ga0102930, IMG submission 84514) | Salt pond water microbial communities from South San Francisco under conditions of wetland restoration - Salt Pond MetaG R1_B_H2O_MG | ecosystem: Environmental > Aquatic > Non-marine Saline... | reverse complement strand
GTAATTGGGATGTTAGCAATGTTACAGATATGACTAATATGTTTTTAAATGCAGACATCAACGAAGCAGGAACAACAATTAACTACGACAACTTATTAAATGGTTGGAGTGCTTTAACCTTGCAAAACAACGTAAGTTTCAACGGTGGTAACTCACAATATTCAGCAGCAGGCGAAGTAGGAAGAAATATATTAATTAACACTTATAATTGGACTATATCCGATGCTGGGTTAACAACATAAAAAATATGAACACACATAACGACATTACAAAACCTTATTGGATAGTGACACAACAAAAGCATTATGGTCAATTATCAGAGGGCAATCAAGTTTCAAGCAAGTTTGATTTTGAAACTTTTGAAACAGATACAGAATGGAAAGCAAGACTAACTCAATTAAATATAGATTATGAAAACACTATTGAATAAACTAACACAAAAAGACAAACTATTACACTTTGCAGCAGGAGTAATGATATATTTATTACTATGCTTATTTATACCTAGTCAATATGCTTTAGTAGTTACGTTTTTAGTGGCTTTAGGAAAAGAGGCTTATTGGGATATGTACTTAGGGAAAGGGAATGCAGAAGCCTTAGATTTTTTCATGACTATAATAGCACCAATCATAATTCATTTGATATTTATTAATGCCTGATAAAAAACTAACATATAAAGAAAGAAACGGCTCAACTCGTGTTGGAGACGCTTTACGTTGGCTAGTAAAACAAGGTAAGAGTGTTGCTCCTGAACTTTTAGACATTGCAGGGAGTATTACAGGCATAGAAGCTTTAGAACGTCTTAGCGATAAAATAAATGGCTCTAAAGAGTTAACGGAGTTTGATAAGAAAATGCTTACAGAGCAGTTAGAATTAGATAAACAAGAGTTTATATCTATATCTAATCGTTGGCAAGCTGATATGACTTCAGATTCTTGGTTGTCTAAAAATGTAAGACCACTAACGATTGTGTTTCTAACGATATCAACAGTTGTTTTAATTGTCGCAGATAGCTCTGATAATCCTTTTAAGGTTGACGAGGTTTGGGTAAGCCTTTTGAAAAACTTATTAATTACAGTTTACCTTGCTTACTTTGGAAGTAGAGGTGTTGAAAAATTTAAGAAACTATCTAAATAGCTTGCGTAGAATAATTTAACTATCTTTGTATTATAAGTTAAATTTAATACAATGGAAGAGGTTAGTTACAGAAAGATTGCTATTGGTAGTGATTTAAAAGATGCTTTATACTACGCTAAAGGTACTAAATTCAGAAACAAAGAGATTTCAGATATAATACTCAAAGACGGTTGGTTTACTGTTTACCTTAAAAAAGGTGACGAAATTCAACCTTGGAAGTCTTTTAAGGAAAGTGTTGTAACTGTTAAGGAATTAGAACTAATAGAATAGTGTTTATGAAAAGCCCTAATTACTTTTTAATAAAACCAAAAGCAGACAAAAGATACAACAATACAGTTGACTTAGCAGGTATAGAGGTGTTAGTGTCCAACAGCATAGAAGACGGTCTTAAAACAAACAGGGAAGGTGTTGTGGTAGAAACACCTATTGGTTACAACGGAGATGTAAAAAAGGGTGATACTATAATTGTACACCATAATACATTTAGGTTGATGAGAAATCAAAGAGGTGAAATGGTTAACTCTATGAAGCACATAAAGGACAACCTGTTTTATACTGATGACTACTATTTGAGAATAGACAAGAATGAAGTTAAATCTTCAAGATTTCCTTATGTGTTTATGAAGCCAATCATAGTCGACGATGAGTTATTAGGAACAATAGAACACCAAAATATAGGTGAAGTGGTTTTTGATAATCCAAAGTTGAATGAGATTGGTATTAAAAACGGAAACAGATATACTTTTAAAGACTTCAGAAATGTAGTTTTTGAAATAGACGGAGAGAAATATTTTAGAATGAAGTATAAAGATTTACTGACTGAAATATGATTGGTTTTGGAAGAGATATAGAGGCTGCTATTGATACTATGATTCAAGGTTTAGAATATAGTATTGATGTTGAGTCTTTAGAACCTACTAAGCTGAAAACACTTATGAAGAGTAAAGAAAACTCTTTTAAGTATGCTAAGGAGATGATACATAAATGGGAGAACTCTCAAAACCAACCTAATCCTGACAAACTAAAAGCTTACATAGAAAGACTTGTTGACGCAGGAGATAAAGCGTTAATCACTCTTAGACAGTTTCTTAGGGAAAAAATTGACTACTCCGAAATAGACGAAGATAAACACCACTTAGTAACTGAAGGGAAATCTGTACTTCATCAAGCTATTGTAAACATTGACAGCAACCTTATTGAACTTAGACTTCAAATAGATGCAGATAATTTTAACTTATCAGACAAAGAGTTTAAACGTGGTTATCCCGAAAAGTTTGCTAATCAAGAGTTTTTCCCTTTAAAAAATTATTACAAGGATTGGTATGATATAGAAAACGATTCTATTGTTATATGTCCTAAAGGTACTAGAGGTAAGATTATAACTTTAGAGGGGTTAAATATAACCCTACCAAAAGAGCCTGAAGATAAAACCAAAATACTATATCACGACTTACCTAAAGAGGAGCAGTATTGGCAAAGAAAAGAAATGCCTAAAGGTTTGACTATTGAGTCTGAAGAGAGTTTTACGGATTATATAGTAGAAGAATATAAAAGACGCAGAGAAGGTGTTTGGTTTTATAATAATGGAGAAGCGGTATGGCTACCTCCTTCTTTTTATTTTGCGTTGCAATGGTGTAAGATGAAAGATGACGGGGATTATATGAAGTTTAGATATGCTCAATTAGATATGGCATATCACGCAGAGGCTTGTAAATTAGATACTAGATGTTTAGGAGAGTTGTTTGTGAAATCAAGACGTACAGGTTTTACTTATGAAAAGATATTTAGATTTTTAGACGAGGCTACTTCCACAAATAACGCAAACTTTGGTATTACATCTAAGACTGATAAAGATGCAAAAGAGGCGTTTTCTAAATTGTCTTATGCTTTTCAAAACCTACCATTCTTTTTTCAGCCTATTACAAAAAACAGTGTAGATAATAGCAAATATTTACATTTTGCAAAACCACCTGATAGAAGTAAAAAGGCTAAAAAATCAAAAGATACAAATACTGACGACTACTTAAATACATACATAGACTACAAGCCTACCAGTGAAGGCAGTTATGATGGTTACAAGATGTATAGGTACTTGGGAGACGAATGTTTGGCTAAAGGTACTAAGATATTAATGGCTGATATGTCTTTTAAAAAAATAGAAGATGTTAAGGTTGGAGAAGAAGTAATGGTTGAGGGAGGTAAAAAGATGAAAGTTAAGCACGCTTCTAATGGTGTCGATGATATGTACAGAGTTGTACAACCTTACGGTAAAGATTATGTAGTAAATTCTAATCATAAATTATATTTAGAAAAAGGAAATGGAAAGGAAAATAAAGAATATATCAAAATAACTCCAAAAGAATATATTAATCAAAGCAATTATCAAAAAAAAATAACTAATAGAGTATTGTTTTCTGGAGTTGAGTTTGAAAATAGAGACTTCAAAATACCTCCGTACTTAATGGGGTGTTGGATTGGAGATGGTTATTCTAGTGGTTTTAGGATTTTAGTTAACCACGAAAAAGACCAAGAAATAATAAAAGAGTTTAAAAAATTTTGCGATAATAAAAACTTGTTGTTTAAGCAGTACATAAGAACAGACGCTAAAAACATGTCAATTCTTTCTGCTAGAAAAAAAACAAATAACAAGGCAGGAGAGAAAACATATCTTAATAAAGAACTAGATAGATTAAATTTGAGAAAAAACAAGCACATCCCTGATGAGTATTTTTTCTCTTCTAAAAAACAAAGATTAGAGTTATTAGCAGGTATAATAGACACTGACGGATATATAGGTAGAAGTTCTTATGTTATAGGTATGTCTAAAAAATACATAATAGATTCAATATACAGATTAGCAAAATCTTGTGGTCTTGATGTTTCTGAAGTCTCACATAGAAAAACCAACTACAATACAGATGTTTTTAGCATAAGAATACTTTCTACACCTGAAATAAAATGTAGAATAAAAAGAAAACAAAAAAATAGTAAAGGGTGTTATAGAAGCAGGCGTTCTAAAATGGATGTAGTTTATGAAGGTTTTGGAGAGTATTACGGAATAGAACTTGACACTGATAATGATGATGATAAAAGATTAATTCTAGAAGATTATACTCTTACTATGAATTGTTCTAAGTGGGATAACGGGAAAAATTTTGAAAATCATTGGGGACAAGTTTCTCCTACATTTGACGAGGGTGGTAAAATTGTAGGTAAAGCTTATTTAGGTTCGACAGTAGCTGCTAGAAAAAAAGGTGGTGAAGCATTTCATAAGTTATGGAAAGCATCAGACATAGATAAAAGAGACAAGGTTACAGAAAGAACACCAACAGGACTTTATAGGTACTTTTTACCTGCTCACAAAAATATGACAGAGTTCACGGATAAGTATGGTAAATGCCACGAAGTAGTTACTGACGGAGAATACTTTGAGAATGTTCACGGTAACATAAAAAAGGTTGGTAGTATTGCTTACTTAGAGGCTAGAAGAAAGTCTAAAAGAAAAGAGAGCGAGATTGCTTACAATGAAGAATTGAGAGCCTTTCCTATGACACCTAACGAAGCCTTCAGAGATGAGGCGGTTAATTGTATCTTTAATATTGAAAAGATAAATGAACAGTTAGATTATGTAGACCAATCTAAGTTTGCAGAGCAAGTTATGGAAGGTAGTTTTTCTTGGAAAGGTGGTATTCCCGATACAGAGGTTGTTTGGACGCCTTCTAAAAACGGACACTTTAAAGTAACTTGGATACCTCCTGTCGACCTCAGAAATAGGTGGGAAAACAAGTTAGGATATGGTGGTTATAGTCGTTCACCTTTGAATGGAGATATAGGTGTGTTTGGTTGTGATAGCTATGACATATCAGGTACAGTAGATGGCGTTAATAAGTTTGGGAAGGAAAGAGATAATGCAGGGTCTAAAGGTGCTCTTATTGGTGTTACTAAATTTACGATGCAAGATGTACCTAGTGAACACTTCTTCTTAGAATATGTAGCAAGGGAGAGTACTGCTGATAAGTTTTTCGAGAATGTATTAATGGCTTGTGTGTTTTTTGGAATGCCTATTTTAATAGAGAACAACAAACCTAGGTTACTTTATCATTTCAAGAACAGAGGATATCGTAACTTTGCAATAACAAGATTTGATAGACCTATGAATACTTTGTCTAAAGCTGAGAAAGAAATTGGTGGTGTTCCTAACTCGTCAGAGGATATGAAGCAAATGCACGCATCTGCTATTGAGGGTTACATTGATGAGCATATAGGGTACAACCAAGAAGAAGGCGATTACGGTAAAATGTTTTTTGATAGAACATTAAGAGATTGGTTAAATTTTGACATAAACAACAGAACAAAGTATGATGCAACTATTGCGTCAGGATTAGCTTTAATGGCTAAGAATATGGAAAAATACAGCGTAAACAAGCAAAAACCAAACGCTATAAAAATTAATATTAAGAGATAATGAGAGGTAAAAAAAGAAAGTTATTAAGCATAGAAAAGGCTTCATTTCCTAGACACACTGATGACTTTAATCATTTGAAAAAAGAGGTCGTAGGCAAGCAAGTCGCTAGAGCTATTCAAGGTGAATGGTTTAAGAGAGAAGGAAATAGTAACGCTAGATTTTACGATAATAAAAATGAATTTGTAAGACGTAGACTATACGCTAAGGGTAAGCAGTCAACTCGTAAATACAAAGACTACATTAATGTAGACGGAGACGTAAGTTATTTAAACTTAGACTTTAGTCCAATACCTGTTATAACCAAATTTAAAGATTGGGTTGTTAACGGAATGATGGATAGGAAGTATACTGTCAGAGCGAAGTCTATAGATAGAGAAAGCCAAAATGAGAGAGCTAAGTATCGTGAAGCTATAGAAAAAGATATGCTCACTAAAGACTTTTCTCTTAAGGCTAAAGAAATATTAGGTGTTGATTTATTTACAATGAACCCTGATGAAATACCTGAAACTCAAGAGGAGTTAGATATACACGCAAATTTAAAGTTTAAGCCATCATCAGAAATAGCACAAGAGTTAGCTATTAAGTCAGTTATGGAAGATAATGACTACGACGATGATTTGAGGTTTAGAATTATCACAGACTTGGTTGAATTAGGGTTAGGAGGTGTGAAAAACACTTACTCTTATAGTGATGGTATTAAATATGATTATATAGACCCTGAAAACTTTATATATAGCTATACCGAAGACCCTTTCTTTAAAGACTGCTTTTACTTTGGTGAGTTTAAGTCAGAGTTGATATCAAACGTATTAAAAGAAAATCCAAATTTAACTGAGGAAGAAAAAGAAAAGATAGATGAAATATCTACTTCTTGGGGTGAGTATCATGGTCTTGACGGATACTCTATTTACGACGATAACTTAGACGGAAAAGTTGCTGTTTTAAATTTCTGCTATAAGACCGTAAGAAAGAAAATATGGAAAGAAAAATCCAATAAAACAGGTGGTCGTAAGGTATTAAAAAGAGATAAAGACTTTGAGGTTAAAGGCAGTGGAGATAGAGACTTCAAGAAAAGAGTTAAATCTGAGGAAATATGGTTTGAAGGTTCTTATGTTTTAGGTACAGATATACTCCTAAAATGGGAGGTTATGGAAAACCAAATGAGACCAAAATCAAATAGCAATAGAGTAAAACCACCATACGCAGTTTGTGCTCCAGGCATAGGTAGAGGTCATATAGACAGTTTAGTAGAGCGAATGATACCTTTTGCTGACAAGATTAAAATGATTGACCTTAAAATACAGCAGACATTACAAATGACGTTACCTGATGGTCAGTTTATTGATGTTGATGGTCTTATGGAGATAGACTTAGGTGACGGAGGTAAGTACAGTCCTACAGATGCATTCAATATGTTTATGACAACGGGTAGTATTTTTGGTCGTAGTTCAACTTACGGAGGTGAGTTTAATAACGCTAAAGTTCCAATTCAAGAAATACGTTCAAGTAGTAGTGCAAACAAATTAGCTGCATTTGAAAGACAATACGCTTTTAACTTACAAATGATAAAAGATGTTACAGGTATTACTAGAATGGACGGAAATCAGCCTGATAAAGATGCTTTAGTTGGTCTTCAAAAAATGGCTGCATATAACAGTAACGAAGCTACAAAAGGAATATTAATAGCTTCTAGTTTTATAACTAAGCGTTTAGCTGAACTAACAAGCATTCGTATTTCTGACATATTAGAATACTCTGAAACTAAAGAAGAGTTTATACAGAAGATAGGTGCAGGAAGTGTCCGTAACTTGGAGTACTTTAGTGATATGCACCTTAGAGATTTTGCTATTCACTTAGACTTAGAACCTGATGAGGAGGAAAAAGCGAGATTAGAGAGAGATATTCAAATTGAGATACAGAATGGCAATCTTGGTATTGAAGATAAAATAGATATACTTAATATATCCAACTTAAAGTATGCTAATGAGATACTTAAGATAAGGAAGAAAAAGTATATCCAAATGAAACGTAAGCAAAAAATGGAAGAGATTGAAGCTCAAAAACAAGCTAACATTCAGTCCTCTCAAGCATCAGCACAATCTGACTTACAGAAAAGACAAGCAGAACTTCAAGGAGAAAGTCAATTATCTCAGATGAAGTTTGAACAAGATATGCAGAAGCTAGATAGAGAATACCAATACAAGCTTCAAATAGAGAAGATAAGAGGCGAGTATGATATTCCTAAAAAACAAATGGAAGTCAAATCTCAGACAGAAAGAGATAAGATGAAAGAGGATAGAAAAGATGAGAGAGTAAAGAAAGAGGGGACTATTCAGTCTAAACTAGCAGAGCAAAGACAAAAAGATGGAGAGGCTATTGACTTTGAAGAGCAAGACTTGGAACTTAGTGAGTTTAACTTGACAGACTTTGAGAGTGACGTTTAAAAATAAAGGTATATAAAATATTGTTATCTTTGTATTAATCTAAATAAATAAAATCTATGGAGTTAAGTTTTTTAAAGAACGCTAAAGTTGTAGGTGCTGATGACGAAAAACAGAAGGCAGAAGCTAAGCAGGAAGTTAATAAGAAGCCACAACAGAGGCAGAGACAGAAAACCAAGAACCTCAAAATGAAAACGAGGTAGAACAAGTAAAAGAAGAAGAAAACAATAAAGACAATAAAGATGAAAAAGAAGAGCTGCAGCAAGGGCAAGAAGAAGTCCAAAGCAATGAAAAGCAAGAGCAAGAAGTACAAGAAGTAAGTCTTGATGACGATAAGGTATTAAGTTATCTTAAAGAAAAAGGTATAGAAGTTGATGGTTTTGAAGATTTAACGAAACCTAAAGAAAAAACTGAAATACCACAAGAACTTCAGTCTTATTTGGAATACAAGAAAGAAACTAATAGAAGTTATAAGGACTTCTTGGAGTTGCAAAAGGATTGGAGTAAAGAAAGTGAGGACGTTGCTTTAGAGCGATATTTAAAAGAGAAAAACCCTTACTTTACCGATGAGGATGTAAAAGACGAGTTGGCTGATTTTGGTATTGATGAAGATATTGATACTGAAGCAGAAATAAGAAAGAAAAAAAGAAATAAAAGAAAGTTATTAAGCGAGGCTGTATCTTATTTGGAAGGTCAGAAGGAAAAGTATAAATCTCCGTTAGAAGGGTCTTCTTCGGCAGAAGTGCAAATTCCAGACGACTATAAAGAAGCTAAGACTAAGCTAAGCGAGATGCAAAAGTTGCAAGAGCAACAATCTGAAGTTTTGAAGCAAAGACAACAAAACTTTTTAGAAAACACTAAGTCTGTGTTTAACCAAGATTTCAAAGGTTTTGAGTTCGAGGTTGCAGGTCAAAAAAAGGTTTTCAAAAGTGATGAGTCTAATGCTTTGTTAGATATGCAATCTGACATCAACAAGTTTATAAGTAAGTTTACAGGAGATAACGGAGAGTTGAAAGACGTAAAAGGTTATCACAAAGCTTTAAATGCTGCAATGAATGCAGACAAGCTAGCTAAACATTTTTATGAATTAGGCAAGTCAGAAGCAATAGCAGAAGAAACTAGAGAAAGTAAAAACATAAACTTCTCAGGCCATAAAACTGCTGATAATTCTACATCAAAACCAAAATGGAAGGTTGTTACGCCAATGCAACAAGGATTAAAGATTAGGAAATAAACATTAAAAAAATAGAAAAATGTCTATACAAGCGACACCAGGAGTTTCATTAACTCCAACACCAACAAAAGAATTACTTACAACTAACTATTTAGATGTATTTAATTTTGACAATCAGTATTTACCAGACTTAGTGACTGAAGAATTTCAGCGTTATGGTAATCAATCTGTAAAAGGATTTTTAGAGCGAACAGGTTCTGAATCTGCTAGTTCATCTGACCTTATTAAATGGTCTGAAGAAACACGTTTAAGAAACGTAGCCAAAGGAGTAGAGCGTAATGCAACTACTAATGTATTTGATTTAGAAGGACACCCTTTCCGAGTAAATGAAGTTATTCTCATAAATGATGGTACTAACGAAGATATTGCTCACATTACTGCAGTAAATGATGACGACTTTACTGCTGTGTCTGTAAAATCAGGTGGATTTGACGTAGGTACTACTGGTCTTAATTTATTTGTAATAGGTAGTGAATTTGCAAAAGGTACTAATGGTATGTCAGAGAGCAAGGAAGCTCCTGTTGATATCTACGAAAACTCTCCTGTAATTATCAAGGACGTTGACGCTGTTAATGGTTCTGATATGACACAAGTAGGTTGGATTGAAATTCCATCTGAAGAAGGTGGTGGTTTCTTGTGGTATTTAAAATCACGTTCTCAAACTCGTATGCGTTTCGATGACAATCTTGAAATGTCTATGATTGAAGGTCGTTCTGTTGAGGCTGGTTCTGCTGCTGCTGGTGCAGGAAAAAAAGGTACTGAAGGTTTCTTCGAGGCTGTTGAGGAAGGAAATGTATTCTCAGGAGTAGCTGACACCTTAGCTGACTTTGACGATGTATTACAGCGACTAGACCAACAAGCTGCTATCGAGGAGAATATGTTATTCGTTAATCGTACTCAATCATTAGCTATTGACGATATGTTAGCTGCTCAGAACTCTTATGGTTCAGGTGGTACTTCTTACGGTGTATTCGGTGATGAAGAAACTGCTTTAAACTTAGGATTTACAGGTTTCCGTAGAGGTGAGTATGATTTCTACAAGACTTCTTGGAAGTACTTAAACGACCCAACAACTCGTGGTGCTTTTACAGGTACAGGAAAAGTAAACGGTGTTTTAGTACCAGCAGGTACAACCAATGTTTACGACGAAGTTATGGGTGAAAACGCTAACCTACCATTCTTACACGTTAAATTCCGTGCTGCTCAAGGTGAGGACAGACGTTACAAGACTTGGATGATTGGTAGTGCAGGTGGTGCTAGAACTACTGACAAAGATGTTAATGAAATGCACATGCTTTCAGAAAGAGCACTTTGTACAATGGGTAGAAATAACTTTGTTATCTTCAAAGCTTAGTACTATTCATACATATAGTAATGAAAGAGGGTTGTTAATTCAGCCCTCTTTTTTTATGCTTAAAAATACCTATTTTACAATTTTGTATCTTTGTATAAATTCCATAAAATATGATAGATAGAATTAGAAATACTGTTCTAACACTATTAAATAAAGAAAATAGAGGTACTATAACGCCTTCAGAGTTTAATAGACTAGCAGG
>Ga0102930_1000739_pt1 | contig 10836 bp, 9 predicted proteins | sample SalPon1_B_H2O_MG_FD_84514 | JGI IMG/M metagenome (GOLD analysis project Ga0102930, IMG submission 84514) | Salt pond water microbial communities from South San Francisco under conditions of wetland restoration - Salt Pond MetaG R1_B_H2O_MG | ecosystem: Environmental > Aquatic > Non-marine Saline... | reverse complement strand
CCCGGGCAGGCTGCCGCCCACCATCAGGATCGCACCAAACTCGCCCAGGGTATGCGCAAACCCCAGCACGATGGCGGTGACAAACCCGCGCCCGGCAAGCGGGCAGGCCACCGTGAAAAACGCATCCAGCGGGCTCGCACCCAGCATCGCCGCGGTCTCGAGCGGTCGCGGTCCAATGCCGCGAAAGGCGTCACGAAGCGGCTGGACGACAAACGGCAACGAATACAGCACCGACGTGATCACCAGCCCGGCAAAACTGAACGTCAACGTCTGGCCCGTCACCGCCAGCCAGGGGCCACCCACGGGCCCCTGCGGCGCCAGCAGGATGAGCATGTAAAAGCCGAGCACCGTGGGGGGCAGCACCAGCGGCAGCGCCACCACCGCATCCACCGCCGCGCGCCAGCGACTGCGCCCGGTGGCAAGCCACCACGCAAGCGGTGTACCCAGCACCAGCAAAACGGCGACAGTGACGCCGGCAAGCTGCAGGCTGATCCATACCGGCGTCAGGTTCACGGCAATGCTCCCCCGGACCGATACCCGTACGAGCGCAGTACCTCAGCCGCCGCCGCCGTCTGCATGAATGCGAGAAAGTCGCGGGCCTGATTCGGGGAGGCGGCGCGCGTCAGGATAACCGCATCCTGGCGGATCGGTGCGTAGTCCCGCGCCGCCACGCGCCGGGCCTCGCCGGCGGGGCGATTGTCGAGGCGCGTGTACGAGGCCGCCACCAGCGCATGGCTGACATTGCCGGTGGCGAGATACTGCAGGGCCTGGCCGACGTTCTGCGCCTGAACGATCCGGTCACTCAACATCGCCCACCGCCCGGTGGCACGCAGGGCCTCGCGGGCGTAGGTCATCCGCGAGCCGGCAACGGCGGTCCCCTCGTCCACCAGCCGCCGCGGCCGGGCCTGATCGGCGGCAAGGAAGACATCGTAGGGCGCGCCCTGGGTGATCTGGGCATAGAGCTGGCCGGTGGCGCCGGCGCTGATCCGAAGCGACTCCCCGCCGTGTTCGCGATACGCCTTTGCCAGCGCCTCGAGCGGGGCGAGAAAGTTCGAGGCCACTGCCACGTTCAATGACGCCGCCGAGACCGGGGCGGCAAGCACCAGCAACAGGCCGGCCATCAGCCATGGCCGCCACAACGACACGCGCCCCGCCCCCGGCGCCAATGCGGCCTGATCGCTCATGGTTTCCTTTCGGCGTTATGATCGCTGGCGTCATCGTAACAAGAGAGCCATCCCATGAGGGTGCTGTTCATTGCGCTCGGCGGCATCGCCGCGCTGATCGTCGCCGGCATCGCCGCACTGTTTCTGCTGTTCGACCCCAACGACTATCGCGACTCGCTGACCGGCGCCGTCGAGGATCAGCTCGGACGCTCCCTTGTGATCGAGCAGGACATCGGCTGGAGCCTGTTTCCGCGACTCAGCCTGGAGCTGGGCGGCATTCGGCTTGGTGGCGGCAGCGGCTTTGCCGACACCCCGATTCTGACCGCCGAGGGGGTGAGCGCGGGCATGGCGGTGATGCCGCTGCTCTCGGGCCGGATCGAGCTGGAGACCCTCGCAATCGATCAGCCCACCGTGCGGCTCATCCGCAACGCCGCGGGCAACGCCAACTGGCAGACTCCGGCCAGCGGCGGACAGGCCGACGGAGACACCCGCGCCGAGGGAGCGAGCGGCGGGCTGCCCGACTGGCTGGCGGGACTGAGCCTGGGCGGCATCGACCTGTCCGGCGGGCGGGTGTTCTACACCGATGAGACCACCGGCGAGCGCCTCGTCGTTGATCCGGTCGATCTTGACCTGGGCGCCATCGCCCTTGGCGAGACCGCACCCGTCACCCTTGAGGCGGCCATCGAGCGCGACGGCGAGCAGTGGCAGACCCGCATCGATGGCGATCTGGACGTGCGCCGTGATCAGACACTGTCCCTGCGCGATACCGCGATCAGCGCCAACGATCTGACCCTGACCGGGCTCAACGCCGATGTGAGTCAAAGCACCGAGGGCTGGCGTGTGCATCCGCTGACCGCGCAGTTCTACGAGGGCGAGTACAACGGGGACCTGCGCCTTGGCAGCCAGCAGAACCGCATGCCGGTGGCGTTTAACGAAGGGCTCAACGGGGTGGCCATCGGGCCGCTGCTCGAGGCGCTCACCGGCATCGAGCGCCTGACCGGCACGGCCGGCATCAACGCCGACGGCGACATGGCCCTGTCGAGCGGGGCCGAGCCGCTGGCAACCCTTAACGCCCGCGGCGACTTCAGCATCCGCGACGGCGCCGTCCAGGGCGTAAACATTGCCCGGCTGATCCGCGAGGCGCTGGCCCGCCTCAACGGCGAGACCCCACCCGCCGCCGATGCCAACCCAAGCACCGACTTCACCAGCCTGACCGGCAGCGTGGTGGTGCGTGATGGCGTGGCACGGAGTGATGACATCGCCATGGACTCACCGGCCCTGCGCCTGCGCGGCGAGGGCCAGACCGACCTGGCCGCGCAGACCCTCGACCTGTCGCTGGATGTCAGCGTGGTGGGCAGCCTGCAGGGGCGGGGTGGCGAACCCCCCGAGGCGCTGCGGGGTGTGTCGATCCCGCTGCAGATCGAGGGCGCCTGGAGCGAGCCGTCGGTGCGCCTCGACATCGCCCGGGTGCTGCAGCAAAGCCAGGGCACGCAGATCCGCGAACGGGTCGAGGAAGAGGTCGATAAACTCCGCGACCGACTGGAGGGGCTGCTCAACTGATGAGTGTGGCGCCGCCCCCGATCCCGCATGGCTTTGCCGCGGCGGTGCTCGAGTGGTTCGACCGCGCGGGTCGTCACGACCTGCCCTGGCAGCATCCGGCGACGCCCTACCGGGTGTGGATCTCGGAGGTGATGCTGCAGCAGACCCAGGTGACCACCGTCATCCCCTACTTCGAGGCGTTCATGGCACGCTTTCCAACCCTCGAGTCACTGGCGGCGGCGGGTCTGGACGAGGTGCTCGGGTATTGGGCGGGACTGGGTTACTACGCCCGCGCCCGCAACCTGCATCGCTGCGCGCAACGTCTGGTGGACGAGTACGCGGGCCTCTTTCCGGATGACCGCCAGGCGGTGGCCGACCTGCCCGGCATCGGCCGCTCCACCGCCGCCGCCATCCTGTCGCTGTCGAGGGACGCGCCGGAGCCGATCCTCGATGGCAACGTCAAACGCGTGCTCGCACGCTATTTTGCTGTGCCCGGCTGGCCCGGGCGCAGCGCCGTCGCCCGCACGCTGTGGGCCTGCAGCGAGGCGGTAACGCCCGACCAGCGAACCGGTGACTTCAACCAGGCCATGATGGATCTGGGCGCGACGGTCTGTACCCGGCAGCCGCAGTGTCCGCGCTGCCCCCTGCAGTCAGGCTGCCAGGCGTTCGCGCAGGGCAACCCGGACGCCTACCCCGGCCGCCGGCCAAAGCGCGAGAAGCCGCTGCGGACCACCACCATGCTCATCATCCACGGCCCCGACGGGATCTTGCTGGAGCGCCGGCCGCCCACGGGGATCTGGGCGGGCCTGTGGTCACTGCCCGAGGCAACAACGCCGGCCGCGGACTGGGCGCGGGACGAGCGCCGGCTGGAAATCGCGCTGATGGATGATGCACCGCCGCCGCTGCGCCACGAGTTCACCCACTACAGCCTGACCATCCAGCCCGTTCGCGCCCGGTTGCTGGCCGATCACGGCATCGAGGACGCCGACCGGCTCTGGTATAACCCCCACGCAGACAACGCACCCGGGCTGCCCGCCCCGGTGCAACGCCTACTCCATAAAGAGGAACTCCGTGATGAGCGATGACACCATCCAGTGCATCAAACTCGGCCGCGAGGGCAAGAAAATGAAGCGCCAGCCCTACCCCGGTGAGCTGGGCGAGCGGATCATGGCCAACGTCAGCCAGGAGGGCTGGAAGATGTGGCTCGGCCACCAGACCATGCTGATCAACGAGTATCGGCTCTCGCCCATGGACCCCAAGGCGCGGACGTTCCTGGAGCAGGAGATGGAGAAGTTCTTCTTTGGCGAGGGCTCGGCGCCGCCGCCGGATTTTCAGCCCGAGCAGTGACCCGGATCTGCGTCCGGGCTGACCGAGCCACTGAGCGTCTGTTGCCAGAGCGGCTGCAGGGCCGTTTCGTACCAGGCCGACACATCCGGAGCGGCCGGCCGGCTTTTGTCCGTCAGCCAGGCCGCCAGCCGCTGCGCCAGGGCATCGGCATCGCCGGCCGGATAGCGATACTCGAGCGGATACTGCTCGGGATAGACCAGCGCGTCGGGCACCAGTGGGGTGGCGCCCGCCGCCGTCGCCTCCAGCATGCCCAGGCCCTGGAACTCGTGAATGGCGGTGCTCACCACCACGCCGGCTTGCTGCAGCAGGGCCTCGTAGTCGCGCCGCGGGCGATGGCCGTTGGCGACGATACGATCGCCCAGTGCATCAACCAGTCGGGTCAGCGCCGGGGGTGGCGGATGGGGCCGGGGCCCCAGCAACGCCAGCCGAAACGCATACCCGGCCTCGGCCAGTCGGATGAGGGCATCGGCAAACACCGCCGGTGCCTTGTCGTACTCCCAGCGATGGTTCCACAGGATCAATTGGGCGTCCCGTCCCGCGTTGCCCGGCGCCGGCGGGGTAATCGGCACCGGCACCACCGCGGTTTTCGGCGCCAGACGCTCGACAATGCCCGCCGGCACGGCATCGGGCATGCGCCGCAGCAATGCCGCGACGCCGTCGAGAAAGCTGCGCCGGTTCCACTCGGAATTGAACAGTAACCGATCAGCGACGAGCGCCCCGTAGAGCTGCACGATCTGCGGCTCCAGCGAGGGCCGCTGATCCGGGCCGACCGGATAGGCGAACTGATTTTCGTGAAAGTAGTAATCGGTGGGGATGGCCGCCAGTGCGGGATGCAGACCGCGCAGCGTTGCCAGATCCACCATCGAGGTGGCCAGCACCCGATCGACGCCGGCGCTTGCCTCGGCAATCCGGTCGATCCACGACAGTGGGTTGCCGCGGATGCGCCATTTGAAATGCCGCCCGGGCAACGTCAGGCGCCGCCAGTCGATGTCGGCAAAGCGTTGCTCGAGCCATTGCGTCCACCAGGCGTGGCTGTCGGCCTGGTAGGCCGACAGCAGGAGAATGCGTTGTCTCATGCGGCCATTATAGGCCCGCGCGCCTTGACCCGTCCCGGCGCATCGGTTTGAATATAATGCTTCCGGCGGCCAGGTAGCTCAGTCGGTAGAGCAGACGACTGAAAATCGTCGTGTCGGGAGTTCGATTCTCTCCCTGGCCACCATTTCTCTTGAATCCCATGATGCAGTCGCTTTTCCCCATCCTCGGCATCTTCGCCGTGTTCTCGCCGGCATTGATGCTGCCGGGGCCGGATTTCGTGGCGGTGGTGCGCAACACCGTCGCCCGTGGAACCCGGGCGGGTGTGCTCACGGCCGTGGGCGTCAGCATCGGGATCACCTTCTACGCGGCACTGAGTGCACTGGGCCTTGCGGCGCTCACCAACCGCATCGAGTGGTTTGAAGTGGCGGTACGGGTCGGTGGCTCGGCGTTTCTGGGCTATCTTGGCATCCGCCTGCTGCTGACCCGCTCACCGGTCCGGCATATCGAGCAGGAGACACCCCGGCGACCGGCGGGCCCCCGTAACCCCGTCCTTCTGGGCCTGCTGATCAATCTGACCAACCCCAAGGCCATCGTCTTTTTTGCCAGCATTTTCGGCACCGCCATCAGGCCGGATACGCCAGTGCCGGTCATCGGCGTGCTCATCGCGGTCATCGGCGTCTGCGCCATGGCCTGGTTCTCCACCGTGAGCCTGCTCACCGCCTCCACCCGCATGCTGGTCAGGCTCGAAGATCATCAGCACTGGATCGAGCGACTGGCGGGGCTGGCCTTTCTGGGTTTTTCGGCGCGGATCGTCTACGACCTGTTGCTGGCCTAGAGCCGTTCAGGGACCCAGCTCCTTGACCGCTTCCATGGCCACGTAGGTGCTGGTTGACGCCACGTACGGCAGGCTCGAGATGGACTCGGCCAGCACCCGCCGATAGCTCGAGATCCCGGGCGTACGCACCTTGAGCAGGTAATCGAATCCCCCGGCAATGAGATGGCATTCCTCGATTTCGGGGATGTCGCGGGCGGCTGCATTAAAGTCGCGCAACGCGGCTTCGCGGGTGTCGGACAGACGCACTTCGACAAAGGCCACATGCGCCGCACCAATACCGATGGGGTCAAGGATGGCCCGATAGCCGCGAATCACCTGGCTTTTCTCAAGCCGCTGCAGCCGCGCCTGGGTGGGTGTCTTGGAGCGACCGATGCGACGGGCCAGCTCGGCCACGCTAATGCGGCCATTCACGGACAGGACCCGCAGAATGGCGCGGTCCAGTCGATCAATGGAAGCGGGTTTTTCCAGTTCACTCGTCACTTGATTGGCCTCCAGAATAAATCGTTTGACCTTTTTTATCCGTCTTTTCAGGCCAACCTACCATTTTTTCGCAGGTATCGTGATGGCCATGGATATTCGAATCAGTGCCCTCGATCGCCATCGCCCCGTCGAACTGCCGGCGGCGCTCACCCACGGCATGCGGCGGTCGGAAATCGCCTCGCTGCAGCAGCTCGTCGACCGCGCGGCACTGCCGGCCGAGCAGCGCCGCGCCATCGTCGCGGAGGCCGCCGATCTGGTGCGCGAGATCCGCCAGAGCGCTCGCCCCGGGCTGATGGAGGTGTTTCTCGCCGAATACGGCCTGTCCACCGATGAAGGCATCGCGCTCATGTGTCTCGCCGAGGCGCTGCTGCGGGTCCCGGATGCGCCCAGCATCGATGCCCTCATTGAGGACAAGATCCGTCCCTCGGACTGGGGCCGACACATGGGTCACTCCAGCTCAAGTCTGGTGAATGCCTCGACCTGGGCGTTAATGCTGACCGGCCGCATCCTCGACGAGCCGGACAAGGGCGTTACCCGCAACCTGCGCAGCGCGGTCAAGCGCCTGGGCGAGCCGGTGATCCGGACCGCCGTGGGGCGTGCCATGCGCGAAATGGGCCGTCAGTTCGTCCTGGGCGAATCCATTGGGGCCGCGCTCAAACGCGCGAGAGGCCAGGAGAAAAAGGGCTTTACCTACTCCTACGACATGCTCGGCGAGGCCGCCCGCACGGCGGCGGATGCCGAGCATTACTTCGAGGCCTATCGCGACGCGATCCTGCGCATCAGCGCCGCCGCCCATCACGACAGCGCCCGCGACAACCCGGGGATTTCGGTCAAGCTCTCCGCCCTGCACCCGCGCTACGAGATGGCTCAGCGCGACCGCGTGCTCACCGAGCTGGTGCCGCGGGCTACGGCCCTGGCCCGACTGGCGGCCGACAAGGGGCTCGGGTTCAATATCGATGCCGAGGAATCGGACCGGCTCAACCTGTCGCTGGAAGTGGCCGAGGCCGTGCTGCAGGACCCGGGCACCGCCGGTTGGGACGGCTTTGGCATGGTCATCCAGGCCTATGGCCAGCGTGCCGCCGACACGGTGGACTGGCTGTACGCGCTGGCCCAGCGGCTCGATCGGCGCATGACGCTGCGGCTGGTCAAGGGCGCGTACTGGGACACCGAAATCAAGCGCGCCCAGGCGCTGGGCGTCGACGGTTTTCCGGTGTTTACCCGCAAGGCCGGCAGCGATGTCAGCTACCTGGCGGTCTCCCGGCAGCTGCTGGGCATGACCGATCGGCTCTACCCGCAGTTCGCCACGCACAACGCCCACTCGGTGGCAGCCATCCTGTCGATGGCCCGGGAGCAGGCGGTACCCGCCACGGCCTACGAATTCCAGCGCCTGCACGGCATGGGCGAGCGGCTGCACGACATCGTCATGCAGCGTCACGGCACCCGCTGCCGCATCTACGCACCGGTGGGCGAACATCGCGACCTGCTGGCCTATCTGGTGCGGCGGCTACTCGAAAACGGCGCCAATTCGTCCTTTGTCAATCAGATCGTGGATGAGGACGTGCCCCCGGAGACGGTGGTCGCCTGCCCGTTCGAGGCCCTCGACGACGTGGTTCACCCGGTCAACCCCCGGCTCGCCAACGGCCCGGAGCTGTTCCAGCCAGTGCGCCGCAACGCCCGGGGCTTTGATCTGGGCGACATTGCCGATCTGGACTGCATCGAGGGCGCCCGGCGGCCTTATCACAACCGGCATTTCGAGGCTCGACCGCTGCTCGCCGACGCGACGCCGGTGGAACGCACCGACGGCCGCGATCAGCTCAACCCGGCCAACGGCGGCGATCGGGTGGGCACGGTGTACGATGCCGGTGCCGCCGACGTTGAGCGGGCCATTGCCGCCGCCCGGCCATGGACGGCCTCACCGCGCGAGCGCGGCAATATCCTCGAGCGCGCGGCGGAACTCTACGAGCGCGACTTCGGGGAGATCCTCGCGATCGTCGCCCGCGAGGCCGGCAAGAACCTGCTCGATGCCGTCGGCGAGCTGCGCGAGGCCATCGACTTTCTCTATTACTACGCCCGCCAGTCGCGCAAGCTCGAACCGGAGCCGCGGGGTGTTTTTGCCTGCATTTCGCCATGGAACTTCCCGCTGGCGATTTTCACCGGCCAGATCGCCGGCGCCCTCGCCGCCGGCAACGCGGTACTCGCCAAGCCGGCCGAGCAATCCCCGCTGACCGCGGCCAAGGGCGTCGCGCTGATGCACGAAGCGGGGGTGCCGATCAGCGCACTGCAGCTTCTGCCCGGCGACGGGGCAACGGTGGGAGCCGCGCTGACCGGTGATGCGCGCATCGATGGTGTGGCCTTTACCGGCGGTACCGAGACCGCCCGCGCCATCCACCGGACCATGCAGGGCGCGCTCGCTCCCGGCGCCCCGCTGATCGCCGAAACCGGCGGGCTGAACGCCATGATCATCGACTCCACCGCGCTACACGAGCAGGCAGTCCGCGATGTTGTCGCCAGCGCCTTCCAGTCGGCCGGTCAGCGCTGCTCCGCGCTGCGCTGCCTGTACGTGCAGGAGGATGTTCGGGATGACTTCATGCGCATGCTCACCGGCGCCATGGACGAACTGCGCCTGGGTGATCCCTGGCAGCTTTCCACCGATGTGGGACCGGTCATCGACGGCGAGGCGGCCGCCGCCATCACCGATCACATCGATATCGCCCGCCGCGAGGGCCGCCTGATCAAGCAGGTCGACGCCCCGGCCGGCGGTCATTTCGTGGGGCCGGCGGTCATCGAGGTTAATGGCATCGAAGACCTCGAGCGCGAGGTCTTCGGCCCCGTGCTGCACGTCGCGGGCTATCGCGCCGATCAGCTCGATGCCGTCATCGACGCCATCAACGCCCGCGGCTACGGTCTGACCTTTGGTGTGCACACCCGCATCGAGGATCGGGTTCAGCACATCGTCGACCGTGTCCATGCCGGCAACCTGTACGTCAACCGCAACCAGATCGGCGCGATCGTCGCCAGTCAGCCCTTCGGCGGTGAGGGCCTGTCGGGGACCGGCCCCAAGGCCGGCGGCCCCGATTATGTACTACGCTTTGCCCGCGGGACGCCGCCGCCCGCCGTCGGACAGCCCGGTGCCGAGCCGGCGGATCCCGCCGCGATCCAGCAGGCACTCGACGCCAGCGCGAGCGCGCCGATGCCCGCCCAGGGCACGGATATGCCGGGGCCGACCGGCGAGTCCAACCGCCTCTATCACGTGCCCCGGGCACCGTTGCTGTGCCTTGGACCCGGCGTCGATACCGCCGCCGAGCAGCGTCGCCAGGTGGAAGCGCTGGGCGGCGTAGCCATCGAAGTGCCCGGTCCACTGCCGGCCCGCGCGCTGGAGACGCTGGAAGGCTTTTCGGCGGCGATCTGGTGGGGTGATGCCACCACCGGCAAGGCCTACGCCCAGGCCCTCGCCCGGCGCGACGGGGTCATTCTGGCGCTGGTCACCGACTGCCCGGATCGTGCCCATGTCCATCACGAGCGCCACGTCTGCGTGGACATCACCGCCTCGGGCGGCAACGCGCAACTATTGGCCAAGGTGCAGTAACTCGCGGGGGAACTGCACCGCGCTGTAATTCCCGGTATCGGGCTCCCAGGATACGGCGCTTTTTACGCCTGGGGGGAACCTAGTTCATGTGGCTGCGTGCATTCTGCCCCCAGGCCTGCTACGCCAGCGGGATCGGGCCGTTTGGTTATCTGCTCTACAAGGATGCCAACCGACACCCACGGCTGACACCGCCCTGAGCGGGTCAGTCGTCGACCGCGGTCGGCTGCTTGTCGGGTTCGGCGGCGGCGTCTTCGTTGACGGGCATCGCCATGTCCGGTGTGGTGGCAGCCCGTTCGGCCCGATCAATTCGCGCCATTTCCTGGCGGACGGCCCCGCCGCTGTACCACCGATCCAGCGTCACGCCGATCTCTCGTTCGATGGCATCGAGTGAGGTGGTCTGGATCGACCTGATCTCCGGCTCGAGTCCCAACGAAGCCTGAAGCCGCCCCATCGCCGAGTGAAAACCGGCAAGCGCCTGGTAGCGTTGCAGCTCCGCGACGATCGCCGCCGTCTGCGCCCGCACCAGCTCGGCCCGACTGATCGTCCCGGCGAGATGTCGGTTGACCATCCGGGATTCGATTTGCCGCTCGACCCCCTGCAGCGCCTCGGCGTTATCAAGGCGATCGAGTGCATTCCTTGCCTGCAGACCCGCCAGATGCACCTGGGCAACTACGGTCATCTGCATGGCCACGCGCCGCATCCTCGCAAGCTCTTCGCGAGCCTCCGCCTGCCCCTTTACCTGATCGACATTCAAAAGGCTGAGCAGGTTATAGCTCAACGACAGTGCCCCCTCATTCCACTGATCGTTGATGACGTAGGAATCGGTGGTGTACTGCGGCCCCCAGTTGAGT
>Ga0102930_1000737_pt1 | contig 10857 bp, 8 predicted proteins | sample SalPon1_B_H2O_MG_FD_84514 | JGI IMG/M metagenome (GOLD analysis project Ga0102930, IMG submission 84514) | Salt pond water microbial communities from South San Francisco under conditions of wetland restoration - Salt Pond MetaG R1_B_H2O_MG | ecosystem: Environmental > Aquatic > Non-marine Saline... | reverse complement strand
CATGAAAACGTGTTGATTCATGACGATGTGCTCGCAACCGGCGGCACGGCTGAAGCAGTAATTCAACTAATTGAGGAAATGGATGCGCATATTGTAGCCAGCCATTTTCTTATCGAGCTTAAGTCCTTAAAAGGGGCTGAAATGATCAGTCGCTATCCGTATTATTCAATGGTGGAGTACAATTGATCGGATGTTCATTTATCATAAAAAACCCTAAGCGCCATACCGCTTCCTATCTACTTCTTTTAAATAAATTTTTCGTAGACGGATGTTGCTTGGTGTAACTTCCACGTATTCATCTTTTTGAATATATTCTAATGCTTCTTCAAGTGTAAATTTTCTGGCAGGAGCAATTTTAGCTTTATCATCGGCGCCGGCACTTCTTACGTTAGACAACTTTTTCGTTTTAGTTACATTGATTGTCATATCATCTTGACGGTTATTTTCGCCAATGACCTGACCTTCATAAATAGGTTCGCCCGGATCTACAAAAAATTTACCTCTATCCTGAAGTTTATCAATAGAATAAGGAATGGCTTTACCTTGTTCCATAGATATTAATGAGCCATTCATACGTTGAGCAATAGGGCCAAAGTAAGGCTGAAAGTCTTTAAATCTATGGGTCATAATCGCTTCGCCTGCCGTCGCTGTAAGCAACATATTTCGCAAACCAATGATTCCTCTTGATGGAATTTCAAAAGTAATAAACATCCTATCGCCACGGGTTTCCATATTTTGCATTTGACCTTTGCGTTGGGTTACCATTTCTACGGCTTTACCAGATAAGTTTTCAGGAAGATCAATATATAATTCCTCCACCGGCTCACATTTTTGACCCTCTATCTCTTTGATGATGACCTGTGGCTGTCCTATTTGTAATTCATAACCCTCACGACGCATGGTTTCTATCAATACGGATAAGTGCATAACACCACGACCAAAAACGGTAAATTTATCAGCATCATTTGTTTCTTCAACGCGTAAGGCCAGGTTTTTTTCTAACTCTTTAAACAATCTGTCTTTAAGGTGGCGTGAGGTTACAAATTTACCTTCCTGACCAAAGAAAGGTGAATTGTTAATAGTAAACTGCATGCTCATAGTAGGCTCATCAATACGAATTTTTGCTCCGGCTTCGGGATTTTCATCATCTGCTATGGTATCACCTATGGTAAAATTTTCTAAACCTACCACTGCACAAATATCACCGGCCTGCAACTTATCCACTTCTTTTTTACCTAATCCTTCAAAACTAAAAAGTTGCTTGACGTTAGTCTTATAGCTTTGATCATCTCGTTTGATAAGGCTTACACGTTGGTTTTTTTGAATGCTTCCACGCAAAATTCGACCTACGGCAATTCTACCGGTATATTTAGAATAATCCAGTGAAGTGATCAACATTTGTAAGTTACCCTCTTCTACTTTTGGAGCTGGGATATGATTAATGACCATTTGCAATAAAGGATCAACTGAATCAGTTTGTTTATTAGGATCTTCGCTCATCCAGTTATTTAATGCAGAACCATAAACTGATGGAAAGTCAAGTTGCCATTCCTCTGCATTAAGTTCATACATGAGGTCAAATACCTTTTCATGGACTTCCTCCGGTCGGCAATTGGGTTTATCTACTTTATTGATGACTACACAAGGTTTTAAACCTAAAGCTATGGCTTTCTGCAGTACAAAACGGGTTTGCGGCATGGGTCCTTCAAAGGCATCAACTAACAGCAAAACCCCATCTGCCATATTCAGTACCCGTTCAACTTCTCCACCAAAATCGGCGTGACCTGGTGTGTCTATTATATTGATCTTGGTATCATTATACATCACACTTACATTCTTTGAAGTGATGGTGATTCCTCGTTCTTTTTCCAGATCGTTATTATCTAATATAAGATCACCGGTATCTTCATGTTGCTTAAACAACTTACAATGATGCATGATTTTATCAACCAGAGTGGTTTTACCATGATCAACATGGGCTATGATAGCGATATTTCTTAATTTCATATTCTCATTTTAAAAGTTGCAAAAGTACGGTTTAATTATTGATTATTCGGTCTTTATAAAAATTGTCAATTACTATTTTAAATAATAACACTTGTTTAACTATTTTATTTAGCAATTAAACAATGTCATTTTTATTTTTGTATAATATGAAATTATATTCCATCAATGCGAAACAACAATTGCCCATTAGTCAGGAAGAAGCTTGGGATTTTCTAGCTTCAGCTGATAATTTAAGCAAAATTATGCCGGATGATATGCATTTTGAAGTTCAGTCTAAGATTGAACACGCCATTTATCCCGGACAATTAATCGAATATAATGTAACTCCTTTAAAAGGATATACCACAAAATGGGTTACTGAAATAAATCATGTAAAAAAACCGCATTATTTTGTCGATACACAATTGATAGGCCCTTATAAGATTTGGCATCATACGCATTTTCTTTATCCTAATGATGAGGGTGTTCTTATTGAAGATCAGGTGAGGTACCAAATGCCTTTTGGTAAATTAGGAGAATTATTGCACCCGCTTATCGTCAAACCTCAATTGGACAAAATTTTTAAAGCAAGAGAAAAGAAAATGGATAAGCTATTTACTAAATATAATATCAAATAATTCTTATTTTATGAGTAAAAATATACTATTAATAGGTGGAAGTACCGGAATTGGTTTTGAAACCGCTAAACGACTGCAAAATGACTATAATGTAATAGTAGCATCCAGACAAGAAGGAAAACTCAGTGAACTTAATGTAACACATCATCCATTTGATGTTTTAAATGATGATATTACTGAGTTAGACCTCCCTGATGTTTTGCATGGTTTATTATATTTACCGGGAACGATCAACCTGAAACCGTTTAAAATGTTAAGACCTAATATTTTTGAAGAAGATATGAAAGTCAATTTTTTTAAACTTGTAGAAACAACCCAAGGCGTTTTAAGTAAATTAAAAGAAGCAGAACAGGCTAGTATAGTTTATATTAGTACCGTAGCTGTTCAAACCGGAATGCCTTTTCATACGAGTGTAGCATCAGCAAAAGGAGCTATTGAAGGCTTTGCCCGCTCTTTAGCGGCGGAATATGCGCCCGGCTTTAGAGTGAACGTCATTGCGCCTTCCTTAACCAATACCCCATTAGCTGACAAGCTTTTAGGTAATGAAAAGAAAAAAGAAAAAATGGACGCTCGACATCCGTTAAAAAGAGTGGCGGAAGCTTCTGATATCTCAGAAATGACCTCCTATTTACTAACGGAAAAAAGCTCCTGGATGACCGGTCAGGTAATCGGGCTTGATGGTGGAATGTCTTCCTTAAACATCAGCTAATATGCCTGATCCTGTTAATGTTTTCTGGCATCGTAGGGATTTAAGGTTAGAAGATAATGTAGGTTTACAAAAAGCTTTAGAGTCTGGTCTTCCTGTATTGCCCCTGTTTATTTTTGATAAGCACATCCTTCAGCACTTGCCTAAAGATGATGCACGTGTGAATTTTATTTATGATGAATTGCAGAAAATAAGGGAATACTTACAAACCAACTTTAACACTTCAATAGCCATTTACTATGGTTACCCTAAGGAGATTTTTCAGCAATTATTATTCGATTTTCATGTAAATGCAATTTATACCAATGAAGATTATGAGCCTTATGCGTTTGAAAGAGATCAAGCTATTCAAAAATTAGCAAGTTCGCATTCAGTTGATTTTAAAGCTTATAAAGACCAGGTTATTTTTCATCCCACAGATGTACAAAAGAAATCAGGTGGCTATTATTTGGTTTTTACGCCTTACATGAAACAATGGAAAAAAGAATTTGAAAATTATGACTTTCAGGTATCAAATTCTGAAGACCACTTAGATAAATTATACAAACATCAGCGATTACCTAATGTGGAACTAAGTGAAATGGGTTTTGAGCCTTCATCTATTAAAGTTCCGGCCTACAATTTAGACAATAAGCTGATTGATAAATATAATGACACCCGGGATATTCCTTATATAGAGGGCACTTCACGACTAAGCCCGCATTTGCGTTTTGGAACTATTGGCTACCGGCAGGTTATTCAGAAAGCACTTGATGCTAATGATGTTACATTCCTTAACGAGTTGATATGGCGGGAGTTTTATAAGGCCATTCTTTATCATTATCCGGAAACACCTGAAAAATCATTCAAACCGGAATATGACCAAATTGAATGGCGAAATGATGAAGATGAATTTGAACGCTGGAAGAAAGGAATAACCGGTTACCCAATTGTTGATGCCGGCATGCGACAACTCAATCAAACCGGCTGGATGCACAATCGTCTTAGAATGATTACTGGAAGTTTTCTGTGTAAACATTTGTTAATTGACTGGCGCTTGGGAGAACGCTACTTTGCAGAAAAGTTATTAGACTTTGATCTGTCTTCCAATGTAGGGGGGTGGCAATGGGTAGCCGGTAGTGGAGTAGATGCGGCACCTTACTTTAGGATTTTTAATCCATGGACTCAAACCGATAGATTTGATAAAAATAGGAAATTTATAAAACATTGGGTGCCTGAAGTTGATACCACAAAATATTTTAAGCCTATGGTGGATCATAAAATGGCGCGCGAAAGATGTCTCGCCACCTATAAGGCTGCTGTGAAGATGTGAGAATTGTATACGTAGTAGTTCGTACCCAACTAAGGTTTGAGATGTCAGGTTTCAAATTTTAGATAATCAAACAAAGTAAATGTGATCTTTGATGTTTACTTATATGTTTGTTATTTACATGATAATGTGTTGTTTGAAATTTATCTAAAATCTCATATCTCATTCAGACACGGCTCATTCTAAAATATAAGGAAATTCATAATGGGCTAAGATTTACATCATCCTGCTTATATTTGCACGAATTATTTCCATGGAATATTATATAGCAGAACAAGACAATCATTCTAAGGCCAGAGCTGGAGTAATTACGACAGACCACGCTAAGATAGAAACCCCTATTTTTATGCCTGTTGGAACCATAGGAACCGTAAAAGGCATACATCAAAGAGAGTTAAATGATGATTTGGAAGCTCCTATTATATTAGGAAACACCTATCACCTTTATCTTAGACCCGGAACGGAAATTTTAGAACAAGCCGGTGGATTGCATAAATTTATTAATTGGCAAAACGCTATTTTAACCGACAGTGGTGGTTATCAGGTTTATTCATTATCAGAAACCAGAAAAATTACGGAGAACGGAGTTGAGTTTCGATCACATATAGATGGATCTAAGCATTTTTTCTCTCCTGAAAAAGCCATTAACATACAGCGAAGTATAGGCGCTGACATCATTATGGCTTTTGATGAATGTACCCCTTATCCCTGTGATTATAAATATGCGCAATCATCAATGAAAATGACGCATCGTTGGCTGGATAGATGTTTTGAGGCTATGAAAGCCTATCCGGCTAAATATGGGTATAATCAAACGCTTTTTCCAATTGTTCAAGGGAGTACCTATCCAGATCTAAGAAAAAAATCAGCCGAATATATTGCTAATAAAGAAGCTGAAGCTAATGCTATAGGTGGGCTATCCGTAGGAGAACCTGATCAGGATATGTATGAAATGACTGATTTAGTAACAGATATATTGCCGGCATCAAAGCCTAGATATCTAATGGGCGTAGGTACACCTGTTAATTTATTGGAAAATATAGCAAGGGGAGTTGATATGTTTGATTGTGTAATGCCTACCCGAAATGCCAGAAACGGTGGGCTTTTTACCGCTACCGGTAATTTGAATATTAAAAACAGCAAATGGCGTAATGATTTCTCAGTTTTAGATAATGCTGCTTATTCCTGGGTGGATACTTATTATTCTAAAGCTTATTTGAGGCATTTATTTAGCGTTAATGAATTGTTAGGCAAACAAATTGCAAGCATTCATAACATTGGTTTTTATCTTTGGCTAGTCAAAGAGGCAAGAAAAAAAATTATCTCCGGAGATTTCATTTCTTGGAAATCAAAAATGATAAGCCAAATGCAGAATAAAAGGTAAATGAAAATATTTGATTGGTATATTCTAAAACGCTACATCATAACTTTTTTGATGTTAATATTGCTCTTTATACCCATAGGAATTATCATTGACTTATCTGAGAAGGTAGATAATATGGTAGAAAAAGAAGCGCCTACAGATGAGATAGTTGAGTATTATTTCTATTTCACTATATATTTTGCGAACCTGCTTTTTCCTATACTTCTTTTTTTGTCTATTATCTGGTTTACATCAAAGTTAGCTAATAAGACAGAAATTGTTGCTTTTTTAAGCTCCGGCGTGTCTTTTTATAGATTCCTTAGACCTTATCTGTTTGGAGCTACCCTCGTTTGTTTAGTAGCCATATCTTTCAGTATGTATATTGTGCCTAAAGCAAATCAGGGTTTTTTTGAATTTAAATATAAATACCTGGAAAAGGATAAAGCAACAAATAATACCAGAGATTCTTATAGGCAAATCAATGATAATGATATTATTTACGCTACAAATTTTAAACCTTATGATAGCACTGCCAGAAATTTCACGCTGGAGCATTTTGAAGGTAATCAGTTAAAATTTAAAATAAAAGCAGATAATCTTAAAGTGCTAAATGATTCTATTTATCGCTTATCAAATTACCAAAAGCGATTTATTTATCAGGCAGAAGATAGTTTGATCAGCCATGTCAGGAAAGATACAATCTTGCCCTTTGAATTTGATGAACTAACCCCCAAGGTTTACGAAGCAGAAACACTTAGTTATTTTGAGCTTTTAGATTTTATCGATGAACAAAGACGCCGGGGGTCCCCTAATTTAAACAGATATATCATTGCCCTTCACAAAAGGTGGAGTACTCCTATATCAGCTTTTGTACTCACTTTTATCGCTGTAGCTGTATCATCAATTAAAAGAAGAGGAGGAATAGGTATTAGTCTAATGATAGGAATAGCTATAGCTTTTAGTTATGTTTTTATTGATAAGGTGTTTGCATCTGTCGCTGAAAAATCAAATTTTTCTCCCATATTAGCGGTATGGACTTCTAATGTGATTTTTGGCCTAGTAGCATTTCTTTTAATAAAAAAAGCAAAACGCTAAGTAGTAGTTTTATGAAATAAACTTAGCCTCAAATTAAATTAAAAAGTATTTCAGACCATATTCTTTATTAACTTTGCCATTCTAAAATTTTGAAACTATGGAGTACTTAGATTTCGAGCTGCCTATAAAAGAATTAGAGGAACAATACGAAAAAGCATGTCAATTAGGTGATGAGAACGGTGTTGATGTTTCTAAAACTTGCCAGGAGTTAAGTAATAAGCTTGATAATACTAAAAAAGAGGTTTTTAAAAATTTGACACCATGGCAGCGTGTTCAATTATCAAGGCACCCCAATAGACCATATACATTAGATTATATAAAGGGAATTTGTGGAGAAAGCTTTTTAGAGCTTCATGGCGATAGGAATTTTGGGGATGATAAAGCGATGATAGGTGGTCTGGGAAAAATTTCTAATCATAGTTTTATGATTATAGGTCAACAAAAGGGCTATAATACGAAAACACGTCAATATAGAAACTTTGGAATGGCTAGCCCTGAAGGCTACCGAAAAGCCCTAAGACTAGCAAAAAGTGCTGAAAAATTTGGTTTACCTATAGTTAGTTTTATCGACACACCGGGAGCTTATCCGGGAATGCAGGCAGAAGAACGCGGACAAGCTGAAGCTATTGCAAATAATATATTTCAGTTTATGCAAATTGAAGTTCCTATTATTGTTGTTATAATTGGAGAAGGCGCCAGTGGTGGAGCATTAGGTATAGGTGTTGGTGATGATGTATTAATGCTTGAAAATACATGGTATTCAGTAATATCTCCGGAATCTTGTTCATCTATTCTCTGGCGAAGCTGGGAACATAAGAAAGAAGCGGCAGAAGCTTTAAAGCTTACGGCAAAAGATATGAAACGCTTTAATATCGTTGATGAAGTTATAAAAGAACCCCTTGGCGGTGCACATCGAGAAAAAGAAAAAACATTTAAAGTAGTAGGTAAAAAAATCATTGAATCTTACCGCAAATTGAGTACAAGATCTCCTGAAAATTTAATTCAAAAAAGGATAGATAAATTTACAGCTATAGGAGAGTACAAAGAATAAATATATCAACAATTTACCCCTGTTGATTATCATAGGCTAGTCTTCATATTAATTCTGTTTTATAAGTTATCAACATACTTATTAACAATTAATGTTTACAGCTTAAAGACTAAAATAATGCTTTATCAGGTTTGATTTTTATAATTTAGCAACATGCAAAACCAATCTCAATCTCAACAATCTCAATCTAAAAAAGGAAATGTAATCAATCTGGAAAAAGGTAAGTTGCCACCTCAAGCTATTGATATAGAAGAAGTTGTGTTAGGCGCAATGTTAATTGATAAAAAAGGTGTAGATGAAGCAATAGATATTTTACAACCGGAAGTTTTTTATGATCAAAAGCATCAATTTATATATGAAGCGATTATTACCTTGTTTCAAGAAGGTAAACCAGTTGACTTATTAACAGTAACCAGCCAGTTAAAAGAAGATAAAAAATTACAGGACGTTGGAGGTGAAATTTACTTGATTCAACTAACTCAAAAAATTTCTAGTTCTGCTCACATAGAATATCACTCACGTATTATCATTCAAAAATATATACAAAGAAGTTTAATTCAAATTTCTGGTGAAATTATTAAAGATTCTTATGATGAAGGAAAAGATGTTTTTGACCTATTAGATGAAGCAGAATCTAAGTTATATGGCGTTACGCAAGGTTATATCAATAAAGCATCACAATCTGCTCAAAACCTAGTAACAGAAGCTAAAAAGAAAATAGAAGAAATAGCTAATCAAGATGGGTCAAGTGGAATATTATCCGGTTTTACCGGGATAGATAAATTAACTTCCGGATGGCAGCTCAGTGATTTGATTATAATAGCAGCAAGACCTTCCATGGGTAAAACTGCATTTATCCTTTCTATGGCCCGAAACATTGCTGTAGGGCAAAAAGTTCCGGTAGGTTTTTTCTCGCTGGAAATGTCTTCTGTTCAATTAATCACTCGATTGATTGCTTCAGAAACAGAATTGTCATCAGAGAAGCTTAGAAATGGTGATTTATCTGATCAAGAATGGAAACATTTAAACGAAAGGGTCAAATCATTAGAAGGAGCGCCACTTTATGTAGATGATACTCCTAGTCTTTCAATATTTGACTTGAGAGCAAAAGCCAGAAGGCTGTCTTCAAAACACGATATCAAAATAATATTTGTAGATTATTTACAATTGATGACCAGTGGTGCCAGCAGTAAAAATGGAACCCGGGAACAAGAAATTTCTACTATTTCCAGAAACTTAAAAGCTTTAGCTAAAGAATTAAACATACCGGTAATTGCACTTTCTCAATTATCCAGAAATGTTGAAACCAGAGGAGGAAGTAAACGACCTATTTTAAGTGACTTAAGAGAGTCCGGAGCTATTGAGCAAGATGCTGATATTGTTTCTTTTATTTACAGACCGGAATATTACGGCCTTCAAGAATGGGATAATGATAATGAAGGCGGAAGTACTGAAAATCAAGCAGAAATCATTTTTGCAAAGCATAGGAATGGGGCTATTGGTGATGTAAGACTTAAATTTGTTAAGGAATTTGGTAGGTTTGAAGATTTAGGCTCAAGTATTGGCAGTATGCCTACTGAAATATCTTCTAGTATGAATGAGGAAGAAGGAAGGACGCCAATTTAGTTATTTAATTGAAATAGGCGTTTATTTTTTTATTTGTTATTATTGTAAAGTAAATTTAGCTAAATTATTAGCATGAACCATCTATTAAATACAGTATTCATTTGTTTTTTTGCTTTACAAATGCAAGGCTCTTTTGTTTTGATACCTATGGGTGCTGAAAGTCAAAAAGAACACTTAAAAGCGTATGGGATCACTTATTGGGTATTAGAAAATAATCAAAAAGTAGAATGGTTGTTAAATTATAGAGGTGGCTCTTTCTTAATACCGGCATCAGAAAAAATAAAGCAGGAATGTGAGATTAGGGGTGTTTCTTATCAACTTATTAATGATGCTAAGGCTAAATCGATCTTAGAACAGATTAAAAGTCCCTCTGTTAATCAATCAGCAGTGATTCTAGAAAAAGCTCCTAAGATTGCTGTTTATAGTCCAAAGGGAAATCCGCCCTGGGATGATGCGGTGACGATGGCGCTTACTTATGCAGAAATACCTTATGATGTAGTCTATGATAAGGAAGTGCTTAATGATAAGCTGTTGTTATACGACTGGCTGCACCTTCATCATGAAGATTTTACCGGTCAATATGGTAAGTTTTATAGGGCTTATCGTGCTGCTCCCTGGTATATCAAAGAAAAGAAAGAAGCTGAAAAATTAGCCGCTTCATTAGGATATGATAAAGTGTCTAAAGAAAAATTAGCCGTTGCTAAAAAAATTAAAAATTACGTAATTGGCGGTGGATTTATGTTTGCTATGTGTAGTGCTACTGATTCCTTTGATATTGCTTTATCAGCTGAAAATACGGATATCTGTGAACCTATGTTTGATGGTGACCCCAGTGAACCCGGCTATCAAAATAAATTAAATTATAGTAATACCATGGCTTTTACTGATTATCAGTTAGTCAAAGATCCTATGATTTATGAATATTCATCGATTGATATGACGCGTAAACGGAACGTACCAAAGACCAAGGATTATTTTACGCTTCGCGATTATTCCGCGAAATGGGATCCAATTCCCACCATGTTGAACCAGAACCATACCGCTATCGTTAAAGGTTTCATGGGGCAGACGACGGCCTTTAAT
>Ga0102930_1000735_pt1 | contig 10859 bp, 10 predicted proteins | sample SalPon1_B_H2O_MG_FD_84514 | JGI IMG/M metagenome (GOLD analysis project Ga0102930, IMG submission 84514) | Salt pond water microbial communities from South San Francisco under conditions of wetland restoration - Salt Pond MetaG R1_B_H2O_MG | ecosystem: Environmental > Aquatic > Non-marine Saline... | reverse complement strand
ATTCCTGATTACAAGGATCAGTTTGAACAAGTGTTTAATGAACCGGCCAATATGCTCAATCTCGGCGAGGCGCTGGCTAGTTATCAAAAGACTTTATTATCAGCGGATTCAGCCTTTGATCGTTGGTATTTTGGCAAGGATGAAACTGCGCTAAGCGAGGACGCCATCCAAGGCTATCGACTGTTTAGCGGTAAAGCCAATTGTGTTGCTTGCCATACGGTGAACGAAGCGTCTGCTTTATTCCGTGATAATCGTTTGCACAATACGGGCATTGGCTACCGTGAAAGCATGGGGATTCGACCAAGTAAGCGTACCGTTACGCTGGCTCCGGGCGTTGAAGTGGAGGTGGAGCAAAGCATTATTGACAGCGTGAGTGAAAAACCGCCGCGTGATGTCGGTTTGTATGAAGTCACGCAAAACCCTAGCGACCGCTGGAAATACACCACGCCTAGCTTGCGTAATGTCGCCCTCAGTGCGCCTTATATGCACAATGGCAGCTTGTCTAGCTTAAAAGACGTGGTGCAATTTTATAATCAAGGCGGCATTCCTAATCCCGGTTTGAGTTCGCTGATCAAGCCTTTGGATTTGACAGATAAAGAAGTGGATTATTTGGTGAGTTTTTTAGAATCACTGACTGGTAGCAATGTCGATACGCTGGTTGCGGACGCTTTCGCAGCACCTGTTGGCGATCTCACCGCCGACGATCCTAATTGGGCCAATCAACAAACAGAAGCCTTACAAGGAGAGCAACCATGAAAACAGTCATAAAGCACATAATCATGTTATGGCTAGCTGGCTTAGGGTTTAGCCTGAGTAGTGCGGTGCTAGCCGAAGCAGAACATCAGCACCATCATGAGCATCACCACCACGACCCTGCAAGCGCGACTAAAGCCGAAGTAGTGACGGATGCTGAGCTGTTGCAACAAATGGGGGGCGATTTCACGCTGACTAATCAGGCGGGGGAGTCTTTTGAGCTGAAGCAATTGCGTGGTCAAGTGGTGTTGCTGTTTTTTGGCTACACTCACTGCCCGCATATTTGCCCCGCGACACTGACGCAATTGCAACGCGTGCAACAAGCCTTGGGCGAACAAGCCGAGCAGGTCAGTATGCTCTTGGTTACGGTAGATCCTGAGCGAGATACCGTAGCGCGTATGCAGACTTATTTGAGCAGCTTCACGGATGCCGTGATTGGGTTAACCGGCACACCGGATGAGGTGCAAGCCGTGACCAAAGCTTATCAAGCACAAGTCAAATTACGGCGTGATAGCCCCAGTGACAAGGATTATCTGGTTGATCATAGTACACAATTGTACGTGATTGACCCAGCCGGTGAATTGGATAGCCTGATTCCCTTTGGCATGCCTGCTGAACATATTACGCAAACGGTGCAAGCCATTTTGGCACGCCAAGAAGACGTGGCTAAGGCTCAGCCTATGACGAGCGAGCCTGAGCAAACATCAACAGCCAAACCTGCGCTCGATGCACCACAGGCTTTGCAAAAAACCTTGGCCTTGCCCGTATTGCAAGCGGCTGAAGGCGCGGCTACGGCGGATAACAAACCAGCGTCTACAGCTGGAAAGCCGGTGCTTATTAATTTCTGGGCAACTTGGTGCCCGCCTTGTCGTGAAGAGTTGCCTGCTTTAAACCGTGCTTGGGCGGCTTTAAAAGCAGATGGTGTGGCCATGCTGGCGGTAAATGTGGGGGAGGAAAAAGCGGCTATTAAGCGTTTTTTACAGGATTACCCAATTGATTTTACCGTACTTTATGATCTGCCGGGGGATAGCATGGCGCAGTGGCAGTTGCAAAACCTACCCAGTACTTTGATTTTAGACCGCGATGGCGAGATTGCTTATCGCGTGGTGGGTGAGAAAGCGTGGGATGACCCAGAAATAGTGCAGCAAATTCGTGATTTAGCGCAGCCCTAAACAAACTCCCAATAGACTTAAGCGCTTTGATTAACAGTTTGCCTGTTGCGTCGAACGTGTTACATTTAGCCTAAACCCATAATACTGCCGGAGCCGTTCTTGCTCCAAGCTGATGATTTCGAGGCTATAAACATTGGAGAAAGCATGACGGCCATTTTGGATATTGAGAATATTCACAAGCGTTTTGATCAACTCGAAGTGTTACATGGCCTATCTCTGCAAGCGCAAGCCGGTGATGTGATCTCCCTAATCGGTTCGTCCGGCTCTGGCAAATCAACTTTCCTACGCTGTATCAATTTATTAGAAATGCCCAATGAAGGTCGCATTAGCCTAACGGGCGAAGAAATCCAGCTCGAAACCAACCGCAAAGGCGTGCGTGTTGCCTGCGATCCCAAGCAAGTTCAAAAACTGCGCATGCGCGTTGGCATGGTGTTTCAGCAATTTAATCTATGGTCACATCTGACGATTCTGGAAAATGTCACCGAAGCGCCTGTGCGCGTGCAAGGTTTGTCCAAAGCAGAAGCCAAAGATATTGCTATGGATTATTTGGAGAAGGTAGGCATTGCTAACAAAGCCGATACTTATCCGGCTTTTTTATCCGGTGGCCAGCAGCAACGGGTCGCGATTGCACGAGCTTTAGCGATGCGCCCTGAGGCAATTTTGTTTGATGAGCCGACGTCAGCACTCGACCCTGAATTGGTTGGCGAAGTGTTAGCGGTTATGCGTCAATTAGCGAAAGAGGGTATGACAATGATTGTGGTCACGCATGAAATGGCCTTTGCGCGTGATGTCTGTAATAAAGTGATTTTTTTGCATCAGGGATTGATCGAAGAAGCGGGTACGCCGACCGATGTGTTCAGTCAGCCTAGTTCACCGCGTTTGAAACAGTTTTTGGCAAACACACATTATTAATATTGGAATTAACGTTGGAGTTAAACAATGAAGAATACATGGTTAATAGCACTTACTTTGGGGGCGGTTTTCGCAGCTAGCCCAACAATGGCAGCGGATACTTTGCGTATTGGTACGGAAGGCGCTTATGCCCCTTTTAATTATATGGATGATAATGGGGAATTAGGCGGCTTTGAAATTGAGTTGGGTAATGCTTTATGCGCGCAAATGGAAAGAGAGTGTGAGTTTGTAGTGAATGAATGGGATTCGATTATTCCTAATTTATTAGCCGGTAACTACGATGCGATTATGGCGGGTATGTCGATTACAGAAGAGCGTAAAGAAACGATTGCGTTCAGTGATGAATACAAACCCGTCGATCCTTCTTTATATTTGGCGATGGCAGACTCAGACTTAGATTTTGCAAACTTAGAAGACGCGAATATTGGTGTGCAAGGTGCCACGATTCAAGCGGGTTTTATTGAAGAGAAATACGGCGAGAATAATACGGTCAAAGCTTATGAAACCAGTGACCAAGCGTTAGCCGATTTGGCGGGCGGTAATGTTGATATTGTATTGGCTGATGGCGAAGTATCGCGTACCACAGCCGATGCTTCGAATGGCATGATGGAGCTTGTTGGGCCAGAGGAGTTAGTGGGCGGTGGTATTGCGATTGGTTTGCGTCAAACCGATACTGAATTGCTTACAGCTTTTAATGAAGCCTTGGACGCATTAAAAGCGGATGGCACGGTAGATGATTTGCTCAAAAAATATTTTAAGTTAGAGCCTGTTTTTGCAACAGATGAGGCGAGTTCTGAAGCTGAAACGGATAGCACTGAATAAAACAATACACTATTTTATGCGACTTACCCTGTTTTAATGAGCAGGGTGAGTCATTCACCTTTGTAGCGGATTCCCTCCATGATAGAAATGCTCCCGGAATGGTTGCTTGGTTGGCTGGGCGAAGATGGTATTGCCACGCTTAACTATTTAAGTAATGGCAAGCATGTGGCGTGGTATGCCAGTGTTAAATACACTTTTATTGCCGCATTCGCGGGAGCTGCTTTGGCCGTGTTATTTGGCTTATTAGGGGCAGCCGCTAAACAATCTAGTTTTTTTATTTTACGTGCTATTGGCAATACCTACACCACCATGGTGCGTGGAGTGCCGGATGTTTTATTTTTATTATTTTTCCCCTTAGCCTTTGAACAATCAGCAGAATACGCCTTTGCGTACTGGCGTTGTACGCCGGAAGAAATAGCCACTGCGACTTCATGGCCCTTATGCCAAGCCGCGCAATGGTATTTAGGGACGACTGAATATCTAATCATGGCTTGTGTGTCGCTAGGCTTAGTTTATGGTGCTTTTGCAGCTAATGTGATCTACGGCGCTTTACAAGCAGTGCCTAAAGGGCAGCTCGAAGCCGCGCAAGCCTTTGGTTTCAAGCCGTGGCAAGTGTTTTGGCATGTGCAAGTTAGACAAATGTGGGTGTATGCTTTGCCCGGTTTGTCGAATGTTTGGTTGCTATTACTAAAAGCGACTTCTTTATTATCTTTGCTACAAATTATTGATATTGTGGCTTGGGCCGATCGCTTAGGCGCCCCTAATTTCTTGCCTATGGCTGGCTTAGTGCATCCTGATTGGCGCTGGAAATATTATTTGGCTTTATTTGTTTTTTATATTTTGCTCACCTTGATATCCGAGCGCTTTTTCAAAGCTTTACAAGCGCGTGTGAGTCGCGGCATGGTGAGGGCAGAATAATGGATGCTATCTTGAATAATGCTTTTGTGCAGGATTTAATTATCTTGGCTAAGCCGGCTTTGTATAATATTTATTTTGCGCTCGCTTCCATCCCGCTTGGTTTTCCGTTAGCGGTTCTATTAGCTTTAGCTAAAAATAAACCAAACTCATGGCTGCGCAAACCAGCCGAAATTTTTATTTATGCCTTTCGTGGCTCACCGCTGTTTATTCAGTTTTTTATGTTTTATTCCTTGTTCCTCGCTTTTAACCAAAGTACATGGAAGCCGCTCGGAATAGATTGGTTGGTTATGAGTCCGCTGTTTATTGGGCCGTTAGTGTTAGTGCTCAATACGAGCGCTTATTCAGCAGAGATTTTTTACGGTGCTTTGCGTGCGATCCCTAAAGGTGAGGTGGAAGCAGCGCAGGCGGTGGGCATGAGTAAGTGGCAAAGCTTTCGCACTGTGACATGGCCGAATATGTTGCGCTTAGCGTGGCCTGCTTATACGAATGAAGTCGTGTTTTTATTCCATGCAACTGCCTTGATTTATTTCACAATGCCGGTGATCGACCGACAAAAAGATCTAATGAATAAAGCAGGGGAGTTGTTTGAGAAGGACTATGCTTTATTCGTCCATTTTTCGGCCGCTGCCTTATACTTTCTCGTGATTTCCATTGCAATTTTTGTGTTATTTGGCTGGATCAATCGTTACCTTAATCGTCACTTAAGTACGAGCAAACCGCTCAGTTTTAAAGCTAATTATTTGCGTTGAGCACCGGCCTAAATGCTTGCGAAAACGAGGCAGCAAGCGCTTTGAGCAGCCCTATACTTAGTTAATCTTTTTTTATTCTTTTAATTTATATTATGTTAAATATTAAAGCGGCTGTTTACATCTATTAGACCTACACTAGAAAAGCTGCAAAAATATGACATTACCCGATTGACTGATCAGTCAATCACTTCTACTCTAGCGCTCTTTATAGACAGTTTTGCAAGTACCTGACCGGAGTGTAACGATGAAATATTCCTGGCTGGAAATTTTCAAAAAGGGGCTGGATGGAAACAAAGACTGGCCGCAAGCCTGGCCGGAAGTTTCCCCCAAATCCTCATACGATGTATTAATTATTGGTGGCGGTGGCCACGGTTTAGCGAGTGCTTATTATCTAGCACGCGACTTTCCCGGCAAGCGCATTGCCGTATTGGAAAAAGGCTGGATCGGCGGCGGTAACACAGGCCGTAATACCACTATCGTGCGTTCCAATTACCTGTGGGACGAATCGGCCAATTTATATGAACATGCGCTGAAACTCTGGGAAGGTTTGACGCAAGATATTAACTTTAACGTTATGTTTAGCCAGCGCGGGGTTTACAACCTAGGCCATACTTTGCAAGACATGCGTGATATTGAGCGGCGTGTGAATGCCAACGTGCTCAACGGCATTGATGCTGAAGTGGTATCGGCGGCAGAATTAAAACAGCGCATCCCCATTATGGAGACCGGCAAACACGTACGTTACCCCGTTATGGGGTCTTCCTTCCAAGCACGTGCGGGCGTTGCGCGTCACGATGCGGTGGCTTGGGGCTATGCGCGGGCAGCGGCTAAACTAGGCGTGGATATTATCCAGAATTGCGAAGTGCAGTCGATGGAGATCGAAGGGGAGCGCATCAAAGGTGTGAACACTTCGCGCGGCTATATTGGCGCGGACCAAGTCGGTTGTGTAACAGCGGGTAATTCCTCCGTGCTGGCTAAAATGGCCAATATTCGATTGCCGGTAGAAAGTCATCCCTTGCAAGCTTTTGTCTCTGAGCCGATGAAGCCAGTCTTAGACACGGTGGTCATGTCAAATGCCGTGCACGGCTATGTCAGCCAATCGGATAAAGGTGATTTGGTCATTGGTGCAGGTATCGACAGCTACACCGGTTATGCCCAACGCGGTAGCCCGCATTTAATTGATCATTGTGCAGCGGCGATTGTTGAGTTGTTCCCGATTTTTTCGCGGGCGCGTATTAATCGCCAGTGGGGCGGCATTGTCGATGTGTGTCCTGATGCTTGTCCGATTATTAGCCCGATTCCGCAAGTGAAGGGCTTATACTTTAACTGTGGTTGGGGGACTGGCGGCTTTAAAGCAACACCTGGTTCTGGGCATGTCTTTGCGCACACTATTGGCCAAGATCAACCGCACCCGTTGGCTGAGCCTTTCCATATTGACCGTTTCACCACCGGCGCACTCATTGATGAGCATGGCGCGGCGGGCGTGGCGCACTAAAGGAGTTTAAGATGCTATTAATTTATTGTCCTTATTGCGGCGAAACACGCGAAGAACAAGAGTTTTCTTACGCCGGTGAGGCGCTGATTAAGCGTCCCGACTTAGACGCAACGGATGAAGAATGGGGCGATTACCTCTTTAAACGTAAAAATATTAAAGGCGTGACCACTGAGCAGTGGGCGCACTCAGCGGGCTGTCGCAAGTTATTTGTGGTAGAGCGCAATAATATTACTAATGAAATCCTCAATGTCCGTACTTTTGAATCAATCTGGGGAGAGCAAGAAGCATGAAGCGCCTGAATACCCAAAGCTGCGAACGTATTGATCGTGGCAAATCCTTGTCGTTTCAATGGCAAGGCAAAAGTTACCAAGGCTACGCAGGTGATACTTTAGCTTCAGCGCTGCTAGCTAATGGTGTACAGTTGGTGGGGCGTAGTTTTAAATACGGTCGGCCACGCGGCATTATGGCAGCCGGTGCGGAAGAGCCCAATGCTTTAACAACGCTCGAATCCGGGGGCTATCACGTACCGAACGCCCGCGCTACACAAGTGGAGTTGTATGACAATATGCAATCCATTGCTGGCAGCGGTGTGCCGTCTTTACATAAAGACATGCGGGCTTGGATGAAGCCTTTGCATCGCTTTATGACCGCGGGCTTTTACTACAAAACTTTTAAATGGCCGCAAAAACTCTGGCCATGGTATGAAGAAAACTTACGTAAATTTGCTGGTTTTTCTGAATCACCCAAAGCCATAGACGCTGAACGTTATGATCATGTTTACCATAAGGTCGATGTGGCTGTTGTGGGGGGAGGCGCTGCTGGTATGGCGGCAGCCCTAGCCGCGGCAGAGACTGGCGTACAAGTGTTGCTGCTTGATGAGCGTCAAGCTTTGGGCGGCGAAATTATTAGTGATTGCGCGGAATGAGAATGCACGTAACTGGTTCGATGATGCGCAGCAAAAACTCGCTCAATATGACAATGTCACGGTGCTAACGCGCACCACCGGCTATGCGCTGCATGACTTTAATTTATTGCTCGCCGTCGAGCATCGTCAAGATCATTTACCACTTGCGGCACGCAATACGGATGCAACCCGCCAACGTGTGCATCGCATTCGGGCGAATCAAGTTCTGTTAACGACGGGCAGTCATGAACGTCCCTTGATGTTTGCGCATAATGATTTGCCGGGTGTCATGCTAGCCGGTGCCGTACGGCGTTACTTAAATGAGTTTGCCGTGCTATGTGGTGATAACCCAGTCATTGCGGGTAATAATGACAGTATTTATGAAGTCGCCCGTGATTTGCTGCAAGCAGGTATCAAAGCAACCGTTATAGATTGTCGTTGTGGTTATGACGCGGCTGATCTTGAAGCAGCGGGCGTGGATGTACGCCAAGGCTTTATGCCAGTGAGTGCGGAAGGCAAAGATAAAGTCACCGGCGTTAATATCGCGCGTAGCACTTTAGACAATGGCGAGTGGGTGGTAAGCGCCCAAACTGAAACGCTTGCTTGTGATGTGTTAGCCACGTCGGGTGGTTTTAGTCCTTTGGTGCATTTGGACTGTCACACGGGTTCTAAGCCGGTGTTCTCTGAGCAATTCCAAGCCTTTATGCCCGCTTGTGATAAGCCCAATCGTTTGACGGCTGGTAGCATTAATGGCCATTGTGAATGGCAGGGTAGTGTTGCAGATGGTACGCACGCAGGCTTAATGGCTGCGCAAGCGATCAATCAAGCTGATCAAGCTGAAAATACACAGCAGCAAAGCCAAGCAAACCACAGCGAAGCCTCCGATCGCCCTGAACCAAGCAGCTTAAATGTTGCGCCATTCTGGGTGCCCGATCGTAAGCGTGAGAAAGCTTTCATTGATATGCAAAACGATGTCAAAGTGTCTGACATTGAATTGGCGATTGAAGAAAACTACCAATCCATTGAGCATATTAAGCGTTACACCGCGATGGGCTTTGGTACCGATCAAGGCAAAACGGGCAATGTGAACGGTATTGCGGTGGCGGCGAATGTGCTGAAGCGGCCTATTAGCGAAGTGGGCACAACGACCTTCCGTCCCATGTATACGCCGGTGTCTTTGGGCGCTTTGTCGGGTGAAGACCGTGGTTTATTATTCGATCCTCAGCGTTTTACCCCGATGCATGCTTCGCATGTGGCTAAGGGGGCTGATTTTGAAGTGGTCGGCCAATGGATGCGCCCGTGGTACTTCCCACAAAAAGGCGAGGACATGCACGCAGCTGTACAGCGTGAAAGCTATGTAGCGCGTACCGGCTTGGCGATGATGGACGCATCCACGCTGGGTAAAATTGATATTCAAGGCCCGGATGCACGTGAGTTTTTGAATCGCGTTTATACCAATGCTTGGTTGAAGTTAGCGCCGGGTAAATGCCGTTACGGTCTGATGTGTGACGAAAACGGTATGATTATTGATGATGGTGTGACCGCTTGTATTAATGATCAGCACTTTGTCATGACCACCACCACCGGCGGTGCAGCCAGCGTTTACACCCATTTGGAAACCTGGTTACAAACCGAGTGGCCAGATTTAAACGTGTATCTCACCAGTGTCACGGATCATTGGTCAACCACGGCCGTTGTGGGGCCCAAAGCACGTCGTTTAATGGAAAAAGTCTGTGATGATATTGATTTCAGTGCGGATAATTTCAAGTTTATGGATTGGCGCGAAGGCACAGTTTTAGGCGTACCGGCGCGTGTGATGCGGATTAGTTTCTCAGGCGAGTTGGCTTATGAGATCAATGTGCAGGCGAATTATGGCCGCTACATTTGGGATCAGGTCATGGACATCGGCCAAGAATGGGCTATTACCCCGTATGGCACGGAAACCATGCACGTCTTGCGGGCTGAAAAAGGCTTTATTATAGTCGGCCAAGACACGGATGGCTCGGTAACGCCTTACGATGCCAATATGGGCTGGGCGGTAAAAACCAACAAAGACTATCCCTTTATTGGTCAACGCGCCTTTAGCCGCAGCGATACAGCACGTGAAGACCGTAAACAGTTGGTTGGTTTATTGACCCAAGACGATCCGAAGAAAGTCTTGCCAGAAGGCTGTCAGCTAGTGGGTGAGTCAGACAGCAATGCCATGATTGGTCATGTCACCTCAAGCTATATGAGTCCTATTTTGGGGCATTCGATTGCCATGGCAGTGGTGAAAGACGGCTTTAAGCGCATGGGTAAAACAATTTACGCTAAGCCCTTATCCGGTGAGGTCATCCCTCTTACCGTTGGCAGCAGCATTTTCTATGATGAGGCGAAGGAGAAGACCGATGGCGAAGTTTGAGACAGCGCTAGAACAAGAAAACTTACAGGCGCTATCGGGCGATGTGACAGCCGAAGAATGGCGTGATTATGGCTATGTGGCTTTACGCGTGCGCCCTGCTACGGAGGGCGTGTCGGACGCTTTGCAAAGCTTGAATATTGAACTGCCTGATACCTTGCAAATGACCGGCTCGCTGGATTCGCGCTTGGTGAAGTGGATTAGCCCGGATGAGTTCTTGGTGACATTGCCTTTGGCGGAAAAAGACGACTTTGTCAAACAGGCTGAAGAAGCCTTTGCTGGCATTTTCGCCGCCGTCGTGGATAACTCCGGTGGCTATTCCTTGCTGAAGTTTAGCGGTAGCCAGTACCCAGAACTGATGGCGAAATTATGCTTGTATGATTTAAAGCGTAACTTCCCAAAGGGTAAAGTTATCTCAACCTTTTTGGGCAAAGCACCGGCCATTTTATACCGTGTGGATGATGATTCACTCATGTGCATGGTGCGTTGGTCGTTTGCTGCTTACGCGTGGCAGGCACTGACGCATGCCAGCGAAGGCATGGACTGGCAGCCTGCTTAAAGCTAAATATCAAATCCCCCTGAATCCCCCTTTTTCAAAGGGGGAGGTTTCCCTCGCATAAGCGTCCAGTCGTTAATAGCGCTTTATCGACCTCATTCGACCACGGCAACGCACAGTTTAAGCGAATGCAGTTGCTGTATTTCTGCGTGGCGGAAAATAACAGCCCGGCGCAAAGGT
>Ga0102930_1000734_pt1 | contig 10864 bp, 5 predicted proteins | sample SalPon1_B_H2O_MG_FD_84514 | JGI IMG/M metagenome (GOLD analysis project Ga0102930, IMG submission 84514) | Salt pond water microbial communities from South San Francisco under conditions of wetland restoration - Salt Pond MetaG R1_B_H2O_MG | ecosystem: Environmental > Aquatic > Non-marine Saline... | reverse complement strand
GCATTTTTTGTAATGATCAACAAGTACTTGTTACTCACAAAAAAAATATCAATAAAATTAATTGGCATTCTGTCCAACCGGATTTTGTATTAGAATCCAGCGGCCAATTTAAATCTTATGAGCAGCTTAAAAATCATATTGAAAATGGTGCTAAGCGTTGCATTTTAAGTGTTCCGCCGAGAGACGACGATATCAAAATGGTGGTTTTAGGTGTGAATGATCATATTTTATCTCCTGATGATCAAATCATTTCAAATGCATCTTGCACCACAAACAATGCCGCTCCTATGTTAGATGTGGTTCATAAAAAAATAGGAGTGAAGCAGGCTTATATTTCTACGGTTCATTCTTATACTACAGATCAAAATTTGCATGACTCACCGCATAGAGACTTACGCCGCGCCAGAGCTGCCAATCAATCTATCATTCCTACAACCACCGGTGCTGCAAAAGCGCTAACTAAGATTTTTCCTGATTTTTCAAACGCAATAGGAGGTTGTGGCATTCGCGTACCAGTCTCTAATGGATCGCTGACTGATATGACCATATACACCAAGGAAAAAACCAATTTAAAGGAAATCAATCAAATTTTTAAAGATGCTTCGCAAAAATATGAGCATCAAATATTGAAATATTCCGATGAGCCTATCGTTTCAATCGATATTAAAAATTCACCCTATTCCTGTGTGTTTGATAGTGAAATGACTTCAGTGATTGATGGAAATTTGTTGAAATTAATCGGATGGTACGATAACGAAAGGGGCTATTCTAATAGACTGCTCGATTTGATGAAAAAAATTTCAGCATTTTAAATTTCAGCTGATTATTTAGTAAATTGAAGAAACTTACGTAAGCATGTGTTTTTGATTTTTTTTGTATTATCAAAATTCATGATCAATGATTTGTATTTAACCCAGTTATTATATCTTAATCTACACATATAAAAAAGTATCCAAGCATTTAATTGTCAAATTTTAGAAGCAATAAAGTATATTGATGATTCTATTATTTTTTTTAATTCAATACAAAGGGGTCAAAATAACCATGATCAGCATCGCTTTATGTAATCCTTGCAAATGGATTTTCCTAAATTTTATATAGACATTTATGTATATTAATGATTAATAAAAAAAGGGCGATTGATTTCAATCGCCCTCTTAACAGTAAGATGAAGTAATTAAAATTACTTCATGATCCAAATAACACCATTTTGGGTGTTGTCATTACTTTCAAATTGGTTGTTGAGAGCTGCATTGTAATTATCATTATTCAAGCTAATCTCATTACCGGGGTAAAGGAATCGCGTAGGCATATCTCCATTGTTTTGATTTTCACATGGAGCAACAAAGAAAGGCACAGCTGCTGTTTCAAAACCGTTACCATTATTTGCTTCATAAACCATTCTTCTAGAGTCGTAATAAGGCTCCATACCATGGAAGAAGGTAGCTAACCACTTTTGCTCCCAAACTTTTTCAAGCGTTCCATCATAAGCAACACCTGAATTGTTATAGAAGTCATTAAAACTATCCCAGCCAAACACATCAATGTTGACATCGTAATAATTCATAGAAGCCTCAACACCATTTTTATAATGCATTTCAGCATCACCTGCAATTAAACCTTTTTGTATAGCTTCTGCTATTATTAATTCTTGTTCGCTGTAGGTTGTAATTATTCCATTTGCTTCAGTATCACCTACCGGGTGTCCTGGATAATCATAGAAACGAGAACCTATTCTGGACCCCCCTTTATTACAATTACCTCTTTCGTCTCCATTTTCAGCACCTGAATAAACTGCATTTGGAGATTCAAAAGTTTCTAAATCAGTAACATTATCAGGTCTAGCATAACGTCCTAAACGAGGGTCGTTATAATTTTGCATCATACTTACGGATTGTTGACTCATCAATACAGCATCAAAGTCACCTTGTTTTAATGGGAACAAAGGGTACTCATTTGGGAAAGAACCTAAGTAATTAAGAACTGCATTATCTGCATTACTATCAAAAAGAGACGCATTGTTAACAAGGTTTGTCATTTCACTTGAAACATCTGTTTTGTTGCTTAAATGCAATAGAATTCTTAGTTGTAAAACATTAGATAACTTTTTCCAACTCTGCGGAGAACCCCCAAATATTAAGTCACCATCAACGGTTTGACCATTGTTTGATGCCTGATCTAACAAACTATTAGCTTCTTGTAATCGATCTAACAAGCCGCCTTCACCATCTAATATATCTTCCTGACTATCATAAGCTGGCTCAAAGTTACCATCAGTAGTGCCGCTTATTGCTTCTGAATATGGAATATCTCCATAAGCCATAGTAAGTGTATAAAATATATTAGATTGCATAATGATTGATGCAGCTTGTGTGGCATGATTTTCATTTTCTTCAGCAATAAGTTCTGCATCTCTAAAGTCTCTTAAAGCATTATACTGCTCTAGCCACAAAGTTGTAAAGGCAGTAAATTGATAACGGTCTACCTCAGAACGAAGGGTCTTAGCTGTTAACTGAGCAATATTGTTACTAAGCAAAAATGAATGGTTTACCATGGAGTTTGTTGAAGCTCTTGTAGCACCAGTCATCAATACTCCGGAATTGACTTCTTCCGGTTCGTTCGGGTTACTGTTGACGTTTTCGAAACCATCATCACAACTTATTATTGTGAGTAAAGGTATCATTATTAAATATATGTTCTTTTTTATATAATTCATAGTCTATTGTTTTATAATTAAAGTCTAGCGTTTAAGGATAAACCTATACTACTTGTTGATGGTAAAGGATTTGAACCAAAACCATTTACAAAGTTACCACCTCTTATTGAGAATGTTTCCGGATCAACTGTTGGTACATCAGTTATTAATAATAGGTTTCTCCCGATGATTGAAGCTTTAAAAGAGTCAAGTCCAATATCCCCAAACCACTCTGTAGGGAAATTATAGGTTAATCTAACTTCTCTTAGTTTTACCCAATCATTATCATAAGTAGCTGCTTCTATGTTATCGCGGTTAAAACCGTTACCATAGTAAGCATAGAAGTAATCCCTAGGAGCAACAGCTGTGCTATTCTCACCTCCATTGGCATTAACACCAGGACCAACAACACCCTGTCCGGTACCTGGTCTTAAGGAATAAACTGGTTCTCCATTAGCATTGTAGGAGATGTTGTATTCAGCTCTACCTTCTAAAGTGGTCATGTTAAGGTTTGGATCATCTTCGTTGGTAATTGTACCACCTGTATTAAAAAGGGCATGGCCTCTTGAGTATAGCTTACCACCAATTTGTCCATCAAATAAGAATGTGAATTGCCAGTTTTTATAATTAAGGATGTTTTGCCATCCAAATCTGGCATCTGGTTGGTAAGAACCTACAGTAACTTTGTCATCGGTCAATTGTGGTATACCATCCTCATGGATGATTTGACCATTTTCATTTCTTTGAAAACCTAAACCTCTTAATTGTCCTAGCTTTTCACCTTCAATAGCAACGAGCTCAAGGTCCTGAGATCCGCCATCAGTTGGGAAAACATCGGATACAATTGGGTAACTGTCTTGAACACCATCTGGTAGCGATTCTACAATAGCTTTATTAGCACCGACATTTAAAATGGTGTTCCAGCTGAAATCGTCTGTTTCTACAGCTCTGTAGTCTAAAGATAATTCTACACCTGAACTCCTAATTTCACCGGCATTAACGAGCCTGGTTTCTTTACCACTAGAATTAGGTACAGGTAAGAAAATAATCTGATCTTTACTTAACATATCATAGTAAGTAAAATCTACTTTTAAATCATTTTCAAAGAATCTTGCATCAAAACCAAACTCATAAGAATCTGTTCTTTCAGGTTTTAAGTTAGGGTTGGCTGCAAATGAGTTGTTACTTAATGCAGGATTGTTTCCAAATAATGGTTCAGCCTGATAAGTGTTTGTTAATAAGTAAGGATCTGTATCAGAACCAACTTCAGCATAAGCTGCCCTTAACTTTAAGAAAGTAAGTGGAGAATCAGCCCCTAACTCTAATTTATCAGAGATCACACCACTTAAGGTGAATGAAGGATAAAAATAAGAGTTTTCTTGCGTGGGTAGTGTACTTGACCAGTCATTTCTTGCCGTAATATCTAAGAATACCCAATCATCATAACTAAAGTTAGCCATTCCAAAGATACTATTGATCTTCTTTTCAGCTCTTCTACTTTCTACCTGAACATCTGTTCTAGAGTTTGTTAGTGTATATTGGTCAGGTATTAAAAGTTGAGAGTTATTAGCTACTAATGTTTTAGAAGCCTGTCTCATCATGTTTCCACCAAGCTTGAAGTCATATTTAAATTTAGCATCTCTTTCATCATTATTGGAATATGTAAATAACAATTCAGCATTGGTTTCCTGAAAAGATATTTCATCTTCTCTATAACTACCAAATTGTCCGGGTATTGCTTTAGTAGAACTTGCTCTTCTAAATTGGCGAGATTCTCTTTTGTAATCTACACCATAACGAGTACGAACACTAAGCTTGTCAGTTATATCATAGTTAATTTTCACGTTACCAATGGCTCTATTTTCCTGAAAAGAGTTTGTGTTCTCATTAACAACTAACCAAGGGTTATTTACCCATAGCTCTTCTACGTAACGTTGTTGAACACCTTCTTGGCCTTCTCTCCAATAATCTTTAAGTTCTCCAACACCAACTTGTCTTGGATACCATAACCAACCATATTGAACAGAGTTACTTTCATCATAACCACCATTAGGTATATTATCAGATTTATTTCTAATATTGAATATATTAGCTCTAATGTTTAATTTATCATCTAAAAATTGTCTTCCTACACTGGTATAAACAGTATGTCTTCTTACTCCAGAATTAGGGACTATACTTTGATCATCTAAGAACGTATAAGCTAATCTAAAATCACCATTTTCTGAATTATTGCTTATAGCAATATTATTAGAAGTCATCACCCCGGTTCTGTAAAAATCATCAAAATTATTTGGAGCTGGAGTAAAAGGAACAGCTTCACCGTTAGAGTTAAACTGTTTTATGTTCTGACCATCCATTCTAGGTCCCCAGTTTTCACCAAAAGCATCATAATAATTTACACCATTTTGAGCTGTGTAGATATCACCTGATTTATAACTGTAAAAACCATATCCACCAAAACCATATGTGTTTTGAAAGTTAGGTTCAACTAGGGTTTCTCTTCCCATTGTTTGTAAATTCCACTCAAAATTCCATCCATCATCACCGGAGCTCCCTTTCTTGGTTGTTAAAAGAATCACCCCGTTGGCTGCTCTTGAACCATAAATTGCGGCTGCTGCCGGACCTTTTAGAATAGACATACTTTCAACATCATCTGGGTTCACAACCTGTGATGCGTTACCAAAGTCAATGGTTGTTGAACCATTTAAACCATCACCAGGGGAGAAAAGCCCGTTTGAAATAGGCATACCATTTACAACATATAATGGCTGACTGTTACCTGTTAAAGAAGTTTGTCCTCTAATGGTAACATTCGCAGATCCTGTAGGTCCATTTCCACTTGAATTTACAAAAACACCGGATACTCTACCAGCTAATTTGTTAGAAATGTTTCCTACTTTTACATCATTAATGTCACGACTTCCAATTTTTTGTACAGAATATCCTAATGATTTCTCTGATCTTTCCATATCTAAAGCTGTTACTACAACTTCATCTAGTTCGTTACCAGCTTCAAGAGAAATCTTAAAAACATCTTTACCTTCTAAAGATACTTCTTTATTAGAAAATCCTAAGTACTCAATTAAGATAAATTTATCACTAGGTTTAACATCTAGCGTAAAATTACCATCAAAATCTGTAGTAGTACCTCTAGGAGGTTCTGAATTTTTAATAACAACATTTGCACCCATTAAAGGTATGCCATCTGGATCTTTTACAGTTCCTTCTATGGTTCTACCATCTTGAGCAAAGCTCATGGTAAAACTAAAGAGAAACAGCAATGCACATAAACATTTTTTGTAAGATTTAATCATATTAATTTATTATTTTACTGTTAACGCTGCAAAACTAAGTATAGCTCTCATGATAATTTATTTTACAGGTAGGACTTAGCTTGCTTTTAGCCTGTTTTGTTTATCTTTTATTAGTAGTTCATTTATTTAAAATGTATAAATATCTGAATGTGAAATATATATAAATTTTTAAATCAAAATTAGTTATAAGTAAATACTATGTATGTATAGTAAATACTTATATCTAAATGTTAATTATTTAACATTTAGATATATTTTTTCCATTTTAATAGTTTAATATTGTGAAGTTAAAATAGTTCTTTTTTTTTTGTACATTTAAAATTAACCCATTATGAGTAAACGCATTACTCGCAGCGACGAGAAAGAATCTATATTTGGTCTTAAAGTAAATGGTCCTGTATTTTTCACATCTGTTTTAGCAATAGTTCTGACGATTACATTAACATTAATATACAGAGATCAAGCTGAGACTTTTTTTAAAAACTTGCAGAACGATGTATCCAATAATTTTGGATGGCTTTATATCGCTGCTATTAATTTCTTCTTGTTTTTTATGATTTACATAGCGCTAAGCCCTTATGGTAGATTGACTATAGGAGGTAAAGGAGCAAAACCGGAATTTAAAAAGCTTTCCTGGTTTGCTATGTTATTTAGTGCCGGTATGGGAATAGGATTGCTTTATTTTTCTATATCAGAACCGTTAATGCACTTCAATTCACCGCCAATGGCTAAAGGACAAAGTGTTAAGGCTGCTTCGGACGCCATGAAATTTACTTTTTTGCATTGGGGATTACATCCATGGGCTGTTTATTCTTTAGTAGGCTTATCATTAGCTTATTTTACATATTCAAGAGGCTTACCGCTTTCTATTCGCTCAGTATTCTATCCTTTTTTGGGTGATAAAATACATGGAATTATTGGTGATATTATAGATATTTTTGCCGTCTTAGCTACTTTGTTTGGGCTTGCAACATCATTAGGATTTGGTGTAGAGCAAATAGCTGCTGGTTTAAATTATGTTTTTGGTATTGATGGAGGAGACACAACACAAGTACTTTTAATATCAGGTATTACTTTAGTCGCAACAGTCTCTGTTGTATTAGGGGTTGATAAAGGTGTTAAAACACTTAGTGAATGGAATATAAGAATTGCTGCAACATTATTAATATTAATTTTAATATTAGGTCCTTCTATTTTTATTTTTGATGCTTATATTCAAAATCTTGGAGGCTACTTAGGAAGTTTTTTTGATATTGCTTTTTGGTCTGAAAGCTATCAAACATTAGCCTCGGATGAACAAGACTGGCAAGTAGGATGGACTGTATCATATTGGGGTTGGTGGATTGCCTGGTCGCCTTTTGTAGGTATGTTTATAGCACGTGTTTCAAAAGGAAGAACCGTTCGTGAATTTATTGGAGGTGTGCTGTTAGTTCCCACTTTATTAACTTTTTTATGGATGACAGCTTTCGGTAGCACTTCAATCTATGAAGTTATCAATGGGAATACATCTGTACTTGATATGATTACCAGTAATGATATATCTGCTGAAGCAAAATCACTATTTGTGTTTTTTGAAGATTATCCTTTCACGACTGTTTTAAATATTGTAGGAATAGCTTTGATTATGAGTTTTTTTGTAACTTCATCAGACTCGGGTTCGCTGGTTATTGATAGCTTAACATCCGGAGGGAAAATTGATGCACCTGTAGGGCAGCGGGTTTTTTGGGCATTATCTGAAGGAACGGTGGCTGCAGTATTACTTGTAGGTGGCGGACTTGAAGCCTTACAGACAGCTTCTATTATTACGGCTATTCCATTTACCTTGATATTAACCGTTATGTGTTATTCTTTATATTTGGGGTTAAAAGAAGATTATCAAAAATTGCAATCTGAAAGGAACCAAAAAGAAAAACAAGACTATGAGAAAGTCATTAGTGAAATGATTAAACGACGTTCTAAAGAAATTAATAAATCTAACTCACCAAAAAAACAAGAAAAAACATCATGAAAAATATCTTAGTTGCCCTAGACTTGTCTAATATTGACAAAGCTCTGCTACAATACACCACTTATTTAACCGAAATATTTCCTGTAGATAAGGTCATATTTATTCATAATATAAAAAAGCATGAAATAACAGATTTGTTTAAAGAACAACTTCAAGATGTAGATATAGAGCAGGTTATAAGTGAGGAGTTAGATGATTTTGTGCTAAATAACTTTAATAGTAAAACAGATTATGAAACTATAGTGTCAGAAGACTTATACACGGAATCTCTTATTAGTTATATTGTTAATAAATATAGTATTGACACCGTTATATTGGGTAATAAAATAGATAACAATTCTTCGGGTATATTGCCTAATAAATTAGTGAGGCTTCTTAAATGTCAAATCTTATGGGTGCCTGAACGTGAAGATTACAGCATAAATAAAGTCTGGGTGGGTACTGACTTTTCTAATAGTTCATTGAGAGCTTTTACAATGGCATTTAAATTTAAGAAAAAAATAAAGGCGGTTGCCGAAGGTGTACATGTTTATAATCTTCCGCTACACTTTTCACCTTATTTGCCAAGCGATAAGATTAAAGTCAAAGTTCATGATGCAACTAAAAAAAGATGTTCTAAATTCAAGAAGAAACTTGCCGAATCCACTAAAATTCATTTAGTTGCCGGAAGAGATGCTAATGTAGCTAACGTGATTAAGGATTTGATTACCAATAACGACGTAGATTTATTAATTGTAAGTGATAAAGGAAATAGTTCTTTTTCTCCCTTCTTCATAGGAAGTGTTACACAAGAATTGATGAATCAAAATATTGATATACCTATCATGATAGTTAAGAAACAACCTAATGTTTAAAATGAATTGCTACTGTCCGATTATGATTAGAGATATATGATTTGAAATTTTAGATAAAAATTAAATATCTATATATCAATGAAATAAATCTCATAAAAGCAAATCAAAGGTGTTTTATCATTATTATACTTTAGCAAGGCATAATAAAATTAAGCATCTCAAATCGCCCATCATAAGTATAAAGCATGAGTTTATAGATTTTAATCAGACAATAATGAAAATGAATTATAAACTACTAGTTCTACCTCCATCTATAGGTATATTTACACCATTGATGTAGCCGGCACTTTTAGATGCTAAATAAACAATCGCATCGGCCACTTCTTGGGCTTGACCAAATCTTCTAGCCGGAACGCTTTGTTTCATTTGTTCAGAAACTTCATCAGTAGACTTTTGTAGTTTTTTAGATTTATTGTTAATAATCTGTTCTAAGCGTTGGGTTTCAGTGAAACCGGGCAATACATTATTAACTGTAATACCATGTTGACCTATTTCATTGGCTAATGTTTTACTCCAGTTAGCAACCGCACCTCGTATTGTATTGCTGACACCTAAGCCAACTATGGGTTGTTTAACCGATGTAGAAATGACATTGATGATTCTGCCAAACCCATTTTCCTTCATTGATGGGAAAACGGCTTGAACTAATATTTGATTACAGATCAAATGTTGTTCAAAGGCTGATTTAAAGTCATCGATTGATGCTTCAATGATAGGTCCTCCATTAGGGCCGCCGGTATTATTTACCAATATACTATAGTCATGATTGATAGTGGCTACTTCTAAAACCGCTTTAAGGTCTTCAGGTTTAGTGAAATCAACTTGATAATGTTTATGTGTTTGTCCTTTAGAAGTGCTTAGCTCATTTTTTACTGATTGAAGTTTCTCTTCATTTCTGGCTAAGAGTGTGATAGTAGCTCCATTTTCTGCTAAAATTAATGCTGTTGCTTTACCTATACCGGAAGTGCTTCCACAAACCAGGGCATTTAATCCTTTAAAATTTTTATCCATGATAGTTTATTTATAATCTATACAAACATTTTTTGGTTCCGTAAAGAAATGAAGTGCATCCAGACCACCTTCTCGACCTAATCCACTTGATTTCATACCACCAAATGGCGTTCTCAAATCTCTTTTTAACCAGGTGTTTATCCATATCACACCACTTTCTATTGCTTGTGCTATACGCATTGATCGGTAAATATTGCTGGTCCAGATAGATGCTGATAAACCATAGGTTGAATCATTAGCCATATTGATGACTTCTTCTTCTGAATCAAATGGCATCAAACTAACTACCGGTCCAAAAATCTCTTCTTGGTTAATGACACATTGATTAGTTTTCACTTCAATGATGGTGGGAGAAAAATAAAATCCGTTTTCAAACCCTTTCAAATTAACGGTTTTTCCGCCATAGATGATTTCTGATTGCTTGTCTTCTTGTGCAATATCACAATACTTTTGAACTTTTTTCAAATGATCGGCTGAAACTAAAGCGCCAAAATCTGTCCTTTCATCTAACGGATCTCCAATTTTTAATTCATCGACCTTTTGGATAAAATCTTCTTTAAATCGGTCATAAATAGACCTTTCTACAAATATTCGCGATCCGCATAAACAAATCTGACCTTGATTAGCAAATGAAGATTTTACAGTGGTTTCCAACATTTTATCATAATCACAATCTGCAAAAATGATATTGGGATTTTTTCCGCCTAATTCAAGCGATAATTTCTTGAATTGTGGAGCTGCTATCTCTGCAATTTTTTTGCCGGTTGCTGTTCCGCCGGTAAAGCTAATAGCCTTGATTTTATCGTGTTTTATAAGCCCGTTTCCTGCTTCATATCCATTACCGTGAACAATATTGAGCACGCCCGGCGGTAAGTTGACTTTATCGCAAATCTTAGCTAATAAATAAGCCGTAAGCGGTGTGATTTCGCTGGGTTTTGCCACCACACAATTTCCGGTAGCTAAGGCTGGTGCAATCTTC
>Ga0102930_1000733_pt1 | contig 10866 bp, 9 predicted proteins | sample SalPon1_B_H2O_MG_FD_84514 | JGI IMG/M metagenome (GOLD analysis project Ga0102930, IMG submission 84514) | Salt pond water microbial communities from South San Francisco under conditions of wetland restoration - Salt Pond MetaG R1_B_H2O_MG | ecosystem: Environmental > Aquatic > Non-marine Saline... | reverse complement strand
TCTACCGGTATTTTTCCATGGTGCATCGACTAACACTAGTCATGTCTTTCCGATACAAAGGATGTATAATCAAACTTACACTGAAGATCATGTAATAATACATCCATTTAGTCAAATGTGGAATCTGTCATCGCTAATATTCCAAGGTGCCACTGAGAGGTTCCCTGATCTGGATTTCGTCTTTCAGGAATCTGGAGTTGGCTGGATACCGTATTTGATGTGGAGAATGGATGACCATTATTTGGAGATGAACTATGAATTAACGTTATTCTCCAAAATGCAAAGTGAATATATACATGAGCAAATATACTTCACCACCCAGCCTCTCGGTCATACCGAAGACAATCCAAAACATTTGGCGATGGCTATAGAAATGGCCGGACCTGATAATATAATGTACTCTTCAGATTTACCACATTCAGATTTCGATCCACCAACTGAACTCTTTAATCGAATCCGCTCTCACTTCCCACGAGAGACGGTGGCGAATATAATGGGAGGCACAGCTGAACAGTTGCTTAATCTGTAACTGATTATTCTATCAAAGAAAGTAATTAATGCCAAAAAAATATAAAGTTGGGACTGTGGCAGAATTGGATGAAGGGTCAAGGTTAATTGCAGAAGTAAACGGACAAGAAATTGCAGTTTTTAATATCGATGGGGAATATCACGCAGTATTGAATTATTGTGTACATCAGGCTGGACCTCTCTGTGAAGGTAAAATCACAGGTGAGATGTTTGTAGATGAAAATGGCTGGGACTGGGGTTATCACGAAAATGACCAGCACATCACGTGTCCGTGGCATGGGTGGTTGTTCGATATTAAATCTGGAGTTAACATTCACAATGACAAATATACAGTACCGACCTTCAATGTTGAAATAGAAGATGATGATTTAATCATTGTACGATGAAAGAAAATTCGACTGCAATAAGTGATAGAGACCCTGTAGACGCGTTGAAAAAATTGATCAGTGACAGTGAAATAACCGTTGTACCAGGCACTACAGATGCACTAACGGCCAATATTGCTATGTCTGTAGGTTTTGATGCAATATATCTTGGCGGTTATGCGACAGGTGCCATCACGGCTATTACTGAACCATTGACCACCATGACAGAAATCACTAATCTTGCCAGGAATATCTCACATAATGTTAATATTCCGTTAATTGTCGACGGGAATGCGGGATTTGGAAATCCTGTGCACACTTACCGAACGGTACAAGAATATATCAATTCAGGAATTTCTGGGATACATATTGAAGATCAGGTATATCCCAAACGGATGCACTACCATCAGGGGCATCATCATATAACTGACACCGAATCTATGATGACTAAAATTGAGGTTGCAAATGAAGCAAGGAGAGATTCCCGTGGAGATATAATTCTAATCGCACGTTCTGATGCCAACAGAGGGAATAGAAGAAAAAGTGAGAATATCAGCGACGCGGTTGAAAGAATAAATCGATATTTTGATGCTGGGGCAGATGTTGGCATGCTTTTCCCTCGGACGTGGGAGGAATTGGAATTCGTGGCTCAAGAGGCTAGTGGCCCTATGACTTTCGTGTTGTCCGACAATTTCGAGCCCCGCCCTACGACTCGGCAACTGGATTCCCTAGGGTACGCAATGGTAATATATCCGACAGCCGCGCCAGTTGTCATCACGAAGCATATTAAAACGCTTTATCAAAATATTAAATCGCTTGGAGAGACGGGCCTAGATCCAAATGAATATGATGAAATACGTACTTACATTGAGAACTTAATCCAGTTACCGCGTATGTACGAAATTGAAGAATCCAGTGGCCTGAAGTAAAGTAGTTCTTTGCAGCGGTAGGTATTAGGCTATAGAATATATTATGACTAATGGTTTCTTAACTGTATGCACTACAACATCTTTCAGTTAATTTAATTTTTCCTATTTTTTAATTCCAGAAGGTATTGTGCCAAATGGGAATTATGGCTGTTACATTTTACATTAATTAGAGTACTAATAGTCAAATGCCACGTATCCCATTAATAAATGCCATGTTTCAAAATCAATCATGTTGTAAATTATTGGCTTTTATATTCCAACCAGGTCAATTAAACGAATCATTATGAAATTCTTGATCAATAGACGATTCTATATATTGATGGGTATAAGTTTTGGTTGGTTCCTTTCAATAGGTGTACGGATTGCATTCCCCGCACTCTCTCCATTTTTTTCAACTGACTTGGAAATGGACTATTCGAATATGGGATTGCTGTTCACATCCCTATGGATCGGATATGCTTTAGGACATATTCCAGGGGGCATATTAGGAGATAAATATGGTGATCGATCGATTCTAGTAGCCAGTACAGTTTTTGCAGGACTAGCCATATTTGCTGTAAGTATATCCGCGAACCGGATACTGTTCACCGCATCTACCGTTGGCTTTGGAATTGCGACTGCTTTATTTGGCCCATTGCGATTTACAGTATTATCAAACACGTTTGATGAATATAAGGGAACAGCTGTTGGCATCACCATGGCAGCAGGTAGTGTAGGTAATACTGTGATACCCATTTTTGCTACAGTAATGGCGACGTATCTGAATTGGAGATATAGTTTTGCTATATTATCATTCCCATTTTTTATGATTGGGGGCTGTCTACTTGTTTGGATCCCCGAGCGATCCATCCGTGGTGTACAATCGGATACCCAGTTCAATTGGCGACAATTCAAACAATTATTGCATCATATTAAACAATACAATATACATAGTTTGGTAGCAATCCAAGCTTGTTTCTCATTCGCATTTCAAGGATTTACAGCATTCTTACCATTGTATTTGATCCAAATTAAAGACCTTACACCTTCGTCAAGTGTTTTGATTTATAGTATGTTTTTCGCCTTATCAGCTATCATTCAACCCTTAGCAGGAATAGCAACTGATAAATTCGGTGTTAAAAATTCATTGCTTATATTTCTCACACCCGGTACATTAGGGCTCTTTGCTATACCAATTGTCCAGGGATTAGTACAGTTAGTTTCCGCAATTGGTTTGATAAGCATATACACAGGTTGCGCGGTTATTACTCAATCAAAAATTGCCGAAATGCTTCCTATCGATATGCAGGGGTCCGGATTTGGAACATTAAAATCTCTGTGGATGTTATTTGGAGCTTCGAGTCCCATTTTGATCGGGGCTATTGCGGAGCTTAATTATTTCAGTAGCAGTTTTCTAATACTTGGTATTGTTGCATATTCCGGTGTCCTCATAACAATTAATAATTTGTAATGAGTGTGATTGTTAAATTATCTTGTATAAATTTGGTAATACTAACATTTTTTCAACCAACTATTTTTTATATATGTTCACCCGGAAATAGTTTGTATTGCTCCCGCGTAATTCAACCGACCACTCTTGTCAAATGAAATCAATAGTCCGATATGAAACCAGCGCGAAAGTCGAAAAGGACAGATACATATGGTCCATCAACTTAAGATATAGTTATTAATTCACACGAACTTGGCATTTGGTGGGATGAATGCGAACTATTGTTCCGGGAATACTACAAACGGCCCTATCGGCCACCACGGTTTTCTGACGGTGTACTCGTCCCAGTAACAATAAGTCGCTTGCAAATTGAGCTAGAAGTTTCAATACTTATACGTGTTATTAACCCGCAGTCAGGAAGTTTGTGGGAAATTATTGTAGATGACGAGTTAGTTGAAACTGTGCATCGATATAGACATGAACGAGGTTATTCCGTGTACGAAATCGATTCTCAGACATTTTCAAATATAATCAAATCGCATGTTTCATTTAGTAAATAGTGTGTTAGCATGCGAATTCCCAGAAATATTACAACGGTATTTATAAATTATATGTTCGACGCAAATTACTGATAATTAGCTTGTTTATTCTTAAAAAAGTCTTATTTTGCATCGCGCAATTGCGCTATATTTGGGGAAAAAATCAGCAATATTGTCAGTATTATTATGCCAATTGATAACCAACTTTGCACAAATATATCATAAGAACCACCTGATATTTGCAATGATCTAAACAGATTTTCTTCAGTCATCCTGCCCAATATTGCTCCCAAAAGAAACGATACAATAGAATAGTCATATTTTCTCATGTAGAATCCCCCAATTCCAATTATAAATACTGTTAATACGTCAATCCAATTCGAATTTAGTGTGTATGCTCCTACAAATGATAGTACAATTATTATGGGTACTATCAACTCTACATTAATTCTTGTAAGTTGTCCAAGTTGTGTTATTACAAGTAATCCCAAGGCGGGTATTAAGATAATTGTGCCAATTGCCACAGCAATGTATATACTAAATGTAATGTGTAGGTCGGATCCGAATAAAGAGGGGCCAGGGTCTAACCCGTGAATGAGGAATCCACCTAATAAGATAGCTGTAGACGCACTACCTGGAATACCGAAAGACAGTGTAGGAATAAGCGATCCACCAACTGCAGAATTATTGGAGGCTTCTGAAGCTAACACACCTCGTTTATCACCTTTCCCGAAACTATCTGGCATACCTGTAGAACGCATAATTTCACTGTATGAAACGAAATTAGCCATCGATGATCCTGCGCCTGGAAGAGCACCAATGACGGTGCCTATTAAGCTCGATTTAAAAATATGCACAGGTTGGCTTAGTGTAAATTTTACCCCCTCAATTATGCTACCTGATAACTCAACAGGATTTTTTGATATGCCACCCTCCTCGGCCGATAACTTCAGCATCTCACTAATAGCGAACAAACCTAATAATGCTGCTACGATACTAAGGCCATCATACAGCAGCAGACTATCGAAGTTAAATCTCACATCGGGTGCTGTTGGTGCAACACCTACTGTAGAAAATAGCAACCCGAACAATCCAATTGTCAATCCCTTAACAATAGAACCTCTAGACACTACTGTAATCATGGCCAAGCCCAGAAGAGCTATAAGAAATAGATCTGGGGAATTGAACAAAAGAACTAATTCAATTATAAATGGGGTAATTAGAAACAGAATGATTACTGAAATGATTCCCCCAATTGCTGAGGATGAAGCTGATATGGCCAAAGCTGTCACAGCTTGTCCTTTTCGCGACATGGGGTAGCCATCAAAAGTTGTTGCGGCCGAACCAGCAGTACCAGGTACATTAACTAAAATTGCCGACACACTTCCTCCGTACATACCTCCCATATAAATGCATGTCAAGAAAATAACAGCCGCTACTCCATCTATAAATACTGTTAATGGTAATACGAGTGCCATCCCCACCGCTGTGCCAACTCCAGGTATAGCTCCCAGCAATACTCCGAATATGAAACCCAACAGGATCCATATTAATGCGTCAGCCGTGAACACATAATCCAGAGCCTGAATCAGCGAAGCTATCATCTAAATTCCAAGAGTGTAAATTAATCCCTTGTTCAGTGGTGCATTTAACACGACTGTGAAGCTATATACGATACCAAAACTCAAAATTGCTAAAGCTAATCCATATAAACGATTTATTTCATTCACAATTACATAACTAGCAATAAATACTGGTGTTGCAATGATAAATCCAAAGAGATAAGCAAATATTAGGTAAAATCCCATCTGTATTCCTGTATAAAAACTGTTTATTTTGTTTACGTCTTCACTTGTGATTGATTGCTTGTCCAAGTCTTGTTCATATTTATTCATTCGCTCCTGGTCAGCTTGTGCTACGAGGTGAGTATCTTCCAATACCAAAGATTGCAGCTGATCAGGTAAAACCCGTCCCATAATTAGTAGAATGCATCCAAGTATGGCAACACCTGATATTACTTGAGGGAAAACCGACGCTCTAGAAGTGTATTCACCCGATTTAACAAACATATATGTAGCGATAATTAATAATATAAGTTTGAATAAAGTTTCAGTAGAAACTTTGCGCGATAAGTAATATTTTGAATTCATTTTCTCCAATAAGTACTTTTATGAATCAGGAGAACTGTTGAAGGTCAATTATATTTGGTAGATCATTAATTATTCGATGGAAATTATCATTGAATTGTTCTCTGGGTGTATGGAATACATTTTGTCCAGTGTCCTCTGCCCATTTCTTCACACTGTCACTTGTGACGGCCTCTCTCATACCGTTTGCCAACGCGGTTTTACGCTCCTCTGGAACATCTTCTAGAACAGTGAATCCGCGACTTTGGGAAATAAAATCTGCAGCGGGGTATCCCATATCCATGATTGTTGGGACATCGTATGCGTCGGTTTCATCCGTAGTGAATAAGGGTGTAACTTGCCCTTCTTCCACTAGTTGAAGTGCACCCGCCTCTGACGAAAAGGCAGCTGGAATTTCACCTGCAGCGACAGCACGGTTATGCTCTGCTGCATCGGGGTATCCAATCCATTCCATATTTACGCCAAAGTATTCCTCGGAAGCCAATACTGTCCCCATCATGTGAAAACTACCTAAGTGAACAACGCCAATATTAGAAAATTCGCCTGTTCTGTACCCCTCAAGCATTTCCTCGGGTTCTAGATCAGCGTAGTCATTATTAACAACCATGACGGCACCTGCCCCGGCAAATCCTCCGAGTCCCTCGAATCGTGTGAGGTCGAAATTTGGCTGTTCGATTAGCCACCCAGCAGGAACTGCCGGAAGATTGACCACAGAAATCGTATAACCATCTGCTGGTTGATTCGCCACATACCCTGGACCTATTAGTTGATTTCCACCAGGTCGATTGTCAATACGGACCGGAACTCCAAGAGCATCGCCCAGCGCAGGTCCAATTTCCCTTGAGTATGTATCCGTACCACCACCTGCACTACCTGGGACAACTAGTGTGATGGTATCATCGGGAAAGCTTCCTCCGGACTCGGACTCAGATTCATCGGTTCCTGTGCAGCCAGCCAATAACGTTATGGCTGCACCAGTTGCCGCAGTTTTACCAAGGAAGGTACGTCGATTTGTAATCATGTTGTGACCAATATTAACCTTCATTGATTATAATATATATAATTACATAGGGGCAATAATTGCCGCCTATATCCAAATCAATCTGACCGAAGAATCATTAATGTTACAATACAGTCATTTTTAAGAAGGGATGGCATAAAGTTACGTCAATCTGATTTTTGCGAATAAGTTGGGCTGATCCGATGCCCCTGAACGAAAATGAATAAAAATCTCAAATTTAACTAGATTTCTTGCATGATTTTACTGAAATCTTCGATAAGGATATTTTCCAAATCTAGTATAATCTTAGTCAATTTTCTTTGATGCTTTGAGGTCAACCTGGGTGAGGTGAGTGAATCGAATTTCTCGATTACCTGACTCTTTCGTAACGGATTTTCCAATTCTCCGATTGGGAATTTTGTTGATTTCTGATATGTTCCTGAATCAGTTTTAATTGTAACAGATGCTGGCCATTCTTTTGGAAAAATATTCGACATTCCATCTTTTTCATGTATCTTAATTTTCTGCATTAATGTTTGTAACTCAGGATCGTTCATGCGTTCTTGAGAATATTGATCAATCAAAACATCTCTGTCTATGACTGCCACGGCTATCCCATATTGCGGACTAAATTGTGCATCTACAACATTTTTTGGGTGAGTTTTTCGATTGCCAGGTTTGCTCAAATTGTATGCAGATTCGAATGTAAATGCGTCGATTTGTTTGATGGCTTCTGGGTCAATATCATGTTCACCGACGATGGTTAGCGTTAATTCAACCATTGGGTGAATATACCTGCAACATGCATACGGTTTTATTGCGGTATTCACTATCTCAAAATTCTTACCTAAATTAGTATTGAGCTTGTCCGGATCCGCATTCACACCGTACATTTCTAGGAATCCGTGCTTACCGGTTAAAGACTCAGCAGCTCCCAGAAACCCATGCTTTGCGAGGCTTGTAGCAAGAATTGCATCTTTAGCTGCTAGCCCTGGGTGTATTCGCTTAGACCACGCACCATTATGTTTATATTGAAGTGATCCGCTCGCTGTGCTCAACGCAATACCCAAAAGATTCTCTAACTCCTTAGCATCAAACTGATGGAGCATACCAGCAGCGACCGCGGCGCCAAATACCCCACATAAGGGTGTACCGTGAAACCCATAATCGATGTGAACTTTGTGATTATTCATCGCTATTCCCAACCTGCAGGCGACTTCATAACCAGCGACAATGGCCTCAATCACCTCTTTGCCAGATGAGTTCTTGTACTCAGCTACAGCGAGGGCTGTTGGGATTATTGGTGCTCCTGGGTGAATGACAGCTTGACGATGGGTGTCATCCAACTCTGGAGAATGAACAAACGTTGCATTCACAAAGGCTGCGTAAGAAATACTTTGCAGTTCACCAGTTCCCCATACAACACATTCGGGCCGCCCTGAAAAGACCTCAGAAGATCCCTTTTTCACGACAGCGCTGGATTCCAAACTATCTGCTCTTATTCCAACTCCAATAGCATCCAATATTAACAGTTTTGCGAAATCTCTCACATTCTTTGGCAATTTATCATAATCTAGCATTGTACAATAGTTACAAAGTTCAGATTCTGGTGTCATGTGTAGGAATTAGTAGAATTTAATTATGATTAACTTAATAAGATTCGTGCCGGCTTTTTAAAACGACTAGTATTCGAATCGATAATGCGAGGGATTTCTCGACATATTGTATTTCAAGTGTGGTTTTTGAAATATTTGTCACATGTTTACAACCATCGAAAAATGGAATAATGAAAATAATGGAATTAGATCGGGTACCCATCTTGAGTGTCAGATTGGTTTTGAATCGAACATTCGGTATAATCGGGTGAGCAAGAACGGGGAACCGAGTTAACTTATAAAATAGACCCTTATTATTAAATAATCTCAAATATTCTAAGTAAGCAAGAATTATAATTAAGAAAAATTATTAATATTTATGTACGGATGGCGCGCTCGTGTAGGTCTGATTATTCCATCTTCGAACACCACCAACGAACCGGAGTTCGCTGGGGTCCTGCCGGAGGGTGTCTCACTGCACACAGCTCGAATGTATCTCACCGAGAATGAACCCGATGAGCTTGAGACGATGGCGGCTGATGTCGAACGCTGTGGCGAGCTGCTCGCAACGGCAAATGTCGACGTGCTTGCATATGGGTGTACCACTGGCAGCCTCGTCAAGGGCTCGGGGTACGATGAGGAGATCGAGCGGCGCCTAGAGGAAACCACGGGGATCGTATCAGTCGCGACCGCCGCTTCGATCAAGCGCGCATTCGATGCACTTGGGGTAGACCGGATCGCGATTGCGACGCCCTACGAACAAGAGCTAGATGAACGAGAGCGGCGGTTTCTCGAAGATGCGGGGTACGATGTCGCTGAGATACGCGGTCTGGGCATCCGTATGAACACCGAGGTTGGTGCACAGACGCCGATGAGATCATACCGGCAGGCAAGCGACCTTTTTAAGCGGCTCTCCGATGCGGTGGATGCGATCTTCATCAGCTGCACGAACTATCGGACCTTCGAGACCATTCCGTTGCTCGAGGAGGATACGGGGGTGCCAGTCGTGACAAGCAATCAGGCCACCCTGTGGGATGCTCTCCGGCGCGCGAATGTGTCGACCACTGGTTTAGAATTGGGGCGCCTGTTCGAGTGAGTAGACCGGGCGCTCACCCGTCCTGTGAGCCTCCAAGGTATGCCTCCCGTATCTCCGGTTCGTCGAGGATCGTCGCCGCCTCTCCCTGGAATTTTGTCCGCCCGTTCTCGAGCACATAGGCCCTATCAGCATACTGCAGCGCCGTCTTCACATTCTGCTCGATCATGAGGATTGTCACCCCCTCACCGTTGATTCGCTCAATCACATCGAAGACCTCACCAATGATCTTTGGGGCGAGCCCCGCTGTTGGCTCATCGATCAAGAGCAGCTCTGGGTCCAGCATCATCCCACGGGCAAACTCGAGCATCTGCCGCTCACCACCGCTGAGTGCCTTCGCCTTGGTGCCCGCACGTGCCTCGAGGATTGGGAACATTTCGCTCATCTCCCCGATGCGCGCATCAATATCCACCTCATCGGACGCAGTGTATGCGCCCATCTCTAAGTTCTCACGCACCGTCATGTCGGGGAAGACCGAATCACGCTGCATAAAATAAGAGATCCCCGCGTCGATCAGCTCACGTTGTGTCGCAGCAGTGATGCTCCGGTCTTGGAACCGGATGTCCCCTTGCCACGGGCGGATTAGTCCGTAGATGCACCGAAACACGGTTGACTTCCCGGCACCGTTCGGACCGATCAGACAGACGATTTCTCCCTCGTTTACCTCGATATCGACACCTTCCAGCACACGAATATCGCCGTAACCCGCGTGGACGTCTTGTGTTGTTAGTATGGACATGATGATCACTCTCCGAAGTACGCCTCGAGGACCTCTGGCTCATCCAGGGTCCGCGCTGGATTCCCGGAGCTCAGATTGTCTCCTTGCGCCAGTACGTACACGTAGTCGGTGATGTCGCGGACGACATCCATGTTGTGTTCGATGATCAGGAACGTCCATCCCCGGTCATTCAATTCCACGATTATCGACTTGATATCCTCGATAAGCCCGGGATTTACCCCAGCGGTTGGTTCGTCGAGCAGGACCACATCTGGGTCACGTAGGAGCGTGCACGCCAGGTTGAGCAACTTCTGCTGCCCGGTCGAGAGGTCACCCGCGGGGATCTCCAACTTCGGCTCGAGTTCCACAAATTCGAGTAGCTCTTGGATGCGGCCTCGCGTTTCATCATCGGTTTTGCGGAACAGCGTCGACAGTAAGCCCTCTCCGGCGTGGTCCTGATTTGCCACCATGTTATCCCAAACCGTCAGCTCCGGGAACACCCGTGGAATCTGGAACGTGCGCG
>Ga0102930_1000731_pt1 | contig 10879 bp, 10 predicted proteins | sample SalPon1_B_H2O_MG_FD_84514 | JGI IMG/M metagenome (GOLD analysis project Ga0102930, IMG submission 84514) | Salt pond water microbial communities from South San Francisco under conditions of wetland restoration - Salt Pond MetaG R1_B_H2O_MG | ecosystem: Environmental > Aquatic > Non-marine Saline... | reverse complement strand
TTCAACTTCCATATTATGGCTCTGTATTGGATGTATGGGAAGCTAGTCAGCCCAGCTAGTTTGGTATTTTTATCAATTGCGATTAAATAATGAATTATAGGATTAAGACGTGCTAAATGCGAATGCTATCAGCAAAATAATACCAGCGTGGCTGCATGGGCACAGCCACTGGTACTTGTATGTCAATAAGGCTTAAAACGTTTTTAAAGAATGCGTTGTACGCTTTGTCCACGCTTAGGTAAGGGGCCAAAAGGTCCGGCGTGGTATTTCCATTCGTAAGCAGGGTCTTCGACATGGCGTAACCAATACAGTTTGCCTGAGTTACGCCATGGATCTAAAATAATACCCGTATCAAAGGGCTTACCTTTAGCAGTGACTAATAAGGTACTGTGCTCACGCCATGGATTGCCACGAAAAGCCACCGCCCAATAAATATCAAAGGAGCGCAAATTCTTGCGCCGCATATGATCAACCATGGCACTCGCCCAATCTGTGCATAAACCCTTCGGGCGCAGATTAGCATTGCGCAAGGTATTGTGGAGCATTGGCGGCCAAGTTAAACCCCACTCATTCGCTAAATGCAGGGGGTAAGCATAGGCATCATAAGCCACTTCAGCAGCTTCACGTGGGTTAACATTAGCGCCCAACGACCTTAAAGCGCCGGTCAATTCTTGGATGTCGCGTTGCATTTTGGGCTTAAGGTTAGTAATTTGGGGGCGGCCTTGCGCCGTCATGCCGACATTGCTGTATTGCACCGAGCAGCCTGTGGTTAGCAAAGCCAGTAAAAAATATATTGTTATTTTTTTAGTGAAAGCCATAGTCGTTAATGTTCCTTGTTGAAATGCATTAAGTAATTGACATCAATATCCTTGCCTAATTTATAGCTTTGGAATAGAGGGTTATATGTCATACCACTGATGTCTTGCAGTGTTAAACCTGCTGCTCGGGCTGCTTGTTCTAGTTCTGAGGGCTTGATGAACTTACCGTAATCATGGGTTCCTCTAGGCAGCATGCCCAAAACATACTCCGCGCCTACTACAGCCAGCATAAACGCTTTAGGATTGCGGTTAAGCGTTGAAAAAAAGACATGGCCACCGGGCTTTAGCAATTGGGCGCAGGCGCGAACAATGCTGGCTGGATCGGGGACATGCTCCAACATTTCCATGCATGTTACGACATCAAACTGTTCTGGGCATTCAGCAGCTAATGATTCGGCGCTAATTTGGCGATAATCGACTTCGACCTGGCTATCCAATGCATGCAAAGTGGCAACGGACAAAGGTGCTTCACCTAAATCAATCCCTGTTACATTAGCGCCACGTCTAGCCATGCTTTCCGCCAAAATACCGCCGCCGCAACCTACATCTAAGGCTTGTTTACCTTTAAGGCTACTACGTTCATCAATGTAGTTTAGACGCAACGGATTAATATCGTGTAGCGGCTTGAATTCACTATTAGCATCCCACCAACGGTGGGCAATGGCTTCAAACTTATCAATTTCAGTCGGATCGGCATTCAGAGCGGGGTTTTCTGTGTTATCCATTAGGAAAATTCTCCAATTTTACTTTGCCAATAATGCGCTTTATTAAGCAATTCAGCTTCATCCAGCGTTAATAGTTTACGTTCTTCTAATAAGCGATGGCCAGCTACCCAGACATACGTCACTTGTTCACGGGTGGTGCCATACACTATATGCGATACGGGATCGTATAAAGGCTGTGATTCCAGTTGTCCTAAATCAATCGCCACCATATCGGCGGCTTTGCCGATTTCCAGTGAGCCTGTTACCTCAGCTAAGCCAAGTGCTTTAGCGCCATTAATCGTTGCCATGCGCAATACCTCTTGAGCAGGCAAGGCTGAAGCGTCTTGTGCAACCGCTTTACCCAATAAAGCAGCCGTACGCATCTCTCCGAGCATATCCAAATCATTATTGCTCGCATTGCCATCAGTGCCTAACGCCACATTGACACCTGCTGCTTGTAGCTTAGCTACGGGGCAAAAACCGCTAGCCAGCTTAAGGTTAGATTCAGGACAATGCACAACGTTCACGTTTTGTTGCGCCAGTAGTTCGATTTCAGCCGCTTCAAGCTGCGTCATATGCACGGCCATAAACGACTGATCCAATAAGCCTAGGCGTTTTAGGCGAGCTAAGGGGCGCTCACCGTGTTGTGCTGTGGCTTGTTCTACTTCAAACGCTGTTTCATGCACATGCATATGTAAGGGCGTGGCTTGTTGTTGTGCGCGTGTTAGCAGCGCTTGGAGTGGCTCATCGGATACTGTGTAAGGCGCGTGGGGGGCCAGCGTTGTGCTGATTAAAGGGTATGCTTGGCAAGCTTGATAGAGTGCATCACCTTGCTGCAAATAGGCTTCATGATCAGCGGCATAAGCCGTCGGTACATCAATCATGAGTCGCCCTAAAACAGCGCGTATACCCGCTTTATCGGCCGCTTGTAAGCACGCTTCCGGGAAAAAATACATATCGTTGAAGCAGGTCGTTCCCGATCGTATCATTTCAGCAATCGCGAGTTGTGCACCCTCATAGACATAATCAACGTTAACCAGTCGGGCTTCTGCAGGCCAAATATGCTTTTCCAGCCACGTCATGAGCGGGAGGTCATCGGCTAAACCTTTCATTAAGGCCATAGCGGCGTGAGTATGTGCATTAATGAAGCCTGGTAGCAGGGCATGATTGCGTAACTCAACCGTTTGTCCAGCTTGATAGCTTTGTTCGGCTTCCTGCGCTGGCAGTATGGCGATAATCTTTCCATCATCAACAACAATGGCATGCTGTTCTAATACACGGTTGCTTGCATCAACGGTGATAATCCAGCGAGGTTTGATAATTAATTCAATTTTCATGTCAGTGATGTAAAATCCTAGTTTAACGTTAGCTTAATGTGCCCTTTTATGACCCAATACGATACAGTTCGCGCTATCCAGTGGGACGACAATCATCTGGTTTTACTGGATCAGCGCAAATTACCACAGGCTGAGCAATATGTTCATTTGTATAACGCTGAAGACACCGCAGACGCGATTCGCAATATGGTGGTGCGGGGAGCGCCTGCGATTGGTATTGCGGCTGCTTATGGGGTGGCTATGGCAGCGCGGCGTTGTTTTAAGCAATACCCCGAGCATTGGCGTGAACGCTTACAACCTGCCATGGCCACTTTGGCAGAAGCGCGTCCCACAGCGGTTAATTTGCACTGGGCTTTGCAGCGCATGCAAACCTTAATTAATCGTGAGTTACAAAATCCATCTGCGCAACTTTTGGCCTTAGCCGAGCAGATTCATCAAGAAGATATTGCCGCTAATTATGACATGGGGCAATTAGGCGCTTCATTCATTCAGCATACTACAGCCGTGATTACCCATTGTAACACGGGCTCTCTCGCGACTGGCGGCTACGGCACGGCCTTGGGCGTTATTCGTAGCGCGTTTGGACGCAGTAAGATTGATCAAGTTTATGCCGATGAAACCCGGCCTTGGTGGCAGGGAGCGCGTTTAACCGCTTGGGAATTAGCGCGTGACGCGATCCCGGTGAAACTTATGTGCGAAGGGGCGGCAGCGCATTTAATGAAGCAAGGGCAGGCAAGCTGGGTCATTGTGGGGGCAGATCGCATTGCTGCTAATGGCGATGTCGCCAATAAAATTGGTACCTACAGTTTGGCGGTGAATGCGCGTTTCCATGGTGTTAAAGTAATGGTCGTGGCGCCTACAAGTACGATTGATATGAACACAGCGCGGGGTGAGCAAATTCCGATCGAAGAGCGGCCTCAGGAAGAAGTGCTCAACGTTAATGGCCAAAGTTTGGCGGCGCCGCAAGTGGAAGCTTGGAACCCTGCTTTCGATATTACGCCTGCTCGTTTAGTGGATGTGTTAGTGACCGAGAAGGGGGCTGTGCTACGACCGGATGCTGAAAAAATGGCCGAATTAATGAGTAAGGCTTAATCACACCGCATGGAAGAAGATATTGGATTCAGCGCTAAGTACAAGCCGTGTCAGCAACAAGCGGTGCTGGAGCGCTTTTTAGATGCGCTTTGGATGGAGCGCGGTGTGGCACAAAATACCTTGGATTCTTATCAACGTGATTTGCGGGGCTTATGTGCGTGGCTGGATCAACAAGGTAAACGTTTTGGTGATTGCCAACGCAGTGATCTGCTGGCTTATTTAGCGGTATGTTTTGAGCAGGGGGCGAAGACCTCTACGACCGCGCGTTTATTATCGAGTATGCGCCGGTTTTATCGCTATTTACTGCGTGAAGGGATGATTCGCAGCGATCCGACAGCACAAATCGAATCGCCGCGTCATGATCGTATTTTGCCTGATACCTTGTCAGAAAAAGACGTTGATGCTTTATTAGAAGCCCCGGATGCCGGTGAAGCACTAGGTATGCGTGATCGTGCGATGTTGGAGGTGTTGTATGCGACGGGTTTGCGTGTCTCGGAACTGATTGGCTTGCGCTACAGTCAAATTAACTTGCAACAAGGCATTGTGCGTATTACAGGTAAAGGGGGGAAAGAGCGCTTAGTCCCCTTGGGTGAAGACGCGGTGGAATGGGTGCAGCAGTATTTAGATAGCGCACGCCCAGAAATAATGCAAGGCAAACAAGCGTGCGAACAGCTATTTGTCACTGCGCGTGGGGCTAGTATGACACGGCAGGCGTTTTGGTACATGATTAAGCGTTATGCGCGTTTAGCCGGTATCACCAAGCATTTGTCGCCACACACCTTAAGACATGCTTTTGCGACGCATTTGCTGAATCATGGGGCAGATTTGCGGGTGGTCCAAATGTTGTTAGGCCATAGTGACTTATCAACAACGCAAATTTATACGCATGTAGCGCAGGTGCGTTTGCAAGAATTGCATCGCCAGCATCATCCGCGCGGCTAACGGCTGGGATGTTAATCATGCGGTAATCTAGTATGCGGCACTGTCTGTGCTATGTTAGCCAAGCGTTTTGCATCCTAAAGGTTCTGTCTGGCGTACTAGCTTATTTAATCTATTATTTAATTATTGGAAAAGTTGGCATTTTATGTATAAGAAATTTCTGTTGGCTGCTGCAATGAGCGCCACATTGGGTACTGGGCTGGTTCATGCTGAAACAGTTGTGAATGGTATTGCACCAGAAGCAGCCGCTACTATGACAGAGAAGCTGAAACCATTATTTGGTGAAGAGCCTAATGCGATCAATAGCACGCCGATTGACGGTGTGTATGAAGTGGTGTTTGGCATGGAAATGTTTTATGTCAGCGAAGATGGCCGCTACTTTTTTAGTGGTGACTTAATTGATGGGCAAACACGCACCAATTTGTCTGAAACCGCCCGCACTGAAGCACGCCAAGCCAAAATGGCGGCAGTTTCTGTGGATGATACGGTAGAGTTTAAAGCTAAGGGTGAAGAAAAACATGTGTTGACGGTTTTCACGGATATTGACTGTCCTTACTGCGTCAAATTGCATCGGGAAGTGCCAAAATTAAACGAAGCTGGGGTCACAGTGCGTTATTTAGGCTACCCACGTGCTGGCCTTGGTTCAAATAGCCATCAAAAGCTGGTTAATGTGTGGTGCTCAGAAGACCAGCAAACCGCTATGAATAAGTCTAAGAATGGGCAAGAAGTGGCGGAGAAAGAATGCACTAATCCAGTGGCTGATCAATTTCAGCTAGGGCGTGAAGTAGGCGTTAACGGTACGCCAGCTTTAGTGTCGGAGTCAGGAACTTTGATTCCAGGTTTCCGCCCAGCCGATCAGCTAGTGCAAATGTTGGATGACTTAAAGCCTAACCCAACAACAACATCAGCCAACTAAGCGCTGCTTTAAAACGTTTTATCAGGCCACAGAATCCATAACAAAAATCACGATGGATTCTGCTTGACAGCAGCGCAGGCTAGCATTAATATTCGCAACCTGTTTAGCGGGAATAGCTCAGTGGTAGAGCACAACCTTGCCAAGGTTGGGGTCGCGAGTTCGAATCTCGTTTCCCGCTCCAAATAGATTCAGATTAAGCTCCAAATAGGAGCTTTTTTTATCAGGCTAAAGCCTTAAAGCGGGAATAGCTCAGTGGTAGAGCACAACCTTGCCAAGGTTGGGGTCGCGAGTTCGAATCTCGTTTCCCGCTCCACGATAAAGATAAAGGCTGGGTGGCAGAGTGGTTATGCAGCGGATTGCAAATCCGTCTACGCCGGTTCGATTCCGACCCTAGCCTCCACACCTATATACAAGCCCAGGTGGCGAAATTGGTAGACGCAAGGGACTTAAAATCCCTCGGTGGAAACACTGTGCCGGTTCGAGTCCGGCCCTGGGCACCATCTTCAAACATATTAAAAACAGTAAGTTACAAAAAAATTCATGACTCGCAACAAGTCAACCCATTATCCCGAAAACGGCCATGCTTGCACGGGGACACAATGGGGACATAACGCGTCTTATTTTTAAGCCTCATTTTATCTCCTTTTTTTGAACAGTGACATTGCGCTTTAAATGCGTATCATGTGCGCTAACGTCCAAGAGAAAATAATAGGCATGTCCCAACAATTACCGCCCCTCAATGCATTACGCGCTTTCGAAGCTGTAGCTCGCCACGGTAGCTTTACCAAAGCTTCAGAAGAGCTATATGTAACCCGTGCGGCGATCAGTCACCAAATTAAGCACTTAGAGGACTATCTCGGCTTTGCATTAGTGGAGCGGCATAACCGTTCGATCACCTTGACGCGTGCTGGTGAGGCGGCTTTACCTAAATTACGCGAAGGCTTTAATAGTTTGGCGGATGCGGTGCACTTGATGCGCACGCAGTTGGGAAATGACAGTATTAATGTGTGGATTGCGCCTTCGTTTGCATCAAAATGGTTAGTACCACGTTTACATCGTTTCTCGCAGCAATACCCCGAAATTGATATGCGGATTAGTGGTGAGTCTAAGCTTGTAGATGCCACTGAAAATAGTAACTCTTTAGATGAATTATTCCGTGCTCATGATATTGATGTCATGATTCGCTTTGGTTCGGGGGATTATCCGGGGTGTCAGGTCGAAAAACTGTTTGCCGTAGAAGCGGTACCTTTATGTAATCCTGCTTTGCTGACCGATAGAGAACACCCGCTGCGTACGCCTGATGATTTGCGCTTCCACACCTTACTGCACGACGACACTCCTTATGTGGGGCGTCCGAGCTGGGCGCGCTGGCTGAAATTAGCTGATGTTGAGGGGGTCGATGTCAAACGCGGCTTACGCTTTAATCAGGTCTCACTCGGTATGGAAGCTGCTATTGACGGCCAAGGTGTTTTATTGAGTATGGATATTTTAGCCCGGCACGACATTGAAGCAGGGCGTTTGTGTATTCCTTTTGATTTAAGCATGCCTTTAGAACATGCTTATCACGTTATCCGCCCCCAAAATGCCAGCTCTAATCAGCGCTCTACCGATAAATTTATTCAATGGCTATTAGATGAGTCGCGCATGATCTCAAAGCCTTAGGAAGCGGCTGTCCAGCGGAGTTGTAAGACTTGCCTGATTTGCTGTTCGCTATAACTCGCTAAGGCTTTGCGTGAGCTAAAGTCGCTGACTTGTAAAACGGGTAAAAAATTCACCTCAATAGTGAGGTAAGGCTCGGCCAGTAAGCGCCATAAATTATCGAACAGGTTTTGCTGATTAACATACGGTACTTGGTGGCTGATTTGCCCTGTGGTATCCAAATATTGCACGGCGATTGCTTGTACCGCGGCCTGAGCTTCTGTGGCACCCGCAAATAAGCGGGCATGGAAGCGTTTCATATCTAAGCCTTCGGTCGTGGTGCCTTCAGGAAAAATCAGTACGTTACCTTGTGTTTGTAAACGTGCTGCAATCAGCTCATTGGCTTGCCGTGCTGCATCACGTGCTCCGCGCTGAATGAATAATGTACCTGCTTTGTCAGCAAGCCAGCCGACAATCGGCCAAGTGCGTACTTCTTGCTTGGATAAAAAATAAACATGGGCTAAGCCACCCAGCAAAGGGATATCCAGCCAAGACACATGATTGGCGATGAGCAAAGTGCTATGGGGTTCGGACTGGCCTGTTACGTGTATGCGACCGCCTATAATGTGCACCACATGCCGCAGCCACCAGCTAACACCGCAGCGATAACGCCTATCCTGAATAGGCCAGCGCAATACATAGCGCATGCCGATAATAAGCAGCACTCCTGTGATTAAGTGTAAGGCGAGGCGAGTTAAACGAAGTAGGCGGCGGATTAATTTCATAACAACAGCTTTTTAAGTTGTGAAGGGTGGCTACGCATTATGACGAATGCTGAATAAGGCTTGCAAACAATATCCACACAAATCATGGCTTGTTTGCCGCGCCAATCGCAGTGATAATAGTCGGTTGTTTTCAATGACGGAATGTCAGGTAGCATAATAGTTATGGCAGGCAAAATTTTTATTGAGACTCACGGATGTCAGATGAATGAGTACGATTCAGCTAAAATGCTGGACGTATTAAACGCGCACGACGGTATGGAATTAACCCAAAATCCCGAAGAAGCCGATGTGTTGCTACTTAATACCTGTTCTATTCGTGAAAAAGCGCAAGAAAAAGTATTTTCACAAGTGGGGCGTTGGCGGCCGTTAAAAGATAAAAACCCCAATATAGTCATTGGTGTCGGCGGTTGTGTGGCGAGCCAAGAAGGTGAGGCTTTACGCGAGCGTGCGCCCATGGTGGATGTGGTGTTTGGTCCACAAACTCTACATCGCTTACCCGCCATGATTCAGCAGGTGCGTACTGAGCATAAGCCGGTCGTGGATATTAGCTTCCCAGAAATTGAAAAATTCGACAATTTACCCGAGCCGCGTTCCGAAGGGCCAACCGCCTTTGTGTCAATTATGGAAGGCTGTAGCAAATATTGCAGCTTTTGCGTGGTGCCGTATACGCGCGGGGAAGAAATTTCCCGTCCCTTTGATGATGTGATTGCGGAAGTGGTGCAATTAGCAGCGCAAGGGGTGCGTGAAGTGAATTTGCTCGGCCAAAACGTCAATGCTTATCGTGGTTTAATGCATGATGGTGATATCGCTGACTTAGCCTTGTTGATTCAATATGTTGCCGCCGTGGAGGGCATTGACCGCATTCGCTACACCACTTCACACCCGAATGAGTTTAGTGACAGCTTAATCCAAGCTTATGCCAGCGTGCCCGAGCTAGTCGATCATTTACATTTGCCGGTGCAAAGCGGCTCAGATCGCATCCTAGCCGCCATGAAACGTAATCACATGGCGCTAGAGTACAAATCCAAAGTCCGCAAGCTACGCCAAATTCGCCCGAATATTAGTTTATCGTCTGATTTTATTATTGGCTTTCCGGGGGAGACGGATAAAGATTTTGAAGACACCATGAAACTGATTGAAGATGTCGGTTTTGATCATAGCTTCAGCTTTATTTACAGCGCGCGTCCCGGCACACCCGCTTCCAACTTAGCGGATGAAACACCGCACGCGGTAAAAAAAGAGCGCTTACAACGGCTACAAGCGCGTATTAGCAGCATGGCAGCGGCCATCAGTCAGGATATGGTCGGCACAGTACAACGTGTTTTAGTGGAGCGGCCTTCGAAAAAAGACCCCAATGAATTGTCAGGGCGTACAGAAAATAATCGCGTGGTGAATTTTGCAGGGCATCAGCGCTTAATCGGTCAGTTTGTTGATTTGGAAATCACCCAAGCCTTCACCAACTCCTTGCGCGGTGAGATTGTGGCGGTGGAAAGCCCCGATGAAGCCATGTTAATGGTGGCTGTCTGAGCGACGCGGATGTGTTAGACATTGTGTACCAAGATGACTGGCTGGTGGCGATTAATAAACCAGCCGGTCTCTTGGTGCACCGTAGCCCGATTGATAAGCATGAAACGCGTTTTGCGCTGCAATGCCTGCGTGATCAAATCGGCCAAAAAGTGTTCCCTGTACATCGCTTAGATAAGCCAACATCGGGTGTGTTGCTGTTTGCCTTAGACACAGACACTGCCCGGCATTTAAGCGAGCAGTTTAGCTTGCATCAAGTACAAAAAACGTATTGGGCTGTGGTGCGTGGTTTTACAGCGCCGCACGGCGTGATTGACCATCCCATCAAAGATAAGGCTGATCAATGCGTGCATACAAGCTTAGAGAAAACGGCCAAAGCAGCGCTAACGCACTATCAAAGCTTGGACCATTTTGAGCTGCCTTATCCGGCGGGCGAACATGCCACGAGCCGCTATACTTTACTGGCTTTGCAACCCCAAACAGGGCGTAAACATCAATTACGCCGCCATTTAAAACATATTTCACACCCTATTTTAGGCGATACGACTTATGGTGATGGCAAGCATAATGCTTTATTGCGTGAGCACTTAGCAGCGTGGCGCTTGTTGTTGCATGCGACACAACTCCAAGTCCAACACCCCCACAGCCAAGCTGTCCTTACCTTACAAGCAGCGTTGCCCGATGATTTTAAGGTCGTTTTAGAGCAGATGTATGAGCAAACTCAATCCGCAACAACAAGAAGCTGTTAAACATTTAGGCTCGCCCTTATTAGTGCTCGCTGGCGCGGGCAGTGGCAAGACCAGCGTGATTACGCAAAAAATTGCGTGGTTAATTCGCCAAGGTGGGCATGAAGCCAAGCATATTGCGGCGATCACTTTCACGAATAAAGCGGCGCGGGAAATGGCGGAGCGGGCGGGTAATCTGCTCAAGCGCGACGAAGCTAAAGGCTTAACGGTTTCTACCTTTCATACCTTGGGCTTAAATATTCTTAAATACGAAGTGAAGCGTTTAGGTTATAAATCAGGCTTTTCTATTTTAGACGCTCAAGACAGCGGTCTAATTTTAAAAGAATTAGCGCTGCGGGAAGATATAGACAAAGGGGATGAATTACGCTGGCAGATTTCGC
>Ga0102930_1000729_pt1 | contig 10884 bp, 9 predicted proteins | sample SalPon1_B_H2O_MG_FD_84514 | JGI IMG/M metagenome (GOLD analysis project Ga0102930, IMG submission 84514) | Salt pond water microbial communities from South San Francisco under conditions of wetland restoration - Salt Pond MetaG R1_B_H2O_MG | ecosystem: Environmental > Aquatic > Non-marine Saline... | reverse complement strand
CGAGACAGCCGTTGCCTGGCAGGCGTCAATTGAACGGGCGGATGGGCCAAGCGCTTTGGCCTTGTCGCGACAGAAACTGCCGCACCAGCCCCGACAGAATGATCAGGTCAAGGCGATTCGCCGCGGCGGTTATGTGCTGCGTGAGCCAGCCGCTGAGCCCGAGGCGATTGTGATGGCCAGTGGTTCCGAGGTGGGGATGGCGGTGGAAGCCGCGGAAGCCCTGGAGGCCAAGGGTCATGCCGTACGGGTCGTTTCGATGCCGTGCCTGGAGCGATTCATGGCGCAAGCGGTCGATTACCGTGAGTCGGTGCTACCCGAGTCGGTTCGAGCGCGGGTGGCGGTAGAGGCGGCCGCGCCGGATAGTTGGCGCGGACTGGTGAGTCACGATGCCGGCCTTGTCGGTTTAAGTGGTTTTGGCGCTTCGGCACCGGCAGACACGGTCTATGCGCATATGGGTCTGACCACCGCAGCCGTGGTGGCGGCTGTCGAATCCCAGCTGGCGGGTTGAAGGTCCGCGAGCGAGCACAGCGAAGAAAAAGGAGTCTGTGAACATGGCGATCAAGGTAGGAATTAATGGCTACGGCCGAATTGGCCGCAATGTGCTGCGCGCCCTCTATGAAGCGGGTCGAAGCGACGAGATTCGCGTTGTGGCCATCAATGACCTGGGTGATGCCGAGACGAACGCCTATCTCACGCAGGTCGACACCGCTCATGGACGATTCCCCGGTACGGTGGAAGTCCGCAATGGCAACCTGATCGTCAACGGTGACGAGATTAAAGTGCTGGCCGAGCGCGATCCCGGGAAGTTGCCGTGGGGCGAGCTGGGCGTGGACGTGGTGATGGAATGCACCGGCCTTTTTGCCAGCAAGGAAAAGGCTTCGGCCCATCTCGCCGGCGGCGCCAAAAAGGTGCTGATCTCGGCTCCGGCTGGCAAGGATGTTGACGCATCCGTCGTCTATGGGGTGAACCATGACGTGCTCCGCGCCGAGCATACGGTGGTTTCCAACGCCTCTTGCACCACCAACTGCCTTGCGCCGATGGTGAAGCCGCTCAACGATGCCATCGGTCTTGAGCAAGGCCTGATGACCACGATTCATGCCTATACCAATGACCAGGTGCTGACCGACGTCTATCACAGCGATTTGCGTCGTGCGCGCAGCGCCACCATGTCGCAGATCCCCACCAAAACGGGCGCAGCCGCCATGGTGGGACTGGTCCTGCCAGAGCTCGACGGCCGGCTGGATGGGTATGCGATGCGTATTCCAACGATTAACGTCTCCAGTGTCGATCTCTCGTTCATCGCCTCGCGGGACACCTCGGTCGATGAGGTGAACGATGTCCTGAAAAAGGCGGCGGAAGGCCCGTTAAAAGGCGTGCTGGCCTACAGTGATGGCCCTTACGTCTCGGTTGATTTCAACCACGATCCGCATTCCTCCACATTCGATGCCACCCTGACCAAGGTGAATGGCCGACTGGTGAAGGCGTGCGCCTGGTATGACAATGAGTGGGGCTTCTCGAACCGGATGCTCGATACCAGCGTGGCGATGATGAAGGCTAAGTAATGGCGGTGCGCACGCTTGATGACGTCGCACTCGATCACCGTCGAGTGCTTATCCGTCAGGATTTGAACGTGCCACTGAGTGCCGGTGAGGTCACCGATGATTCGCGGCTTCGAGCCGCTCTACCGACGCTGAAGCGTTTAATGGCGGCCAATGGCCGGATTATGGTCATGAGCCATCTCGGGCGACCCGAGCCCGGTCAGTTCGACCCGGCGGCATCACTTGCCCCCGTGGCAGCTCGTTTGGGCGAGTTACTGGGGTGTGAAGTGCCCGTTGTGCGCGAGTGGCTGGATGGTGAGGTGGCGCCTGAGCCGGGTGCGATCGTGATGTGCGAAAACGTTCGCTTCAATCCCGGTGAGACGGAGGATGACGAATCCTTGTCGCGGCGCATGGCGGCGCTATGTGATGTGTTCGTGATGGACGCCTTTGGCACGGCCCACCGGGCCCAGGCCTCGACCCACGGCGTCGCCCGGTTCGCGCCGGATGCCGTAGCGGGTCCGCTGCTTGCCGCTGAGCTGGACGCCCTCGGCAAAGCTCTCGCGTCGCCGGATCGGCCACTGGTGGCCATCATCGGTGGCTCGAAAGTGTCCACCAAATTGACGGTGCTGGAGCAACTGACGGATCGGGTTGATCAGCTGATCGTTGGGGGCGGCATTGCCAACACGTTCATCGCGGCAGCGGGTTATTCAGTTGGCCGCTCGCTGATGGAAGTCGACTTGATCGACACCGCTCGCGCCCTGATGGACCAAGCCGCGTCTGCAGGCGCTGAGATTCCCGTTCCCGAGGATGTCATCGTGGCCACCGAACTCAGCGATACCGCCACGCCCCGGGTCACAACGGTGGACGCGATCGATGATGACGAGATGATCCTGGATGTTGGCCCCCAGACCGCAGCGGCCTATGCGCAGCGGCTACGCCAGGCCGGCACGATTGTCTGGAATGGCCCGGTGGGCGTCTTTGAAATCGACGCCTTTGGTGAGGGCACGCGCGCCCTGGCGCAAGCCATTGCCGAGAGCTCGGCATTTTCGATTGCCGGCGGCGGCGACACCCTGGCGGCCGTGGCCAAATACGGTGTGGCCGAGCGCATCTCCTACATCTCCACGGGGGGTGGGGCGTTTCTCGAGTTTCTTGAGGGCCGTGAGCTCCCCGCCGTCGCCGCCCTTGATCAGTAACAGGACGGAATAATGACGCGTCAGACCAAGATTGTTGCCACGCTCGGTCCCGCGACGACCGCCGAGTCGAGTCTCCAGGCCATCGTCGAGGCGGGTGTCGACGTGGTGCGTATGAATCTTTCTCACGGTGATCACAACGAGCATCGCGAGCGTGCCCGATTGTTGAGACAGGCCGCTCATAACGCCGGTCGCGTCGTCGGCATGCTGTGTGATCTCCAGGGCCCAAAGATTCGGATCGAGCAGTTTGCCAATGGCCCCGTGGCGCTCAAGGAGGGGGCGGCATTCTTTCTGGATCCGGCCCTCGACGGGTCGGCTGGTACCGAAGAGGGCGTTGGTGTGGCCTACGAAGGCTTGCCTGAAGACGTTAATGCAGGTGACATCCTGCTGCTGGCTGATGGCCTTGTGCGCTTGCGTGTTGAGCGCATCGAGGGTACGCGAATACATACCTGGGTAGAGACCGGCGGCATGCTGTCTGACCGCAAGGGCATTAACCGCCTGGGTGGGGGGCTATCCGTTCGAGCGCTCACGGACAAGGACCGGAACGATATCAAACTGGCGGCCGAGCTAGAGGCCGACTATGTGGCGGTGTCCTTTCCACGGGATGGCGCAGATCTCGATGAGGCGCGTGAGCTGCTGCGTGGCGCCGGCGGCCACGGTGGTGTTGTGGCCAAAATCGAACGTCATGAGGCCGTTGAGGCGCTGGGCGAGATCATGGACGCCGCTGATGCCGTGATGATCGCCCGCGGCGACTTGGCCGTTGAGATTGGCGATGCCGAGCTGCCGGGTGTGCAAAAACGCATTATGCGTATGGCGCGTGAACGAGACTGCGTGGTGATCACTGCCACGCAAATGATGCAGTCCATGGTGGACAGCCCCATGCCGACCCGAGCCGAGGTGCTTGATGTGGCCAATGCCGTGCTGGATGGCACCGATGCGGTCATGCTCTCTGAAGAGACGGCGGTGGGCCAGTATCCGGCCGAGACGGTCGCTGCCATGGCGCGGGTCTGCGTTGGGGCAGAAGCCTACGCGGATGAGTCGCGCCCCACGGATGCTGCCCGCCGGAGCCCGCACTTTGACCGCGTTGATGAGGCCATCGCAAAGACGGCCATCGCCGCGGCGAATACGCTGGGTGTCAAAGCCATCGCCGCGATGACGGAATCGGGGGCAACCACCATGTGGATGTCACGGATTGGCACGGATATCCCGATCTATGCGCTCTCGGAGCAGCCCCGCACGCGAACCAAGATCACCCTGTACCGGGGCGTTCATCCAATCAGTTTTGACCCGACCATGCGGGAGCATGAGGCGGTTAATCGTGAGGCCGTCGAAGAGCTGACTCGCCGAGGGGTTGCCAGTGGCGATGATTTGGTCCTCATTACCAAAGGCGATCTGGCGGGCGTCCGCGGCGGGACGAATGCGATGAAGGTGGTTCGCGTTAGCGAGGTGCTCTAGCGGCCGTCGCCGCAGAGCCGGTCACGTGCCTCGCGGTACTTGGCCGCGGTCTGCTCAATAATGGCCACCGGTAGACGCGGGGCGGGTGCAGTTTTGTCCCAGTCGAGCGTATCCAGATAATCCCGCACGAACTGCTTGTCGAAACTCGGAGGCGAGCTGCCAGGTTGGTAGGCATCGGCTGGCCAGAACCGACTGGAGTCGGGTGTCAGTGCCTCATCAATCCACACGAGATCACCGGTGGCATCCAGACCAAACTCGAATTTGGTGTCCGCAATCAGGATGCCGCGATCGCGGGCGTAAGTGGCAGCCTCGGTGTAGAGCGCCAGTGTGATGTCTCGCAACTGGTCAGCCAGCGTTCGACCCAGGGCCTCGACGACCGCGTCAAACCCAACGTTTTCATCGTGGTTGCCCGCCGCGGCCTTGGTTGAGGGAGTAAACAGCGGCTGTGGCAGCTGCTCGGCCTGGCGTAGGCCGCTTGGCAAGGTGATGCCGCAAAGGGTGCCGTGGGCGGTGTAATCCCGCCATCCCGAGCCGATGAGGTAGCCGCGGGCAATGGCCTCGAAAGGCAGCGGTGACACCCGCCGGACCAGCGACGCACGCCCGGCGACTTGTTCACGCTCGGCCGGGTCGCTTAGGACGGCCTCGAGTGGCAGATCCAGGCACTGGTTGGCGATGCGCGCGCCCAGGCGCTCGAACCAGAAATTGGAGACCTGATTGAGCACCGCGCCCTTGCCGGGAATGGGGTCATCCAACACCACGTCAAAGGCCGACAGCCGATCCGTGGTCACCACAAGCAGTGTGTCATCGTCGACCGCGTAGACATCCCGAACCTTGCCACGCTGGAGCAGCGTCAGGCTGGCCAATTCGCTTTGGTATAACTGCTCCGGGCTCAAGACCAACTCCCTCGGTGTCTGGCAAACGCGAACGCGGTGATCATAGCAGGCGGTGTGCCGTTCGCCACGATGCGGGCTTCAGTCGGGTTTCTTGATCTGCGCAAAAGCCGCCAGTGCTGCCTGTCGACTCGCTTTGAGGTCAACCATGGGGTGCGGATAATCCACGCCAAGGGTGATGCCTGCGGCAGATAAAGCGGCGGAGGGCGCCTCCCAGGGGGCCTGTCGATATTTTGCCGGCAGTCGATTCAGCGCTGGAATCCATCGCGCAACGTAGGTGCCCTCTGCATCGAATCGTTCGCCCTGCCGCACGGGGTTGAAGACGCGAAAGTAAGGTGCGGCATCGGCGCCGCTGCCGGCAACCCACTGCCAGCCTAGGCTATTACTGGCCAGATCCGCATCCACCAGCGTGTCCCAGAACCAAGCCTCACCGGCTTGCCAGGGCAGGCGCAGATTTTTTACCAGAAACGAGCCAACCACCATGCGCACGCGATTGTGCATCCAGCCGGTGTGGTAGAGCTCACGCATGCCGGCATCCACCAGCGGAATGCCGGTCTCGCCGCGCTGCCAGGTCGTCAGCAGCCGATCACCCGGATCGTCCTGCCAAGGGAAATCGGCGAAACGGGCGTTCAGTGGATAATCGGGAAAATCCGGATGATGAAAGAGCACATGATGCGCGAATTCCCGCCAGCCAATTTCCGACAGGAATCGCTCCGCGCTCTCTAAAAGGCCAGCTTGCGTTGTTGGATTCGACCGGGCGAGTTGGGTCTGAATCGCCTGCCAGACCTGGCGGGGGCCGATCTCGCCGGTGTGCAGATGGGGCGAGAGTCGCGACGTGCCCTCGACAGCAGGCCTGTCCCGGCCCGACTCATAAACCGCGATCGCGTCATCCAAAAACGCCTGCAAGCGCTGATGCGCGCCGGCCTCACCGGGCTGCCAGGTCGCTTGCAGCCCCCCGGTCCAATCGCTCGTGGGTAGCAGGTTCAGTGATGCCAATGCGGTCGATGCCGGTGTCGGTGTCGCGGCGGTAAGCGCTGGCGTCGGCGTTGGTGCCGCCGGCTCGGCGTGACGCCGACAGGCTCGCCAGAAGGGGGTAAAGGCCTTGTAATCGCCCCCCGTTCCGGTTTTGATCGTCCAGGGTTCATGGAGTAGCGCGGCGTTATGGCTGTGCACGGTCAGTCCGCGTGCCTGAAGGGATTGCTTGATGCGTTTGTCGCGCTCAATCAGCGCGGGATCGTAGAGACGATTCCAGTGCACTGCTTCCGCGCCGGTCTCCTGGATCAGTGACTCAAGCGTGGAAAGCGTTTCGCCGCGGCGAATAATCAGCGTCAGGCCGCAGTCCGCCAATGCATTGGATAGCGCCGTGAGGCTGTGATGGAGCCACCAGTCGCTGGCGGCGCCGGGCGCCCAGTCGCCGGCCTCCTCGGGTGCATGGATATAGACCGGGATGACAGGCCGACCCTGATGGGCTGCCGCGCTCAAAGCGGGGTTATCGGCTAGGCGCAGATCGCGTCGGAACCAGCAAATCGCCGCAGACATTCGGGTGGGTCCTCTCCAGATCAGGGAGCTAATGGCGGAGCGCCGTGGTCAACCCGTAAGATTGTACCGATCGAACGTTATCGCCGCACGAGGCAGAGACATGAGCGAACCAATCGCGCAGACAGGCAGAGTGGCCATGATTACCGGGGCAAGCGCTGGCATCGGCCGCGCGCTGGCTATTCGATTGGCTGAGGTGGGCTGGCAGGTCGCGCTGTGCGCGCGCCGTGAGGAGACGCTGCGGGCGGTGGCAGATGACAACCCGACCCTCGCCGAGCGGCTCCATCCGTTTCCTCTGGATGTGACGGATCCGGCCGAGAGCGAAGCGGTTTTTATGGCAGTCGAGGCCGATCTGGGCGAGGTCGATACACTGATTTTGAACGCCGGCGACTACGATCCCATGCCGCTCGATGATTTTGATTCGGGTCTTTTTCGTCGTTTGGCCGAAGTCAACTACCTCGGCACGATCAACGGGGTGGGCGCAGCGCTGGGGCCAATGCGTGCCCGCCGGCGTGGCCAGATCCTGGTGACAGCCAGCCTCTCGGCCTATCGCGGCCTGCCCCAGGCCGCGCCCTATGGCGCCAGTAAGGCGGCTGTTTTAAACATGGCGGAATCGTTGCGCCCCGCCCTTGAGGGCACCGGCGTCTCACTGCGGGTCATCAACCCAGGCTTTGTGAAAACCCGGCTGACCGAGAAAAACCGCTTCAAGATGCCGCAGCTCATCACGCCGGAGCAGGCCGCCGATTACATTCATCGCGAGATCGACGCCTCGGGCTTTGAGATTTTCTTCCCCAAGCGGTTTGCCTGGACGTTGAAGATTCTGCGGCTGCTGCCCTACCGACTGTATTTCGCGCTGACACGGCGCATGGTTCAGCCATGAACGCGTTGGCCCGCTACGGTGAGTTCTTTGCTGAACTGCAGCCCGCTGATCTTGAACGTCTGGACGTGGCGTTTATTGAGAATGCCCGTTTCAAGGATCCGTTCAATGATGTCACTGGGCTCGTCGGAATTCGGCGGGTCTTTGAGCACATGTATGCCAATACGGCGATGGCTCGGTTCGAGGTGCTGGAATCGGTGGGTGACGACCGGCTCGGGTATTTGCGCTGGCATTTCCATTTTCGGTTGAAGCGGGACCGTGCGGACCGGACGCCCATCGAAGGCGTCTCCCGCGTGGTGTTTGCCGAAGACGGCCGGGTGCGGGAGCACATCGATTACTGGGATGCGGCCGGTGAGCTCTACGCGCAATTTCCCGTGCTGGGCGGGCTGATGCGGGGGCTCCGGCGGCGATTGTCCGCGGAGTCATCCAGTCGCACTGGTTAGTTCGGCTGACCTTCCATGTCGTGGACGCGAGCTCGGGTGGCCACCTGTGCACGACGATCATGCGGGAAACGCCACATGAGCGCCGTGGCCCCGAGCTTGAAGGCAATGGGGACAGCGCCGTAGAACAGCGCCAAGGCCAGGGTGCCCTCCCGGTCATCGATGTTCGTTGCGTCAAAACCCAGCAGCTCGAGCATCGGAAAGGCAATGCCAACGGCGAGTGCCAGTGCGAGTTTGGTGGCCATGTTCCAGATTCCGAAATACAAACCCGTGCGCCGACCCCCGCCACCAGCGGTGTCGAGGTCGACCAGATCGGCCTGAATGGCGGCAGGCAGGGCCATATCGACCGCAACGCCAACGCCGGACAGTAAGCAGATCACCAGAAATGCCCAGGTGTCTCCTGGGCCGAGAAACGGCACAAACGCAAAGACCAGCGAGGTCCAAAGCATCGACAATGCCCAGGCACGGTGTTTGCCAATTCGCCGTGACAACCACAGCCACCCCGGTAGCGCCGCGATACCGGTCACGAAGTAGACGAGCAGCAGCGGTCCGGTCCAAGCCTCAGCCATCAAAACGTGGGCCACAAACAGCGTAAACAACGAGGCCGGCAAGCCGTTCGCCAGTCCGTTCATGACATAGGCGAGGAGCAAGCGCATAAAAGGCCGGTTGGCCCGAATCAGTGCCCAGCCGGCCCGCCAGCCGACGGGGTGACCGGTGAAGTGGTACTCCGGCACTCGCCAGACGGTCAGAAGAACGGTTATTGGCAGTGCAATGACGAGCAGCCAGGCCAGTCCGGCCAGGGTGGCCGCATCGGCGCGACCCGTGCCGAGCAGCGTAGGCCAGGCGATCGCCAGCAGCGTGCCAGCCAGCATGAAGCCCTCCCGGCTGGCAGTCAGGCTGGCGCGTTTGTCGTAATCCTCGGAGAGCTCCGCCCCCCAGGCCGTATAGGGCAGTGACATGAGCGTCCAGCCGAGATAGGCCGCGAGTCCCCAGCCAAGCAGGTAGGCCAATCCCACGTCGGCGGGGGGGCGGAACAAGGCCCAAGCGCTGATGAGCAGCAGGGGCATGCCGGCGACAATCAGAGGCCGGCGCCGCCCCCAGCGGGTATTGAGCCGATCTCCGAGGCTGCCAATGAGCGGGTCAGTGATGACATCCCACAGCCGGGCAATCAGTAAAGCGGCTCCCACAGCGGCGAGGCCGAGTGTTTCGCCATAAAAGCCGGGCAGAAAGACGTACATCGGCACACCCATCACCGCCAGCGGCAGCGCAGGCAGGCCGTAGAGAAGGAGTCGGCCCCGGTTGAGCGTTACGGTCGACGTAGCAGGACCCGCTTGACGTCGATGGTGCCGGTGCGAAAGCCGGCGTAACAGTAGGCCAAGTAATAGCGCCACATGTTGATGAAGCGCTCATCAAAACCCAAGCGCTGAATGTTGGGCAGTGCGCGGACGAATCGGGCATCCCACTGCAAGAGTGTGGCGGCGTAATGCTGCCCGAGCCCGGTGGACTCAATGACCTCTAAACCGGCGTTATGACTCTCTTCGGTCAGCCTCTGGGGTGTTGGCAGCATGCCACCAGGGAAAATGTAGCGCTGGATAAAGTCGGGCGAGCGGCGATATTCCTCAAACCGGTCCTCAGCAATGGTGATGCCATGCAGGCCGATGTGTCCGCCGGGCTTGACCCGATCATGGAGCATGCGGAAATACGCTGGCCAATATTGCTCGCCAACGGCCTCGAGCATTTCAATGGAAACGGCATGATCGTAGCGGCCGGTGGTATCGCGGTAGTCTTCAAGGCGAAGATCTACCAGACCCGATAATCCGGCATCCTGGACTGAGCGTCGAGCCCAGGCGAGCTGCTCGGTGGATAGGGTAAGGCCAGTGACCTGGGCACCGCGCCGGGCCGCCTCGATGGCAAATCCACCCCAGCCGCATCCCACCTCCAGGATGTGATCGCCTGGGCGTACCTGCATAACGTCGAGGAGCTGCTGGTATTTGACCCGCTGCGCTTCCTCAAGCGGTTGGTCCGGATAATCGAACACCGCAGCCGAGTAGGTCATCGTCTCGTCTAGCCAGTGACGATAGAACTCATTACCCAAGTCGTAATGCGCGGCGATGTTACGGCGACTGCCGCGCTGGTGGTTGCGTCGGCCGCGATGGTGAAGCGCCAGGCGCAGGCGATGCATCCAGTTGGGCTCCATACGATGCGCAAAGGCATCCTCGTTACGGAGCATGAGTTCGAGCAAATGTGCGGTGTCCGGACTGCTCCATTCGCCGGCCATGTAGCTTTCAGCGAAGCCCACGGAGCCTCGGGTCAGGATCCGGGCAATCATGCGGATCGGCCGATGCAGCCGTATCACCCCGGTCGGGCCCGCTTCAGGGGCCTGGATGACGAAGGGCTCACCATTGGGCAATTGGCCTTCCATGCGGCCACGCCGTAGGCGAGTGAACCAGCCAATCAGGACGCGTCCAGTGAGGGGCAGCGGAGAAGGCAAGTCGACCATTGCCTGCTGCGTGCTGCTATTCATCGGCTGATCTCCGTGTCAGGTGGCGCCGGTTTGGGGTGATAGCGACCACCCCGGAGCCAGATCTTGAGGGCCTGCCAGTGAATGGCAACGATCACCTTCACAGTCATTAAGGGTACCGCCAGCGCGGCATGGAGCAAGCCCCAATCGCTACTCGAGCGTCGCTTACCCGATTGGACAGCGATGAGGGCTGGTGTATCCGGTGGGTCTTCAGCATGCCAGTTCACGGTGACGCCGTAGCGCTCGCCCGGTGGCTGGACACGAAACTGATAATGCCCCTCCCGCGGTAAAAAAGGCGAGACATGAAAGACTTTGCGAGCCTCGTCACGCAGGGGCTCTGGCATTGCCGCCCCTTCGTTGTGCAAGAGGTACCCGTCCACTGCCCGAAGGTATTGCGCACCTCGCAGAGCACGGCCAGCAGCCGGCCGTCGGCATGG
>Ga0102930_1000727_pt1 | contig 10895 bp, 11 predicted proteins | sample SalPon1_B_H2O_MG_FD_84514 | JGI IMG/M metagenome (GOLD analysis project Ga0102930, IMG submission 84514) | Salt pond water microbial communities from South San Francisco under conditions of wetland restoration - Salt Pond MetaG R1_B_H2O_MG | ecosystem: Environmental > Aquatic > Non-marine Saline... | reverse complement strand
AGCTTTTCATAAAATTCAAAATACCCTATGGCTTGAAGCTTTAAATGCTTTGTGTTATAGTTGTGATTGTCTTTACATTTATACTTAATCAGATCTTCCAACGCTTTATGGCAGTATGTTGCATTATTGAGTTGATTTTCGAAATGTGAATATTGTAGAAGAACTTTAATCCAAACCCTAAAACTTACACTATAACTTTTGATGCCTCTTATCCAGCTGTAAAGAAATCCACTATGATTTATGCTAAGTAGTGTAAGTCGAGCATTTGGTTTTTTCTTTAAAATTGAGCGATATAAGCCAATAAAAAACCTAGAAAATTTATCATAATACCCTATGCAAATGATATTCATAATTTATAAGATTTTGACCTAAATCCTAAATATAATAGAGTTTATTGTTTCTGCACCACCTCAAACAACCTTTGGCCGTCACATTTCAGCGTTTTAGAAGGATACTTTAGGAGCAAAGCATAATCGTGGGTAGCCATCAGAATTGTGTTACCATTAGCATTGATGTCTTGTAGAACTTGCATCACTTCTACAGAAGTTTGTGGGTCAAGATTCCCAGTAGGTTCATCAGCAAGGATCAGTTCGGGGTCGTTGAGCAATGCACGGGCTATAGCTATGCGCTGTTGCTCACCTCCAGATAATTGATAAGGGAATTTGAAATTTTTAGTTTTCATCCCCACTTTATCCAAAACCTCATCTATTTTTTGGTTCATTTTCTGTTTATCTTTCCAGCCTGTGGCTTTTAGTACAAACGTCAGATTCTCTTTTATATTTCGATCGTTCAGTAATTTAAAATCTTGAAACACAACACCGAGTTTTCGTCTCAGGTAAGGAATTTGATTATCTTTTAGGTTTTTTAACTCCATACCTACAATTTGCCCATAGCCATTTTTCAGAGGTAAGTCTCCATACAACGTCTTCATAAAGCTACTTTTACCCGTTCCTGTTTTCCCTATCAAATACACAAACTCTCCTTTCTTTATTTCGATATTCACATCAGACAGGATAAGGGTTTCTCTTTGAAAAATGCTGGCGTTACTAAGTTCTAAGATAGTGTCGGACATGGGTGTATTTAGACAGATTTATAAGGCATAAATATAATATTATTTAGTTCAGCATAAAAAATCAATCTAGATTTACTTGTAACTTAAGTTCAAGTAATAAACTTAATTTTCACTTTTGATAGGTTATGCCATTTATTTAGGCTCATCCAGAAAATTCTAATATTTAAAGAATTGGATATAAATTTTCTTGTCCGATTTGAGACCAACTAATAATGACCAAGTCATTAAATAAAATCCATGCGTTTCCACAACTAATTCCTTAATGTAAGAATCAGAGGTAATAAAAACAACTCAATCTTCAGAAAGAGAGCTAACTTCCCGTAAGCTCACCTGCTTGAAGCCCTTTTTTTCGTTGCCAAAATTATTCATGATATAATTCATGACATCTGCCACCTCTCTATCGGTTAAACCCATAGAGGTCATATTGTTGTTGTAGGTTTCGCCATTCACTTCTATTTCACCTTTCAGCCCATACTTCACAGACTTGATGCTCTCGGTTCTTTTTTCAGATAGCCAATTTGAATTTGCTAAAGGCGGATAGATACCTTCCACCCCTTCGCCTTGTGCTAAGTGGCAACGCATACAAAATTCTGCGTAAACACCTTCTCCATCTTTTATGCTTTGCTGAAGGTTTTTTTCCTGTGTTATAGGCAGATAAGTTGATGAATTTTCACTTTCAAAAAATAGATACTCAAAACTGAATACCACTACTATGAAAACAATTAAAAATTTCATAATTAAGATTTAGGAAGCATTTTCACGAGCCCAACACCTTCAACTCCTACATAAATAAAACCATCTGGCCCTTGCTTTACACTGCGCACTCTTCCAATTTTGTCTAGTAATTTTTCTCTTTTCTGCACTCCACTTTCATCAATTTGTAAATGTTCTAGATATTGAAATTTCAAAGAGCCTGCAAGTATATTGCCTTTTAGGTTAGGGTATTTGTCTGAAGTCACAAAGGTCATCCCACTTGGAGCAATGGAAGGCACCCAATAATAAAATGGCTGCTGCATGTTTGGTCTAGACGTCTCATCTGTAAATTCTGTACCATCATAATTGATTCCGTAACTGATTACAGGCCACCCATAATTTTCACCTTTCTTGATGATATTGATTTCATCTCCACCTCTAGGGCCGTGCTCATGTATCCAAATTTCTCCAGTTTCTGGATGTATCTCCATTCCTTGTGGATTCCTATGACCATAGGAATATATGGCTTTCTTAGCCTCTTCTTGATCATAAAATGGGTTATCTTCAGGGATTGTACCATCCTCATGAAATCTGTAAATCTTACCCCCATCTCTTGTAATGTCTTGTGGGTTCACGTCCCTAGCGCCTCGTTCACCAATGGACATGTATAAAAATCCATCTCTATCAAACTCCAACCGACTTCCGAAATGCACCCCCTTGGTAGTATTGGGTGAGGCTTTATAAAGGGTTTGTAAGTTTGACAGTTTCCCATCAGCAAAATCTGCTCTAACTAAAGCAGTATGCCCACCTTCCTCGTCGCCTTGTGTAGAAGCATGAGTAAAATAAATCCAAGGTTTTTGTGGATATTCAGGATGAATTTTTACATCTAGAAGACCACCTTGGCCTCGATTATACACATTTGGAATATCCGCAACTTTAGTGGTTTCACCATCTTTATGATAGAAAACCTGACCTTCTTTGGAAGTGATTAATAAACTTCCATCTCCAAAGAAATCCATACCCCATGGGATTTCAATATTATCAAAAATCACCTCGTAGTCGTAGTCTTTATCTAAGGTTTTGATGGTGGTGTCTTCTTGTGCACAAGCTATAAGGCTAATACAAAAAAATAAGAGTGTGGCTATTTTGGTGGACATAGATTTATTTTTTAAAAATTCAACAACAAATTAAGCAATTTGAATTCAATTCTAGCTATTTTCTTCTAAGTTTTCAATTTTTGAATTGAGTTCGCGAATAGTTTTTTCTTGATCATCAATAATTTTTTTACTGTTGAAATACAAAAAAACAGCTACTAAAGCACTAAGTACGAAAAGATATAAATAAATGTTTTTGGCCATTACACTTGGATTTGAAGATTATCGTAGGCTAAGAATATGCCCTCTGGTAATTCGTTTTGAACTTCTTCATGAAACCCCATGTGGTGGCTGATGTGCGTAAAGTATGCTCTCTCAGGTTTCAAATAATCAACAACCTCTATAGCTTGGCTTAAGCTGAGATGAGAGCGGTGTTCTTCTTTTCTTAAAGCATTCAAAACTAGTGTTTTAACACCCTTTAGTTTATCTAACTCTTGCTTTGGAATTATTTTAGCATCCGTGACATAAGCAAAATCATCTATCCTAAATCCATACACCTGAAGTTCTGGATGATAGACATTCATAGGTATAACTTTTTTAGTACCAATCATAAATGGTTCATTATTTATGATGTGTGTGTCTAAAGTAGGTGCACCAGGATATTTATTTTCAACTTCAAATACATATTCAAAGCGTTGTTTTAAACTCCTTAAAACCCGCTCATGGCAATAAATAGAAATATTGCCTTGTCTAAAGTAAAACGGGCGAATATCATCTAGGCCAACCACATGGTCGTTGTGCTCGTGGGTGTAAAGAATACCATCTATTTTTTTTACATTGTTAGTCAACATTTGTTGCCTAAAGTCTGGCCCACAATCAATAACATAAGTAAATTCTTCCCACTCCAATAAAGCTGAAACCCTAAGTCTTTTGTCTTTAGAATCCTTGCTTAGACATACCGGATGCTCACTCCCTATGATGGGAATACCTTGTGAAGTGCCTGTGCCTAAAAAAGTTACTTTCAAAACGTTATTTTTCATACAAATCTATCGATTTTTTTCCTTAAGCAGTTGGTATTAATTACATTTGTTTCGAGTTTAAATTCTGTTCAAGATAAAATAAAATCTCAGCTTATGTCTATTACTATTATGGGTGACAAGGATTTTGAAAGTGCACCTTCCATTAAAGATAAGTCCTTAAGAATCAATCTCAATGAGAATATTTATGGTACGTTTGCAGAAATAGGTGCCGGACAAGAAACAGTGAGAAATTTTTTTAGAGCAGGCGGTTCTTCTGGTACTATTGCCAAAACTATGAGTGCTTATGATAAAGATTTTAGCGATGCCATATATGGGATTGAAGAAGATAGACGATATGTGACTGAAAGTAGATTACAAAAAATGCTGAATCATGAAACCAATCTCATTGAAGAACGTATACATAGAAATAAGCATCCCAACAAACTATTCTTTACTTACGCTAATACAGTAGCTACTATAGATTTTGCAAAACGCTACAAAGGCCACGGCTGGGTAGGCATCAAATACCAATTAAAACCAAGGTCTGAGTACAATAAAATTGTTCTGCATATCCGTTTTAAAGAAAATGATGCCAGATTACAGCAGAATACCTTAGGTACCTTGGGCACCAATTTGATTTATGCTTCTTATTACGCCCATAATAATCCAAAGCAAATCCTAAATGATCTTTATGACCACCTAAACAAAGATCAAATTGAAATAGATACGATTAATTTTTCAGGGCCTGTGTTCAGAGAAGTAGATAACAGACTTATGAGTCTTCAACTTGTGAAAAGCGGGATGACGGAAGCTGTGATGTTTGCACCAGACGGCAATAACATTCTTCCCGCTAAAGCACTTTACAAAAAAAATATTTTGGCATTAAGAGGAAGTTTCAGACCCGTTACCAAAGTGAATATGGACATTTTTGAAACGTCCTTAGAGTTATTCAAGAAAGAAAAGAAAGTCAAAGAAGAAAACATACAGCCCGTATTTGAAATCACTTTATCAAATTTAAGATCTGAAGGCGAAATCAATGAAGAGGACTTTATGGACAGAGCTAAATTACTCTGTGCTCTTGGCCATACTGTGATGATATCAAACTTTCAGGAGTATTATAAGCTTGTAGAATACTTTTCAAACTACACCAAAGAAAGAATGGCTCTGGCTATGGGTGTAAATAATTTGATAGATGTTTTTGATGAGCAATACTACAGACACTTAAGTGGTGGTATTTTGGAAGCTTTTGGTAAGCTATTCTTTAAAGATTTGAGAGTTTACCTCTACCCTTATAAAGATCCAAAAACTGATGAAATCACCACTAGCGATAACCTAAAAGTTCATCCTAGAATGAAAGAGTTGTACAAATTCTTCAAGCACAACGGAAGGGTTGTAGATATTGAAAATTATGACAAAGAAGTTCTTGGCTATTTCTCCAGAGATATATTGCACAAAATTTCGAATAATGAAGATGGATGGCAATCTTCTGTACCTGAAAAAACTGCGGAAATGATTGAAGAACAAGAGCTTTTTCAAAGAGAATACAAACAAGAATCTGCAAAAGTTGGTTATTAAGAAATAACAACTTTCAGTAAAACAAGAATACGACCTGTTTCATAAGCAATGGAACAGGTTTTTTTATGTGTTTTTCCAAAAATATGGTGTGAAAAGGATAAGAACTGTGAAAATTTCTAGCCTTCCTATCAGCATAAGGAATGAGCTCCAGTATTTTCCAAAGACAGTAAGCGAATCGTAATTATCTACTGGACTTAAAGTTCCAAACGCTGGGCCAACATTTCCTAAAGACGAAGCCGAAGCCCCTATGGCAGACTCAAAATCTAAACCTGTCCCTCCAAATACAATAGCACCTATGATAAATGAAAGCGAGTATAGTATAAAAAAGCCCAAAATATTATATACAATTTTTTGATCTACAGAAGCTCCCTTATACCGGACTGGCAGAATAGCATTAGGATGCAGTATTCTTCTAAATTCTTGAAATCCATTCTTAATCATAATGAGGTGCCGAACAATTTTGACCCCTCCAGAAGTAGAACCGGCAGAACCTCCCAAAAAGAAAAGACTAAAAAATAGCATAGTGACTAGTGGTGTCCACAGGGTGTAATCTGCAGTTACAAAACCAGTGGTAGTAATGATAGCCAAGACTTGAAAAACACCATGCCTAAATGTACTTTCAGCTCTGCCCATCACCATAGGATAATCTATACTGGCAAGACTTAAGTCTGCTAAAAAATAGATTGAAACGGAAGAAATGACTGTAAACATCACTATAAAAAAGAGGTACCACTTGAATTCTTCATTGTGCAAAACAGTTTTGAATTTACCTTTGAAGGCGTAGTAACTCACTACAAAATTAGTTCCTGCTAAAAACATAAAAAAGATGATGATGTACTGTATCATAGGAGAATCATTCCAATAGGCAATACTTGCATTTTTGGTAGAAAATCCTCCTGTAGATAGTGTACTCAAGGCATGATTTGTAGCATCAAACCAACCCATACCTGCAACTTTAAGCAAAATAGTTTCAGAAACAGTATAGCCAAAATATATAAGCCACAACCGCTTAGCAGTATCTGCTATTTTCGGCTTCACTTTGTCTGCACTAGGCCCAGGAGATTCCGCAGAGAAAAGCTGCATGCCTCCAATTCCAAACAATGGTAAAATAGCAACCGCCAAAACGATAATCCCCATGCCACCTATCCAATGGGTAAAGCTTCGCCATAACAAAATCCCTTGTGGCAAGGCTTCAATATCGTTCACTACTGATGCACCAGTAGTGGTATAGCCAGACATGGTTTCAAAAAAACTATTTTCGATACCTGAGATTTCACCAGAAATCACATAAGGAAGCATCCCGCTGAGGACCATAAACACCCATCCAAGACTCACTATAAGGTAGCCTTCTTTTTGTGAAATATCTTTCTCATGATGCCTTGTAGAAAACATGGCAAAAAGCCCGATGAAAATTGAAATAATAGCAGAAACACCAATATCAAGTGCCACGGCCTCCCCAATGATCCAGCTATAAATGGCAGGTACAACCATAAAACCTCCATTGAAAACAAGGAGAACGCCCATGATATGAGCTACTATTTTGAGGTTTAAATTTGACACCTTAACAAAATAAATTTTCTACACTTTTGATAGACTTAGGTAAGGTACACACAACGATACGATCTCCTTCTCTGATTTTGAAATCTCCGAGTGCTATAAACCCTTTACCATCTCTTATTACCCCACCTACTACTGCTGTCCTTGGAAAGTTGATGTTTACAATTTTACTATTAGCAGCTTTAGAATCTGCTTTTACAACAAACTCAAGCAGCTCCGCGTTCATGTTGTTGAGTTTGGTCATCGCTACAATTTCTCCTTTTCTTAGATATCTAAAAATACTATTCGCTGCTAATAATTTTTTATTGACCAAAGAATGAATACCAATAGAGTGGCTCAATTGGAAATAATCCATATTTTCTACCAAGGCAATGGTTTTCCTTACGCCTTTGGAATTGGCCACAAGACAAGAGATAATATTAGTTTCAGAATCTTCTGTGACGGAGACAAAGGCATCCATCTTGTTGAGGTTCTCTTCTTTTAAGATTTCAACATCTCTTCCATCAGCATTGATGACAAGAGCTTTAGGAAGAATATTAGCCAGTTCCAAAGCTTTTTTATGATTTTTCTCGATCACTTTCACCGAAAAATTCTCTTGGCAGAGCTCTTTAGCAAGGGTTCTTCCTATATTACTACCACCCAAGATCATCACTTTCTTGATAGCACGCTTTTCGGCTCCAGTAAGTTTATACAACTCTTCTACACCTTCAGTATCTGTTATAAAATACACCCTGTCTCCTCTCTTAAATTCTGTATCTCCCCTTGGTATGATGGTATATTGTGTACCATAACGCTGCATAGCAATGGGTACAAAATGTAAGCCAGGAAATATATCTGCTGCTTCTTGAACAGTATTACCTATGAAAGGCGCTTTGGACCTGAGCGTAAGCCCCATCATAGTAAGTGCTCCATCATCAAATTTAAAGGTATCCGTAAAAGCAGATTGTTTTAGGAGCATTTTCACTTCATTAGCAGCGAGCGCCTCTGGAGAGATTAATTCGTCTATACCAAGAGATGTCATATCAATATCTTCTTTAGCATCGATAAGCTCTTGGTCAGACACTCTAGCTACAGTCCGTTTTGCCCCCATTTGCTTGGCAAAGACACACACAGAAATATTGATAGATTGGCTGGAAGTAACAGCTACGAGCATATCTGTTTCTGATATATTAGCCTCTTTTAGCGTACTAGGTAGCGTAGCATCTCCTAGTAGAATTTTGATATCCAGATGCTTATTGGCATATTCTAGCCTTTCTTCATCCAAATCTACCAAAGTAATAGCATGAGATTCGTAAGAGAAAAGTTTGGCTAGATGAAAGCCAACTTCTCCAGAACCAGCGATTATAATTTTCATAGTGACAAAATTAAAGTAAATTTTTAAATAGCAACAAGATGCTGAATGATATTATTAAAATGAATGTCAAGGAAAATGTATCTTCGCAAAAAAAAAGAGGCATGAGCAAAGATGTAAAACCCTATAAAGATTCTGATTTAGACAAAAAGAAGCAGGTGGAACACATGTTTGATAATATTTCAGAAAATTACGATGGCCTCAACCGTGTCATTTCTTTCGGGATAGACCAAAAATGGAGAAAAAAACTTATCGATAAAGTGAAAGCTACTCAGCCTAAATATATCCTAGACGTCGCTACAGGCACAGGAGATTTAGCCATTGCACTAGCAGATTCCAACGCAGAAAAAATCATAGGCTTGGACCTATCAGCTGGCATGCTTCAGGTGGGTAAGAATAAAATTCACAAAAAAAACTTAGACCACCGCATAGAAATGGTTCAGGCAGATTCTGAACACCTACCCTATGCCGATCATACTTTTGATGCTATCACAGTCGCTTTTGGTGTGAGAAATTTTGAAAATTTAGAAAAAGGCCTCTCAGAAATTTATAGAGTACTTTCGCCTGGTGGTATTTTTGTAGTTTTAGAAACATCAGTGCCTACAAAATTCCCCTTCAAACAAGGCTATTCTTTCTATTCCGACTACATTCTTCCAAGTATAGGCAAACTCTTTTCAAAAGATAAAAGCGCTTATCAATACTTAAGTGAAAGTGCATCTGTTTTCCCTTATGGTGAAACATTCAACAATATTTTGAGAAAAATAGGGTTTACAAAGGTAGAAGATGATCCGCAAACCTTTGGGGTTTCTACTATTTATAATGCCTCTAAACGTTAATTCATGAGAGTGTTGTTTGTATTTGCTTTTATATTGGGGTTTAATTTTGCTAATGCGCAACTTTTCGAAAAGGACAGAGTCATTAATAAAGAAAACTTCGACAAGAAAAAATGGTCTTGGGGATATTTCTTGGGACTAAACAGCTATGATTTCAAAATAAATTATATCAAAAATCAACCTCCTGTTTCAGTATATGGCATAGATAATCCTAATACCGATGACGAACCAGATATTAAAGTTGATAAAGGTTTAAGCTTCAACATTGGTTTAATCGGTAATTTAAGAATCAATAATTACTTAGATTTGAGGTTAGAACCAGGGGTTATATTTACTAGTAGAGTACTTGATTTTCCTTATTTTACGGATGAAAATGACCGTATTAGAGAAGTTGGAGCCTCCTACATCCATATTCCTCTACTACTAAAATTTTCAGCAAAGCGCATCAATAACTTCAAGCCCTTTGTGATTGGTGGAGCTTCTGTCTCTCACAATCTCTCTAACAATCAAAACAACCCTAATGATAACTCTGGTGGTGAATTTAGGATGAAAAAAAACAACTATTATTTTGAGGTGGGATTTGGGGTAGATTTCTATCTGGAATTTTTCAAATTTACCCCCTCCATTAGAGGCGTGTTTGGCATGGGCGATGAGCTTTTTCGAGATAATGACCCTAATAGTCCATGGACGTCTAATATAGAATCTCTAAAGACAAGAGGGCTTTTCATTAATTTTACATTTCAGTAGTAGTTTGCTGTCTTTTAAACTCACTTAAAAGTATAGCACCAGCCATAGCTACATTGAGGCTTTCTGCACCTTTGGACAAGCCATAACTAGGAATAGAAATACGCTGATTGACATAAGAGGCTACATCAGGCCTAATACCATTGGCTTCGTTGCCAAGCACAATGATGGCATCTTTAGTCCTTAGCTGAGACTGATATACATCATCACCCTCCATAAAGGCACCGTAGATAGTCGCTTCAGTATTGGATAGAAAAGAAGTCAATTCTGTGTAAACAACATCAACTCTAGTAAGAGAACCCATTGTAGCCTGAACTACTTTGGGGTTATAACAATCTACAGTGTCTGGCGAGCAAACCAACTGCGTGATGCCAAACCAATCACACATCCTGATAATAGTGCCAAGATTGCCGGGGTCTCTTATCCCGTCTAGAACTATCGTTAACTGCGGCTTATTAGAAATCACACTAGGTTCTGGGATTTTGAATACCGCAAGGGCAGCTTGAGAGGTCTTAAGATTAGAAATTTTATTTAAATCGTTTTCTGATATTATATAGCTTTCACCATCTTCAATTGGAAACAAATCTGCAATAGCATATAAAGCATGAAGCTGGTATGAACTTTTTAAAAATTCTTTGATTACTTTTACACCTTCAGTAACGAAAAGACCATGCTCGTAACGTTGCTTCTTTTTGTTTAAACTTGATATCAGTTTAATTTGATTTTTGCTGAGCATTAGAAATTATATTTTGAAAACATCACACATTTGAACTACCAACTCACAAAACTACCATTATTTCTCCTAATTATAATCTTCTTTTATTCTTGTGAGATAACAAGAAAACTGAAAGATGATGAGTTTCTAATCACCAATCAAACCATCAAAAGTGATGATACATTGGTAACTAACAATGAAATCTATAGGCAGTTATCTCAGCAAGTCAATACCAAGCTAGT
>Ga0102930_1000726_pt1 | contig 10909 bp, 11 predicted proteins | sample SalPon1_B_H2O_MG_FD_84514 | JGI IMG/M metagenome (GOLD analysis project Ga0102930, IMG submission 84514) | Salt pond water microbial communities from South San Francisco under conditions of wetland restoration - Salt Pond MetaG R1_B_H2O_MG | ecosystem: Environmental > Aquatic > Non-marine Saline... | reverse complement strand
GCGGCCTCCTGAGTGGCCGCAACGGCTGTTGCCGACGCAGACTGCAACACATCGGCGTCAAGCCCCTGTGCGGCCCGTGAGATGCCTGTCTTGCTTTCAATGGTCTGGTCAAAATACTGCAACGCGGGCAGGGTCGATCCAGCCGTAAACGGCACAGCCAGTTCACGCATTGCGCCAGGCTGTTTGACGCGGACCACACGGCCAATCTCGTTGTTTAGCAGATCGTCAATGTTGACCTGACCGTCAACAATTTCGGTGCCGGGATTGTTCGTCAGCGCTACGTTGTCCAGAATGCCGCGCAGCATGGATGTGGCCGCGTCCTGATCTTCCAGAAGCAGATCCGCAATGCTGCGGCCAAAGAATGCGTGCGGTTCTAGGTCGCACTCAAAGATGGCGTAGGGCGCTTCATCGCAAACGTAGTAGTCCAGCACCTTATAGCTGCCGCCGCCAAGGATGAACGAATACAGACGCGGGACGCCCGTGCCTTCAATGTCCATCTTCATATACGCCTCAGTGACCAGCACCTTGCGCATTGACGGATCGCGCGCGTCTTCGTTTTCGTCGTCGTCTACAGTGTAGCCGCGACGCTCAAAATCTGCCTCATCTGCTGTGGTGTCCGCGTCGGTGTAGCCGCCAAGGTCCATGACATCTTCCATGTCAAAGCCCATTGCGACCAGATCGCCAACGCGCATTTCATTGCGATTGCCGACAACGTAATAATCCTCAATCGACCGCGCGTTCCGATCCACGAAAAACTCTTCGGGCGGGACGCTTTCGATCTTAATCTGGCCAGTGTTTTTTGTGTAAGCAATCTTTGCGCTGTGGTACGGGCGCTCAATCTCAACGCCCATCTCATCAATTTCAATCTCAACGGTGCGCGTATGCTCAACAACCTCTGCGTTGTCGTCATCCACCACCAGCGCAAACTCTTCGTCGCTTAGGTTGTCAAAGTCGTGAAAATCAACCTCTGGCGTTTCATCAAAGTAAGCCTTGGCAATGCCAGCCTTCTTAACCAGCGCGTCGTGGAATACATCCTGCAACACGCGAAAGCCTTGGTTTTGATTGAACTTGTAAGATGCAAATTGGGTCGCCAGTTCCGCTGCCTGCACGTCTTCAGGCCCGCGCGGCACAAACTCAACAGGCTTATCTGTTGCAGTAAAGACACGCATCAGGCTCGGCTTAATGCCACGCACCGCGTCCCGCACCTTGGTGGCTACCACGCCGCTGCGGCCATCCTCATGGCCAAGATCAACTTGACCGTCAAAATACCGCTGAGACTTGATCCGCTCTGGCGCAATGTCGCTGTCGATAAAATCAACGGCATCGTCAACCGCCTTGCTGACGATCCCTTCAATCTCATCTTTTGTCATCGGCTTCGGACGCATGGTGTCTCCTTCTGCGTTGCATTATAGCAACTGTGTGGCGCTTTTGCCATACTATTGCGAGAGCAGGCCGGGAAGAACTGGTGTTGATTGCATTATGGCCGATGGATTGCTGAGCAGGTTCTGGACAGGGCTGCTCCTTGCAAGCGATTGCATTGCAACAGGCGCGCCAGCCCCTATGCCTGCGCCTAGTGCCATGCCCGGCAAGCCCCCAATCCCAAAACCGGCAAAACCTCCTGCGCCCGCGCCTCCACCAGTCAACGCAACATTACGGAATGCACCCGGTGCAACCGCAGATGCCGATCCAATCATTGCCAATGCGTCATTAGAAAGTTCAGTCAGGTCTGTGCCTCGGCCTGTTGCGCGGTTTTGCTTGCCAACAACCCGTGTCGATGCAGAAGAAAGCCGCTCTGGTGTAAAGATACCGCGCGCAGCTTCGCGCCCACCTTTTGTTGACGCATCCGCCAATGTTAAAAAGTTGCGATACTGGTTGCGATATGTAGCAAGTTGACGAATATCGTCGGCGCGACCCAAGGCAGTCAATGTGCTCTCAGATGCGTCATCAATCAAGTTTCGGAAAGCGTGTGCAGCCTCGCGGGCCAAATCATTTTTTGATGTGGTGTAAGCCCCAGCAATGCTTCGCCATTGGCGCAGACGCGCTGCGGGGATTGTGCTTGCCCCTCCAGGGCTAGTTGCAACATCAAACAACTCATCGCCAATCTTGCGCAAGGACACGGGCAGTTCACGCCCCGCCGTTCCAAGGAAGTAATCTTGAGCAACATCTGCGACCCGCTGCCCAAGCTGTGCTGTGATTGGCACATCAACACCGCGCAAAATGTTGTTCATCCCTTGAGTAATGTTGCTTTGCGTCTCGCGCAAAACTTTTGGCGTGGCGCGCTTGGCTGTGGTGTTGCCAGCCGTGCGGAGCGCAGCCGCTGTAAGGTCTTCAAGCTGCTGCCCTGTTGGGCCTGCTGTGCCTTCTAGCCGCATAAGGCGTTCTGAATTTGATACTTGCCCCGCTGTAGGCCGCACCCCAGCCCGGCCAAGGCGGTTCGCCATCTCCAGTTCGTCTTGCGAACCGCCGCGCGTATATGTCGCTGATCTTGGCGCTGCGGCAATAGATGCGCCAATGCCCGCCGCCGCTCGTGCGTAAGGCTCCACATCAACGCCTCGAAATTCACGGCCTTCCGTAAGTTGCCCGGCTGTTTCAGATGCCACGCCAGGCGCAGCACCGTATCGCAGCATTGCGCGCGGACCAGCCGCAGCGCCCGCGCCGCCTGCAAACTCTCCAACCGTGGAGATGTATTCGCCAGCCGTTCCGGGGGCAACGTATTCGCTTTCAGGGCCGATAACGGGGATAGAAGAAAGCATTTCGCGCGTATCGGGCAAAGCTGCCAAACCGCGCGAAACAGCCGACGGCTGCTCCATGCCAGTTGCGCGCTCTACGCCAGCCGTGGCAAGCTGCAATAGGTTGGCAGGCAATGCAGGCACATCAGCGATGCCGCGCGCAGTAGCCGCACCCGCCCCGCGAATAAACTCCCCCAGCCGCTCACCGGGTGTGTCAACCTCGCCACGGCCAATGACGTTTTCGTATAGCATTTCGCCAAAGCCGCGTTCTGGTTCTGGCGCAGGTTCGGGGGCAGGCTGCTGACTCTGCTGTCGCGCCATAGTTTCTTGGCGCGCAACGCGATCAATTACATCTTGCTGAGTACCTTCTGGAAACTCAAGAACTGTGCCGTCAAAAAGTTCAATTTCAATCATGGAATGCGGTTCCCTTCAGCGTCGTAGCGTATGCGGTTGCTCGGCTGCGCAGCCTCGGACGGAGACGCGGAAGACCCAGTGCTCTTTTGCTGGTCAATCCAGTCTGTAAGGCTGTTGCTTGGGTTGCTAAGGTATCTAGCAGCGTTCAAAAGCGCAGTTTGCGCCTTTTGTTGCGCATCACGCTTTTCAACAAGCCACTGGCGCAGCGCCTCTGGCTCTAGGTTGCGCGGCGCAGCAGTTTCCATTGCTAGGCGCATTTCGCCTTCGGAAAGCGCCCCAAACGTGACAGATGAAATAACGTCCAGTCCCATTTGGTTCATTGCGTTATTTAAAGACGCAGACGCTTGTGTGACGTTTGGCAGGAAGTTCTCAATAAGACCCGTTCGCGCCCCAGAATCAATGGCTGCGATTGCCTCATTGATTGTGCCTATTGCCTGGCTGACCTGTGACGCTTTGTCAAAAGCCTCAAATGCACGCTTGACTTGCTCTTCGCCCGCAAGCGTCGCTCCTGCGGCCTCGCCGCCTTGTTCGGTTCGTGCGGTAAGCACAGCGCTTTCTGAAAGCCCTGCGCCACGAGTAGCCATGAATTCTTGATATTCTGGCGTTCCCGGCTCAAAACCTGCTGCACGCGCTTGTCTGTCAAGCGCGCGGAATGCAGCAGGATCACCGCCCCCAGCCAGCATGAACTGCTGGTATTCGGGCGTGCCTTCTTGCAACCCAGCTAGTTGCGCTTGCATTTTTAACGATTGCACGTCAGCGGGAACATCACCACCTCGGCGCGCACGAATAACCTCATTCAGCGCCTCGGTCGCATACCCAGCTTCCGCCAACTGAATAAGCTGCGGATCAGCACCCATCATCTTCAGCGCCTCTACCGTCCGGTTCCGCTGCTGCGCCGTCTGCGCGGTCTCACGACGCTGCTGGATGCGCTGCTGCGCGCCTTGGATAATTCCTTGATTTGGGTTGAGCGTCATCCCCTCAAGACCCATCGCCAGCGTGTCGAAAAAGTTGCCGACGCCGGGCCGCTGGAAGAACGGAACGTCCTCCTGCGGCTGCTCGGGCATTTGCCCCTGCGTGGAAACTGTCGGTGTGCCTAGAAGGCCGGTTGGACGTTGCATGTTGCCTCCTGCGCCGAGCGCGGCATTAAACTTGTTGACGTATCCTGTGCCAGTTGTGCCAAGAATGTCTGAGCGGCCTGCGCCCTCTGACAAAGGGCGGCCAGTAAACCACGCAGACGCTGCGTCTTGCGGGTTGCCATAGCGCTGGACATAATTTCCAAACTCGCCTTGAAAGACTGCGTCCTGCGCTTCTGGGTTTGCCAGAAACCGCTCCGGCGTCAAACGCTGGCCAAGATACTTTTCAGTCCAAGGACCAATGTTAAAGTCCATCACTTGATAGCGGCCATATGCGCGATTGCCTTTGCGGGTGCGCGGGCCAATCGCGCTATAGCCTCCGCTGCCAGCGCTTTCAATGCTGGCAATCGCATCTGCATATTGCCGCATATCCATCAAACAGCGACCCCAAGTTCGCCAGCCAGCCCGCCGTAATCGACGCGCAGGTAACCATCATCAGCCATGTGAACCAAGTGCGGGTGCGTGGCCTGCAACTCGTCAGCCATAACGCCAACAGTAGGCTGCGCAGGATCGGCAACCCGCTTGCCTTCGTCGTTCCAGTCCCAAGTGTAGAACTTCAGGCCGTTGCGCTCAGCGTAAGGCTGGATGTTGGTTTTCAGGCGGCGGTCGGATGGAAAAAGCGACCCCATAAGAGTCGGCGCTCCTGATGCAGTCGCCATAGGAGCCGCCGCCAAAGACGCACCGAGCGACAAGTAGTTTAGCAGACCCGGCTGCTGCTGCGTGGTGGCTGTCTGCGTCCCCTGCCCCATATTGCCAGCCGAGACAGCGGCAATGGGAAGCTGCAACGCACGCTCCGGCGCACCAGTAAAGCCAGCATATTGCTGACGCGCGGCGTCAATGATTTGCTGGTTAAGCGCCTGCATTGCAAGACCCTGCTGCTGCTGCTGACGCGTGATGTCCATTGCTCGACCAAACCCAAGGTTGGATATGTCGGCAAGCTGACCGGACGCCTGAAGGCCAATGCCCTGCTGGTTTTGCGCCGCGCCAAGTGCTGTGTTGAAGCCCTGCTGCCGCTGCTGTGCGAGCGTGTCAGCCGCTTGACGCGCAAACGCCTCGTTGGTCATGGACTCAGCAACACCCTGCCGAGATCCGCCAAACGCACCGGCCTGAGAAGCCTGATAACCCAGAGTGTTCTGCGCCATCTGCCGCTGCCGCTCAATGTCCTGCTGCGTGCGGTCAATGACCTGCTGCTCGTAAGGGTTTTGAAACTGAGCAATGTTCGGACCAAGGCCAGAGGCGATTGTGCCTTGGCCTGCCATCTGAATGCCTTGAGCCGACTGCTGAAACGCATTCGGCTGTGCTTGTGCTGGATTGCCTGCGCCTGCCATTATTTTGCGCCTTTCATGTCAACTTTCATCGTGCGGAGCCTGCGCCGCCGTCACCACCAAGCCCGCCGCCGCCGCCAGTGTCGCGGCGGTCTTGGCGGGACCGAGAAGCCCGCAGGGCTTCCATTTCTTGGCGCAACTGCTCCATTTCTTGCGCGCGGCGGTATTGCGCAGCCTGACCACCTGTGCTGGGATCAATAAACTGCCCCATGATCGCTTCGTACTGACCGGGCGCACGGGATTGCAATTCTTGCAGCGCCTGCTCGTAAATCGGAAAGGATGAGTAGCCCTGAACGCCGCCAGCAAATGTCTGCGGCTGCGGCGCTACCTGGTTGCCAAGAGCATTCGGCAAGCCAAACGCTTCAGCCGCCAGCCCTGTCGATTCCATAGATGCCTGCTGCATCGGCGTAAGAGCCGCAACTTCTGGCCCCATGTACGGAGTGAAGCCAATGCGTGAAATATCTTCAGCCCGCGCAATGTTCCGCTTAATCGGGCCTTCCAGATACGCGGGGATTTGCATCTGCGTTGTTTGTGTTTGGCTTCCGCCTTTTCCGCCGCCGGACATGGCAAACTCCTGTAAGTGTTGCGCCTAAATTACCACAGTTGCACGTTTGCAACAAGGTGGCCTAGAGTGTGGTTTCCAAGACATAAAAGGCAGTGCGCCAACCGCGCTTGCCAAAAACTCGCTGCCAACCCTTGCGCCCAGCAAGGGTAAACCCCGTGCATCCAAGCTGCCTGCCCCACTCGGCGGCGCTCGGAACCATCTCAAGTATCTCACGCATGTTTCCAGCAGCCAAAAAACCATGCAGGTTTTTCTTGCGCGGAAAGACAATCACCTCAGTAATTGCAATGCTCTTGTTGTTGACCCATGCCTGCATGCGCCCTTCTGCAACGCCCTGCAACACGTCTTCAAACGTGTGAGTGCCGCCGCTGTACGCCAACGCGCTTTCAATCTGCTCACGATATTCGCTTAGATCAATCATGCGCGTATCCTGGTGACTGCCAGCGTTGTGGCCGGGGCTGACGGCGCATACGCCGTGGCCGCTTCAGCCTTTAGCCGCCCTGCGGTGCTATCCACTGACCAACGCACTTCAAGGTAATCACCTGCCGAAACTTGAAACAGCGCCGATCTGCTAACAACCGTGCTGGCGTCGTTTTGGTGCAGCTTCGCCACAATGGTTGAGCCGGGTGAGGTTGCGCCATTTATCGCGGGCCAAAACCTAAACATGACTGTGCTGCCAGACGTTGACGAAATTTGCGCCGTGAACGAAAGCAGATAAATGCCGCCTTCCTCAAACACGATCCGCTCTGGATCTGTTCCATCGCGCGATACACCATCCGCAAAGGTCGGCGGGTCGTAAGTAATGCTGTAGGCCGTATCAGCCGCCGCTGCTGTCACATCTGAGTCGCAGCTAAACTGCGCATAACCGTTGGCAATGATTAACTGCCGAAACTCATTGTTAAGCGATACGACCGGATAGCCATATTCTGCATCCCATAGAAAAACGCCATCCTCTGACGGGTTATCGCCTGCCTTCTTAAATCGGATACGGTCCAAGTAACGGCGAAGGTATGCCGTAAGGTTTTTTCCCCAAACGCGCAGATCAGGCCCAACAGGTGGAAGAACCGGAGCCGTCATCGACCGCCCCGCGCTGTGGCTTCAATTCGCATTGTTCCCGCCCGCCATTTGGCAAGCTGTGCGCCCTCTATTCGCATCCTAACCTGACGGCCCGCAAAACGCACGCTTGTCGGGTTTGACATGCTGTATGGGCCATAACTGCGTTCTGTGTCGGTTGGGTGAAAGCGTGTCTTGAATGTCGCGCTGACATCGCCAAGCGACAGTTCGTCAGGTATCAACTGCTTGACTGACATCACTTGATCGCCATTGCCAATGCTGATTGGGCCGCTTTCGGCGTAAATTGTTGCGCCGTCGTAGTTCAAGCCAACTTCATGTTCGATCAGGTTGCCATCAGCGTCAGACATGAATGGATATTTGAACACGCCACGGTCTGCGCCGCATGTGCGAGACAACTCGCCGGTCATCCAGTGGCCCTCTTTGAAATCCAAAGCAACGTAGCGGTCAATCTCATTGGATGCGCCAGACGGATAAAACCACCAAACCTCACCTTGCTGCCCCAGCGTCATGGCCCACGTCTTGCTGATTTGCGCGGGGTTAATGTCGTTAAAAACGTAGTCATGCACTTCGCACGGTATTTCCTGAACGGTTGTGCCGTTATACAGGAAAAACCCGTTCGGCCCCATCCAAAACACGCCGTTGTCCGTGGACGCAAAAGCCCCCCGCGCTATCAATCCGCATGACGTGCCAACGCGTTCAAAGCCATAGACAAACGGCGGCCCAACGTAAGTTGCGCTATGCGCGTCAATGTCGGTCAGGATAAGCGCCTGACCGCGTGTGCGCACGCCAGCCATGATTTGACCAGCGGTCTGCAACTCAATGTCGCCCGCCTCGTTCGTTGCGGCGGGCGTCCAGAGCGTATTGTCCTCACGATCGCACCACTGCACCTTGCGCGGCTCACCGCCAGCGCCCAGTGCAAACAGGAACCGCTCCTCAGTCACCATCAGGCTCAGATTGTCAGTCGGCGCGTTTGCAATGGCAGCGGCATCGCTGGCCGTGTTTAGCTGCCACTCCCACAGCGTACCGTCATCAACGCTGCATCCAACAAGGTATTCGCCCCAGTTGTCCAGCGCCCATGTGGTGGCCTCTGAATAGTTGCCAGTGTCAGGGCGCGACGTGCCGTAAAAGCTGGTGCCGTAAAAGCCGCCGCCGAAGCCCGTCTTGACCTCGGCATTCAGCCGACCAGCCGTCAGGGTCGCAGGCGTAATATCTGTGACTGTGTTGGACGCGCTGACGACGTATAGCTTGTCAAACGCGCCAGCTGCGGCCCATCGGTCGCCTGTGTTGTCTTCCCATGTAATCATGCTGCGAGGCGTGGATGCAAACGCAGAGGCGATGCGCTCACGCCAGCCGCCAATAGGTCGCAGCGAACCATCGCGCCAGCGAACCAATGATGCCTCGCGCCATCGGCCCGACGCTTCGTAGTCAGTGCCGTTTGCATAAACGCCGGGCGGTATATCAAGCGGAATTAGAGGCATATGTGCGGCCTCACAGCTTCATGATGTAAGCAAGAGCGTAGAAGGGCGGTCTGTTCTCGTGGCTGGCGTCGCCGCCAGTTGAGTTGGTCGTGAAAGTATGAGTGTGGTTTCCAGCGGTTGATGTCGTTCTTGTTTGCCCAGTGTTGTTTCCACTCCCCCCCCCGTCAACAAATCGTCCATTTGCACCACTCATTGCAAAGTGTGAGTGCGCATGCGCCCCATCCTCAGACGTTGTGCCGGTATGCGTATGGCTCGGCATCTGCGCCTCAGTCAGCGTCACGTCGTCCGCGCCGCCTGTGTCACCCGGTGCGTAGGTGCCGCCGCTGTCAGCATCGGCATGAACAACAAACCGCCCGGTTAGATCAGGGGTGCCGTTTGTGCCGTCGCAAAGCGCCCAACCGCTCGGAACATCTGATATCGCACCGGACCACATGATAATGCCGCCAGCGGGTATCAGGCCGAAGTTTCCGGCGGTGTTGATATCGTCCAGCAAATTGACCTCAGCCGCTGTCGCCGTAACAGCCGTGCCACCAATTTGCCAGCTACCCGCCGTCAGGTTCGGCGCAATCGCAGTGCTGCCAGTCAGCGCTGCGTAAAGCGTGCTGTCAATGTTGTCCCAGTTGGCGTTCAGCTTAGTCCCCCAAGTGTCCTCAGAGGCACCTGGTTCGGGCTTTGTGAAGCTGTAGTTTGTCGTGGTTGTATCAGCCATTTATGCCACCTGCGTCCAATCTTCCGGCGTATCCGCCTGTTCCATCCATATTTCTGTTGTGTCGGCCTGCTCGGTCCATGTCTCCGGCGTGTCAGGCTGTATCGACCACTTAATCGCGCCGCTTGCCGTAAATGATACCACAGATGTAAACTGCGCGGAACCACGGGCAATGCGCTGGCCCGCCAGCGAAGCGGCTACGGCAACCGCCGATGTAGCCGACGCATTTACAGTGAACGCCCCATTGGCTGTTGCCGAAACCGCAACCGCCGCAACCGCCTCACTAAGCAAAATGACGCGGGCGCTTGCAGTCGCCGCGATCTGCGCCGCGACAGCCGCGCCGCTGCGCTTAATGACGTTACCATCGGATGTCGTGGTTACTGCAATCGCGTCACTCGCCGCGCCATCAATGATGATGTTTCCACTAGCCGCCGTAGTTACCAGAACGGGAATGGTTGCAGCCGCGATCTTGGCATCGCCAACAGCATAGCCTTCGTTCCAGTATTCAGGTTCAACGTAATACGGCAGCGCCATTTAACTTCCCTACGCCAGCAAAACGTCGAGCGTCAAAGCGGTCAGCTCCTCAGGTGTTGCAGCCGATTCAATTCGCGCATCTTCGGTCACATTTCGCAGTGCTTGCTTTTGCGCAGCAATGGTGGCTTGTGCGTCTGTGTCGTTTGTTTCCGCTGCGCGAAACCATTCTGCATCAAGTGCATCAAAGCGGGGATTGCGCTCGGCGCGAAGATTGTCGCGGTGAATGTCACGAGCAGCAGCCATGTCAACTTCCACTGCGCTGCCGTTAAACTGCCAAGCACCCCGAAACGTGCGGTCCTGCGGCACGGTCAGAGAGGCGGCGTCACGAACGTCGCCGTTAATGTTGATTAGCGTCTGGGTCATGCTGCGACCTCCTGTTTAATTCGCCATGCGTTGCGTGCGGTTCGATCTGTTGGCACCAATTCTACAGGAACGATGCGCAAAATGCTACGGTTCCCGCTGTAGTCCCGCCACACGCGGGCAGGGATGTCTTTCTTGACGAGGTACTCCATAGCCTCTTCCTCAGTCATTGCTGGGACAGGTTGTGTGTCGTGCAGGAGATGACCACGGGTGTGGCGCTTAAAGCCCGGCTGGGCTTCGTCCTCGGCCAGAGCGTGATAGACCTCGACGGGCGGCAGGATACCTCCGTGCATAGCCATAGCTAGCCAAGTGGGTGACGGACGTGTGACCTTAGCGGGGGCCTCTGGGTCGCTTGGGTCTTCCCACAGGATTGCGTAGTTACCCTGCGGCAAGTCCTTGTGCTGATCCTTGAAGATCATCTCGCGTTCCCAGAGTTTGTATTGGGTGTAGTCTACGGTCATGCAAGGTCTCCGTGGGCTGAAACGTTTACATAGGTTCCGTCAGTAAGAATGGAGGAACCTGAAGTGGAAAGTAATCGGTATGCGCCTGTCGTCCTAGCCGTAAACCCTTCAAAAAGATTCCTACCATCTGTGG
>Ga0102930_1000724_pt1 | contig 10911 bp, 5 predicted proteins | sample SalPon1_B_H2O_MG_FD_84514 | JGI IMG/M metagenome (GOLD analysis project Ga0102930, IMG submission 84514) | Salt pond water microbial communities from South San Francisco under conditions of wetland restoration - Salt Pond MetaG R1_B_H2O_MG | ecosystem: Environmental > Aquatic > Non-marine Saline... | reverse complement strand
CGGTGGTTGCTTTCTGTGACCACGTCATCCCGTAAGCGTTGCGTGGCATCCAAAGGGTGCGCCATAGGCTCCACATCTGTGGTATCCACGGCTTGCAACTGGGTGACTAAGTCTAAGATGCTGGATAGTTTTTGGGCGTAGTCATCAAGGTGCTCACTAGGAATGTTGAGACGTGCTAAGTGAGCGACTTTTTCAATTTCGTGCTGGCTAATGGACATTAGGCGCCTCCCAATTTTTGTTTCAGAATTTGATTCACGACCGCCGGATCAGCTTTGCCTTTAAAGGCTTTCATCGCTTGTCCGACAAAAAAGCCAAATACTTTTTCCTTACCAGCGCGGTATTGCTCCACTTGGGCGGGGTTGTTGGCGATGATTTCGTCAATCGTGCTTTCAATGGCGCTGGTGTCGCTGATTTGCTTTAGCCCCTTGGCTTCGATAATCGCATCCGCGCTACCCTCGCCCTGCCATAAGGCATCTAGCACTTCTTTAGCGGCGCTGGAGGAAATCGTGTTGTCCTGAATGCGTTTGAGCATGCCAGCTAGGGCTTCGGGGGAGACGGGTACAGCGCTGATGTCGATATCGTGGCGATTCATTAAGCTGGTTAAGCCGCCCATTACCCAGTTGGCGGCTAGCTTAGCATCGCCACAGGCTTGGGTAGTGGCCTCAAAATAATCGGCGGTTTCACGGTTATTTGTTAAGGTCTCAGCGTCGTAATCACTCAGTTGGTACTCGCTTAAGAAGCGTTGCCGTTTAGTTTCTGGAAGCTCAGGCATAGCTGCTCGCACGGCTTCAATATCTTCAGATGAAATCGCGACGGGTAATAAATCAGGATCAGGGAAGTAGCGGTAGTCGTTGGCGTCTTCTTTGCCGCGCATGGAACGTGTTTCATCGGCATCGGGATCATACAAACGTGTTTCTTGTACCGCTGTCTGACCGGATTCGATTAAATCAATTTGCCGTTCCACCTCAAAATTAATCGCTTTTTCAATAAAGCGGAACGAGTTTAGATTTTTGATTTCGGCGCGTGTGCCAAAAGGTTCACCCGGGCGGCGTACTGACACATTTGCATCACAGCGGAAAGAGCCTTCTTGCATATTGCCATCACAAACGCCCAAATAACGCACTAAGGCATGCAGCTTTTTCATATAAGCCACGGCTTCTTTCGCCGAGCGCATATCTGGCTCAGAGACAATTTCCAGCAGTGGCGTGCCGGCACGATTAAGGTCAATACCCGTCTGGCCTTGAAAATCTTCATGTAGGGATTTACCGGCGTCTTCTTCTAAGTGGGCGCGAGTAATGCCTATCCGTTTGGTGTCGCCATTGTCTAGCGTAATATCCATGTGCCCATTGCCAACGATGGGTAGTTCGTATTGACTGATTTGATAGCCTTTGGGCAAATCAGGGTAGAAATAATTTTTGCGGGCAAAAACAGAGAGGGGAGCAATTTCAGCATCAATCGCTACACCCAGACGGATCGCCATTTCGACTGCTTTTTTATTCAAGACCGGCAGCGTGCCCGGCATGCCTAGATCAACCAAGCTAGCTTGGGTGTTAGGCGCTGCGCCATAAGCGGTGGACGAACCAGAAAAAATCTTACTGTGGGTGGACAATTGCGCGTGGATTTCCAGCCCGATAACGGTTTCCCATTCCATACTCTAAACTCCTCAGGCGAATCGTTCCGGCACACGCTGATGCCAGTCGGTGTGTTGCTGATATTGATGCGCGACATTCAGCATGCGCGCCTCGTCGAAGTAATTACCAATCAGTTGCATGCCAACGGGCAAGCCTTGTGGATCAAAACCGATTGGGAAGCTCATTCCTGGCAAACCCGCTAAGCTCGTTGGAATGGTGTAAATATCGGCTAAATACATAGAAACAGGGTCATCTGATTTCTCGCCCAACTTAAAGGCTGTCGTCGGTGCGGCAGGCCCCATAATGACATCGACCTCCTGAAAAGCCGCCACAAAGTCTTGCTTGATTAAGCGGCGTACTTGTTGGGCTTTGCGGTAGTAGGCGTCGTAATAGCCTGCTGAGAGCGCATAAGTCCCCATCACAATGCGGCGCTTTACTTCATCGCCAAAGCCTTCCCAGCGACTACGTTCATACAAATCCTGTAAGTCTTGTGGATTGTCACAGCGGAAGCCAAAACGCACGCCATCAAAACGCGACAAGTTAGACGATGCCTCAGCCGGTGCCACAATGTAGTAAGCCGGGACGGCCAAGTGTGCATTAGGTAGCTCGATGTCTTTAACTGTTGCGCCTAGTTTTTCAACGGTCTTGACTGCTTCATCAATGCGGCTGGCGACAGCTTGTTCCAAGCCTTCGGCGAAGAAAGAGCGCGGCAGGCCAATACGTAAACCTGCAAGTGGCTCATTGAGGGTCGCGGTGTAGTCGGGAACAGCTGCTTGTGCGCTAGTGGAGTCCCGTGGATCAAAGCCCGCAATGCTATTCAAGGTTAAGGCGCAGTCTTCAGCCGAAGCCGCCATGGGGCCACACTGATCTAAACTAGACGCAAAGGCAATCATGCCGTAGCGTGAGACGCGCCCGTAAGTGGGTTTAATGCCCGTAATGCCGCAGAACGACGCAGGCTGGCGAATAGAGCCACCAGTGTCTGTGCCCAAGACCATAGGGCTTAAACGGGCAGCGACGGCCGCAGAGCCACCGCCAGAGCTACCACCGGGTACGTGGGCGGGATTCCAAGGGTTTTTAACCGCGCCGTAGTAGGCGTTTTCATTGGATGAACCCATCGCGAATTCATCCATATTATTTTTGCCTAATAAGATGGCGCCTGCTGCTTTGAGTTGGCTGGCTACATGTGCATCATAAGGTGCAGTGAAGTTTTCCAGCATACGCGAGCCGCAAGAGGTTAAGACCCCTTTGGTACAGAACAAATCTTTTAGCGCATAGGGAATGCCAGCGAGTGGGCTGGCAACAGAATCTGCCTGCCGCTGCTGGTCGGCTTGTCGTGCTTGGGCGAGTGCATCGTCGTGCAGCACGCTAATAAAGCTATTCAGCTCACCATCAAATTGTGCAACACGTGCTAGCCAGGCCTCCGTGAGTTCGACGGATGAAAATTGGCCGGACTGTAGCCCATCACGCAGTTGTGCCAATGATAGAGTCGTTAATGAGTCTGGTTTGGACATGGTTTCTCCGGTTTTTATGAACCGTGGTTAACGAACAATGCCCGCTGTATGGTGTGCCATACGCGGGCATGCTCAAAGTCTTTAAGTCAGCGCCTCACTATAGTCAAGCTGCACGCTGCTCGCAAGCGACTTATTGGTGAGTGGGTAAGTGTCCAGGAATAACGAACTCAGGGCTAAACGCACTATTTTGCGGATGCATTAATACATTGATGCCGATTAAGTTCATATCATTGTTGGGCCCTTCGGCAATCGTTACGCCATCGAGATTGCTATCCGTCGTATAATAGCCTTTAAGTTTAAACGAATAGTTTGCTTGCTCGTTGACCGGCACGATCATAACAACACCGCGAATGACACTGCTATCACTACCGGCGCCTTTGTTAATCAAGGATTTACTGTTATTAATATCGCCCGCATATAATGCTTGGACGTCTCCATATAAATCCGCTTGAGCATGGCCGCCATAAGTATCTGTATTCATTGAGGAAAAATCCACAAGTGAGGTGCTTTTTGCCAAGTTAACAGGTTTAGCCGTCATTACACCTAAATGGTTACGGTGATCAACCGCAACGTAATAATCACCGGGTTCAATATCATGCAGTAACAATTCCATGGAGCCACTGTCAGCTTCAACAATATCCCCATCACTTTGCAAGACCGCTGCGCGTGTTGCTAGGCGTATACTTGGGTCTTCTGCATCGCGTACTTCAACAAGCACCCAGTCCACTATTGCATTGTCGCCGCTGCCTTTTGCCACGGCATCGGATAGTTGTTCTGAACCATAGTGCTCAAATGCGGGGGCAAAGTCAGGTGAGTTGGTATAACCCATGGTTGTATGAATCGAGTCATAAGGTTGTTTTTCGGGTAACAAGCCTTGCTCATAAAGTGCTGTTCGCATGCGTTTTTTGCTGTGGTCATAGGCACCTTGCAAAAAAGCACGCACCTTAAGGCGCACATAAGGCGTTACTTCTGCATCAATATAATCGGCAATATTATCCAAATCATCGTCTGCTGCGTCCTCTGGATTACCGTCATTATTCGGATCAGCTTGTTCGTCGGCTGTGTTAGTGCCATCACCATCGTCATCGTTATCCAAATAATTGGGTGTGCCATCTTTGTCGCTATCTTGTGCATCCTGAGGGTCGTGGTCGTTATTAGGGTCAGGGTTTTCATAGCGCGTTAGCAAACCATCGCCATCATCATCTTGGTCTAAGTAATCAGGGATACCATCACCATCTGTATCCTGTGGGTTATTAGGGTCTGCACCGACTTCATGGCGACTGTAAATGCCGTCATTATCATCGTCGCTGTCTAAAATATCCGGTGTGCCGTCTTGATCGCTGTCGCGTGCTTGTGTGGGGTCGCTGCCTAATTCGATAGTGTCGGAGATGCCATCGCCGTCGCTGTCATCGTGATTGGGATTGCTGCCTAGCTCTGCTTCGCGGCCATTAGAAATACCGTCGCCGTCAAAATCGCCTTGCACGCCGTCATTGTCATTACTGTCCAAGTAATCCGGCGTACCGTCACCGTCACTATCGCGGCTTAAATTGTGTGGACTACCTAGTTCGCTGGCCGTCAACTTGCCGTCGCCATCGTCATCTGTGTCGAGGTAATCGGCTTTACCATCGGCGTCACTGTCGCGTGCATCTGTTGGGTTGCCATTATTATCAGGGTCAGGGGCTTCCTGTGCGGTGAGCACGCCATCACCATCATCATCGGTATCTAAGTAATCGGGTGTGCCATCGCCATCGTTATCTTTGGGGTTGCTGGGGTCCACGCCAATTTCATAGCGGCTTAAAACACCATCATTGTCATCATCAGCATCCAGCGCATCAATCACGCCGTCACCGTCACTATCGCGGGGCTGGCTCACGTTGCCGCCGATTTCGAATAAGTCATTCAAGCCATCACCATCACTATCCGCTTTATCAGGGTCGGTGCCTAGCGCGAGCTCATCGTCTGCATGTAAGCCATCGTTATCATTATCTTCGGCAACATCAGTTACTTGAAGGCTTAATGTTTGTGTGCTACAGCTATTATAACGGTCACACACTTTTGCTATGACTTCGTATTGATTATTAAGGTCTTGATCTTGTGCTTGTTCGTAATTGGGGGAGCTTTTAAAGCTGAGGCGGCCTTGGGCATCAATCGTGAATAAAGCGGCATCAGTGCCCTCTAAATGCCAGGTCAAACCATTACTTTCTGTATCACCTTCTGCATCGCTAGCGTCCAAGTCGATTAAGACGCCAGTTGTGTTTTCTGGTACGTGGAGCGGTTCTGTATCAGGACGGTTAGCAGTATCGAACTGGGGAGCAGTATTGCTAACTGGGTATAAAGTTAGTGTTTGGGTGTCATCCTCGCTAGGCCGTATTAAGCGATTAAAAGGTGTAGAGTCCGGGTCTTCATTGAAAGCATAAATAATTTCCGCAGGTATATGATAAGACTGACTATTGCCCACGTTGACGCGTAGTTTTAGCGTGCGGCTGCCGTTTGCTGGCATATCCCCGACATGCCATTCTTGTTTGCTTTGATCGAATTGATTACCCGCATCACTGCTGACTAAGCTGACACCTGTCGGTAGTTCTAAGCCGACTTTGACCAGACGCGTGCTGCGATTTGTTTGATTTTTTACAGTGTAAGTGACGTCAACATAGCCACCTTTTTCAGGCTTGTTAGTGGCTGTCTGTGCTTGTAAAGCAAGATCGACTGGCGTGGATTGTGTACTGGTGAGCCATTTGAAAAAAACAGCCGAGTCAAACGCTTGATCAGCCGTGTCTGCTAAGGCCAATTTAACCCGATAGCGTTTCCCAGCTTGCAATTGATCAATAGACGTGAGCAAGGGGCGGCTAAAGCCATCTAACTGTGTGCCTTGGCCATTAGGGATATTTTCAACGAAATAAATCGCATTATTTAACTTGCACTGACTACCATCAGCGTCGCTACCTGGTTTGCCAGCATTAATATTATTAACGGTAATGGGCGTGTTGGTGCCAGGTAGAAAAGCCGCATTGCGCATGCCATTCCAACCAGGTCCACTAACAAACAAACCAAAGGCATCATTGAATTTACTACAGACGTATTCCGGGTATTCTTCTGAACCAAAGACCAGCATAAAGTTAAGCTGGTCGCCTTCAGGAATCATATCAAACTCAATAATGACCGGATCAAAATAGGCCTCTTGGCTAAGCTGCAATAGATTAACGTCTGAGTATTCGATATGGGTGTTGTAAGTATAATCTTGGCGATCATTTGTGCCTAAAATGCTATTAGCATGACCTGTGGTCATAAACAAACCTTGGTGCATACCAATGATTGGCTGTGAACCGACCGGGTCGGTGCCACCGTGAAATAGGCCATATTGGCCGACAGCTCCTTTAACAATGCGGATATTTTCAATGTTTAAACCAGGGCCTTGAAGCACAGATTCAATAGCGCTAGCGCTCGGTGATGAGTCAAGCCTTAGATCGGCTTGCGCAGCGCTGACACTGACAGTTAGTAATAAGCCAGTAGCGAGGAATCGTACACCCCTGAAAGTACGATGAGACATAGTCGTTATCCTATTTTTATTATTATGCAACAAGCCAGATGCTATAAGTGTTGTATCAGTAATCTACTCAGCTTTATATAGAGAGTTGTTATAAATGTAACTTATCGCTGGTTTTTCTACAAGTTTTTAAACGGCTGCATAGTTGATCTTTGTGTATAAGTGCTTGACTCAGCTAATAAGATTTTCCGCCCGTCTGATCTCACCGCCCGTCTCTTTTCTGCAACACTTGTTCAAGTGATAATGTCTAAAACCCCAAATAACCCATAAAACAATAAAAACAGGGTGTCTATGTGAAACAGAATAAACAGCTGTATGTTAGTACGTTGGGGCTGTATCTGCTCCTGAACTCTCCTTTGTGTGCTGAAGCACTACCTTGGGATGATCACCTGGTTCCAGACTGGGCGATGCAGCAGAATTATGAGTGGACCGACGATCTTATGCTGGATGATCCACAAGGGACTGGAGCTAGTGGCCGCGTGGGCGCTAGTGGCCGGCAAAGCAAAGCAAAAGTAGTGAGTGTTAGGCCAGCAACTTACCGACAAGTACAACGCCCGACATTTTCTCATGCTGCCGCACAGCGTGAGGGGCTTAAACAATTACAAACTTATTTGCAGCGTCAAAATCCACGCCAGAAGGTGGGTAAGGCTTGGGCCAACCTTTCGAATGCAGCGCTCATGCAAACGGTGAATGCGCTATTAGGTTGGGATTACACGTATCAACCGAGCCGTATTGCAAAGCAGTTTGAGTTGCGCATCATTAGCTCATCGCAGCGAGTTGGTGAAGCTAATTACACCGGCTACTTTACGCCAATTATTGATGTGCGCCGCCAGCCTGATCGTCAATACCGTTATCCTATTTATGCCGCTCCACAGGACTACCATGCGCATTTATCGCGTCGCGAGATTGCCGCAGGCGCTTTGCGTGGTAATGGTTTGGAGCTAGCTTGGACAAATGACATTGTTAACTTGTTTTTTGCGCATATTCAAGGCTCCGCGATTGCTCGTTTTGCGGATGGTCGCAAGCGCTTATTGAGCTATGCTGGTAATAATAAACAGCCTTATCGCAGTATTTCACGCTATCTGCGCACACACTGCGCTATGAAAGGTAGTTTAAGCAATAGCAATATCCGGCGCTGGTTGCATAGGCACCCGCAACGTATTCGGGAAGTTTTGGATCAAAACCCGCGTTATGTCTTTTTTCAGTGGGCTGATAAGCGCCCGAAAACGGCCATGGGTAGCTTAGTGATTCCTTGGCATACTGTCGCAGTGGATGATAAATACATTCCGCTTGGGGCGGTGCTGTTAGCCGAAGTGCCGCGTATTAATGCTCAAGGTGAAATTGAAGGTCAAGACTGGCGCTTGTTATTTGCCCAAGATCGTGGCTCAGCGATTAAAGGCCCAGGGCGTTTAGATTTATATACCGGAGCCGGGCAGCAGGCTGAACAAGCGACTTATCGCCTAACAGGTTTTCGGAAAACTTACTTGCTAGTGCGGCGCAAGCTTAATGGAGCCACAGCAAATTATGCGCAGTTTGAGGGTTAGCGCATTGGCTAAGCCAATAAATAAGCTTGTGTTAACCTTATAGTGTTTATGGTGAGCGAGTCAGACAATATTCATGTTGTCCGTCATAGGGCTCGCGTTAAATCACTATAAGACGATAAAACTATGCTTGTTAATCTTACTGATCTTACCATTATGGCGATTGCCTTACTGGCAGCTGTGGGGGCTTATTTGCTCTTACGTCCTTTCTTTAAGCGCGCCAATAAAAATCAATTGCGCACACTTATTCAAGATGCGGAAGCAGATAAGCAGCGCATGAGCGCTTTGTTACAAACTATGCAAAACCAAGTGCAAGAGGCCAATGGCTTACAGCAGCAATTGAGCGAGTACTTAGCAGAAGCGGAGCGCAAGCAAGTGGTAGGGCGTAGCTTGACGCAAACGATCGAAGAAACAGCGACACGAGCGCGTGAGGCTGAAAGCGGCTTAAAGCAACTATCCGAGCAGTTAACAGCGCGTGTTGCTCATGTGCAGAACTATTGGGATGAGCAGCTCAATCAAACCGCCAATACCGTGCGCGAAGTACATAGCCAATTGAGCTGTAGTTTGCAAGAAGTGGATGCGGGTCTACAGCGTTTGCATGAGCAAGAGCGCATGGCACACAGTTTTACGCAGAAACTAGTCGCGCACCAAAAAAACGGCTTTGCCGCGCAACAAGAAAATCTGCGTTTATCTACCGAGATCAATGCGCGTTTAGAAGGCATGCTCAATGAGTCTGCTCGATCCTTGTTAGACATTCAAACACAACAGCGCACATCCAGTGAGTTATTCGCCAGCTTTTCCGAGGAGGTGCAAGCGATGGAAAAAGCACTACAAACACAATATACAGCTGTTTCTACCTCGGGAGAGACGATGAGTGCTCAGGTTGAAAAAAGCTTGGCGCAAATGCAAATGCATTTGCAAACAATGCAGCAGCAAGAAGCCGATAGCAGCCATATGAAGCAACACATTCAAGAGCAGTTAAAACAAGTGGATGCTTTGCCGTTGGAGCGTTTGACGCGTACGGTGGATATTACGGATGAGATGTGTGCTGATTTGCAAGTGGGTTTAGAAAACGCGCACCGTCTTCTGCAAGTGTTAGAGCAGAAAACGGTCCAAGTGTTAGATGATTCTGAATTGAGTAGTGAACTTAATCAAGCCGTATCAGTGAGTCCTGATCAACAAAAACTCTATGCCGTGCCTAAGTAGCAGAGCATAGCAAAATAACTTAGGCTGAAAGGTGCCATCCGTGGCCAAAGCTTAGCGTCCATGCTGCTTTATTGTGATAGTGCAAACTTTCACATTATTGATTGTAGGTGCTGAGGCTTATTTCGCTGTTTAAAATGCGAGCTATGTCGCATTATTTTTCACCGTTAAGCTTTATTGTTAATCAGTGCGTGCTTCTTGCTGTTGTAGATCCCACATTTGCCGGTACAAGCCTTGCTGAGCAAGCAAGGTTTGGTGAGTGCCTTGCTCCACGATTTTCCCTTCTTGCATCACCAAAATACGATCCGCGTTGACCACGGTTGAGAGGCGGTGAGCAATCATGAGTGTTGTGTGTGCATCGGCTGCGGCGACCTCATTAAGGGTTTGTTGAATAGCACGTTCAGTTGCACTGTCCAGTGATGAAGTGGCTTCATCAAAAATCAAAATAGGGGGTTGCTTTAAAATAGCACGGGCAATAGAGACACGTTGTTTTTCACCACCTGATAATTTTAAGCCACGCTCCCCCACCACAGTGTCCCAGCCATCGGGTAAGCTGCGAATAAAGTGATGAATATGCGCCATCTCAGCCGCACGTTCTAGCTGGGCTTGGGTCGCTTCAATGTGCCCGTACTGCAAGTTATAGCGAATGCTTTCGTTAAACAACACAGTGTCTTGCGGCACAATGCCGATGGCGCGGCGCAAGCTGGCTTGTTTGACCATGCTAATATCTTGCTCATCAATCAGAATGCGCCCCGCATCGACCTCATAAAAACGATACAGCAGCCGTGAAAGGGTCGATTTGCCCGCACCACTGTGACCCACAATCGCAACTGTGCCGCCGGTGGGTACGCTAAAGGAAATGCCATGTAGAATTTGTCGCTCCGGCTGGTAGCCAAATTGCACATTTTCGAAGCGAATACCACCGCCATGAATATTCAAGTCGGTGGCTTTATGATGGTCTTGAATCTCAGGCGCAGAGTCCAGCAAGTTAAATACTTGATCCATATCGACTAAGGTGTATTTTATTTGACGGTATAAAATGCCTAAAGCACCCAAAGGGATAAATAATTGCAGCATAAAGGCATTCACCATGACCAAGTCGCCAATGCTCATATCACCCTGCACCACACCTTGAGCAGCGAAAAACAGAATAATCGTGACGCCAATTGCAATAATGGCTGATTGACCAAAGTTCAATAAAGACATGGAACTTTGGCTTTTTACCGCATTTTTTTCCCATTCGGCTAAGGTTTCGTCATAGCGTTGGGTTTCCAGTGATTCATTATTGAAGTATTTCACGGTTTCATAATTGATCAAGCTGTCCATCGCTTGATTATTGGCTTGGGAGTCAAGGCGGTTCATGTGATGGCGAAAATCCATGCGCCACTCGGTAATTTTTAAGGTGAAATAGACATAAAACACCACTGTGCCAAAGGTGATCACGGCAAAAATGGGCGAGTAGTTGTTGAGTAAGATAATCG
>Ga0102930_1000721_pt1 | contig 10926 bp, 10 predicted proteins | sample SalPon1_B_H2O_MG_FD_84514 | JGI IMG/M metagenome (GOLD analysis project Ga0102930, IMG submission 84514) | Salt pond water microbial communities from South San Francisco under conditions of wetland restoration - Salt Pond MetaG R1_B_H2O_MG | ecosystem: Environmental > Aquatic > Non-marine Saline... | reverse complement strand
CTGACCACCGAGAGCGCCTTCGTCTTCGTCGCGCTGGGCGACGACGGTAAACCGACCGCCGTCCCCGAACTCACCGTCGAGACCGACCGGGATGCCGAACTCCGGTCGGCGGCCGGCGAGTGGGCCGAAACCGAGTAATCCCTCGGCGACTAACAGTCCCTCATGACCCGGCTTGCCGTTTTCCTCACGACCTTCCTGCTTCTTTCGGCCGGAGTTGCCCCGGCGGCTGTGACCGCCGGACCCGCTACCGCTGGAACCGCACCCGTTACCGGAGCCCCACCCACTGCCGGACCCTCCCTCACCGCCGGTGTCGACTCCGGATCGCTGACGCTGACCCGGTCGCTGTCGTCGGCCCAGTCGCCATCGTCCATCCCGTCGCTGTCGCCGACCGCCTCGACACCCCAGGTAGCAAGCGATTCGGGGTCTGACTCACGGCTCGGCTGTGTCGACGGGGTTTGCCACGACGACGAACTCGGCTTCGACAAGCCGACGAATCTCACCGACGAGGAACTCGATCGGTTGGTCGACCGATCGATGGCCCGCGTCGAGTTCCTCCGCGGCGAGCAGTTCGCGTCGTCGGTCGACGTGGAGGTCCGAAGCCGTGAGTCGTTCCGCGCCGACAGCGCCCTGACCAACGCCACACGGACCGATAGCTTCGAGCAGTGGAACGATCAGGTCTGGGAGGCGCTGTTCATCGTCGGCGAAAACGAGCGGTCGGCCGAGGCGATCGATTCGACCGTCGGCGCGGCAGTCAACGGCTTTTATATGCCATCGGAGGACCAGATCGTCATCGTCTCGTCGACGCCCGACGAACCGACCGTCAGCGAGCGGACGCTGGTCCACGAACTCGTCCACGCGTGGCAGGACCAACAGTACGATCTGACGAGTTCCCAGTATCGCGCGGAGACGCAGGACGCTGATCTCGCGGTCGACGGCGTCGTCGAGGGCGAAGCGGGCTATCTCGAAGCCCGCTACGAGGAGCGCTGTGCCGCCGGCGAGTGGGACTGTCTCGACGAGCCAGCTACCGCAGGCAGCAGCAGCGACTCGCCCAGCAATCAGGGCATCCTGCTGACCCTGCTCCAGCCGTACTCCGACGGCCCGGCCTACATCCACGAGGTCAGGTCGACCGAGGGATGGGACGGCGTCGATGAGCGCGTCGCCTCGCCGCCCGAGACGACCAGCACCATCATCCACGGGCAGCCACCCGAGGCCGCGTCGCTCGCTGTCGCCAACGAGTCGACCGACGGCTGGCAGCGGTATCCCGACGAAGGCATCAGCGGCGCGGAGACCGTCGGCGAGGCCTCAATCTATGTCATGTTCTGGTATCAGGCCGCCGAGTACGGGGCCGACACGGTCGATACCGATTCGCTGAGACAGGCCACGGTCGCCTACGACCAGTACAACTACTCCGCTGCGCCCTCCGACGGCTGGGTTGGTGACAAGCTCTACCCCTACACACGCGGCGAGGATGACGGCTACGTCTGGACGATCCAATGGGAGTCAGCCCGAGATGCCACGGAGTTCGCCGAGGCCTACGGCGGGATCCTGGATGCCCACGACGCCACCGAGACCGATTCGGGTGCCTACGTCGTCTCGGAGGGGTCGTTCAGCGGGGCCTACGCGGTCGACGTGACCGACACCCGTGTCACGGTCGTCCACGCGCCCACCGAAGCGGGGCTGTTCGAACTGCGACCGTCGCTCGAACCCGCGGCGGTCGACAACGGCTGGGGTCCGACACCGCTCGAAGACGATGTTCCCGGCTTCGGTGTGGCGGCTGCGCTGGCCGCGCTGGTCGCGTTCGTCGCTGCCGGGCGACGACTGGGCTGACGGGGCCATCCCGTCTCCTTTTTGAGACAGCCACCCGAATCGGGAGCCATGACTGAGCCTACGTTCGATATCGTCCCTCCAGAAGCGATCCGTTCGGGGCGGGCCACCGACGCCTACTTCGACCGCACCGAATCGACGCTACGGGCCACGGACCGCAACCCACACGTCGCCGCCGAGGTGACCGCCGACCAGTTCCCCGACGGCGAGTTCGAACTGCTGGCGGGGATCACCGACGCCGCCGCCCTCCTGTCGGACCTGTCGGTCGACGTCGATGCCATCCCGCCGGGGCGGCTGTTCGACGGCGGCCCCGTCCTCCGGATCGAAGGGCCGTATCTGGAGTTCGCCCGGCTGGAAACCTCGCTGCTCGGGCTGCTCTCGCATGCCTCCGGCATCGCGACCGCTGCGCTCGAAGCCCGGCGGGCCGCCCCCGATTCCTCGGTGCTCTCGTTCGGCGCTCGGCATGTCCACCCCTCGCTCGCGGCGGTCGTCGAACGAAGCGCCCTTCTCGGCGGCCTCGACGGCTTTTCACATGTCGCCGCTGGCGATATCATCGGCCGGGAGGCCGGCGGGACGATGCCCCACGCGCTTCTCCTCTGTTTCGGCAAGGGCCATCAGGAGGACGCCTGGCGCGCCTTCGACGAGGCGGTCCCCGAATCCGTCCCCCGGATCGCGCTCTGTGACACCTTTAGCGACGAGAAAGACGAGGTGATCCGCGCCGCGGAGACCCTCGGCGACCGGCTCGACGGCGTCCGGATCGACACCACCGGCTCCCGCCGTGGCGATTTCCGCCACATCATCCGCGAGGTCCGGTGGGAACTCGATGCGCGCGGCCACGAGGACGTCGACGTTTTCGTCAGTGGCGGCCTCGGTCCGTCCGAGCTCCGCGAACTGCGGGATGTCGCCGACGGCTTCGGTGTCGGCGGCTATATCTCGAACGCCGACCCGGTCGACTTTGCGCTGGATATCGTCGCCGTCGACGGCGAGGCGGTCTCCAAACGCGGCAAGCTCTCTGGTATCAAATCAGTGTATAGAACCGCCGACGGCGGCCACCATGTCGGCCTCCGAGGGACCGACGCATCTGCCGACGGCGAGGCGCTCTTCGAACCGCTCGTCCGGGACGGAACCGTCGTCGATAGCTTCGACTACTCCCTAGAGACATCGATCGAACGCGCAGAACAGGACGCTTCGCTCGTCGGCTTTTAGAGCTCTTCGACGCTGCCGCCGTCGGGTCGCTCGCGGTAGACCTGGCCTTCAAATAGCGTAATCATTGTGTCGTCGTCCTGCCACGCCACCGGCGAAACATCGGCCTTCCGGCAGACCAAGGAGAGATACTTTTCTTTGCTCCAGTTCTGCTCGACTGGCAGTGTCGGATACAGCCATGCGTGTTTGTTGCCGGTGTCGATCGCCACGCCGTGGGTGCCGAGTTCGAGGTCTTCGAGTGGATCGTTCGTCAGTAGGGTGTTGCTAACGACACAGACCGAAATCGAGAGGTCGTCCAGTTCCTTCGAGCCGATCTCCGAGCCCGCCGAGTCCGCCGAGGCCGCCTGAATCGCGGCGTCGACGATCGCGTGACCGAGCTGATCGGAGCCCTGATATGCACCTGCACAGCCTCGGAGCCGACCCCGCCCGCGGGTCGACTGAACCCGGACGAACGCGCCCGTTCTCGCATAGAAGGCATCCCGCATACTGCCGGGATGCTCCCGCTGACCGTGGAGAACATACGACTCTACTGCTTCTCGTGCGAGTTCGACTGCTCGTGCGCCGTCATCATAACTCAGCTGAACGGTCTGTGCCTCGGACATAACAGTACTCATGAGTGGGACCGACTTCAATTCTTCCCATTTGTTTAGAACAGAGTTAGGGACTGTTTTCCAGTGACCGAACGTCTTATCTGAGCCGTAGCCGTATCCTAAGAGGGTGGAGAGAGCCCGATCCCCGTGGCCGTGGTCGGCTGTAATCAGTTCGATTACATGACCGGGGCCATGAGGAAAGTCCCCCCACCGTTCGGACAGGTGACCGGGCACAAGCCCGGAGTCGGAGACGGCTGGCGCTGAAACAGAAACGAGACCCCCTGCCTTGACCGATGAGGTGTGTGCGGCCGCCCATGGCGGTCGACAGCGCTTGCGGCCTCGCCGTGAGTGCGCGAACCGACCCGTAAGGGAAGGGAGCTAACCCACTGAGGGATGCGATGACCGAGTCATCGCTGACAGGCAGGAACGGATGGAACGGTGAATCCTCACCGGTGCAAGTCCGCGTCAGACGGTCGACCACGTCCACGTCAGGTGGACAGTCGTCCGTCGAGGTAGTCCGAACACGACGACGGACGCTCAGCCGAATGTCGGGTCGAAACAGAAGGGGGCTTACTCCTCTCAGCCCATTTGTGCGCCGAGCAGCCGCACCGCCAAACGGACGTGCTTTTAGGTACGCGGCGGTTACTAACGGAATATGATTTTCGAGAGCCTTCCGACGACACCGCGGTCGGAGGAACTCATCGACAAGGCCTTTTCACGGGCCGCCCGCTCGGGCAAGGCCAAAGGTGGCCTCGAAGCCCAGCAGTCGATGCTAACGATCGCCGTCAACATCACCTCCGACAACCTCGAGAACGTCGTCACCGCGTGGCCCGATTTCGAATACATCGACCCCTTCTACTACGAGTTAGCTGACGCCATCGTCGACGTCGACGAGCTCCGCCAGTCGCTGTCGAAAGTAACGTGGGCGAGCCGACAGATCGAGGACCTCGGCCGTGAGTACCAACCCAAACTCCGCCGGACCGACCCCGAAGTCGCCCGCAAACACCGCAAGCAGGCCTTCGCTCGGATTGCGGATATCATGAACCAGATCGAAGACGATCTCCGGGCGGTCGGCGACGCCCGCGATGCGCTCAAGAACCTCCCCGACATCCGGCCCGACGAGCCGGCAATCGTCATCGCTGGCTACCCCAACGTCGGCAAATCCTCCTTCGTCAACCACGTCACACGGGCCTCCAACGAGATCGCCGAGTATCCCTTCACCACGAGGGGCGTCCAGATCGGCCACGTCGAGCGCGACCACATCCGGTACCAACTGATCGACACGCCGGGGCTACTCGACCGACCCGAGGACGAGCGCAACGACATCGAGCGGCAGGCCGTCGGTGCCATCGAGCATCTGGCTGATACGATCCTGTTTTTCCTCGACGCCTCCGGCGACTGTGGCTACCCCCTCGATGTGCAGTTGGAGCTTCGAGACTCGGTTGCAGCCCGATTCGCCGAGCGTGATATTCCGGTGTCGACGATCTGTAACAAGAGCGACCGATCAACCGATGTCGAGGCCGACGCCTATATGAGCGTCACCAATGACGATGGCGTCGACGACGTTCTCGAACTCGCAATCGAGGCGGTCGGCTTCGAACCGGAACTCCCCTCTCGCGGCGAGTAACCTCCTCGTCGGTCACGACGTAGTCGATGTCAGCATCGTCGAGCGTCTCGATGACTTTCTGCTGGCTCCCCGCGGGGATCCTGACCTGTACGAGTCGCACGACTCATCACTCCCTGTGGTCGAGTAAAGAACTCAGTACGCCCTCGGGAGACCGTCTGCGGATCGGACACCGGGCCTCAAGAATAGAGCCGACCCAATACGGGAATTTCTGCGATCGTCTCGGCATCGATATCCTCCCAGTAAAGCCCGTCCGGTCGACGCCCAGTCGACTCGGTCTCGATGGTCCGGGTCGGCGTCACGATCAGATTCAGCGGCACGTCGTGGCGATCGGTCTCGATTCCGTCGACGAGTTGGCAGTCGTGGACGGTCGTGGCGACCGTCGTGGCGTCGTCGACGCGGTCGAACCCCCGCAGGACGGCGAACTCGAGATCGCTGTACCCCTCGCCTTTGCCGACGCGACTCCCCGCCTCGTCGACGGCGACGCTGCCGGCGACGATGAGATCGATCTGTGGCATCTCCTCGGGATCGACCGGCACCCCGTGTTTCGAACTGCCGGAGACCGTTGTCGCGGCGTCGATATCGTCGACCTCCTCGGGATCGAGCCGGAGAAACGGCTGCTCGTCGCGGAGCCGCGGCACGGCCATATACACCGTCTTCCCGTCGCGGAGGGCCTGCCTGCGGACCGGGAGCTGTGGGGCGTCGGGGTTGCATTTGAGCGTCTCTGCCTGCTTCCATGCCTCAGCGTCGGCCAGTCTGTCGGCCGCCTCGCGGTGGTTCTCGAAGTTCGGAATCCGGCCATGGGGCGGAAATGGAAACCGGGCGATCCCCTCCGTTTCGAGGAGATCCCAAATCCGCTCGCGGAGTTCGTCTTTGGTCATACACACGGACTGTTCGGCTCGTTGAAAACGGTGTCTCTCAAACCGGTGGCCGACCTGTGACGACTGCGGCGAGCCGATCTAACGTCTCTCTCCTCGCTGACTCGTTGTACGTATACCGACCTGCTGATTCGCTCCGGTCGAACTACAAGATCTATAGAGTAGTATATAATGTCTGACCGGAACCGCAAAGAGGCAACCAAGCGAACTCGGGGTATGTCGACCAAGATCGCCTTCGTCTGTGTCCAGAACGCAGGTCGGAGCCAGATGGCCACCGCCTTCGCCGAACAGGTCCGCGCGGAACACGACGCCGAGGATGTAATCGAGATCGAAACCGGCGGCACCCAGCCGGCCGACCACGTCCACCCCGAAGTCGTCGACGTGATGCAGCAGAAAGGAATCGATCTCTCGGACCGCACGCCCAAAGAAGTCACTCCCGACGATCTGCGAGCGATGACCCTCGTGATCACGATGGGCTGTTCGGCCGAGGGCGTCTGTCCAGCCGCGTGGAACGGCGAGAGCCGCGACTGGGATCTCGACGACCCCGACGGGCAGGGTCTCGACTCGGTTCGGGAAATCCGTGACGACATCGAGGCTCGCGTTGAGGCTTTATTCGAGGAACTCCTAGCCGCCCAGTAGGATGTCGACCGAATCGAGCGGGACGAGGGGGAGAGACTGTGTCGCCGAGTCGACCGCCAGCGCGAAACTGTGCTACACCGTCCTCTGCCACGAAGGCCCCCACACCCAGTCGGCGCTCGCTGCAGAGACGGGCCTCGACCGCAAGACGGTCCAGCGGGCGATCTCGGTTCTGGTCGACTGCGGTGTCGTCCGCGAGACGGTCGATCCAACCGATGCCCGACAAAAGTGCTACCGACCGGTCACCGATCGGTGTTGAGCGGCCGGAAGCAGACACGCAAGCCGTTTAGGCGCTGGCAGTCCAACCTTCTGTATGTTCGAGGATCGCCCCGACCGCGACAGCGAGATCGTTCTCGTCGGCCGGTCGAACGTCGGCAAGTCGACGATTATGCGGGAGCTAACGGGCCACGCCGTCCCCACCGGCAAGAAACCCGGTGTCACGCGCAAACCCAACCACTTCGACTGGTCGGGCGAGAGTTTCATGTTTACCGACCTGCCGGGGTTCGGCTTCATGTCCGGCGTCGAAGGCGAGCATCAGGACGCGATTCAGACGGATATCGTCCGCTACGTGGAGGACAACGCCGATTCGATTCTGGCTGGCGTGCTCGTCGTCGACGGCAAGAGCGTTATCGACATTATCGACCGCCACAGCGAGCGGGGCAACATCCCCCACGACGTCGAGATGTTTCATTTCCTCGAAGAGCTGGATATCCCGGTCGTGGTCACGGTCAACAAGATGGACAAAGTCGACGACAAAGACGACCGACTCAACGACCTCTGTGACCGGCTCGGGCTCTTTCCCCCGTGGCAGCAGTGGGACGACGACACGATCGCGCCGATCACGGCCAAAAAGGGCCGGATCAACGCGCTCCGCGAGGTGCTGTCCCACCATCTCCACGAGGCCAAACGTGACGATCTGCTGAAATTCACGAAAAAGTAGTCGGTGACTACTGACCGTCAGTCGACGCTGACGGTCCGGACTGTGAAGACGACCGCGGCCCATAGTGACCTCCGGCTCGCAACACGACCGCAGGCTGGTCGCTGATCGGTTCCGGACTCGTCACGCTGTTGTTGACTGCACTTCTCGGCGACTCCGTCTGGTGGGGGGAAGACTGTTCGCAGTCGGGAGTTTCGTGCTCGTGATGGTGCGAACATCTATTTGGCGTCCGATCGAAGCCCGTCGGTCTGGGCCGAACGTGCCGTTTTAGGTTTCCTTTTGATCCTCTATGTGTAATGGACCGATATGTCCGAACCGTGGCAGATACTCCTGCCAACTCAGATCGACCCATCCGGGCCGTCGTCGATCGCTGATTTTGCCGAGTGTACTGGTATGGACGAATACGACAGCGTCGACACTGCCCTCGACGATATCGCCGCCTACGACGCCGTCGTCGTCAGGGTCGCCGAACTCGACTGCGATGTGATCGAGCGCGCCGAGAACCTGAACGTGATCGCCAAACACGGCAGCGGCCTCGACAACGTCGACATCGAGGTGGCCTCCGACCACGGGATCGCGGTCTGCAACACGCCGGGGGTCAACTCCCGGTCGGTCGCCGAACACGCGATCGCCCTCCAGTTCGGCGTCCAGCGAAACCTCGCCGCTGCTGATCGACACGTCCGCGACGGCGGCTGGGATCGCTCCGCCTACACCGGCCACGAGCTGCTGGGCGATACGCTGGGGCTGGTGGGATTCGGTGCCATCGCACAGGAGACGGCAACGATCGCCCAAGCGATCGGTCAAGACGTTGTTGTTTACGATCCGTACGTTTCGGCCGACGACGTTCCTGCGGGAATCGATCAGGTCGACGATCTCACCGAACTGTTCGCCCGTTCGGATACCGTGAGCATTCACGTGCCGCTGGTCGACGGCACGCGACACGCCGTCTCGACGCCGCAGTTCGAGGCACTTGGCGACGGGGGTGTACTAATCAACACCTCTCGGGGTGGCATCGTCGACGAGGCGGCACTCTTCGAGGCTCTCGACAGCGACCTGATCGCGGCTGCCGGGCTCGACAACTTCGAACAGGAGCCGCCCGAGGCGGATGATCCGCTGCTCGATCGTGACGATGTGCTCCTCACGCCACACGTCGGTGGTGTCACGTACAACGCCTTAGCCCGCATGAGTCGCGCGGCCGCAGCGAACATCCGGACCGTCTACGAGGGCGAACTGCCGGAGTCGACGGTGAACCGCGAGGCGCTTGACCGACAGATCGAACAGTAGCCACCGGGACAACGGTCGACTCGTCGATAACACCCTGTTGGTGTTGTAATCCCTGTCGTGAGTGTTGGGAGAGATTCACCGTTGTGGGGGGCTTCATATGACCCGGTCGATACGTTCCACGTATGCGAGTTGCTCGCGCTCAAACACCAGACGGAATCGTCACGGGTACCTACAGGGATGGAACACTCGAAACAGAGACAGACGTGTATGATCTCGATGGTGATAGTGTTCTTCTGGCCCCTGTCCCTCCCACGGCGATGTACTGTGTCGGTCGGAACTACGCAGCAACGCTCGACCAGATGGAGTATGAGCGCCCGACTGAGCCCGATTTCTTCATCAAACCGCCCGTGTCAACACACCCGCCTGAGACCCCGATTCCGTATCCTTCCTTTTCGGATGAACTCACGTATGCCGGTGAACTCGCGGCCGTCGTCGACAAACACTGTGAGAACGTCGCCGAGGATGACGTCGACGACATCCTCCGTGGGTACACGATTCTGAACGACGTGGATGCACTCGACCAGTCCGGACGAACAGCACGGAAAGCCTTCAACGGGTCGGGCCCGCTTGGCCCGTGGATCGAGACGGATCTCGACCCGGTTGGACTCGATATGCAAACGATGATCAACGGCGAAGAACGACAGCGCTCCAATACCGACTTGATGTTGTTCAAACCCCGGGAAGTCATCTCTTTTCTGTCCGAGCGTTTCACCCTCCAGCCGGGCGATATCATCGCCTTTGGAAGCCCGGCAAACCCGGGTCTGATTCAGCCCGGTGACGAGATCGAGATCTCGTATGACGGGATCGGTACGCTCCGGAACACTGTCGGCGAACCAGTGGTCAACAACGGTTGACAACCTCCCCGCCCTGAACAGCGAAGTTTCAGCTTCGCAATTCCGAGACAAGAGACCGTCGTGGCTGTCGAAGTCACAGCCTCCTGTTCGGTCGGCTGGTCCGTGTCCAGACCCAGCGGGAACTTACCGTGCTGTTTGTCGGGTCACCGTCGGTCGACCTTCAGGCGGCGTGTGACTCCGAGCGTACTCGCCCGGTCGACATCGAGGTCGCCACCGATAGTCGAGTGGCCATCCAGCGGCTCATAGCCGCCAGTGAATCACCGACAGAGTACACACGGCCCGATCTCGTCTTGCGACAGTGTGACTTCGAACTACCCGACGGGATGACGGTCCTCGACGCGATCACATCCAGTCCGCGCCTCAGAGCGACGCCGGTCGTTGTCCTCGATCCCGACGACACTGCCACTACGTGGACCTACCGGCCCGGCGGGAACGCACACGTTAGCACACCAGGTACCATCGAGGAGTACGTCGACTCCGTTCGATCACCCGGTTCTGGTTCGGGTGGGCACAGTACCCGGCAGAGTCCTTATATTCTGATACGTAGAACAATGAGTATGACCGATACTCAGGCGCGCGAGACACCGGTGGTACCGGACTCGCTTCTCGACAGCGTTTCGCTGCTCTCGAAGAAGTGGCATCCGGCTCTCGTTCGCTGTCTGTCGGCCACCGATGGCCAGGGATTCAGCGACCTCGAACGTCGACTCGATGGCGTCTCGGCGAAGGTGCTGACCGACGCGCTGGAAGAACTTCAGGAGTACGAAATCATCGAGCGCCGGGAGGTCAGCCAGAGCCCACTGCGGGTCAACTACACGCTGACAGAACGGGGCGAAGAACTCAATGCCGTGATTGAATCGCTTGCCGACTGGGGCGAAACCCATCTCGCCGAGCCGGAGACCGAACAGGTCGTGTTAGTTGCCGACGACAACAAAGCCATTACGACGATGCACACCGCGTGGCTGGAAGACGACTACACCGTCCGGACGGCCAGCGACGGCGAGGAAACGCTCCGAAACCTCGATACCGATGTCGGCGTCGTCGTCCTCGACCGACGAATGCCAGGGCTCTCCGGCGGCGAGGTTCTCGACTGGATCCG
>Ga0102930_1000717_pt1 | contig 10942 bp, 11 predicted proteins | sample SalPon1_B_H2O_MG_FD_84514 | JGI IMG/M metagenome (GOLD analysis project Ga0102930, IMG submission 84514) | Salt pond water microbial communities from South San Francisco under conditions of wetland restoration - Salt Pond MetaG R1_B_H2O_MG | ecosystem: Environmental > Aquatic > Non-marine Saline... | reverse complement strand
CTATTTGCTTCAGCAAAGCCTTGCACTGTGGTAGCATGCGCCCGCAGTTGCAGTTCTCAAAGGTGCAAATTCCTCCACTATGACGCAGTACATATTTATTACCGGCGGCGTTGTGTCGTCTCTGGGCAAGGGGATTGCGGCCGCATCCCTCGGCGCTATCCTTGAAGCGCGTGGCTTAACCGTCACGATGATGAAGCTAGATCCCTATATCAATGTCGATCCGGGCACGATGAGCCCTTTCCAGCACGGTGAAGTCTTCGTGACGGAAGATGGCGCGGAAACGGATTTAGATTTGGGGCATTATGAGCGCTTTGTTGGTTTTAAGGCGAGTCGCTATAACAATTTCACCACTGGACGCATTTATGAACAGGTGATCCGTAAAGAGCGCCAAGGTGAGTATTTGGGTAAAACGGTGCAGGTGATTCCGCATGTCACCGATGAAATCAAAGCCAGTGTGCGAGCGGGCGCAGGTGATGCCGATATTGCTATGGTGGAGATCGGTGGCACCGTGGGTGATATTGAATCTTTACCCTTTATGGAAGCGATTCGGCAAATGGCGGTAGAAGAAGGGCGCAACAATGCCTTATTCATTCATTTAACCTTGTTGCCCTATGTTTCCGCTGCCGGTGAGCTTAAAACGAAACCCACGCAACACTCGGTTAAAGAGCTACGCTCGATTGGGATTCAGCCGGACATTTTATTGTGTCGTAGCGAAAAGCAATTACCCGAAGATGAGCGCCGTAAAATTGCTTTATTCACCAATGTGGAAGAGCGCGCGGTTATTTCGGCTATGGATGTTGATAATATTTACAAGATTCCACTGTGGCTCTCAGCGCAAAAGTTAGATCGTATTGTATTAGAAAAACTAGGTGTTACAGGTTTACCCGGCGCGGATTTGTCTGACTGGAAGCATGTGGTGAGCGCTATGGAGTTTCCCGAGGCGGAAGTCACTGTAGCGATGGTGGGTAAATACGTTGAGCTGACCGAGTCCTACAAGTCTTTAAATGAAGCCTTGACGCATGCCGGTATTCAAACGCAAACCAAAGTACGCATTCGTTATATTGACTCAGAGAAGTTAGAAGGTGAAGACGAAGAAGGCCCCGAAACACAAGCGCTATTAGCGGCTGATGCGATCTTAGTCCCCGGTGGCTTTGGTAAGCGTGGCGTGGAAGGCAAGATTTTTGCCGTACAGCATGCGCGGGAAAATAACGTGCCATATTTGGGCATTTGTTTGGGGATGCAAGTGGCGGTGATTGAATACGCGCGTCATTGTGCTGGTTTGGAAGGGGCGAATAGTACGGAGTTTGTCGCTCTAGACGAAACAGCTCATCCGGTCATTGGCCTGATTACAGAATGGCAAAATGAAGATGGCTCCATTGAAACACGCAGTGAAAGCTCTGACTTGGGCGGAACCATGCGTCTAGGCGGCCAAGTGTGTAAATTGCAAGCTAATACCTTAGCACAGGCCACATACGGCTGTGATGCGATTACAGAGCGGCATCGGCATCGCTATGAGTTTAATAATAACTACCGCGATGTCTTAGAACAGCATGGGCTGGTGTTTTCAGGCTTATCAGCGGATGAGTCTTTGGTCGAGATGGTGGAGTTGCAGGATCATCCGTGGTTTTTGGCTTGTCAGTTTCATCCTGAATTTACCTCGCGCCCCCGCCAAGGGCATCCACTGTTTAGCAGTTTTATCCGCGCAGCGCGTGCCTATCACGAACAACGTCATGTTGGAGGCTTAGCATGAGTATGCATTTATGTGGTTTTACGGTTGGGATTGAGCATCCCTTTTTCTTGATTGCCGGGCCTTGTTCTATTGAAGGCGAGGAACTGGCGCTACAAACGGCTACGGAATTAAAAGCCATTACTTCGCGCTTGGGTATTCCTTTTATTTACAAATCCTCTTTTGATAAGGCGAATCGTTCATCGCATACCAGCAAGCGAGGTGTGGGGATTGAAACGGGTTTGCGCATTTTAGAACAGGTCAAACAAGAAGTAGGTGTGCCGGTTTTAACCGATGTGCATGAAGACACGCCGTTTGCGGAAGTGGCCAGCGTAGTCGATGTCTTACAAACGCCTGCTTTTTTATGCCGTCAGACTAATTTTATTCAAAATGTAGCGCGTGCGGGTAAGCCAGTGAATATTAAAAAGGGGCAGTTCCTAGCGCCTTGGGATATGAAAAATGTGGTCGAAAAAGCACAAGCTGTAGGTAATGAGCACATTATGGTGTGCGAACGCGGCTATACTTTTGGCTATAATAACTTGGTGTCGGACATGCGTAGCTTAGCTATTATGCGTGATACGCAGTGTCCTGTTGTTTTTGATGCGACGCATTCGGTGCAACTACCCGGCGGACAAGGCAGCGCCTCGGGTGGCGAACGCCAGCATGTGCCAGTGTTAGCCCGTGCCGCCGTTGCAGCAGGTGTGGCAGGCTTATTTATGGAGTCGCATCCTGATCCGGCTAATGCTTGGAGTGATGGCCCTAATGCGTGGCCATTGGATCGCATGGAAGATTTGCTGGGCACATTACAAGCATTAGATAAGTTGCTTAAGTCGCAAGACTTAGCTGAGAATCATGTATAAATAAACCATCAACCACAGGGAATATTGATTATGTCTGAAATTAAAACGATTCATGCACGGGAAATTGTAGATTCACGCGGCAATCCCACCGTTGAAGCGGATGTGACGTTAGCGAGTGGTATGATGGGACGGGCGGCTGTACCTTCGGGCGCCTCAACTGGTGTGCGTGAGGCGATTGAATTGCGTGATGGCGGTGAGCGTTATCTGGGCAAAGGGGTTGAACAAGCTGTTGCCAATGTGAATGGTGAGATTGCGGATACGATCCAAGGGATGGCGGTCAGCGAGCAGCAAGCCATTGATCAGGCCATGATTGAGTTAGACGGTACGGACAATAAAAGTCGTTTAGGTGCGAATGCGACCTTAGCGGTATCCATGGCAGTTGCGCATGCGGCAGCGCGTGAGCGGGGTATGCCTTTGTATCGTTCCCTCATGGACCGGGATCAATACACCTTACCTGTGCCCATGATGAATATTATTAACGGTGGGGCGCACGCAGATAACAGTGTTGATTTGCAGGAATTTATGATTTTGCCTGTCGGTGCGCCATCCATGCAAGAGTCTATCCGCTATGGTGCAGAGGTGTTTCATAAGCTGAAAGCCGTGCTCAAAAAACGCGGCATGAATACGGCGGTGGGCGATGAAGGTGGCTTTGCGCCGGATTTGTCGTCCAACGAAGAGGCGATTGAAGTCATTCTGGAAGCGATTGAACAAGCAGGCTTTAGCGCGGGGCGGGATATTTACTTAGGCTTGGACGTGGCTAGCTCAGAATTTTATAAAGAGGGCCAATATGTTCTGGCCTCAGAAAATCGTAGCTTTGACGCAGCAGGCTTCACTGAATACTTAGCCAACTGGGTGGAGCAGTACCCCATTATTAGCATTGAAGATGGCATGGATGAAGGTGACTGGGAAGGCTGGTCTATCCTCACTCAGCGTTTGGGCGATAAAGTGCAATTGGTGGGTGATGATTTATTTGTAACCAATACCCGCATTTTGGCTGAAGGCATTGAAAAGCATATTGCTAATTCGATTCTGATTAAAGTCAATCAAATCGGCACGCTCACAGAAACGCTGCTAGCGATTGATATGGCGCATCAGGCAGGCTATACCTCTGTGATTTCGCATCGTTCGGGTGAAACGGAAGATACGACTATTGCGGATATTGCCGTGGCGACTAATGCGGGGCAAATTAAGACGGGCTCTTTATCACGTTCCGATCGCATTGCGAAATACAATCAGTTATTGCGTATTGCCGGCGAGTTGGGTGAAAAAGGGGCTTATGCTGGAACTACTGCGTTTAAGCGCTTAGGCTGACTCATGGTGAGGTCGTTATTATTAGTTAAGCTGACTGCTTTAAGGCAAGCCTCCTGTTATGCGCATTAATTTTTCTCAGGCTTTACTCATAGGCTCTGTTTTGCTGGCGCTACTATTGTTTGCGCGCTTGTGGTTCGGCACAGGGAGCTACCCCGATATTTGGTCGCTAGAGCGGCAAATTGCTGAGCAAAAGCAAGCGAATGTAGAGCAGGAAGCGCGTAATGAACGTTTGAGTACGGATGTCGCTAATATTGGCCGCGATGATGTGGCTATTGAAGGGCATGCGCGTAGCGAGCTGGGCATGGTCAAGGAAGGCGAAATTTTCTACCAAGTGATTTTGCGCGAATCTTTACCAGAAGGGTCTAGTAGTACATCGGCTGAGGAAGGACCTGACGGTGGCGAATAAGGCCGTTTGGGTCGTTATACCGGCTGCGGGTGTGGAAAGCGCATGCAAGCCATGAAGCCGAAGCAATATTTGCTGCTGCATGATAAAACCGTGTTGGAGCATACAATAGCGCGGTTTTTAGGCAAAGCATCTATTGCGGGTGTGGTGGTGGTGATTAGCCCGGATGATCATGATTGGTCTGCGCTAGCCCCGCGCTTTGCCGGTCAATGTTTGCATGTAGTGCCCGGCGGCGCGGAGCGGGCAGATTCGGTGCTCAACGGTTTGGATTATTTGGCCGAGCAATTAGCATTAGCGCCTACGGATTATGTGTTAGTGCATGATGCCGCGCGTCCTTGTGTGCCGGAGCAGGATATACAAGCTTTGTTAGCGTTGTGTGATCAGGGTGAGCAGGGCGCTTTATTAGCCACGCCGGTGCGTGACACCATGAAACGGGCTGTGTCCGCTGCTGCTATGAGAGCCAATACGCCAGCGCGTGTCAGTCATAGTGAGGCGCGTGATGGCCTGTGGCATGCTTTAACACCGCAATTAGCGCCTTTGGGGCGGCTACGGGATGCTTTACGTGCCGCTTTACAAGCAGGCGTTAGTATTACGGATGAGGCGGCAGCTTTGGAATTTATGCAATGTCAGCCTATTCTACTCGAAGGCGATGCGCGTAATATCAAGATTACTCGGCCTGCTGATTTAGAACTGGCGGCTTTTTTCTTGCAAAACACTGATTTTCAGGAGTAAAAATATGCTGCGTATTGGGCACGGCTATGATGTGCATGCCTTTACGGCGGGTGATCATATTATGCTAGGTGGAGTGCGTATTCCTCATACACAAGCCTTTCAGGCGCATTCAGATGGTGATGTATTGTTGCATGCGATTTGCGACGCTTTGTTGGGCGCTTTAGCTTTGGGTGATATTGGGCAACACTTTCCTGATACAGCTAGTGAGTTTGCTGGAATTAACTCGCGTGTTTTGTTGCAGCGGGTTTATGCCTTAGTGCACGGGGAAGGCTATGAATTACAAAATTTAGACAGCACTATTATTGCTCAAGCCCCCAAAATGGCGGGGCATATTGCCACCATGCGGCAAAACATCGCGGCAGATTTAACAACGAACGTACAGCAGATCAATGTGAAAGCCACCACGACTGAAAAACTGGGTTTTGCAGGGCGGCAAGAAGGCATTGCCGCTCATGCGGTGGTGTTATTAACCTCTACACGTTTATAACCACCATTGCTGTTTATAATCGGCATGCGGATCAACGTATTGCGGCGGTGGTGGTGCAGTCGATGCCCTTGGATCGTTGCTGCGGTCTTCTATCGTAATTTCTTCTGTGGCATAAATAGACGCATTCTCTGGGTAAACCGCAAAATTACCGACCAATCCTGCCAGCGTACGCGCGACTATAGACGAGCGATCATTCTCTGCTTCGGGTAAAAACGCCTTTAAATTAACGGTATTTTCCAGTGCTAAAGGCTGTGATGGCGCCTGTTCAGGCTGCGAAGGAGCTTCTTGTGGGCTATCGGCACTGCGATCGTCCGTGTCATTAGCGGCTTGTGGCAGCAGTGCATCAGGCTCAGCGAGCGCGGTTGGCTCTGCTGCGGGCGGCGGTGTGGTGCTTGCGCTTGCGGTGTCTGTGTCAGTGGGCGTATGGCTGACTGGTGTTGCATCACTATCACTGGAGCTACTGGCGGCTGAGTCGCTGGTGCTAGGCGCAATATCGCGAATCGCCGCAGTATTATCATTGCGAATATGCAGCAGCAACTCTTGCAAGGTTTGCACAAAGAAGTTCAGCAGGGTTTCATTCGCAATAATGCCGCTTAAGTCACTGTGCTGGCCGAATGTTTTAATAAATTCGGCGTGGACGGCTTGACGCTTGTTGACGTTGGTGCTGTGGGAAATAGAGTTGGCGGTTGTTGTATCCATGACTGTTATCCTTTTAAGCAATCCAAGCACAAATTTAAGGGGTGTGAGGCTACAAAAGCTTTGTTAGGCATAGCATAGAAGCTGTTGCATAGCCTGGTTGGGGCTTTAGGATAAGCAGGTTTGAAAAAGAGATAGATGGCAAAGTAAGTCGTTAAACGGATGTATTGCTAGGATAATGTGTTTGGTAGCAGGCGGCTGTATTGTTGGGGTATTTGCGCAGGGTGCCAGTGTTGTATCGCCCACTGCCATAAGTCTTCAATGTGCGCGAATGCACTGGGTTCTGGTACTTGTTGCCCTAAGAAACTTAAAGCTTTACATAGTTCACTCATTCTAGCCTGCGGTGTTATAGCCGGTGCTTGCGTTTGTTTACTGAGCTTTTGGCCATTTGCGTAAATGGCAATAGGAACATGTGAATAATGTGGCTGGGGTAAGCCTAATAGTTGCTGTAGATAAATTTGGCGCGGTGTATTGTCCAGCAAATCGGCGCCACGCACGATATGTGTAATACCTTGCCAAGCGTCATCAACGACAACGGCAAGCTGATAAGCATAAATGCCATCGGCACGTCGTATCACAAAGTCGCCTAGTTCATAGGCTAAATGCTGAGAAAAAATACCTTGGATAGCATCTGTAAAACTAATTGTTTGCTTGGGGACTGTTATACGAATAGCCGCTTGCTGTTGTGTGAGCGGTGTTTGTCCTTGTTGCGTGCGGCAGGTACCAGGGTAAATAAGACCATAGGGGCCTGGAGTGGCTTGTTGGCGTAGCTGCTTGCGGGAGCAAGTGCAGGCATAGCTGTGTGCTGCTAAGCTGGATAAGGCTTCAGCATAAGCGTTTAAGCGTTGGCTTTGGTAGTGAACAGCGCCATCCCATTGAAAACCATATTGTTCTAAGGTGTATAAAATAGTGCTAGCCGCACCGGCTTGCATTCTTGCTTGATCCAAATCTTCCATGCGCACGTGCCACAATCCATGTTGACGCCGTGCTTCAAGGTAGCTGGCTGTTGCCGCCAAGAGCGAACCAAAATGTAGCAAGCCGGTGGGGGAAGGGGCAAAACGCCCAATATAAGTCACACTTTAAGAAGCCAGTTGTCGTTCCTTGATTTCTTGCGTGGTTTTGCAGTCAATACACATCTCTGCGGTTGGGCGAACTTCTAAACGCTGTAAGCCGATTTCAATGCCACAAGCGTCACAGAAACCATAATCGTCTTCATCGAGTCGCTCTAAGGTCTTGTCAATTTTGCGAATAAGTTTACGTTCTCGATCGCGGGCACGCAGTTCTAAAGCAAACTCTTCTTCTTGCGTGGCGCGGTCGGCGGGATCAGAAAAATTACTGGCCTCCTCCTTCATGTGGCCAACAGTACGGTCGACTTCTTCCATTAATTCTTTTTTCCAAGTGACTAAGATATTACGAAAATGCTGTACTTGCTTTTCGTTCATATACTCTTCACCGGGTTGGGGAATATAGGGCTCGATTCCGTCAACTGGTAACGCGGCTTTCCTTGCCAGATAAGTTACATTGTCAGTTGCCATTTTTTTTCTCCAGCAAAGTTGATTTCAAAAAAATCAACGGATTAATAATGAGTGTATTATAACACCCTTAGATTTGTTTATTAGCATAAGTTATCGGCGCGGCATTATAGCTTAAATAAATTTTATGGCTAGTGTTTTTAAACATAAAAATACGTTTGCACTGCAATCGTTGACTGTGGCTATAAAAAACGAAATTGGAATTTGATCGCATCTTTGCCAGGGTCAGTAATGTTCAATGAAAATTCTCGTGCTTGTCCTGTTGGCATGAGTGTATCGGCCGAGTCTTTGCCCAAATATTCATTAGGCATAAAACGTCTTAAAGCCACTACTTCAGATGTCTCATTTAAAAAACTGACTTCTAACAGGGGATAAGGTTGTGCAAAGTCAGCGTTATTTTGAATCGACGTGCTAATAATTAATACATCGGGGGCGTTGGGATGTGAGTAAACATTATGACTCAACATTTTAATCTGTTCGAGGTTGCGTGGTTTTTTAGTTTTATAGCCAATCGCTTGACACATATCACCGGTTAATTGATTGACCATCGGGTAACTGGATAGCCAGCCGCAGGCGGCATAAGGTATCTGCGCGAGTAGAACAAGCACTAATAGCGTGATTAAGCTGGCATACAAAAACTTGCGCGACTTATTGCCTGTTTTATTGTGTTTTCTACGGTTGCTAGTAGTGTTTTTGGCGTGATTTAGCTGGGTGTTGTTCTTATGGGTAAGCGAAGTATCTGTTTGAGAAGAGGTGCCCGTGTGGCTAGACTGAACTGCTACAGGTTGTTGCTGGGATGAGGCTGGAAAATTGCGCTCTTCAGGTAAAGTTGTGCTTAATGCCTTCATTGCATCGAAGATCGTATCGCATTCGCCGCACCTTAGTAACCCCTGCGCTGCAGTGAGTTCCTTCATTGTGACGCGGAAAACAGCCCGGCAATGACTACATTGAGTATACATTCAGTTCGTTTGAGTTCGCTGGTAAATTAAAAGCTATCTTATTGTAGTTGTAATGATTGAAAGTTTCATAATCAAATATGTACAAAATACAAGCTAATCCTAAAATAACGCGTAATTTGTGGCACCTTTATACAGATAAACGGATAAACAACCCTACTGTTGACAGTGCTTAGGCTGCTGAGTTGCATTGTGTACCGCTAATACATAGCCAGTCTTCTTGTTGCTGCACTTGTAAATGGCTTAATTTTTTTGCATAAGCGGCCATAATGGGCTCTTTTTGATTGGCTAAAATGCCTGATAGCGCCAAACGTCCATGGGGTTTAAGTTGCCCTAAAATAGTGTCAGCCAATTGCACGAGAGGCCCTGCGAGAATATTCGCGATAACCACGTCATAAGTGTCATGGGGTAGTTCACTGGGGTGGCATACTTTAATCGCATCTTCAGCTAGCCCGTTACGCTGAGCATTATCGTGAGTCGCGCTCAAAGCCTGTGGGTCAATATCGGTGGCCGTAATACTTTTTGCCCCCAATTTAGCAGCGGCGATAGCTAAGATACCACTGCCACAACCATAATCCAGTACGGATTTACCTTGTAAAGGTTCGCCATCTAACCAGCTTAGGCATAGTGCGGTGGTCGGGTGGGTACCTGTGCCGAATGCTAGACCCGGATCAAGGAGGAGCTTAATCGCCGCGTCTTCTGGCACGTCACGCCAACTCGGATAAACCCAAAGGCGCTCGCCAAAGCGCATAGGGTGGAAATTATCCATCCATTCACGCACCCAAGGCCGATCTTCGAGTTGTTCAACTTGAATGCTGCGTAAGCCTAGCGTGTCGCGTTGTGCTTCTAAACTTAATAGCAGTTCTGTTAAGTCACTGTCCAGCGGATACAAGCCTGTAATGATGAGTTGATCCCACAAGGGCGTTTCCCCAGGCAATGGCTCCAGAACAGGCTGGTCTTCAGCATCCTCTAAAGTGACAGAAGCAGCACCCGCTGCTTCTAATAAATCACTGACTGCGGCTTCGTAGGCCTCACTGGTGTGACAGATTACTTGTTGCCAAGTCATTGTAAACCCAATTTTTTTTCTAAATAGTGAATGTCTGTCCCGCCTTGGCGAAAAGCTTTGTCCGACATAATACGCCGTTGTAAGGGAATATTTGTTTTGATCCCTTCAATAACCATTTCAGTCAAAGCCCCATTCATGCGGTTAATGGCTGTGATGCGATCTTCACCATGCACAATTAATTTACCGATCATAGAATCATAATAGGGTGGAATATGGTAATCAGCATAAATATGTGAGTCCACACGTACGCCTAAGCCGCCGGGTACATGGTAACGCGTCACTTTACCGGGGGAGGGTGCAAAGGTGTCAGGATCTTCTGCATTAATACGGCATTCAATCGCATGCCCTTGTGGCTGAATATCCGCTTGCTGTAACTGTAAGTGTTCACCTGAGGCGATCAGTAATTGCTGTTTTACCAAGTCAACGCCGGTGATCATTTCTGTAACAGGGTGCTCTACTTGTAGGCGGGTATTCATTTCAATAAAGTAAAACTCGCCATTTTCATACAAAAATTCAAATGTGCCTGCGCCGCGGTAATTAATCGTGCGACAGGCTTCAGCCACCCGTGCGCCAATGCGGGCACGTTCTTCGGGGGTGATACCGGGGGCAGGCGCTTCTTCAACCACTTTTTGGTGGCGGCGTTGCATGGAGCAATCCCGTTCACACAGATGAATCGCATTGCTGTATTCATCCGCTAAAACTTGAAATTCAATATGACGTGGTTGGCCAAGGTACTTTTCCATATACACGACATCATTACCGAAGGCTGACTTAGCCTCTGAGCGGGTCATGGCAATGGCGCTAATGAGCTCTTTTTCGGTATACACAACGCGCATACCGCGTCCACCACCACCGCCGGTGGCTTTAATAATGACCGGGTAGCCAATATTACGTGCCATGGTGAGGCAAGCTTCTTCTTCCTCAGGCACAGGGCCTTCAGAACCAGGTACACAAGGTACACCTGCTTGTTGCATCGCCGCTTTGGCAGAGATTTTATCCCCCATTAAGCGAATGGTGTCCGCCCGCGGGCCGATAAATACAAAGCCGCTTGACTCAACACGTTCGGCAAAATCAGCATTTTCTGACAAAAAACCATAGCCGGGATGGATAGCATCCGCATTGGTGACTTCGGCCGCACTAATGATCGCGGGTATATTTAAATAGCTGTCGGTG
>Ga0102930_1000716_pt1 | contig 10966 bp, 7 predicted proteins | sample SalPon1_B_H2O_MG_FD_84514 | JGI IMG/M metagenome (GOLD analysis project Ga0102930, IMG submission 84514) | Salt pond water microbial communities from South San Francisco under conditions of wetland restoration - Salt Pond MetaG R1_B_H2O_MG | ecosystem: Environmental > Aquatic > Non-marine Saline... | reverse complement strand
TATTATCTGGCTGAGAGTCACTCTGGGAGCATTGGTGCTGATTCCTCTAGCTATGCGCTCAGGAGATCTGAAAAGGGCAATCAAGTGCTGGCCATGGGTTTTGGCATTTGCTGCCATCGAGATGGTTGGTCCGTGGTTTTTGATTCCAGAGGCGCAGAGAAGTGTGAGCTCGGGCCTTGCCTCGTTGATTATTACCACCGTTCCGTTTTTTGGAATCCTGATTGTTGGTCTCCGAGGAGACAAATCCGTTTGGCACCCAAAAACCATCATTGGGCTGCTACTTGGAGCTGCTGGGGTGATTGGTCTGATTGGAATCGATGTATTCAGAGACCGAGTGGATCTTTTCCCAATTGGCATGCTTTTGTTGGCTGCTCTCGGGTATGCGATTGCACCAATCATTGTTAGCGACAAACTGAGAGATGTTCCTATGTTTGCAGTTATTGCGTTATCGCTTGCAATGGTGAGTGTTATTTATGCAATTCCTGCCTGGACCACCCTGCCAACAGAAATCCCCGAGGCAAGACTGCCAGCTTGGATGGGCATCTTGGGTCTGGGAGTGGTCACAACAGCAGTTGCCTTTGTTGTGTTTTTCACTCTGGTTCGAGAGATTGGACCAGCCAGAGCAGAGCTAATCGTGTTTGTGAATGTTGCTGTTGCCGTTCTACTTGGAATTGTGATTCTCAACGAACCGTTCACCATTGGAATGATGTTTGGTTTTCCTTTGATTATCTTTGGAAGCTACCTTGCAATCAGAGAGCGTCAGCAATTCGTCAGAAAGAAAAACCGAATTAGCGGTTGACCTTCAAAGCGGCCTTAGTTGGTGTTCCCTCAGAATCCATGTTGATTGTCACGACCGCATCAGCATCGGCCAGTGGGGAATCACTAAAGACGTTTCCTAGGTCATCAACCACATAGAAATCACTTGAGGTGTGGGTGATTACATAACCTGATCCGCTTCTCTCGGTTTCGGTCTCGGTGAACCTGGCAACCCCGTAGTAACGGTCACCATCCACCCACATCTGATAAACCACATTCTGAACACTCATTGACTCGGTGCTCACATCCAAAAATGCACTAATTCCTGTTCCGCCAAACACCTCGATGGAAACACCCTGGAAAACATCACTGAACTTGGATGAGTAGCTGTTGGTGTAGTAACCGGCCTGGTTCACATCAGTTCTCAAAATACTGTCAAAGCCTGCGGTTGAAAATGTTGGTTGAGATTGAACCACCTCATCCTGGGGTGGTTCATTGGTTCCAACCTCAACCACAACCTCTGGCTCAGTGGTTTCTCCAGAGTCAACATCAACAACAACCGTGCTCTCTTGCTCAGTGGTGGTCTCAGGGGTTGGAGTGACATCTTCACTCTCAGTTGAATTCTCAGTTGAATCTGGTGCCGGGGTTGAAACCTCTGGTTGGGTTGAAGATTCTGTTTCGTCAGTTGGAACTGGCAAAGGTGTTGACTCAGCCTCTGGCAAAACAGACTGTGGCTCGGCAACAACCTGTTGCTGATCTTCTGCAATCATTGAAGGAACGACACCGATCGCAATTGCCAGGATGGCTAGGAATCCACCAACCTTGACTGCATGCTGCTTGGCATCAAAAGCTGCTTTCTTGGCTGCCACTGACAGAAGCTGACCCATGCTCAGACCAGCTGTGTCAACCTCACCGACAAGTGCTTTTCTAAATGCAGCTCTTGCCCTGAATAGCAACTGCCTGGTGGCGTTTTCGCTCAGGCCAAGTTGCTTTGCAACCTCTTCGGCTGGTTTGTCTTCATAAACTGTTGCGAGTAGTGCTTCGCGGTGGCGTGGGTTTAGTTTGGCCAGAGCCATTTTGATAATTGCTGCATCCTCAGCACGCTCCAGCTCTTCACTGAGTTCTGCGTCATCACTTGCGAACTCCATGTTTTCTGGAACTGCCTGCTCACGCTTATTGGCTGAGGAGCGAATCACGTCAAGGCTTAGCAATCTGATTTTCCACTTCAAAAACTTCAAAACCCCAAGCTCACTGTCAAGCTCTGGAAGTGTTGTCATTAAGTACAAAAACGCATCCTGCACAACCTCTTCGGCCTGCATTGGATTGTTTAGAAATCTTTTGGCGTGACGCTCTAGGTGAGGGCGGAAACGAACGTAAATGCTTGCAAAGTCCTGGGCTGTCCAGTTTTTCAGATTGCCATCGGCTTCACTATCGGCATTGTGGTGATAGCGATCCCTGATTTCGGGTAGGCCGAACTCCTCATCGCTTTCAGCGTCCAATAGCTTCTCAAGCGGATCTTCGGAATATTCGTTTTCTGCCATGACTGTCTTAACTATACGAAGCATGTCAATGTTTTGTTATGTGAATTACTCGTTATAGCGGACTTTAACGGGCATTTCACTACCGATCGTGACTCGAATTCTATTAATTGCCTCAAGTTGAATTGTTCTGACTATGTAGCTACCAATGCCGGGAACAATTCTGAGTCTTTCACTGTCCTCGCTGGTTATGGTCCCAACAAAAATGGTCTCATAGGAACCAGAGCCTCCAGTCTGATGCGAGATTCTTATTTTCTCACCCAGGGTTGGGAACTTTACATAAACCTTGGCAGTTCCATCTCCTAGATTCTTAGTCCAAGCACTCGCTAATCCATAAGGAACATCGTCTGTTGCTTGGAAAGTCGTGGAGATCTCCCCCTCGGCATAGTTCAACTGAATGTTGTAGATAATGTCCTTGAGTTCATTTGGAACACTGAGCACCAATTCGCTGGCGGATTGCTTCATTATTTCCAGAACCACTCCACCCAAGACAACCGAGACCACGGAGTCTAGGTTGACTCCGGTGAGCCTCAACTCAAACCCATCTCCGAGATCAATGTTCAGCGCGTTGTTCACGTTTGGAATCGAACCCGAAGCTTGTAACTCAAAACAACTGACAGCTCCAGAAAATGAATCAAAACCCTGTGGGCAAACTGTTTGGTCATTTGCACCAGCATTCTGCACAAAGAAGCCAGGCTCAGCCAGCAAACACTGGCTTGATCCAGCATTTGGACTGAAGCTCCCTGGAGGGCAGGGTTTTGCTGCCACCTGACCGGATAGTGAAACATAGTTTCCGGCTGGAGCTAGTTCACAAGAGGTTTGCCCTGCCAGTTGCTGAAAAGTTCCAGTCCCACAGGCAGTAGCCTGAATTGCTCCAGCCTGAGCAACAAAGCTTCCCGCGGGGGAATCCAAACATGCTTTAGCACCAGTGTTAGGTTGAAATTGGCCTGGCGGACAGTCCAAAGCCACAGTCGAGCCATTTCCTGAAACAAACTTCCCAGCTGGAGCTGGGACACAACTGGCAGAACCAGCACTTGGCTGGAACCTTCCAGGTGGGCAGGGAATTGACTCCGTCGCCCCGACAGTAGCCACAAACCGTCCAGGTTCTGAATTCACGCATGGAGCTTTGCCAGTTGAAGAATATGTTCCGGCCAAACACTGATCTGCGATTTCAATGCACTCCGAAGCCCCCGCATCGGATGTAAAGCCCGATGGGCAGGCTAGCTGGGTAGTTGATCCACTGTTGGGAACATAGAACCCAGGCTCCGCTTCAAAGCAACTCATGGAACCCAGGGAGCTTTGGAAACTCCCCGCTGGGCAGTCAGTTGCCGAAGATGCACCAAAGACCGCAACGAATCTTCCTGCTGGAGCAAGCTCGCAGACCGTCTGTCCCAATTCTGACTGAAAACTTCCAGGTGGGCAGATCTCCGCTGAGGTCTGTCCTGGGGTTGCTACAAATCGACCCAAGGGTGCCGGTAAACATTCCGATGAGCCGGAAGAGGGCTGAAACGTTCCGGAAGGACAGTTGGTAGCTTCAGCTGCCCCGGTTTGAGAAACATATTTGCCCGGAGCAGCGGGGGTGCAACTGCTCGCCCCGGTATTTGGCTGGTAGTAGCCTGCGGGGCAATCAATAGCCGCGGTTGAGCCAGTGTTGGCTACAAATCGACCAATTGGCGCATCGACACAGGGAGTGTTTCCAGTCTCAGAGTATGTCCCCACAGGGCATTCAGTGACCTGGACAAAGCATTCTGTTGCGCCTGCATCACTGGTCTGCCCATCTTCACATTTTGTCTGCTCGGTAGCACCGAAACTTGCAACATAAAACCCTGGTTCCGCAATCAAGCATGAAGATTGTCCGGTGAGTGGTTGGTATCTTCCAGGAGGGCATTCAGTTTCTGAGGTAGCGCCCGCTACACCCACAAACTTTCCAGCCGCAGCTTCCGTGCAAGGTTTGTTGCCACTTTCACTGTAAGTTCCTACCTCGCAGACCTCTTCTACCGTGAAACATTCACTTGCTGCCGCATCGCTGTCTGTCCCCTCTGCGCATTTGGTTTGGGAGGTCTCGCCCGCTGAAGCGACAAAGAAGCCAGCCTCTGCTGGAATACACGTTGATTGCCCCTTGCTTGGTTGGTAATAACCAGGTGGGCACTGTTCAGAAGCAATGGCTGAACTGAAGGCCACGAATGATCCCGCTGGTGAAACAATGCATGCCGTGGCTCCGGCAGAGGGCTGAAAGGTTCCAGGCGGGCAGGGTTCAGAGCTTGTTGCTCCAGAAAACTCAACAAACCTTCCAGGCTCTGCATCAACACAAGAACCCTCAAGCAAATAGGTGCCAGGCTCACAATCCTCGCTTTGCAATTCAAAAGATGGTTCCGATGGAAGTGTTTCAAAACCCTGCGCTGAGATTCCCTGGGCCACAAAGGCCAAAACAATCAGCGATGTGATGGCACTTTTTAGACTCCTCAGCATCGCCTAAATATATCAGCAATCGGTAGAGTCCAAGGTTTTCGCTTAGCAATGGAAACTGCTTGGGCAACTAGACTGCTAGGCGATGAAGATTACTGTTATTGGGCTGGGTTACCTGGGTGCAACCCATGCCGTTGCAATGGCTGAGTTGGGCCACCAGGTGATTGGCATTGAGCCCAATGCTGAGCGATTGGCTGCCCTTAGTGCTGGCGAGCTTCCCTTTCATGAACCAGGCCTAGATAAAGCCCTAGTTGACGTGATTGAGAAAGAGCGAATTGTCTTCAAGGCCAGTCACGATGAAGAATCACTCGAGGCAGAAATTCACTTTCTCTGTGTTGGAACTCCTCAAAAGCAGGGTTCAAACGAAGCAGATACCTCCTACCTCTTTTCAGCACTCGAAGCCCTTGCTCCCTATCTGTCAGAAAACACAGTTGTCGCTGGCAAATCAACAGTCCCGGTTGGAACCGCCAATGAATTGAAATTGGCCTTAGACAAACTGACTGGATTTGATTCTCACCTGGCATGGAACCCGGAGTTTTTGCGTGAGGGAACCGCATTAGAAGACTCACTTCGCCCAGACCGAATTGTGATTGGAGTGAGTGATGAGGCATCAGAGAGAGCTCTACGTGAGGTTTATAAACCAATCACCGATGTTGAAGACACTCCTTTTTTGATGACAGACATTGCAACCAGCGAATTGGTGAAGGTTGCTGCCAACAGCTTTTTGGCAACCAAGATCAGTTTTATTAATGCCATGGCCGAGATTGCTGAGGTCAGTGGTGCTGACACCGTGAAGCTTGCCGAGGCAATTGGCATGGATGACCGCATCGGAAAACAGTTTCTGAGAAACGGAATTGGTTTTGGTGGCGGTTGCCTTCCCAAGGACATTCGTGGCTTCATGGCAAGAGCAGATCAGCTAGGGGTTGGTTCAGCAGTTAGCTTCTTGGGAGAGATGGATCAAATCAACCAGCGTCGCAGGTCAAGAGTTGTTGAAATCGCCAAGCAGGAACTTGGGGATCTGGCGGGCAAAAAGATTTTGGTTTTGGGGGCAGCGTTCAAACCTGACAGTGATGACTTGAGAGACTCCCCCGCAATCGCGATTGCCAACCAATTGGTGATGAACGGAGCAGAGGTTGTGATTCATGATCCGATGGCGCTTGCAGACATTCCTGCTGTCGCACCAAAACTGATTCCAATGGTTGAATTGAAAGAAGCTGCAACTGCAGCCCACGCAGTTGTTTTGGCAACTGAGTGGCGAGACTATAAGCAACTTGATCCAAACACCCTGCCGGTTCAGAACAAACTGATCATTGATGGACGAAATGCCTTGGATGTTCAAAAGTGGCAGCAGGCTGGTTGGAAGCTAATTGCCCTTGGGAGAAATGTCCACAAGTGAGTGATCTAGCGAATCTGGCATTGACAAGTGGTCTTTCCCCGGTGGGGAAAAGACCGAAAATAACCAGTTACCTTAAATCCTTCTTTGCCCGCAGAGCATTTGCCTTCACCTTGGCCAAATTCAGCCTGTTGGCCTCCACCGCAAGATCAAGATTGGGTGTTGCTTGGATTGTTTTGGTGCCAGCGCTGCAGGTGACACTTTATGGGTTAATCTTTGGACTGATTCTCGGTGATGCCAGACCCGATAACTTTTTGCCATTTTTGATCGTTGGCGTTGTCATGTTTCAGTTTTTGTCTGGAAGTTTTATCGAAGGTGCTAAAAGCATCACTAGCAACGCAAGCCTTGTCAGGAGCCTGGACTTTCCAAGAATCCTGTTGCCATTTAGTGCAACTGCCAGCCAGTTTGTGAGATTTGCAGGGATTTTGCTAATTGCCCTTTTGGTGCTTCCTTTTTTTGGGGAGTTTCCAAGCCTTAGCTGGCTCTCAGTTATCGGTGTCATTGCCCTGGCTGCAATATTTAGTTTTGGGCTTTCCATGCTGGCAGCCCGAATGACCACCGATTTCAGTGACCTGAGCCAACTGATTCCTTTCATCACCAGACTGATGTTTTATTCATCCGGAGTATTTTTCTCAATTGACAAACTGACAGAGGCCTATTCTTGGCTTGGTTTTCTAACCTGGGCCAATCCAATCTCTGTTTATTTGGAGCTAGCTCGTGCTTCGCTGGTGACTGGTTACTCCGCCACTGGTTTTGATTGGATGGTCGGTGGTTTATGGGCATTTCTAATGTTATCCACAGGCTTTATTTTCTTCTGGTTGGCGGAGGTGCGCTATGGCAGACTCAACTAACCAGATAGGTGGCGAGGGCATAAATCCATCCTCCACCACAAATCCCCCAACGGTGGTTGTGGACGAAGCCTTCGTCACCTATCGGGTATTCGCATCAGGCAAGGCCATCCCTGAAAACTCAAATCAAGCAAGGGTCAAGCGAACCGGGAACCTCAGAACCGTTGAGGCCATCAAGGGAGTTTCACTGATTGCCAGAGAGGGTGACACCATCGGCGTCATCGGATCAAACGGCTCTGGCAAAACATCGCTGATGAAGGCAATTGCTGGATTGAACCCAATTGATGGCGGAAACATCTATGCAGCCTCAAGACCTGCGTTTTTAGGTGTTGGTGCAGCCATGCTGAAAGATCTCTCTGGAGAGAAAAACATTATCCTCGGTGGCTTGGCCATTGGTCTTAGCAAAGCAGAGATCAAACAAAAACTTGATTCAATTGTTGATTTTGCAGGTCTCAGGCAATTCATTGAGCTTCCCATGCGCACCTATAGCTCAGGCATGGTGGAGAGATTGAAATTCGCCATTGCGCAGGCCCGGGCTCATGAGATTCTGATTGTTGATGAAGCGCTAAGTGTTGGTGACAGCGAGTTTAGAAAACGCTCTGAGGCAAGAATGAAAGAGCTTGCCAAAGATGCAGGAACTGTTTTTCTGGTAAGCCATAACCTCAAGTCAATTCTTGCCACCTGCAACAGAGCAATCTGGCTGGATCAGGGCGAGATCAAAATGGACGGTGATGCCCGAGAGGTTTGTGAGGCATACGCGGAGCAAGTCGGAACCACCATTGATGAATAAAACAGTTTCTTTTGTGATGCCTGCGCTCAATGAAGAGCATTACATCAAACATTCAGTTGAGTCTGTTTTGAATCAATCTTTGCCAAGCGGCTATCAATTGGAGCTAATAATCGCTCTCAGCAAATCAAGAGACAAAACAGCTCGAATTGCCAAAACCTTGGAAAAACAACACCCAGAAATCAAACTGGTGTCCAATAAAAAAGGTGGCACCTCAGCAGGGTTGAACCTTGCCATCAACTCAGCAATCGGTGACGTTGTAATCAGGGTTGATGCTCATAGTGAGCTTCCCGAGAACTATGCATCCATTGGCCTGGAAACACTTGAAAAAACAGGAGCTTCCAATGTTGGGGGCAAGATGCTAGCCAAGGGAGAAACACCTTTTCAAAAAGCAGTTGCCTGGGCTTATGGTTCCAGGTTTGGAGTTGGTGGTGGTGAATTCCACGTGGGTGGCAAGGCAGGATCCGTGGACAGTGTTTATCTGGGGATTTTTGACAAACAAAAACTCCAGCAGGTTGGTGGTTTTGATGAGGCTACGGTCAGAGGTCAAGATTGGGAACTCAATCTTCGTCTTCGCAAAGCTGGATATAAAGTTTGGTTTGATCCAAGACTGGAAGTCACCTATCGGCCCAGAAACAGCTGGAGCAAACTAGCCAGGCAGTTTTATTTGACTGGAAAGTGGCGGGGGAAACTTGCGAGGCAGGGAGTGCAGGATCAAAACCCACGTTATTTTGTTCCACCGATGCTGGTTTTTGCATCGCTTTTCATTTTCCCAATACTTATCTACCTAACGTCAATTGCAGTGATTGCTTTGTTTGCGAGGCTTGAGTTTTTAGCAAAGCTTAGGTTGTTTATTGTTCTTCCAACCATGCATTATTTCTGGGGTTTGGGCTTCATCATTGGAAATCTGTTTAGGCCTCAGATCAAACGTTGACAGAGCTATTTGTTCAACATGTCGCTTTCTTCAATAACCCTCAATAGCTCCTTGGAAAAATCGCCTTCTTCCAAATTCCAAGTCTCAGAGGCGTTATTTAGATTTGTGAAATCAAACTGATCAACCTCCCAATGGAACTGAACCAGCTCTCTGGAAACCAAAAAGGCAGAGGGTGCTGCCAGCCAGAATTTAGAAACGTGAAGGCTATCTTGCGGATAAACAAGTTGTGCCTTGCCCGAGTTCAATAGCTCAATCACCCTTGGTCTAAGTGATCGAGTAAGTGCTAATGGATACATCGTCGGCAAATGCCAGAAACCAACTGTCTTGCCAGCAGCCAAGGCCTCGTTTACCGTTTCTGAGATGAAGTCAACATTTTTTTGATCGCATAAATTAGCGGCAATCAAAACATCAAGCTCTCGGTGTTTATAAGCAAGTTCTTTTTTGAATCTCATCGGTCTTGGTGCGTAAAAGTTTCTGGACTCATCAGATTTCATATACAAAGAATCAGCTGATTTATGCCAGTTCAAATAAAGGTCTTTATACCTAAGCCTGAAATCAACAATCCAGCGAAAGCTGAGATCGCCATCAGTCAATCCACCATGATCAGCTCGCTGCAGAGTCAGGGCCTTGAACGGCGCAATGATCTCAAGATCCTGACCAAAGGCCTTTTCAATTCGCTTGCGATATTCGCTGTCTGCACCTTTTCTGACACTGTCAAAGAATCCAATCTTGGGCATCACCTGTTTTTTCACAAACATCAAACTTGGTTCACAAATCCCAATTCGCAATCTTCTGCCACTCTCCACACACTCAAGACTCTCGGTAACTCTGGTGGACATTGAGACATTGGCAACCTTGTTGCCCCTTAGTGCTCGCTGCTGCCAATCAAGTCTCTGTGGGTGCATCCAGTCATCGCTGTCATGAAAGGTGATTAGCTCACCTTTTGCCTCACCCATGGCGCGGTTGCGAATTCGATAGGTGCCACCATTGCTTTTTTGTTTGAGAACCCTCACCCGCAAATCAAGGTTTTCAACTTTTTTCAAAATGTTGGCATAGGCGCCAGGGGATGCATCATCCACCACCAGCACCTCAATGTTTTGATAACTGCTGTTCAAGATGGATTGAACGCTGGCAAGGATTGCATCTGTGGGTTTATAGCAACTGACCAGGACTGTTATCAGCCTGTCGCCAACTAGTTGCTTCACTGGCTCTGCTGCCAAAGAATCAAATGGGGTTCTAAAGGCTTCTGAGGATTTCAAGGGTTTGGCGCCCCTTGGGAGCACTTGATTCGAAAACTGCTTTAACCAGGAGCTGCTTTCATTGAGCTTTTCAACCGGAGCATCTTCACCCCGAAAAGGGTTTTTTGCATCAATTAGCAATAGCTTCGAATTCAGGCTGAAGTCTTTGCCAAAAACAAAACCTAGGTTCAGTATTTCTGCAATTCCGAGTGCTCTGGTTGTTTTTAGTTTCCTCGGAGCAAGCTTTGGAATCCAAAATAGCCAAGGATGAATTTTCGCCCTAACTGTTTCAGCGAGATTTTCATCTTGAACCATCAAGGCAAGCATCAGTGCATCCACCAGGTGCATTTGTTTGAATCTGCGAATTCCTAAAAACCGAATGCACCAGTTATAAACAAGCAGTGATTTTTCACTGTCCGGCAGGTAGTCATCCGGCTGATTGCTCTTCGCAGGATCAGTTGGTTGGTTTGCTAAAAGCCAAGCCAAATCAACAAATGCTTTCTTCCTGCGAGGGTTTATCTTCACTGAGGTTTTATCCGCCTCAAGCTCTTCCTGCATGGCTGCAATTAGCTCAGTGAATCCCAGTTGGTCATTGGTTGCAATTCGAGCAAGTTCTTCTCTTGCCGTTAGCGACCTGGTTCGAAGGGCGGCAAAAAGAAATCTAAGCCTTCGGGTTCGACGATAGGACACCTTGTTTATTGGGGAGTTTGCTATTCGAACATCGGGAGCGAAACCGGTCAACCTCTTGCCCTTCTGTTTTCCAAGCAGTCCTAGACTTGAAACTGTGATTACACCCAAGACACGTCTAGACATTCAGGTCTTGCGAGCTTTGGCAATTTTAGCGGTTGTTAGCTATCACTTTCTCCCTGAAATAGCCCCCAATGGATATTTGGGGGTGGACATATTCTTTGTTATCTCGGGGTTTCTGATCACTGGCCTGCTAATCCGTGAATTTGAAAACACCGGAACCATCGTTTTCAAAAATTTCTTTGCTAGACGGGCCAAG
>Ga0102930_1000715_pt1 | contig 10967 bp, 8 predicted proteins | sample SalPon1_B_H2O_MG_FD_84514 | JGI IMG/M metagenome (GOLD analysis project Ga0102930, IMG submission 84514) | Salt pond water microbial communities from South San Francisco under conditions of wetland restoration - Salt Pond MetaG R1_B_H2O_MG | ecosystem: Environmental > Aquatic > Non-marine Saline... | reverse complement strand
TATTGAACATTATTCTTGATTGTTCAATTATTTTAAGTTGGTTATAGGGTCTTATCAACCCCTCAACATAAGAAGTTTCAGAATATTCATTTTGTGATTTATAGGAAATATATATAATCTGAGAATCCAAAATCACCTTTCTTAGTTTAGGGTCTTCAGGATACTGAATCCAAATATGGGTCCCAGTTTCAGGTTCATAACCTGGTATTACAGTCACGGGATCTATTTCTTCAAAGCCAATTATATTTTGAACTTTATCATCCCAAACTATTTCAAAAGCGGCGAACCCATCGATTAAAAATTTTCTGAATATATCCCAAGCTCTTCTCCCATTGGAAAAATTAAAATTTGAGTATACCTCTTCAAAAATTTCGTAATACCTGTCTCTTAATTCTTGAGGGTATTCATTTTCATTTATTTTGGTTGGTCTACAGAATTTCTCTGATTCATCATAAATGATACTTTCGTCACATACGGTAGTTATAAAATCTCTTATCTCATCTTTAATTGAGTATTCTCTGAGTATTCTTATTTTATCTCCTATTGACTTATCTAAATATGCTATACTTTTTTGAGATAACACACTAGCAACTGCTCTTTGTGAGAAAAAATCATACATCCCACCTGAACCACCAGTGTTCATTTGGTTAGGGTCTTCATTAACACCAACGGTAACTTTATTTCGAGTTACCATATCATCATAATACATCCCCCAATTGGATAAACTTCTTAGAGCTTTCGAGAAAAAACCCTGATTCGAATTACCTTGAGTGGAAATCCCAGAGTTGTTGTTTGGATTATAACTTCCAGCCATTTTTAATTGATATGAGTAATTATTATTTTTAAGAGGCCACTCATCTATTTAAAGTGAACCTCTTTATAATATATATTATATTCCATCTGCCCTCTTTGTGGATTGATCACAAAAACTAAAAGTTTTTGTGTTTTCTTTGGCGTTCAATATAAAGGGGAATACCCTTTCCTGTATTTTTTCAACATTTTATTTATCTTTTTCTTTGGCATGTTTAACACCCATAATAGTACCTATAATACTAAAAGAATTGGTTAAAAGTATACCAAATAAATTTGACCAAGTGGATTCTAATATAGGATTCTCTTTTCCGGTAACCAAGGTAAAAGCAAAAAGAAGTGTGGTAATTACACCTACTCCTAAAATTATCCATAAAGCTACTTTAACAATTTGACCTATTAACTCAAATTGAGTTTTTTTCTGCATTAATTCTAGATCTTCTACTGCTTTGTCTTTTCCCTTTTCAGCTTCTTCTCTTAGTTTTTGGGCTTCCCACTCAGCATTTTTGGCTTCTTCTAAAGCCAATTGAAGTTCTTCCATTAAGGAATCATTTTCTTCTTGCTTAGCAACTAATTCCTTATTTTGATTTTGAACTTGTTTAGTTACTGTCAATCGTTTTTTACGAGCAGTAGCATCTTTTTCTTTACAAATATCAAGATATTTTTGAAATTCAGTATCTCCCTCTTCTGCTTTAAGTACTTTTAAAATATTACCTTCTAAATATATTCTTTTTTTTTTAACGAGAGTTAATAACACATCTTTTATTTCTTTTGTAACCTCCATTTGTGTTTATTTTTTAGTATCTTGAAGCGTGATGTTTTTAAAGCGTAAATCAAAATTTTCTTTTTGTAACTGTTCAATTTTATGTTCTAAATCCTCTCTATACATTTTAGAGATATCTGTTTCTTTTACTTCAGATTTTTTAGATTCAATTTTTTGGGTGATTCTTCTGATATTACTTAATGCACTAATTGCTATCACAACCCAACCCCAATTCATAGGAGTCCAATTCCAACTATCAAATAATGAAAAATGTATTACAACAAATATAATAGCAATAACCCCATAACCATAAGCAAATTTTCTTCTCATTTCTAAACTTTTATAGACAACCGAGTATAGAGTTCCAAAACCTACTAGAGCACTAATAATAGCTAAATACCAAAATTTAGGAAAGAATTCAACTTCTAATACTATAGGAGCAAATATAAACCAGATTAATCCCTGTAGAACCTCAGTAGGTTCAGAATCATGGTATGTTAATATATGTCCTATTTTTTTTATCATTTGTATACTTTAAATGGGTTTGTTTTATTTACATACCCTTCATAGTCATTCATAAAATCTTCTAATCGAGGTTCAATGTCATCTGATTTAATAATCCAGAATTGAGCTCCTGCTGCTTTAGCTTTTTCAATTTCTTGATGGTCATCTGAAGAAGAAATAATACCAATTACACAACCATTACCGTATTCATGGTTAATTTTATGTACCATTTCAATTCCATTAAATGAGGAACCAATAATATTTAAATCAACAAATACACATTCAGGGCGTTCGTGATTAGGGTCGTCTGGGAACCAAGATTTAAATAGCTTATCAGCTTCATCACTAGAATTTAATGCCTCTAATGAAAGGGTTATATCTAGAATACTACATACATCTTCGAAGACCAAGTGAAATAAGTCTTCATCATCTATTAACATAATTGAGTTTATCATCTTATTTATTTTATTTTGATTCTTAATTTTGTACCAGGGTTAATTTTTTCTGCTGTTATACTAAATCCATGTTCACGGAGTATAGATATACATATGTTTAGTCCTAATCCGGATCCACTTTCTTTTTGATTTTTTCTCCTAGTATAAGGTTTAGCTAATTCAACAAATTCTTGTTGAGTCATACCTCTCCCGTTGTCTTGAACAACTAGGGTACTGTCGTTTTCCATAAAAATCATTACAGATTTAGTAGAACTGTCGTTGTACTTTAATCCGTTTCGGATTAGATTATCAATGGCGGTGCAAAATAAAGGTTCATTAACATCAATTATAGGTAAATGGTCAATTGCGACTTGTTTTGTATATGATGTAGATGATAAATAATCTGAGAGTATTTCTTTTAAATTGTAGGGCTTTTTATCCAGTTGAGCTTCTTCTTTAACTAAGTTGGTAAATTCTTTAACTCCAGAGTATACTTTTTGAGTATGCTTTAACCCTTCCTCTAACATTTTTAGAGGTGAAGCTATTTTTAATTCTTTAATTTGTTCCTCAGATAATCTTCTTTTAAGAGATGTTAATCCTCTAGGCATATAAGTATTAATACCTGAGTGCATATCGTGTCTTAAGATTTTAGCTGCGTGTCCTAAATAAGAATTCTTTTGGTTTACTATAACTTCAGCTTCATGTTGAGTAGTAATATCTGTTGCTATTTTTAGAACTCTAGTATATTGTCCGTTTTTATCTTGAATAGGAGTATAATTTCCAAATAACCAAACAGACTTTCCATCTTTTCTTACACGTTCAAACTCTCCACTTACACTCTTTCCTTGTCTTAGAGTCTCCCAAAAATCTGAGTATTCCTTACTCTTGGCATACTCAACAGGCACCAATTTTCTATGAGGTTGATTTTTTAATTCTTTTTCCTTACGCCCCATTGCAGAACAAAATTTATCATTTGCTTCTAAAACATAACCTTTTATATCTAACATTACAACTAAGTTAGATTTATCGATAGCTTTTAATTGTAAATCAATATTAGTTTCTTTCAAAGTGATATTAGTAATAAATCCTTGTAGTACCTTAAAGAAAGAAGGTATAAAGAATACAACACACCCCCAACCGAATTTAGCTAAAAAAAGTGTAGGTTCACATAAACCAAATACAATACAGGTCTGTACCACAAAGAATGCTATCATGGTAGCTAAAGCAACTCCTAAAGATATTTTAGAGTTTAATGATAGATCTGAAAGTACTTTCATTTATAAATCTGCTTTTTTAAAACCACATTTAGCAAAAAACCATTTGCACTGTTTAATAAAATTAATTTTTAAAACTTTTGTTCATAACTCACTTAACATGTCCATTAATTCCGGTTGGGGGAACATATCAAATTTATCTTTCCGGGTATTAGTATGTGACCACACCCCTTTAACTCTACCATAGAATGCATCTTCGTTAAACTCAAATGCTTTTGCCCCGTTTTGTTTAACTAGTTTTGGTAATCCTTCTCTAATGTCAATATTATCTCTTTCGGCTAAATGTAAAAGTAATTTTTTTAGAGATTCAATCTGTGAGGTTGAATATTTATGCCACTTTTTATACCCTCTAAAAGATTCATCTAATTCCACCGTTTGGGTAGGGTGAACATCCATACCATGCCAAGCTTTACCTTCTTTAACCCAACCAAAATTACAAACCTCTATTCCAACTGAATGAGTATGCATGTGTTGGGAACCATTTCTGCCTAAATGCCAACCATAATTCTCTTTTTCAAAAGCTTGAAGCACTTTCCCATCATATATTTTTTCATCATTTTTAATAGATGGTCCTCCTACAACGAACTCAGTCCCTATGGAACCTCTTTTATCACGACCCCACCCATCTATTGTATTGTAGGGGTTATGCCAACCCGCGGTGTGGTGTAAGAATACATATTCTTTATCAGTAGGACCTGGTTTAAATTCTCCAGTTGGGAGAAAATGAGTTTCGATTTCTAAATCATCTGAGGTGGTGTAAACTTTATCGGTATTGTCAGTGGTAGCAATACCCATTTCATCCCAGGTTAAAGGACCCACAATACCATCAGGATTTAAACCATTTTTAGTTTGCCATTCCCTAACAGCTTTTTCAGTTTTTTCTCCGAAAATACCATCATCACCTATATTTAAAAACCTTTGGACTTCTTCTACTTGGGGTCCCCTTGAACCTTCTTTTAATATCATATATCCTCGTCTTTTTTAACCTTAAGTAATGTTTAGGATGGGATTTTGTTATTGAAGTCTTCTCTGAGTTCTTTAGCTGCTTTCATACTTTCGTTTAACTCTTTATTTCTATCGTCTAAGATAGTTAGAGCTTTAGAAAGGACTTCACTCTCACCTAATAAATCGATGTTAGCTTGAACTTTTTCTTTATTTTGATTCACTTCGTCCATTTCCATTTCTATCTCTCTTATCTTATCTTCTAAACTTTGTTGTTTTTTTACTTCCGAGTCTATTTTATCCTCAAAGAAATAAGAAAGATCATACCCTAGTTCGTTTCTTACATCGTTAATTAATTCAGTTGCGGTTTCATATTGAAACAATGAAGTGCCTTGTCTAGCGTCAATTCTATAGAGGTACATATTATCCCCATAATTAAAAACATAACATTCAATAAATGGGTTAGAAATGTTAGATATATGTTTAACTATGTCTAAGTCAACTATTTTATCTAAGTTTTGACTAACTGATTGAATCAATGGAAAGAATTGTTTATTAGCGATTGGGACTATAGGAGAAGAAAATACGTTTTCTAATGTGGTTTCTTTTTCAAGTTTATCACCATTGATAAACGTATCATCATTTTCTGTTGATATCCCAAAAACTAAATTTTCACTCAATTTAAAATCTATTCTATCCTCTTTAACATCAGCATATTCTAAAGCTTTTTGAAGTTGTCTAAGTGTATTTAGGTGGCTAGAATCTTCTATGTGGTTTTCAATGAGGGTTTTTTCCACTTTTTCTTCCGTTATTAAAAACCAACAATCATTTATTAAAGCTACATGACCTTCTTCGGTAGATTCAACAACAGTGAAAACATCTTCGCATTTACCACCGTTTAACATATTTTGTTTTTTCTGTGGATTGCTCTGTAAATTGACTATAAAGTTCTTCACTTCAGGGACCCAATCACATAAAGCTAATTCATTTAATATTTTATTCATCCGATCGGTTTCATCTTCGCAATTAATTATATCGAGTAAAATATTCAAGGGCTGTCTGTAAATCATACCTTGATTTTTTTCTTCAATAACTTTGTAAAGATCCTTCAAATTATATAACAACTCATTTTCTTGGATGTCTTGATTTAAATTTTCTAATAAATTCTTAACACCTTTATCATAAGTGTGTATCGATAGTTTTTCGTTCAAAGATTGAATAACTCTTTTTTCGGAGTATCTATCTACTCTATCGAAATGAGATTCAACTACCTTTGAGATATCTTCTTGAGTTTCATAGTCCAAATTTTTCTTGAAATTGAATAACTCCAACTTTAAATTGATCATATTTTTAGTTAATTTTTTTCTATACTATATATTATTGTTTTAAAACCTTTTTTTTCACTTTTTTTTTACCTAAAAATGAATTTTGATATATATATATATAAATAAATTAAAATTAATGACCCCTCAAAGTAAAAGAGTAGTTTGGACCACTGAAAAGGTCGAAGAGGCAAAAAAACTATTAGATGATGGGTATATTCTTAAAGGATACGAAATTCCCTTTTTCGAGAAGAAACCCGGGCTTAGAAAATCTGGTATTTCCTTCAGTTTTTCGGATTTTGAATTAGAAGAATATACGCGATGTAAAATAGATATTAAATATTTTATAGAAAATTATTGCTATGTGAAATCGGAAGATGGTCTTTACCATAAAATGAAATTAAGAGATTATCAATTTGATATAATAGACCTTCTTGATAATAATAAAAACAATATTATTATGGCTAGCCGCCAGGTCGGTAAAACTATAGTTGCTTCTATATTTATTTTACATTTTATGTTGTTCAATAATACCAAAAATGTTCTATTGGCTGCTAATATCTTAGATACGTCACAAGAAGTTTTAGATAAAATGAAAATTATCTATAGTTATCTTCCTTTTTTCCTTCAACAAGGAATTGATGTTTGGAATGTAAACCAGATTAAGTTTGAAAACATGTGTAGAGCAAAGGCTTTTGCTATGACGAAAAACGCTTCAATAGGTAATACAGGTGACTTAGTTTATATTGACGAGTTTGCGCACATCCAAAATAATATAGCTAACAAATTCTATAAATCGATTTTCCCTACACTTACATCTATAGAAAATTCTAAATTAATAATATCTTCGACACCAAATGGATATAATCTTTTTTACAAACTAATTACAGATAGTGAAAGAGAAAAAAATGATCCTCTTAAAAAGAATTTTGGAACATTGAGGGTGTATTGGTATCAAGTTCCTGGAAGAAATGTAACTTACATTAAACTAAACCAGTATTATTTACAACATTATGAATTAACCAAAGAGATGGTATTCGACCAGTGTAAAGAAAAATTTAACCCTAATGATGAAATAAATTCTAATGGGATTCCTATAGTCGATATGAAAAAAGATGTAAATAGCGGAGAAGATTGGGTGCATATACAGAATTCTGAAAATTTACGATTCGAGGATATTATTAAGACTGAATTCATCAACAAACAAAACGAACATATACATAGTTCTAAAATAGGAGTATTGAGCACTTGGAAGCAAGACACCATTAATGATATCGGTGGCGAGGATAACTTTAACCAAGAGTATGATTTAAGGTTTACTTCTGGATCAAGAAGTGTAATAAGTGAAGAAGTCATAAAAAGATTGACAGAGGGTAAAGTAAAATACTCTTCTTATAATCATTTAGATAGTTTCAATAGAATAAAATGGAATTGGGAAGAATCTATTACATTTAAAGAAGGGTGGGAAGAATCGAGGAGGAAAAATATGTATGGTTTAATTTCCATTGATGTTTCAGAAGGACTAGGACAGGATTATAGTGTGATAAATATGTTTGAATTAAAATATAAGGATTTTGATTTAATAGACACCCAAAAAGATAAATATTCTAACTTCCAAGATTTTTTTCAAGTTGAGCAATTTGGTGTCTTCAGATCTAATATAGTTAGTGTTGAGCAATTAGCCGAAATGGCTTATATTCTTATTTACGAGTTTTTCGATCCAGATAAATTTAAAGTTATAGTCGAATATAATAATGACGGGAAATCTTTTCTAATTTCCCTTAAAAATGTTTTTGATGGAGAAAATAACTATAGCGGTTTTCCTATTATGAAATTCAAACATTCTATTGATGCTAAAGAAAAGACCAAAGGTCTTAAAGTAGGAGGTCATAAAAACAAGTATGTAAGAGATTATCAAGAAAGAATAGAATTTCAAGATATAGTAGTCAACCACGATGAAACTATTAAAGAGATAGGAACTTTTATCGCTCATACAACGAACGCAGGGAATGTAATATACAAAGGTGATGGTTCAAACGACGACTTAGTAATGACTGTAGTTAATATGGGGCAATCTTGGCATAATAATAGTTTCAGAGAACTTATAGAAGACTACCACATTGAAAATAAATCTCCAAAAATAGATAAAATCGTAAATGAAGTTCTTTACTCCGAGAAAACAACTGGAACAGATTACAATTCATTTTTTAACGTGAAAAATAAAGTCCTTAAGAGTGGATTACCTAGATACCTTCGGTAGATGGATTCCCCACAGAAATATATTTTGGTTTTCTGTCTAAGTCATCAATATTAAATTAATTTTAATATATATACATCAAGTGAAAAATATTTTGTCAATGCCAGTAAAAGGTTTTTTTTAATAATTTGGTGTTGATGGTTAAAAAAAAGAAAAAAAAATTGTTTTTAAACGAAAATTTAGACCAAGCTAGAAAAATTCTCAAAAAATATAATATTGAAGAGAATTCCGAAAGTTTTTTAAAGTTAAAAGAATTAGTAGAATCAAAATTCGGTGAAAACAAATTAGGATATTTAGGTCTTTTGACTAAATTCTTCTACCAAAAGGAAGTTGATTTATCAGAAATAGCCATTCTAGTAGATAAGATATTCAATAATAGAAGTAATTTGAGTAAATTACCAAAACAAATAAGCACCTATGATTCTTTTGAAAAATTAACTGATGATTTAACAAAACTCGAACAAAATAAAAATTACAATAAAGAATTTGTTTCACAATTAAAAGGAAATTTAAAAAAAGAAGCCAGAAAAGATTCAGAGTTAGTTGATATATATAGTGATTTAGATGAAGATAAGAAAAAAGATCTCATCGATAACTTTATTAAACCTAAAGTTTCAAGATATAAGGATTATAAAAGATTTCGTGAAGAATTAATTACTTATTTGTATAAAAATAATTTAAGTAAAGAAGAAATACTTAATGATATCGAAAAAGTGCAAGGCGCTTACCTTTATTACGAAGACGACAGCTTTATCGTTGCGGAGATATTCTCCCCGAATTCTTCATGTAAATTAGGCTCTAAATCTTGGTGTATTTCAACATCAAAATATTTTTTTAATATTTATTCTGGAATTGACACAGGTAATAAGCAATATTTTATCTGGAACTTAAAAGTTGAAAGCACTTCACAAGAAAGTTTAGTAGGAGTGACAATATCACCGAACGGAAGAGTTCATACATCACATCTAAAAAACGACAGATATGTAAATTTCAAACAATATTGTTCGAAGCATGGACTAGATTTAGAAATTTTTAAACCATTAGACTTGGAGACCGATTTAGAAAAACTATTTAAATCCTTCAACACAATAAATTTTTCCACAATTAATAAATTAAATAAATCTGGTGATATTACCGAAATACTTAAAAAGCACTCCGATAAATTAGATGATCGAGCGAAAATTTTTTATGGATTAGACGTTGATTATTCCTCTTTAAATGAAAATGATAAAAGATTATATAAAGCAGTGGGGGGTTATCCAAATTTACCGAAAATTATAGATTTCTGTAATAATGTTTCAGGAGAAAACCCGAGTTCTTATGTTCAAAATAACAAAGATAACCCTGGTAAGATTTTATTGGATGAGATGCCTTTTTATGAAAAAATAATCTTATTGGGTAAAGTCTTGGATCTTTTTGATGATGAACTTTCTATTAAAGTTTTTCTAAACAAAGAATATGAGGGTAGAGTAGAATTTGACATAGAACTAGACGAAGACATTACTTTCTTTTTCTATATAGAGGAAGAACAATATTGCCAAGAAATTTTAGGGATGGAATTATCTACTTATTTTGAATTTATGCACCGTTCAGTTGTAGATACTGTCGATGATGAAAATTTATTTGATCAAATAGGACCATTAATTAGAATGAAATTAAACGAATTGGCCGATTATATTAAAGATTATGTATCCCATCCTAAGGAAAGGGAAATGATAAGTAATATAGACAGTTATGAAGAATTTGTTGTTTTATGTGAAATTATGAAAAAATTATCCGGGAGTGATAAGTTAGCTGATTTATATGAAGATTTAGTAAGCGAAATATCTTATAAATTAGATAATTTACATTCTGAAGACATTAGAAATTTTGAATTTAATAAAGTAGGAGAATATGATTATAATTATTATAAAATTGATTTATCTGAAATGGTACCTCAGTTTGTTAATGAGACCAACCCTGATAAATTAAAAAACTTTGAGGATTGGTTTGATAGTTGCCCTTCAGATATTGAGAATACATCGGTGTCATTCGGTGCAGATGAAGGATTTTTACTTACTCATTATTTAGACCATTCCGGATTCGATTACAAAGATATAATAGATAATTTTGATATCAAAATTGATGAGCTAATGGATGAGGGGTTAGAAAATATATCCCAGGAATTAAAATTAAAAAAAATAATAGATAATTTAATTGATAATAACTGGAAACCAGAAAAGAGGCTATTTAGAACATTTTACTTAACTTATTATATTGACAAAGATAGAGCTAGAGTTATTAAAAAATCAGATATTAAGTCAGATGGATCAGTTCTAATACATGAAATTGATACTTCAGAATGTAATAAAGATTTAGAAGATGTAATATTTAGATTATTGGGAGGTATCTCAAATGATGAAGTGAAAAAATGTTTAAGAATTAAAAAAGGAAATATTTCAGTGACTTCCAGTGACCCAGACCAAATGAAGTTATTTGAGAACGTTCAACCATATGAAAAATTCAAACAAAATTTCTTTAAAAAATATAATTAATCAATGTGAACTACCCACCGACTAAAGATCGGTGGGCTTCATGGGTCTTCACTCCCTCTACCGAGGGCAGTTCTCCATGATTTTCAAGTCTGGGTCCCCCAGACAAATTATTTAAGGAAAAGAGTTT
>Ga0102930_1000714_pt1 | contig 10971 bp, 14 predicted proteins | sample SalPon1_B_H2O_MG_FD_84514 | JGI IMG/M metagenome (GOLD analysis project Ga0102930, IMG submission 84514) | Salt pond water microbial communities from South San Francisco under conditions of wetland restoration - Salt Pond MetaG R1_B_H2O_MG | ecosystem: Environmental > Aquatic > Non-marine Saline... | reverse complement strand
TCATCATCATGTCTCCAATCGATAGGCGGCCAGCACTGCGGCCAGCCGCCGGGGTTGCGCTCAATGACCAATCAGGTATGTATTGTCCTCGCCGTACTGGCGAACGACTATCAATACATGGTCATCGCTAATCGCCTCGATGATATCATCGATATCCTCTAGATCCTCAATTCCGTCTGCATTCTGTGCCAGCTCATCCTCAGTGCACTCTGTCCAGTCGCAACACAAGCCAATAGGGTCGAGTTCAATATGCTCCCCCATATCGTCCGACAACTCTTCCAAAAACTGGAACAGCGCCCGACGGGCCTCGACACTGAAACTGTTTGAACGGTTAGCAACGTCGAACGACTCGACAAACTGGTTTTCGCTCACTGTTTTGATGATCATCGGTCTATACCTCATCGTCGGTTGTAATTAGCTTGTGGCTAGACTCTAGCAGAACCAGAGCCTAGCGGCAAGCTCTACTTTATAATGACAGTAAAAGAGTCTTTATTAAGTGTCTTATCGGTAAACATTCCGCTGTTTCCGTTCTTTTCAATCCACTTCAAGCCACGATCATACGACCAGGTGATGCAATGCACCGCATTGTGGTTAGACTTTTCAACTACATGCCATTTTTCCATCTGTTATGCCTCCTGAGCGTGTTCTATCGGCGCGGAATAGGTTTTACCGTTGGCTGATCTAACGGTCACATAGGCGATACCGTATTTACTGGCGAACCCTGTCACCTTGCCACGTATACCTGACGCCCCGTTGGGGATCATGGACAGGAAAATTGTTTCACCTACCGTCATTGTCATGGTTTGTCTCCTGTTATTTAACCCTTACACCATAGTCCAAGTTTATTTCAATCTTGCCAGCCCTAGACAATGCGGCAACAGATCGGCCGTCGAAATTATCCAGTACCGATAGCGGCAACCATGCTTTTCCTTTCCTTGTCATATCACTAAGGGCTGCGAGTATGTTTTTCTGTGCCTCAGCCATCGGTTTAGTCTCCACTCTTTACGTTTATGTTGAGTACATTATGCCTCCGCCTGTCCGGCCGGTCAAGTATTTTCTGCTATCGCGTAAACTATCGTTGACCTTCCATTAATAGATCAGGCCTATAAGCCGATATGCTGCGCTGCATAGAATGAACGGGCGGGCGCGATATACGCTCTCTGCTATTAAGTGTCAACAAGTCTGCATATATTCTATTCTTGTCTATAATGTGCGTACCATATACCTTTTCCTTCTATCAACTTTCCTCCCCCTTATGCTCACTTTGAGTATAAGTTTATCCTATGCAATAATCATGCCAACTATTTGTGACTGTCAGGCACAAGTTCTGTGATTGCCAGGCACTAAAGTTATCCACAGGTTATCCACAAGTTATCCACAGGCTACTACAACTGTGCAAGAATCATGCCAACTTTATTGTTATGTTATAATGTAACATTAAGGTACTCTGACACAGATGGGGGCACCCCCCCTGATTGGGAATGGGTCCCATGATGAGTATACACACACACAATCACACCAGCAGAAAGGTATTATAGGTTCTATATATAGCAGGAGAGGTAATTATTGAATATATAAATTATTGGGGAACTATTAATAGCTCGGGTCGCATGAGGACGACCCTCGCAGATGTGACTAGGTAGGGGGTTAGATGGAACTATTTACTATAATTAGGTATCTAATAGATAGAGAGATAACTAAAAGACCTAGGAGGCCATTAATTCTCTAGGGAACTTTTTAGCTCTATCTCCATCTAACATACTAACAGATACTATCTAACAGTATCTAATATATATATCTAACAATCTATCTATCTATGTAACATTACTAACATACTATCTAACATATATTATCTCTATCTCGATCTATGTTATGGGATTAAATTTAGTTGGTTTGTTAGTTGTTATCTCGATCTAGGCAGGTCTACTTGCCAACGACCTGCGCAGATTGGCATCTTTAAAAAGTTTTTAATTTTTCCTCGTTTAAACCTTTAGGGTTAAAAAGGGGATCCACCTTGACCTAGTAGGTAATTAGTTATGGCAGGATGGGACGATAGGGGCAAAGCGGAAGGCTCCCGAGAAACCCAAGTCCAGCCGGGTGAAAAGAAAAAAGGCGCTGGTCGCCCCAAGGGCAGCAAAAACAAAAAGTCCCTGATTGAAGCCGCAGTCCAGACTTCGCTAGTAAACGAACTTGAAAGCGACGCAATGGAAATTTACCGCAAGGCAGCGGAAATGGCTAAAGATGGCGACAAAACAATGATTAAGCTGTTCTTGCAAAGGTTGTTGCCAGAGTTAAAGGCACAGGGTGAAGGTGATGAGGCAAAGGGTACTGGTGGTATACAGATTGTAGTAAACCAGAACTCACCTAGCCAGGATTCACCAAAAGATGTTTCAGAAGCCGTTACTATAAACCAGATCCAAAGCCCAGAAGAAGGTGACGAGGATGACGAAGAAAAAGAAGGGTAGTGACGGCAAGGCTTGCTGGAAAGGATATCGGTACGCTGGAACAACAACCAAAAAAGACGGCACTAAAAAAGATAAGTGCGTTAAAGTCAACAGGAAAAAATAAATGGCCGACTACCTAACAAGGTCAGACTATAAAGTAATGTACCCTGCTGACTATCAGAACATTATCTTGCAAAAAATTGCAGAAGGTAAGGCTTGTTTCGGTTGGGCTGATTTTGACATTGCATCAAACAGTTCTATTTATTTCCAACTAAAGACTAACGGAACATTGACCCATATCTTTGGCAGAGACGTAGCAACGGACTCCGAAGAATTATCTTATGGGCTTTATGAAAACCCGTCTCTTACTGACGGGACAACAGAAGTGCCGTTAGTCAACATTAACCGCAATCTCGCTAATAACAATATACCGATTACTGTCTATTCAGATCCGACAGACGTGGATTTAAGTGGATCAACACAGATTGAATTGGACGAGATATTTACTTCTGATAAAAAGGCTACAAATACACAAGATCTAGCGGGGTTAGACAGAATACTTGCACCAAACACAAGTTACATTTTTGAGTTTAACAATAAAACTAACTCAACTAGCAGAGTGTTTGCCAAGTTCTTTTTTTACTTCTGGGACAAGAGATACGCCCAGAGAATTTTAGACCGATAGGAGAATAACCATGTACAAGATGAAAAACAAATCAATGGGTAGTATGAAAGGCGGCGCAAAGAGCGGCCAGAGCAACGAAGCTATTGCTATGGCTGGTGGCAAGTCGCCTGACCGTCCTGCTGCTGCAAAGATGGCAAGCCCAGGTTCAAAGCCTGAGAAGCAGTAAGATAGCCTAGTGGATTCTACTCTCGACTTTAATTTACACCCCCGCCAGTTTGAGGTCTTTAACGACCCCAGCCGGTTTAAGGTAGTAGCGGCTGGCAGACGTTTTGGCAAGTCTTACCTTGCGCGAGTAATGCTACTCATTGAAGGGCTGAAAGAAAAGAACGAAGAAGGTTATTCTCTAAAAGGAAGGGCAGTGTACTACATTGCCCCTACTTTTGAGCAAGCAAAACGGATCATGTGGGGCGAGTTGAAAGAAATGGGCCGACAGGTCATCGACTCCACCCTAGAAAACCAAGGCATTATCCGTTTAGTTAATGGTCGAGAAATCCACCTTAAAGGCGCAGACCGTCCAGACACACTTCGAGGCGTTGGCCTGTCTTACGTTGTCATGGATGAGTATGCTTTTATGAAGCCAGAGGTCTGGGAGTACATTATCCGGCCTACACTGGCAGATTGTCGAGGCGGGGCGCTGTTTATTGGAACGCCCGAAGGTAAAAACCACTTCTACGACCTCTACGAAGAGGTTAGAAAGCACAAAAACGCTTGTGAAAAAGATGGTACAACTCCAGAGTGGGGTTGTTTTACGTTTTCCTCGGCTGAAAACCCAACAATTCCTATTGCAGACGAGATTCAACGGTCGATTGACCAAGGAACACCGGCAGAAGTAGTACGACAAGAGTATTTCGCGTCCTTTAAGGCTGCTGGTGGCAAGATATTTAAGGAAGAAAGTCTTAAATACCTCCCCGAAGAACCTGCTGAGGGGGCTTATTACATTGCTGTTGACCCGGCGGGGTACGAAGATGTCGGCAAAAAGGGCGCAAGAGAAGACAGGTTGGACGAAATGGCAATCGCCATCGTCAAAGTCGGGTCTTTCGGATGGTACGTTGCTGAAATTCGCACTGGCAGGTGGAATGTTAGGGAAGCATCCGTACAAATCCTGAAAGCCGCAAAGGATTATCAAGCACTAACGGTAGGCATTGAAAAGGGTGCGCTTAAAAACGCTGTCATGCCTTACCTTAGCGACCAAATGAGGCGTCTAGGGGTTTTTCCACACATTGTTGATGTCACTCACGGCGGCAAAAAGAAAACTGAACGAATTGCCTGGGCACTTCAAGGCAGAATGGAGCATGGCAGATTATTTCTGCCAGAAGATACAAACGACTGCGAAGACCCAAGGTGGACTAAAAAGTTTATCAATCAGGCGCTAGACTTTCCTAATCCACTTTCACACGACGATATGCTTGATGCTTTGGCTTACATTGATCAAGTAGCAACAACTTCTTATTACGATCCAGAGGATTTTGACGAAGAGTTCGTCCCTCTCGACAGTGTAGCAGGCTATTAATATGGCAAACAACCTCATTGTAGACCAAGAAAATGGGCCAAGCGAGGAAAGTGCGGGTAATAGCCGTCTTTTAAGCCATTGCCTTGATAGAATTTCTGATGGTGAGCGTTATCGCGACCAGAACTATCAGGAAAAGTGGGAAGAATATTACCGCCTTTGGCGCGGTATTTGGGCCGCTGAAGACAAGCAAAGGCAGTCAGAGCGGTCAAAGCTAATTTCTCCCGCCTTGCAATCCGCTGTCGAGTCTACGGTAGCTGAGCAGGAAGAGGCCATTTTTGGACGAAAACAATGGTTTGATCTTGTAGACGATTATGAAGACCGCCTAGCGGGGCAGGACAAGGATTTACAGCAGCTACGCTCGTTCCTAATGGAGCGTTTTGACACGGCTGATATTCCTTCAGCCATTTCAGAACTGTTCCTTAACGCTGCTATTTACGGCACCGGCATCGGCAAAATCATAACCGAGACTACTAACAACAAAGAAGTTGAAAGACGAGTAGATCAGCAGATTGTACGGCAAGTTCAAGCCGCTGCACAGCAGGGACAGGTTGGAGAAGAGCAGGCCAACCAGCTACTACAGCAGGCTATTAGCTACGAAGTAGTAGACAAGGAAAAGTTTCTCGTTCGTGTCGAGCCAGTCTCACCGTTTGATTTTGTGATTGACCCTGCTGCCAGAAACATTGAAGAAGCAGAATACTGCGCTCACGTTTCTTACAAACCGCTTCCACAGATTATCGAGAAGCAGGCTGAGGGTGTGTACAACCCTGTAGAAATTGGGCAGGTTAAAAGCAAAGACAGAACTTCTGGAGAAGACTACGATGAGACTGATTCGGTAAAAATAACCGAGTATTACGGTCTTGTACCAGAAAGCCTATTAGACACAGAACTGGAAGAAGACGAAGAACTGGTTGATCTAGGTGTATCGGATGAAGGCGAAGGTGATGAAGAAAACATCATCTATGATCTTTACGGAGAAAACCTAGTAGAAGCTATTGTAACCATTGCAAATGATGGGTACATTCTTCGTGCTATCCGTAACCCATTTTGGAATGAAGACAGACCTCTAATTGCTTACCAGCACGACACTGTGCCAAACAGCTTTTGGGGTCGCGGTGTCTGCGAAAAAGGGTACAACTCACAGAAGGCTTTAGACGCAGAACTAAGGGCACGGATGGACGGTCTAGCACTGACTGTCCACCCAATGATGGGCGTAGACGTTACCCGTATGCCAAGAAGCGGTAATTTCAGCGTCACACCTGGCAAGTCCATTCCAACCAATGGCAACCCCCGAGAGATCCTCAGTCCGTTCAACTTTGGGCAGGTTGACCCGGCAATTTTTCAAAGCACAGGGGATCTTGAAAGGCAGGTTAACGTGGCTACGGGCACAAGCGACCCGTCTTCTCCACAGAACGTCTCACCAACAAACAGCACTGCGTCTGGAATGTCAATGGCTTTGTCATCAGCTATTAAGCGATCAAAGCGGACACTCACCAATATCGAGCGAAACATTGTCAAGCCGTTTCTTAAGAAAGCTGCTTGGCGGTTTATGCAGTTTGATGAAGAGAACTTCCCTGTCAGGGATCTTAATTTCATCACTCATTCAACGCTTGGTATCACTGCAAGGGAGTTGGAGCAGCAACAGTTAATTCAGCTTCTACAGACTGTGCCACCAGAGTCGCCTGCTTTCCAAGTAATGCTTAAAGCAATTTACGACAATTCAAGCCTTACCAACAAGGAAGAACTTGTCACTGTTGTTGAGCAGATGATGCAGCCTGATCCACAGCAACAGCAGTTGCAACAGGCTCAGATGCAAATGCAGATGGAGAAAGAGCAGGTCGAGATTGAAGAGCGCAAGGCTCGCACAGCAGGGCATTACGCTGATGTTCGCAAGACTCTTTCTGATATTGAGTTGGGGCAAGATAAACTTGACACCGAACTCCAAAAAGAAATTCTTGATCTCTTAGCCGCTCGCGCTAACAAGCAAAACGGGGATGGCAATGGCAATTCAGAACAAGGAAACTGAAGAGTTCTATCAAGATCTTTTCACCTTGACAAGTAGACCAGAATGGGAAACCTTCAGCAGATATTGCGAGGACATTCTTAAAAACAAAATTGAGACAGCCCTAGACCTTGATACTCTTGAAGAGCTGCACAAAAGCAAAGGGCAAGCAGAGATTCTTAGAATGATCGTTTCTTTTAGGAACATCCTAGAAACACAGTATCAATTTATTGAATCTGAAGAGCAGGGCTACTACCATGAAGATTTTTGATATTAAGTGCCAGTCGTGTTTCTACACTTGGGAAGATGTGGCCGAAAGCGTCACCGATATTTTCAAGTGCAAGAAATGCGGTCAACTGGCCCAACCAGTGCTAAGTGGTTGCAACTTTAGTTGCGATGGCACAGACCCGGGATTCCCTACCGCTTACGAGCGTTGGGCAAAATCCCATGAACGCAAGGCGCGGGAATAATCCCCTCCGTCTTGATTAAATTCACTCCTACAACCCTTTTCATTTGTTAAGGCAGGAGAGATAAAAATGGCGACGAAAATTGTGGATCAGCTAGAAGAACGACAGGCAGATGAGGGTGAAGAGATCGTAGACCCAACGGTGGATAACACTGAAGAGGTTGAAGATATTGATCCTGATGAGCCTGGACAGGAACAGGAATCATCTGAAATCCCTGAGAAGTTTCAGGGCAAGTCCTACGAAGAAATTGTTGATATGTACCGTAACCTTGAAAAAGAGTACGGTCGAAAGGGCAACGAGGTAGGAGAGTTAAGGAAGCTTACAGATGAGATTCTTCAGCTAGAAATCCAGCAGAAGAAGAACGCTAGCGAGCGTGTTTCTCAGCAAGAGGAAAAAGTTCTTTCAGACGATGATTGGTTCTCGTCTCCGAAAGAGGCGACCGATAAGTACCTGAACCAGTCCGAACTTGCTAAAGAAGTTAACCAGCTAAAGGAACAGCTTAGTAGCAAGGATCGTGAGGCTGCTCACAGTGCATTTGTGGAAAAGCACCCCGATTATCAGGATGTGGCTCAGGAGAACGGATTCGCAGAGTTTGTAACCGCTTCCAAGTATCGAACTGAACTGGCACGAAAGGCCGACCAGTACGACTATGAAGCAGCTAACGAACTCATGGATCTGTACAAGGCTATTCGTCCGTCTCAGAAACAGGAGAATTCTGGTGAAGATCAGAAGGCCAGCCAATCCGAGGCCCGTAAAAAGGCAACCTTGGAAGGCACAGGCAACCGGAACAAGGGGACTAAGAAAGTCTATCGAAGGGCTGACCTTATCAAAATGAAAATGCAAGACCCCGAACGATATATGAACATGCAAGACGAGATCATGCAGGCATATCAGGAGGGGCGAGTAAAATGAAAAACTGTAGGAGTTTTTAATCATGGCACTAGGAAGTAATCATACTACTAAGACAAGCGCAGCAACTTTCGTACCCGAAGTCTGGTCAGACGAAGTTATCGCTAGTTTTAAGTCCAACCTTGTTCTAGCCAATCTGGTAAAGAACATGAACCACGCTGGCAAGAAGGGTGATACCATTCACATTCCTGCTCCTATTCGTGGGGATGCAAGCCAGAAGACCGCTGAGAATCAGGTCAATCTGATCTCAAACACCGAGGGCGAAGTCCTTGTCAGCATTGATAAGCACTTTGAGTATTCTCGTCTAATTGAAGATATTGTCGAGACTCAGGCACTTAACAGCCTTCGTCAGTTCTACACTGATGATGCTGGTTTTGCTCTTGCAAAGCGTGCTGATACTGACCTTGGCAACCTCTTCGGCGGCTTTCAGGGTGGCACCAATTACAGCGGTGCTATTGTAGGTTCAGACGGTGTTACCGGCTGGGATCCATCAGCTAACAGCAACACCGGCAACGGTTCAGCCCTTACTGACGCTGGTATTCGGAAGATGATCCAGACTCTTGACGACGAGGACGTACCCATGTCCCAGCGTTATCTGGTCATTCCTCCAGTTGAGAAGGCCAACCTTCTGGGTATTGATCGGTTCACTGAGCAGGCATTTGTTGGTGAAGTAGGTGGTGCTAACAGCATCCGCAACGGTCGTGTAGGCAATGTTTACGGCGTAGAAGTCTACGTCTCAAGCAACGTCCCCACCATCACTGCTGATGACAGTTCCACTAACTACCGTGCAGCTTCAATGTTCCACGAAAGTGCAATGGTGCTTATCACTCAGGTATCACCACGCACTCAGACCCAGTACAAGCAGGAGTACCTTGGCGACCTGCTCACTGTAGATATGCTCTACGGTGTAAACGAGCTTCGTGACAACGCAGCCGTAGTCGCCGCCGTACCTTCCTAATTGTAGGTGGTGTAGATAGCCGGGGGAGCAAGTCTCCCTCGGCTTTTTAGGAGTTAAAATGGTAACAGTAAAAGACAGTCAGACAGGCAAGACGTTTGAAGTAGAGGACGGCCATTATTTTGGAGTCCTTGTACATTCAAGCCGATATTCTAAGACTGAGCCTAAAAAGCCAGCAGGACGCCCAAAGAAGACGCACACAGACCGAACTGAGGGATGACAATGTCTACCTACCTCTCTGTAGTAAACTCCGTTCTAAGGCGCTTGAGAGAGCGTGAAGTTACTTCGGTAAATGACAACGCTTATGCTCGCCTTATTGGCACGTTTGTTAACGACGCAAAACGGGAGGTGGAAGACGCTTGGAACTGGACACACCTAAAGAGCACGGTTCAGGTAACTACAGTGCCCGGTGCGTTTAGGTACGAACTCAATGGAAGTGGACGGCGATTCCGTCTCCTTACAGATCATCTTAATCGTCCTTCTGTCTTTAACGACACTGAGGATGTTTTTCTTAGGCAGTCACCTAGTACAAGGTGGATGTCTCTACAGTTAAACCATAACGATGTAACAGAAAACCAACCAGAATGGTTTGAGTTCAATGGTGTAACCAGTGATGGCGACATTATTGTAGATTTTTACCCTATTCCAGACAAAGCCTATTCAATTAATTTTGATATGGTTATCCCTCAAGATGATTTTGCTGTTGATGGAACAGATGATTCAACAGTTATCGCTTGTCCTGTTCAGCCTGTTGTTTTTGGTGCATGGTCAAGGGCAATTTATGAGCGTGGTGAAGACGAGGGGTACTTATCAGATCTAGCGTTTCGTGATGCTAAGAACGCACTAGCAGATGCTATTTCCTGGGACAATAACAACTCTTCCGACGAAATGAACTGGTTTGTTGTGTAATGCCTAAATTGCTAACGCCTTTTTCAGTTGTTGCTCCGGGGTCTTACGGACTCAACACTAAACTAGCAGGGCTAGAGATTGGCCCTCAGTGGTGCCTTACGTCTAGAAATTGCGCTCTTTCAGATCAAGGAACAGTATCCGCAAGGAAAGGCTGGTCTCCTTTTGCGGGGGTTAGTCAGTTATCTGGCGAACCAGACCCAAGAACAATTCATGAGTACATTGATAACGGCAACAGCAGCCGTATCATTTGGTCTGCTGGCAACGAAATTTACGAAGGTACAAGTTCGGTAAGTGCAGTAACAGGAACCGTGTCACCTACGGCTGATAATTGGAAGTTTGTTAACTTTAATGGAAAGGTGGTAGGTGTTCAGGCAGGCCATAACCCTATTGTTAAAAGCGACGGTGGAGATTTTGCAGAAATTGCATTTGATACTTCGCCTACAGATCCGATTGAAGCACTTTCTGCTTGGGGCCGTGTATGGTATGTAGAAGGTGACGCACAGACAATCAAGTATTCTGATTTGCTGCAAGAAGACACTATTAATGGTGGCTCTTCTGGTGTCATTAATATGTACACAGTCTGGTCTAACGGGACAGATGAGATTGTAGGGATTCAAGAGTTCAACAATTACCTTGTCATCTTTGGGCGCAAGCAAGTTGTTCTCTATGCAGGCGGTGAAGATCCTAACAACTCACTTCGGATTGTGGATATTATTAACAATACAGGGTGCATTGCAAGAGATTCTATCCAAAACATTGGCAATGACATCCTTTTCCTTGGCGAAGAGGGGATTATCTCTCTTGCTCGTAACATTCAAGCAGGTGGGGACGTTAGATCTTTGCCGCTTGCTAATCTTGCAGATAACGTGTCAGATTTTCTTTCACAATTTTCTCTTTCTGAGCCATCACAGAACATCAAGTCTTGCTACAAAGCAGACGACGGTTTTTACCTAATTACTTTCCCAACTTCTAAAATCACGTTCTATCTCAATATCCGTTATCAAACTCCTGACAAAAAGGCTAGGATCTTTACTTGGTATGATATTAACCCAACTGCCCTAGCTGTTGACAAGCAAGACAATGTTTATATTGG
>Ga0102930_1000712_pt1 | contig 10999 bp, 9 predicted proteins | sample SalPon1_B_H2O_MG_FD_84514 | JGI IMG/M metagenome (GOLD analysis project Ga0102930, IMG submission 84514) | Salt pond water microbial communities from South San Francisco under conditions of wetland restoration - Salt Pond MetaG R1_B_H2O_MG | ecosystem: Environmental > Aquatic > Non-marine Saline... | reverse complement strand
GAGAACTGCTCCATGGCACCGCTCGCCGAGCACCAGTTCGCCGAGCTCGAGGAGGAGACTGACCGCCTGCTGGCGGAGATCACCGAGTTCGACAACCTCGCCTGGCATTTCTTCAACGCCCGCTGATCCGGGCCAACGACTGAAACGGAAGTCCATGACCGATTCGAAACGCCGCCCCGATACCGACTGGTCGCTCGCGACCCAGGCCATCCGGGTGGGTCACCACCCCACGCCCGAGCGAGAGCACGGCGAACCGATCTTCACCACCTCGAGCTTCACCTTCGAATCGGCCGAACAGGCGGCGGCCCGCTTCGCCGGGGACGAGCCGGGCAACATCTACGCCCGTTTCACCAACCCCACCACGCGCATCTTCGAGGAGCGTCTCGCGGCGATGGAAGGGGGCGAGGACTGCGTTGCCACCGCCTCGGGCATGTCGGCGATCCTTTCCACGGTGATGGCGCTGTGCGAGGCGGGCGACGAGGTCGTGGTCGCCCGCCAGGTCTTCGGCACCACCACGGTGCTGTTTGACAAGTACCTGGCCAGGTTCGGCCTGCAGGTTCGCTGGGTCGACCTGACCGACTGGTCGCAGTGGCAAGCGGCGGTGGGTGATCGCACCCGCCTGTTGTTCGTCAAGACGCCCTCGAACCCGCTCACCGAGGTGGCCGACATCCGCCGGCTGGCCGAGCTTGCCCATGCGTTTGAGGCGGCACTGGTGGTCGACAACTGCTTCTGCACCCCGGCCCTGCAGCGCCCGCTGTCACTGGGGGCAGACATCGTGATCCACTCGGCGACCAAGTTCCTCGACGGGCAGGGGCGCGCGATCGGCGGGGCCGTGGTCGGTGACCTCGAACGCGTCGGCAAGGAGGTGCGTGGCTTCCTGCGGACCTGCGGCCCGACCATGGCGCCCTTCAACGCCTGGATCTTCGCCAAGGGGCTGGAGACGCTCGACCTGCGCATGCAGGCCCACAGCCGCCATGCCCGCGAGATCGCCGACTGGCTGGTGGCCCATCCCGACGTGACGCGGGTCCACTTCCCCGGGCTGGCCGATCACCCGCAGGCGGGGATCATCGCCGCCCAGCAGACCGGCCCGGGCGCGATCGTCTCGTTCGTGGTCGCGGGCGGTCGCGAGGCGGCGTGGCAGGTGATCAACCGCACCCGCATGCTCTCGATCACCGCCAACCTCGGAGATACCAAGACGACCATCACCCATCCGGCAACCACCACGCACGGTCGGCTCTCGCCGGAGGCCCGGGCCGAGGCGGGTATCGACGACGGGCTGATCCGCCTGTCGGTGGGCCTCGAGGACCCGCAGGACATCATCGCCGACCTGGCGCGCGGGCTGGGCGAGCAGATCGACTGATCCCTCGACCCCGGGTCGCCTCGCGCGCTCCCTTCACGCGGCGCGGGCGGCTACCGCACCTGCACGAGGTCCCCGCTTTCGACGGCGTGGCCGCCCCGGTAGCGCAGTGTGCTGTCACGCTCCCCCAGGAACGTGACCGCCGCACTGCCCAGTGAGCGCGGTTCGCGCACCGGTCCGGCGGTGGTCTCCAGTGCCGGGCGAGTCAACAGATTGACGCCCAGCCAGTCCGCCGGCACGCCCGGGTCGATGACCGTCAGTTGGTCCCCGGCGCGCAGGCCGTCCTCGCGACCGAGGTCGATACGCAGGTCCGTGGCGTCGCCCTGCGGTTGCGTGGAGAGGATGCGGCCGACCAGCGGGCGGCAACGGATCGTGTCGAGTATCTTCGCGGCGAGCACGTCGATGCCGACGTCCATCGACGCCCCCCATTCGCTCTCCCAGAACGCGGCGGTATGCGCGTCGGCCTGGGGCGAGTAGGGGGCGCCGTCACTCGGCTCGAGGTCCTGTTGCCAGGTGCCGAGGCGCGCGCCCTGCGCCCCGTCGTCCAGCGTGGCCGACAACTGGCCGGCCCGCGGCCGGTAGCTGTCGGGCATTAGCAGGAATGCCGATGGACGTCCCTGGGTTCCCATGTCGTCGGCCTCGAGACGGATGAAGTAGGGCGCCGCGTGGCGGGAGAAGGCGTCCATCGCCGGGGAGAGCCCCTGGCTGCGGGTCGGGGGTACGACGTCGACCACCTGCTGGCCGGCGGCCTCCAGCCGCCCCGCCAGGCGATCGGCGATCGCGGGGGCCAGCCCGGTGACGTCGCCGGGCTCGTGGGCGATGCGGGCCTCGGTGACGACCAGCCGGTGGCTGGCCTGGCACGATGGGCTGTCGGTCGGCGGTGCCGCTGTCGCGGCCATCGGCAGTAGCAGCGCGGCGAGTGCCAGCCGGAGCGGGTTTCGCGCGTGGAGCAATCCGTGCAGTGCTGATCTCGGCATGGGCATCATCTCGGCAGGCATCGGTGGGCTGTGGTCGGTCCATGCAAGCACGTCCCGTGCCATCTGTCACTCTGGTGCCGACCATCCGGGTGCGCCTGGCTTGTTGGTGTCGTCGACGGCAGGCGTTACCCGGGGCGCCTGCGAAAGACGGGCCTTACCCTCTATACTGTGCGCTTTGCACAGCTGGGACCCGTGCCGTCCCGGCGACACGCGACCACGTTCCATGAGTCCCTGAGGTACCGATGACCGTTCGCACCCGCTTCGCCCCGTCGCCCACCGGCTATCTCCACATTGGCGGCGCCCGCACGGCCCTGTTCAGCTACCTGTTCGCCCGCCGCCACGGCGGCGAGTTCGTGCTGCGCGTGGAGGACACCGACCGCGAACGCTCCACGGCCGAATCGGTCAACGCGATCCTCGAGGGCATGACCTGGCTGGGACTCGACTACGACGAAGGGCCGTTCTACCAGACCGAACGGATGGAGCGGTACCGCGAGGTGATCGACCGGCTGCTCGCCGAGGACAAGGCCTACTACTGCTACGCCACCCGCGAGGAGCTCGACGAACTGCGCGAGGCCCAGATGGCACGCGGCGAGAAGCCCCGCTACGACCGTCGCTACCGCGACTTCACCGGCACGCCGCCCGAGGGCGTCCGGCCGGTGGTGCGCTTCAAGACCCCGCTCGACGGTCTGGTGGTGGTCGACGATGCCATCCGCGGTCGGGTCACCTTCCGCAACGACGAGCTCGATGACCTGATCATCGCCCGCGGCGACGGCAGTCCCACCTACAACCTCACGGTGGTGGTGGACGACATGGACATGCAGATCACGCACGTGGTGCGCGGTGACGATCACCTCAACAACACCCCGCGCCAGATCAACCTCTACCGGGCGCTGGGCGTCGAACCGCCGAGCTTCGCCCACCTCCCCATGATCCACGGCCCGGACGGGGCGAAGCTCTCCAAGCGTCACGGCGCGGTCTCCGTGGTCCAGTACCGTCACGACGGCTTCCTGCCCGAGGCGCTGCTCAACTACCTGGTGCGACTGGGCTGGTCGCACGGCGACGAGGAGATCTTCTCGCGTGCCGAGCTGGTCCAGCTGTTCGACATCAAGGACGTCAATCACTCGGCCTCGAGCATCAACCCCGAGAAGCTGCGCTGGCTCAACCAGCACTACATGCGCGAGCTCCCGGTCGCCGAGGTCGCCTCCGAATTGCGCTGGCACCTCGGCCAGCTGGGCATCGACCCGGACGAGCTCGGGCCGCAACCCGCGGCGATCGTGCCGGCCTACGTCGACCGCGTGCACACGCTGGTCGAGATGGCCGAGGAGGCCAGGCCGTTCTACCAAGACGCGGTCGAGCCCGATCCCAAGGCGATGGAGAAGCTCGATGCCTCGGCCGCCATGGTGGTCGACGCGCTGACCGTCGCGCTCGACGACGATACCGTCTGGGAGAGCACCGAGACGCTGGAGGCCGCGGTCAAGGGCGTGGCCAAGACGCTCGACCTCAAGCTGGGCAAGGTGGGGCCGGTCCTGCGCCTGGCGCTGCTGGGGCACACCTCCTCGCCCAGCTTCGGCGTGATCCTCGAGCTGATGGGCCGGGTGCGCAGCATCCAGCGCCTGAACGCCTTCCGGGACCGGATCGGCGCCTGAGATGAGGATTGCGGCCATGCGACCGGCATTGCCGATCACGGCCGCGTACCTGCTGCTCGCCTCCCTGTGGATCTGGACCACCCAGTGGCTGCTCGGCCGGCTGGGTGGGGCCCACTGGGAAATCTCCACCGCCGGCCTGGTGTTCGGCGAGATCTTCGTCCTGGTCACCGGCGTGATGCTGTACGTGCTGGTCGACCGGCTCCACGCCGCCCGTGGCGCCCAGGCGGGGTTCGTCGCCGGTGGTGACAGTGGCGCACGCTTCTGGCTGACGGCGATGGTGGTCGCCCTGGTGGTGATCGCGGCCGTCCAGATCTTCATCTCCGTCGTCGCCGCCCGACAGTACGCCCCGCTGCTCCTGGAAAAGGCCCAGCGGGAAGTCGGCAACCTCGCGTCCATCCGCGCGATCGAGGTGGACAACTGGGTCGAGGAGCGTGACCAGCAGGTCCGGGCGCTGGCGCAGCGGCGGGACTGGCTGAGGGACTGGATCACCGACCTCGACGAGGGCCGCGTCGAGGGGTTCCCGGACGACCTGCGCCGCGGCGGGCTGCTCTCGCGTTTCCAGACCATCACGCTGCTCGATCCCGATCGCACCCCGCGCCTGCAGACCGGTTCGGCGAGCGTGGTGCCCCCGGACATGCGCCACTTCGACCAGGCCGCCGTCACCACCGAGGTGCAGACCGTCAACCGCTTCACCCGCGGGCGGGGCGGTGTCGACCTGTTCTGGATCCTGCCGGTATACGACGACCGCAACGCCGTCAGCCGCGGCCCCTGGTACCTGGTGTTCTGGACCCGCCTGAACACCCTCGCGCTGGTCGAGGACGCCGAGGCGCAGAACCGGCACGTGCGCGCCGACGAGGCGCTGCGCACCCTCCTGATCCGCATGCCGGATGCACCCGAGACCGGTTCGATCTTCTGGCCCATGCTGACGCTCGACCCCCGCGACGAGTCAAACCTGGTCACCGAAACGCCGGCCGCCATCGTCGATCGCCTGCGCGTCGGGCTGTCCGACGCGCCCGGCGAGGAGAGCGGCGGCGGGGTGACGCGCATCGAGGGCAGCGACCGCGTCTACGCCACCGTGGCGCTCGAGCGCCTGCAGTCCCGGCTGCTGGTGCTGCAGGATCGACGAGCCGTGCTCGCACCGGTCAACCAGATGGAGAAATGGCTGAGTCTCACGGCCATCCTCTCCACGCTCGGCACCCTGGCGGCGTTGCTCTTCCTGTGGCGCTTCCTGCATGGTCGCTACCGTGCCCGGACACGCGACATCGCCGTCGAGCGCGACTTCTGGCACCACGCCTGGCTCGACATGCCGGCGCTGGGACTGCTCGAGATCGAGCCCGCACGCCTGCACGTGGTCGTCGCCAACCGGCAGGCGGCCAACTGGCTGGGCCGCGCGCGTCACGAGCTGGTCGGCCGGCCGCTGTTCGACCTGTTCCATCCCACCGACCCCGCCGCGCCGCTCGCGGGCGACCCGGCGGCGGCATTGCCGGCGTACTTCGGGCGGGGCGCCGTGGATCGGCTCGCGATCGAGGGGATCGTGCCGGGTCTGTCGGGAGCGGGTAGCATGTGGCTGGAGTTGCGCGTGCAGCGGGACGCCGAGGGCGCACTTGAGCGGATGATCGGCATGCTCTGGCCGGCCCGCGAGGCCGATGACGCCGCCCTGATCGCCCGGGTCGACCACCTGGCCGCCTTCTGTGCCTCGCTCGCCGAGCCGGAACGCGCGCGCATGCGGCATCGCTTGGCCGACCACGATGCGAGTCCGTTCCTCGAGGTGGTGCCGGTCGACGTGGAGACCGCCGAGGTGCATGATCGGGCGGCGATGGTCGAGCGGCTGAAACGCTGTCTGCCGCCGGCGCTACGACATCACCGGGCCCTGCTGCGCCCGCTGGCGGACGAGCTCGGCCGGGTGCTGGTCAGCGGCGAGGGGCGCTGGGTGCACAGCGACGGAAACCCCGTCGCCGGCCCGCTCGACGAGGATGGGGCCCCGGCGGTGATCAGTGCCGCCGGTCACTCGGTGTTGATCCTGCCGGTGGATACCGCGTCCACGGGCGAGGGCGAGGCGGCCGCGTGGCTCTACATCAGTCGAGACCGCTGGAAGATGACCCCGGGCCTGCTCGAGGCGATCGAGCGCCTGCACGCGATCTGCCACTGACACCGTCGCCTCGACGGGCGGGCCCCGTCCGTGGCGGCTACCCGCCGGTCAGTCCTTTCCCGTTTCCTCGTGGCTGGGGTTCTCGCCGCCCATCTGCCGGTGGAGGCCGGCCCGAGCCATCAGCAGGGCGCTGATCGGCGCGGTGAGGAACAGGAAGATCAGGATCAGGATTTCGTGGACCGAGAGCCCGCCGCGACTGGTGAAGTACACCGCCGAGGCCAGGAGGATGCTGCCCACCCCGAGCGTGGAGGCCTTGGTCGGGCCGTGCAGGCGCATGAAGAATCCAGGCAGCTTGGCAAGGCCCAGCGAGCCCAGCAGCACGAAGGCCGCGCCGAACAGGATCAGGAAACTGACGATGAGTTCGAAAAGCATGGCTGCCTCCGGGCTATTCGACGATGTCGCCGCGAATGAGGTACTTGCTCAGGGCCACGGTGGTGATGAAGCCCAGCACGGCGATCAGCAGGGCCGCCTCGAAGTTGATTGAGGTCTCGAACCAGATCCCGAGCGCGACCAGCAGCGCGATGGCGTTGATCGACATCGTATCGAGGGCGAGGATCCGGTCGGCCTGATCCGGCCCCTTGAACAGGCGATAGCTCGCCAGTCCCATGGCGATGACGATCAGTACCAAGGCAATCCCGAGGCTGACATGGATCATGATTCGGTCCCCGCGGTGGTGGATGCGCGCGCGCCGTCCCGGCCGGTCTGGCCGAAGACCCGCATCAGGCGCGACTCGTAGCGTTTCTTGATCTCGGCGATCTCTTCGTTCAGGTCCTCGGCGTGCAGGGCATGCACCCACAGGTGGCTCTGGTCGGGGCTGATCCGGCAGGAGACCGTCCCGGGGGTGAGCGTGATCGTCGCGGCAAGCACGCTGATCGGCAGGGCACCCTCGAGGTCGAGCTCCATCTCGAACAGCTGCGAGCGCAGCGCCCGGTTCGGGCCCAGCACCTGGCGGGCGACGACGAAGTTCGCCCGGATGATGTCGACCAGTACCACGCCCAGGTAGCCGAGCAGGGCGGCGGGGCTTTTCACCTCCGCGCGGATCTCCCAGAAGCGGTGCGTGATCCACGGCACCACCAGCGCGACGATCGCGCCCATGACGATCGATCCCGGATGGATGCTGTTGTTGATCAACAGCCAGGTGATCAGCAGAATCAGGCTGAGCACGGGTTGGGGCAGGATGCGGCGCATTTAGTGTTTACCCCCCTCGTAATCCTCGTAGTCACGGCCGAACTTCCCCGGCGCGGTGTCGGGAGACAGGATGCCGTCGGGCATCACCGCGTCCAGGTAGCCCGACGGCGTTGCGACCTGCTTGGCGGTCGTATCCAGCCACTGCGACAGCGGCTGCGCGCCGACGACCATCGCGGCCGCGATCACCAGGGGCGCGACGGTGAGCGAAACGCCCGGCAAGGGCTTGCGCGCGTCGGCCGGCGTGGGGTGGGCCGGGTGCCCCGGCGTGGCCTGCGACTGGTAGAACAGCCGGCTGCCGGCCCGTGCCAGGGCGATCACCATGATCAGCCCGCTGACCAGCACCACCGCGAAGATCGGGGCCATCAGCGGACTGTCCAGTGCCGCTGCCAGGATCATTACCTTGCCGAAGAAGCCGGTCAGCGGCGGCAGGCCCGTCATGGCGATGGCGTAAGCGAAGAACAGCGAGCCGACCAGCACGGCGCGAGGCATGGGTGGTGCCGCCACAATGCCGTCGCCCGCATCGGGGCGGTGGCGCATCAGCAGGCCGGCGAGCAGGAAGAAGCCGGCGCTGAGCACGGTGGTGTGGATCCAGTAGAACAGCGCCCCGCTGATCGCCAGTTCGCGTTCCGAGCCGGTGACCAGCCCCAGCGCGATCAGGATCGTGCCCACCGAGGCCACGATCAGGTAGGCGACCTGGCGCCGCAGGAAGCGTCCGGCCACGACGCCCAGCGCCGCCAGCAGCAGCGTGATCAGTCCCAGCCACAACAGCCACGGTGCGATCAGGGCGGTGGTCTCGACGAGCCCGCCGACGCTGTTGCCCGAGAGCATCACCGAGTCGACCCGGAGGACCGAGTACAGGCCGACCTTGGTCATGATGGCGAACAGGGCCGCCACCGGGATCGACGCGTGGCCGTAGGCCCCCGGCAGCCAGAGGTACAGCGGAAAGGCCGCCCCCTTGATCAGGAACACCACGAACAGCAGGAAGATCGCCGTGGTCACCAGCGGCACCGCGTCCGGGGCGACCTGCGGCAGCTTGAGCGTGATGTCGGCGAGGTTCAGGCTGCCGACCGTGCCGTAGAGGGCGCCGACGGCGAACAGGAACAGCGTCGAGCCGATCAGGTTGACCACCACGTAATGGAAGCCCGCCCGGGTCCGCTTGCGGCCCTCGCCGTGCAGCAACAGGCCGTAGGAGGCCAGCAGCAGCACCTCGAAGAAGACGAACAGGTTGAACAGGTCGCCGGTGAGGAACGCGCCGTTCAGGCCGAACAGCTGGGCCTGGAACAGGGCGTGGAAATGCGGCCCGGCGCTGTCCTCGTCGCGGCGCACCGCATAGATGAGCGAGAGCATCGCGACGATCGAGGTGAGTACCACCATCAGGCCCGACAGGCGGTCGAATACCCAGACGATGCCGAAGGGAGCGGCCCAGCCCCCCAGCTCGATTACCTGCGGCGTGTTGCCGTGCCCACCGAACAGCAGCCCCAGGCTCACGACCAGCAGGACGGCCACGCCGGCGAGGCTGATCGTCCGGGTGAGCCCCGGCGCTCGGCGGTCGATCATCGCGAGGATCGCCGCCAGCGCGACCGGCAGGAGGACCAGCAGGGAGATCAGGTTGGCGGTCATGCGCGCGGCTCCTCGTGGCGGTCCATGACCCGGTTTGCCTGCGGGATGTGCGTGCCGTCGACGTGGTCATTGCCCAGCGCGGCGCGCGACTTGAGGGCGAGCACGATCACGAAGGCGGTCATGGCGAAGGCGATGACGATCGCCGTGAGAACCAGCGCCTGGGGCAGGGCGTCGGCCGACTTGTCGGTCGCCCCCACCACCGCAGGGGCCGCCGTGTGCAGCCGTCCCATGGTGAACAGGAACAGGTTGACCCCGTAGGACATCAGGGTCAGCCCCAGGACCACCGGAAAGGTCTGGGCGCGCAGCACCAGGTACACGCCGGCACCGGTCAGCACGCCGATCAGCAGGGAAATGGCCAGGTTAGTCATGCGTCTCTCCCCCCGCGCGGCTCGCGGTTCGCGGGGCTTGCCTCGATGGATGCGTAGTCGGGGTGCTCGACCGCGTGGTCGGTCAGGCGGCCGAGGTTGAGCAGGATCAGCATGGTCGAGCCGACCACCACCAGGAACACGCCCAGGTCGAAGCCGATCGCCGAGGCGAGGTGGATCTCGCCGACCACCGGCAGATAGAAGTGCCAGGTCGCCGAGGTGAGGAACGGCACGCCGACCGCGATGGCCACCAGGCCGGTACCCAGCGAGGTCAGGATCCCGGCACCGATCACGCCGTGGATCGGCAGGTGCAGCTTGCGTTCGGTGTTCTCGATACCGAAGGCCATGTACTGGGCCACCAGGGCGCTGGCAACGATCAGCCCGGCGATGAACCCGCCGCCCGGTTCGTTGTGCCCGCGCAGGAAGACGTAGATGCCGAACAGCAGCGTAAGCGGCAGGATGATCTGGGCGAAGGTGCGCAGCATCAGCGGATGCGGGTCGTCGCTCCAGGCCCGACCGAACGGGTCGCGCCGTGAGGAGGGCAGCGACAGGTTGTGCAGCATGGCGAAGATGCCCAGTGCGGCGAGGGCCAGCACGGTGATCTCGCCGAAGGTGTCGTAGCCCCGGAAGTCCACCAGGATGACGTTGACCACGTTGGTGCCGCCTCCGCCGGGCACCGAGTGATCGAGGAAGTAGCCCGAGATCGACTCGAACGGCCGGCTGATGATGGCGTAGGTCAGTGCCGCGATCCCCCCGCCGATCACGGTGGCGATCCCGGCATCACGCCAGCGCCGGCCGGGCGAGGAGAGCTTGCGGCTCTGCTGCGGCAGATAGAACAGGGCCAGCAGCAGGAGGATCATGGTCACCACCTCGACCGACAGCTGGGTCATGGCGAGGTCCGGCGCGGAGAAGCGGGCGAACAGCATCGCCACGCCCAGGCCGACCACGCTCATCGAGATCAGCGCGAACAGGCGCTGGCGATGCCCGACCGCCGTCACCACGGTCGCGACGATGATCAGCAGGATGCCCAGCCAGGTGACCCAGTCGCCGCTGTCCTCGACCGTGCCGCGGTCGAGTGCCGCCCGTACCTCGGGCAGCCCGGCGGCATGGAAATAGCCCGCCAGGCCGGCGATCAGCGAGAACAGCAGCGTCAGCAGCACGATCCGGCCCAGCCGGCCGTTGTCCAGCCCGCCGGTGACGCCCGCGCTGCCGCGCATGAGCAGCTCCATGATCCGGTTGTAGACCGCCCGCGCGTCCAGGTGGGCGAGCGACAGGCTGTGCCAGCGGAACACCGGCCGGCGCACCAGGTAGAGCGCCACGCCGCCGGCCAGCGCCACCGCGCTCATCAGCAGCGGCAGGTTGAAGCCGTGCCACAGCGAGAGGCTGTAGTAGGGCGGCTCGGCCTGCAGCACGCCGGTCACGGCCACGTGCAGCAGCGGGCCGACCACCAGGGCCGGGAGAATCCCCACGGCCAGACACAGTACCACCAGCAGGTCGACCGGGCGCTTCATCATGCCGCGCGGTTCGTGAGGTTTCTTCGGCAGGTCGCCGTCGGGCTTGCCGAAAAAGGTGTCATGCACGAAGCGCAGCGAGTAGGCCACCGACAGCAACCCGCCCAGCGACACCAGGATCGGCAGCAGCCATACCGGCCCCAGGTCGCCTGCGACGCGCACCGACTCTGTGAAGAACATCTCCTT
>Ga0102930_1000711_pt1 | contig 11004 bp, 9 predicted proteins | sample SalPon1_B_H2O_MG_FD_84514 | JGI IMG/M metagenome (GOLD analysis project Ga0102930, IMG submission 84514) | Salt pond water microbial communities from South San Francisco under conditions of wetland restoration - Salt Pond MetaG R1_B_H2O_MG | ecosystem: Environmental > Aquatic > Non-marine Saline... | reverse complement strand
TGGTGCCTGTTCTGCGTTTGCAGCTCCAGGTGCTGGTGAGGGAGCTGGGGCTGCCGCTGGTGGCGGTGGAACTGCTGCACCGCTAGTTGGGGCATCAGCTGCTGGAGCAGGTGCACTTGATGCAGCTGGGCTGGCACTGCTTGGGTAGTAACGAACGATTTCGTTTCTCTTTGTGCCGTTGTAAGTACGCTGACCTACCTGTGCTCGGAACTGACGTCCGACTAGTGCAGAGTTGACCTGTGCGTTGTCTGGTTCTTTACTCCAGAAGTTATCCTTGGTCAAGCCCAAGCACTCCATGTTGCGGAAGAACATGCCCAATGCGTTTGGCTTGTCTGGAACGATAACTAGGTTGTCCCAGATAAGACGGTTAGCGTGAGGTCCGCCTTGGACCTGACACTTAATCGTGAACATAACACGACCAGACTGTGAAACCTTGTCCTCAGACTCAAGGACTTTTAGCTCATAGTCACCTTCTGGTAGTGGTTCCATTGGTGCGCCAGCGTTGCCAGCGTCTTTAATTAGGTCGCCCCAATTTACTGTACTCATTTAAGTACCTCTTTCTACTTACTTGCTTTTTCTTTTTTCTCGGTTTTTGGACCAAATATCTTGTCCAGCATCATTTCAATGCTTAGGTCTTGTTGCTCAACTATTGAGCCCAGTCGACCTTGAACACGTTCTCCTGCTTCGTACTCTTTAGTTCGCTCGACATACAGTCGTCGAACTCTGTGTGGAGCACCAAGAGGGTCTTCATTTGGGAACTCTTCAATCGCTAGGGCACCAAGTATGTCGTAAAAATACGGTGCCATGATTTTGAGCTGACCCTGTAGGAATGGGCGGTGGCGTCCATCCTGCGTCATCTGAGACATGGCTGTTAAAACAACTGCCTCTAGTGGGTTAGTAGCGTGCATAGTCAGGTCACGCAAGTCACGTAGAAGACCGCCCATGTGGCGAAGTAGCTCGCCCCACTGCTGCATCTTCATCTGCTCACTGCCTGCAATGTTGTCAATACACTTGACCTGGAGCTCCGAAATAGAGTCAATAATCAAGCTCTTGAATTGGTGATTACCCATTTGTAACCACTGGTAGGTCTTGAGCACCACGTCGTAGTCACGAACCTGAACAACAATTGTGTCCCAAGTTCCATCTGCGACAGGTGGCTCCTCCGTCATCGGGTCCCAGTACTTGGCGACAATAGGCAAAAATCGGTGCCCACCTTCTACGTCAAGCATGAGTCGAGGATACGGAGCAGTGACAGCAAAGGTTGATTTACCAACCTTTGACTCACCGTAAACCATGACGGTCAAAGACCGTTGGACTTCACTCATAGTCACTCGCTTCCTTTTTTATCGTCACCGTAGTATGCATACGGGTCGGCAACTTCGTACATTTCTTCAATCGCTTGCTCGGCGGCGCTTCCGTCGTCGACCAGCGTGCATACAGTGAAGAACTGACACTTCCACTTGCAGTCACGACTGGGTCGTGGATACACGTGGAAAGATGGACTCTCCCCCTCATCCAAAGCAGTGCGAGCACGCATCATGTCCGCAACTGTGCCATGGATTCGGTCCCAAAAGGACCTTAAGGTGAAGACATTGTGACGTACTTCCATTTGGTCATAGAAAGGAGGTCTTGCAGCAGCTGTGCGTCTGACCTTTTTTAGCATGGTGAAAATTCCACCCTCGGACCGCTCACCTTCCTTGTTTTGATTGTGCTCTAGGAGCATGTACGTCAAAATCTGTTCGTTCATTGGGGCAAGGTTTGCGAAGTCACTCAGCGACCCGCCTACCGTTTTAAAGTCACGGAACATGCGAACACCGTCACCCTTGCGACGGACTCGCATATCCAACTTACCCTGAAGCTCTACATCACCTTGGAACATAGGCATTGAGATTGTTTCTTCTGTAGAAATCATTTCAAGCTCTGCGTCAATGCCGTTTTCCTCGACCCACTGTAAATAGCCGTCAAGCATGATTGCTCCGAGCTCTGCCTCTTTTTCAAGCTCCGCTACATCACGGAACTCAGAAAGAAGTTCTTGCTTCTCAAGCTCGACAAGCTGAGAGTGAGCCTGTAGAAGCGGAGTTCCTTCGGCGTAATACTGGTCTAGAGCTTCGTGGATTCTTGAACCCAAAGCTAGGGCACCTGTACGTTGTTTATCTTTTGGCTGAAGTCTGCGGTAGTAAGTAAACCACCACTTCCTCCTACAATCTTTCCAAGTTTGGATTTCTGAATTACTTATCCTTATTGGCTCTTTCATTACTTACCTGCCTTCTCATCTTTAAGAAGCTGGACAAGTTGGTCCTTGTCTCGGACAACCTCTTCAAAGTTTTCTGCCTTGCCTTCCAAAACTTGAATCACTCTGTCCTCGATTGTGTCTGACGTGACGTAGTCAGTCACAATAATCGAGTCGTGAATCTCAGAACCGATTCGGTGAGTACGGTCAAGGGCTTGTTTGTAATCTACAAGTGACCACGGACGTTGAAGCATAATCAGCCTGCGAGCGGCGGTAAGAGTAATACCTACACCACCAGCCTGAGCAGTAAACAGAATCCATTTGGTCCTGCCATTCTGGAAATCATCCACTGCTTGCTGACGCTCATCTTCATCCTGAGCACCAGTCACAAGCCCGTGCTCAATGCCAGCCTTAGTCATTGCATTGCTTAAAAGCTCTATGAGCTGTCGAGAAACGGCACACACAGCCACAGAATCTTCTCCGTAGTCATTAGCTTTAATATCTGACATCAAGGCGTCTACTTTGCAACTGGGGTCAGCCAGACGTACCTTTTCTTCGCCAGTGTTTTCATCAATCGTAATTTCAGCATATGCATTGGCAAACTGATTAAGTCTTGTTGACTGGGTAAGAATGCTAGGTGCAGTTAGAGCACCACCGTCTTCCAACAACGCAATCATGTTGTCACGCATCTGCTTATAAGCTTTTGCTTGCTTTGTAGACATCTCAACATCACGACGCTCAAAAACCTGCTTTGGAAGATTTGGTAGAACCCTAGCCTTGAGCATTCTTCTCATGTGAGGGTTTAGGGTTTTGTAAAACTCATCTTTCATGTGTGGTTTTACACCCTGAACGAGCATTGCTCCAAACATATTGATAATCGTGTCTACCATGCGGTCAATCCATTTAGTCTTGCTTGGCCAGTCCTGTGGAGATAGCCAGTGAAGAATCGGCCATAAGTCCACAACATTGTTTGCAATAGGAGTACCAGTCATAGCGAATCTGTAATCAGCGTTACCAGTAGCAGACCATAAAGCTCTAGTCTGCTTTGACTTGGGGTCCTTAGAGCGGTGAATTTCGTCAGCTACTACTGCATTAAATTCAAAATCATTTAGCTCCCGTAGGTGTACCTCGCAACGAGTAACACTGATACTTTCGTCCAAACCACCGCATTCAGTGCACTTGGTAAGAGCAACAGAGCCGTAAGGTGCAAGCCTCGAGTGGGAACGTAGTGACTCCCAGTTGATAATAATTACATCTAGGTTGCTTTCTTGAGCAACTGTAAATTGTTTCTTTCTCTGAGCTGCAGTGCCTTTTATAACCTGCGTAGTTGCTTCTGGCCACCAGCGACTAAATTCACGAGCCCAGTTTTTCTTCAAAGTATTTGGGCAGACAATCATTGCGGGAAATACGTCTTTGCCCTCGTCATTCAATTTCTTAAGTGCACGAATCGCCTGGGCAGTCTTACCAAGACCAGGTTCGTCGGCCAGCAATGCTCTCCTGGCTGTTGCGAGGTACGCAACACCCGCCCGCTGGTGTGGAAACAAATCAGAATCGCCTTCATATTCTTCTAAGTCTCTTAGCTCTAAAGCTGGATTAATTCTTGTTGCAAGCTCATTCGAAGCCCAGTTTGCAAGCTCTGGGCCAATTTCTAGCTTGTCTTGAAAGCTAGAACGTAGAGCTAGGCAACTAGACCAGCTCAGGGGCACAGTCCAAACTTGGTCGCTACGTGACCATGTAGACCCTGGAATCTTTTGGCAGACTTCCTTGAATCGCCATTCCGCAAATATATTGATATGGGTTTGCGAGGCATTAACTTCTGCCTTAACTGTCATTTTTACTCCTGCTGTCTTTTTGTCTAGACTTCCCTGTAAATTTAGAAAATCTTGTTAGTGACTTTTACTACTCTACTAACTTACTAGGTATCCATCCTTTTTTGGTGATTAACAACAGGGCGTGTCGCAAAGCATCCAATGCGTGCCCCTCTCCACCTTTATGCCACATACCAAGCTTTTTTAGAGCGGGATTGGGGAACATGTTCTTTGCATTTACAGGTGCCTGAAACTCAATTTCTTCAGGAGCAGGAGCAAACTTATTAATCCGACACAAGTGCTTTAGTACGCCTATCTGCTCCAGTGACCACGGAGCCTGAGCGTTTCTAACGGTAGCTTGGTTAATAACAAACCGCTCACATGCAACCAAGACGGTACCAGCTTGCATTGCTCCTGAAAGAAAAGCGTTATCGACTACCTGCGAGAAACTCTCGGCACTTACTTCATCAGTCAGCTCAATAACAGGGTCTTCGTTTGGGTTACCGCTCCACAATAGAAAGGCAATCCCTGTTGTCTTTCCAGGGTCTACAGCTAATACTGCGTATTTTGCATCCATCAGTACTTCTCTCCCCAACTCTCGAGAGGACCGTCAGCATCTGCCGTTAGTGGCACATCCCAGCCCTCGGTGGTTGTCATGCATTCTTTTACTATCTGCTTAACTTCTTCCGCCTCCGAGCGAGGTGCTTGGAGAACAATTTCGTCATGCACTGGCACAATCAAGTAATCAGTGAGATTTGCTTGGTCTAGCTTTACTAGATTGGATTTAAAAATTTCAGCTGCACCACCTTGAATCAAATAATTTACCAATGTGTAAGTACGGTCGTCATCACAAGGTATTCTGCGACCAGTCCAAGTATTTACGTAGCCTTCTCCCTCAGACCTAAATCGCCTTTGACCTACGTCATTGACCTGTCTTTGGAAAGCAGCCATACCTGGATAGTTGCTGTCAAACGAGTCAGAAACGGCTTGCATCTGCTCTCTGGGCACTCCCGCAGTAATAGCTTGCTTAGCCACACCTGCACCATATAAACGCCCATACACAACACCCTTAATCAGTCCACGTCTTTTGTCAGACTTCTGCATTGTTGGGTCTTGATACACCTGACGACCAATTTCTGTAAACGGGTCAGAGCCCTCAGCGTCTGCTCTGAGAAACAGATTAATAAGGTTCTGGTCTTGAGATAGGTGCGAGAACATACGAAACTCAACTTGGTCAAGGTCAGAGGTAATAATTACGTGGTCATCGTCTTTAGGGATGAACGCGCGTCGCACTACGTCATCGCCCTTTGGCAGTGTCTGAAGGGCAGGCTCGGTAATTGACATGCGAGAAGTACGAGCAGCAAGTGTGTTGATAGATGGGTGCAAGAAGCCGTCAACATTCTTTTCTGTGAAGTTTGAAAAGTAGGTGCTAGCTAGCTTGTCAGCTTTTCTTTGCTTAAGCACTACACTTGCAACATTTTTAACGTCTTGGTTGCCTTCAACAGCTAAACGTTCTATCTCATCTTTACTGGCAGACTTTTGACCTGAAGGTGTCAGGGTTTCAATTTCTGCTCCTAAGTTTTCAAGAACTTTTATAAGTTGTTGATTACTTGTCATAGAAGCGTTGTAAGTGTTGTAGAACCAAAGCTTTGTTCTCTCAGTAAAGTCGATTAATTCTTCGTACTTGTCCTTGGAGTATTCAAGGTCTACACGAGCTCCATTTACTTCCATACGAGTAGCAATTTTTCTAGTAGCCATTTCTAGCTCATAAGACCTGTGGTAAGCACCGCCAGGTCCGCATTGCTCATAAAACATCTCCCATATACGTGCGGTTAAAACTGTGTCAAGAGCACCGTATGCCCAGTAGGGTTCGTATTCGATTGGCACCGTTCCCCAAGTCCAGCCATTCTTGACCATACCTATATCTAGCTGTTCTTGCATTACAGCAGCTTTAGAGTCTATGTAAATAGATGAGAGGTCTTTTAGTTTTGCCGTCATTAGAGGGTTGATAATCCTAGACATAATCATTGTGTCGTGTGAGCGTCCCCAAGGGAGTTCCCAGTCTGTTGCTACTGCAAACCACTTAGCCTCAAACGCAATGTTGTGGCAGATAATTTGACCGTCAAATTGATTCATACCTTGGTAGAAAACACCCGACCATCTTTCCCAAGGGATAGACCATCCAGTCTGACCGTCACCAACCTGAACCAGTCTTATGCGACCATGCCAAGGCGAGAAAGCATCTTTTTTATTATTGCCAGGTAGTTCGCCTGTTTCGATATCAACTGCAACAGCATTGTGCGGTCGACGCTCGCCAAGCCAGCGTAAGAACTCGCCAGCTTTTTCTACGCTATCTACAAGGTTTAGGCTGACCGAAGATAGGTCTGTTTTGTCGTTAGTCATGTCTTTCTCGTCTCTACTTTCTTAGGTGTTTACGGAATTTGCTCCACTCTATAAACACGGTCTATCTGGACATCTTCATCTGCTGCTTGCTCCAACAATCTCTGAGCAACCTTAGTTAAATATCTTGCACCACCCTGAGGGTCGTACTTATACAAAGCATCTAGCACTGGCTCTGGGTCGTCACTAACTTGTGCCCAAGTTCTGTCTTGCTCTGGAAATACTATAGGCATCCCACGGTCTGGGCTGCACTCTTCGCAAGGCACAGCGTCTTGCTTAAGGTCTACATTACTCGCCTCACTAAGACCGTAGCGTTTTACCAAGCTACAAGTTGCAGCATGAAAAATTACGGATACTCCAATTCTAGAAAGAATGTAGGAGCCATTCTCAGTTCTGTAAAGCTTGAACTCAATCCAGCGGTTAGCACCTCGACGGTATGAGGAAGACTCGCCCAAAAGCGTTCCGCTGAACTGAAGAGTTCGTGAGCCATCTTTGACTTCGTGCACTACACTGACCCTTCTTGCTCACTGAAAAGTATTTCTATACGGTATTGCCACCAAAGAGAACTTTCTTCTAATGCCCAAGCAACTTCTTCCGCTTCCGAGAAAGGGAACTGATGTGAGGTATCAGTCGAGGGCGTGATTAGGGTGAAAGATTGTGAAATATCGGCCATATAGGAAGATAAGTTTTGAAAGTGAGAATCAATGACACTTTCTGGGATTGCCGAAAGCTCCTCCTTATATCCAAGGGGAGACATCTTTGTGTAAACACCGTCAATTGTTTTAGAAATAAAAGGTCTTGAAGAGGGGTCTGGGTATATTGGTTCGTAAGTAATCATTAGATTTCCTTTAGTCTTTTCATCTCTTCTTTAAGAGATTCTATCTCTTTTTCATGTTGTTTAATGACTTCTAATGCCATTACAGCAAAAGTGTCGTATTTTAGAGAGGTTGGCTTTCCTTGCTTATCATAGCCGACGGGCTCTTCAATCCCCAGGGCTAAAACTTCTTCCGCAATGTATCCCAAATAAGTTTTTCTGTTGCCCCAGCCTTCGTTTTTATCTTTGTATTCGAAGAGTTTTGGCTGTAATTGAAGAATTTTTTTAACATCTTCTACCTCGTAATTACGAACATTTTTTTTCATCGTAATAGTTGAACCATCAGAGTGCGAGTGGTTGACCGAAGCATATTGACTGTGGGTGTGGAATGAAGAAGCATATTGACTGTGGGTGTGGCTACCTCGAGCTACTGTGCTAGAGGATGTGCCGAAGCGGGCTGAAATGGTTGCTCCAGAAATACTTATTCCAGACCCAGCCCTAATCCCACCAGCAACAATAGCAGCGTAAAATCTTCTATCTATATCATTAGCTTGCAAGGTACCATTCTGTACTTTGGTAGTAGTTACTGAACTGTTCGCCAGCTCAGCGTTTCCAACGGCACCTGAGGCAATTTCAGCTGAGCCCACTGCGCCTGTGGCAATTTCAGAAGAACCAACAGCGTTAGGTGCGATTTTTGCAGCTGTAACAGCACTGTTTCTTATTCTTGACTCGGTAACTGCACCTCTTCTAATGTTTTGCTCGTGAACACCGCCGTTAGCAATTTCGTTAGTGTCTACAGCATTGGCTCTTATCTGAGCACTGTCTACAGAGTCTGTAGCCATTTTTGCGAGGGTCACATCTCCATCGTTAATCTTGTCGGTAGTGACAGCACTATTATCTAGCTTTGCAGTGGTTACATCTCCATCGTTAATCTTGTCGGTAGTGACAGCACTATTATCTAGCTTTGCAGTGGTTACATCTCCATCAGCAATTTTTGCAGTGGTAACAGCTTGGCTGTCTAACTTTGCAGTAGTCACATCTCCATCGTTAATCTTTGCAGTTGTGACAGCACTGTCTCGAAGTTTTTCAGTGGTCACATCACCGTCTTTAATTTTGTCGGTAGTGACGTTTTGGTCTTGAATATTTGGCGTTGACACAGAGTCATTTTGCATATTGTTATTAGCTACAGAATCATCTTGCATCTTTGTATTGCTAATTGAGTCATCTTCTATTTTTTCATTAGTTACAGCATTATTAAGAATATTTCTATTTTGTACAGCGTCAGTTCTGATTTGTTCATTATCGACTGCATCCACTGCAACTTGCTCATTGGTAACAGCGTCTAGAGCAATCTGGTCTGTTGCAACAGCCCTAGGCTGAATGTTTGTACGTCGCACTACCTCGTTAGCTAGCCGAGTCGGAGTTGCCCTATTCTGTAGATAAGACACCCTTCTCTGGATGTCAGAAATAGTACCAGTTATACTTCTTCTACTGGCTCTTCTTCTAGTTGCCACGTTGGTCCACCTTCCAGTCGGATACGAGGGTCAAGTCAACTGTTTCAGGTATTGGAGCACCGTCTGGAACATTAACCTTAAACGAGTCAATCTTTCTGATTAACAAGTCATCTCTAGGCTCTTGGTCGCTGGCTAGTCTCTGACGGACAAACTCGTCGTCGATAACTATGGAGCACCACTGCCCTGGAAAAAATGTACCTACCTGCGGATATAGTGAGCCGTTAACGGTCAGCGAGTATGTCCCAATAGGTGGCCTGGACTCGAACAAGTAGTCCTGAGCATAGAGGTGCAAACTGAGCTCGTCTTCAATCTCATCCAGAGTTTCTACTTGGTCAATTAATGGCCAGCTTCTACCGTTTGGATTGTCGAGCAGCTCACGGTCTGCGGCTCCAGCATACGGCTGGCTAGCCTCATCAGTCATGTCCTCGATGTTTCCTACAACAAAGAACCTAGTGGCAGCATCTTCTGCGGACTCGCTCACACTAAAGGTGATGACGTTGCCTGGATATTCAAAAACTATTTGCTCTGCTCCGAAGTCTGTAACTGCATAGACATCGTTTGCAGGTGGTGGGTCAGCAAGGCTGATTGGTAAAAGCCTAAAAGTTCTTGTAAACGAGGCAGTCCTAAAGTCGTAGTCACAGTCGATTCGATACTCAAAACCGCCGTCAACAACATTGGAATATCTCTCTAAAATTTCTCCAACGGTCTTTTGCTCAAAACCTCTGAATATCTGTGTGTCCTGATAAAAACCGCTCTTGACTAAGTTCTCAAAGCCAATGCCAATATCAGAGTTAGAGGTGTAACTACCATAATCTCCGTAGATAATTTTAGAGCCGAAGGTTGCAAGACCTCCTGCTACTCCTTCTGGACCAACGTTGAGAATTCCACCAGAGCTAAAGGTAAAAGAGTTTGCAGTAGGTACGCTAGTAATTGTGAATCTACCGTTAAAGGTTGTATCTAAACGTCCAGTAAAAAATGCATCTACTCCGTCAAGGATTACTGTTTGCCCGACAACTGCTTGATGCGGTTCATCTAAAACAATGGTCGCAACATTATCTAGAAGTTGCTTGCTCACAACGTTTAGCGTTCTAATTCCTGCCACTTCAGTTAGCGGAGAGTTTGGGCCAGGTAATTGGTATCTAATTCTTTGATTGTCAGGAACTTCTACAACAGTGTGGAATCCGTCAAATTCAGAATCTACCTCCACAACCTCTATGTTCTGACCTGGAATTACCTCATGAGGCTCAGAAGTGTAAAGCGTCACAATATCTGCAGAGCGTTCTTTCCTAATTACCGACTCTTGGAATTCTTTGGCTGGCTTGATAACTTCGTTAGCAAAGTTAAGTCCACCTAAATCTGACTGGGCTTGGAAAATTAGATTCCTTGCTAAGTCGTAGCTGTCAACCAAAAGCCTGCAAGCACCACTTGTGCTTGAACCACTACCGTTTGCGTTTGTAGTTTCGAAAGTAAATTCGGTAGCGGATTCAATTGACCTAATTGTGTGCGTACCATCCACAAGCGGGTTGGTAAAGGTGACCCTCACTACATCATTGGCAAGGAATCCATGAGGGAACTCTGTCTCGATGGTGGCAATTCCATTAGACACGTTGTAGGTGGAGACACCTATAAAGTTAGAGCCATACTGAATTGTTTGCCAGATGTTGCGATGGTAGAAGTAGCTCATAAACTCTCCACCGTCAACTTGTAATTCTTGCCCGTTGACATCGTAACTTCTAGACCAGATAATGCCACCCCAAACGCAAACCTGATTGCGCATAACATAAAGACCAGTTCTTCCAGGCATAGTAGCTTCGTAAAGGTTTAACCCTCTAGTGGCTTCGATAAAAGGAATAGTTCCAGAAAAAGAACCAGCTCTGCGGTTGGCTCGCTCAAACGATACGCCTTTAAAAGGCACTTCTGAGATTACTTCGTTTGATAAAAGGTCTGTTAGAAAGTATCTGTATTCTATGTCTGTTTCGATAGTCATTTAATGTCCTTAGTTTATTAGCTTAACCATCCCGAACGGTAGAACACACGGAGCGATGTCTCTGAGTCAGGATTTCCATTATCAATAATTTCTAATTCGTTGTTGCCAGGTGCAAGCTTTATAAAGTCTGCCAACACGTCAACTCTACCTCTAGCTCCAGTAATTTCTCCGTTAAAAGCTACCTCTCTACGCTTTGTGTCTACCTCAAGTATGTCTGCTTGGACAACAGCTGTAGCTCCAGTAAGGCCAGG
>Ga0102930_1000709_pt1 | contig 11013 bp, 15 predicted proteins | sample SalPon1_B_H2O_MG_FD_84514 | JGI IMG/M metagenome (GOLD analysis project Ga0102930, IMG submission 84514) | Salt pond water microbial communities from South San Francisco under conditions of wetland restoration - Salt Pond MetaG R1_B_H2O_MG | ecosystem: Environmental > Aquatic > Non-marine Saline... | reverse complement strand
TTATACTATCACATCTCGAGTCGGCTGAAAAACTTACACCAGACTATAAGCAACCTGATGGTGAAATGGAAAGATTCGGCGCTGAACACGTAGATTTCTACAAGCACGTTGAGACTCTAGATCGACAAGAACAGCCTAAAGGATCTGTTAAATTACGTCTAGAATACCAGGGCTCAACTAAACTGCATGTTGATGCAATAGATGATGCAGAATGGTTTGCTGACTTTATTGAAAACGATGAAATCATCTATCGCACACCTAAGTTAAAAGAGGGCCACTGGTACATGCCTAACCAAAAATGGTGGACTGACTGGCAGGTTAAGTACTATAGAAACGGCCAGTTCTATCATGAAGAGCATTTAAGCCTAATGGACCAAGAAGTACTTGTTAGTTTTAGCAGCTCTTCATTAGGTGATACTCTATCTTGGATGGGCCAGATGTTGCGCTATAAAGAGATAAAAGGTATTAAAAAGCTTTTTGTTAGAACACACAAAAACTGGCTATTCGATAAAGAATGGTATAAAGAAAGGGGCATCGAGCTAATCGATGACTGGCAGACTAAAAGACAGTATCAAGTCAATATTGGCGTATTTTACGACGAAGAAACGCCATGGAAGAGAAATGAACATAAAAATGACTGGCGCCAACAACCATTAGGTAAAATTGCAACTGATATTTTAGGTATTAATTACATAGAGGAGAGACCACAGATGGCACCACAGTTCTTAAAAGCCAAGGCGATTAAACAGAAGCAGATTGTAATTGCAACGGCAAGTACAGCTCAAGCTAAATACTGGAATAACCCAAATGGTTGGCATGATTTAACTCAGTGGCATTTAAACCAGGGTTATAAGGTTTTACATGCTAGTAAAGAAGGTGGTGGTCCTGAAGGCTCTGAACAGTTATCAGAAGCTTTAGATGAAGTTGCAACTGAGATTAATTCAGCTCAGTATTTCGTGGGCATTAGCAGCGGCTTAAGCTGGTTTGCCTGGGCTTTAGGTGCTAAAGTGGTTTTAATTAGCGGTTTTACGCCAGAGTGGATTGAATTTAAGAAGAATTGTTTACGTATCATTAACAAAAATGGCTGCTGGGGTTGCTGGAGCTTTAATACATTTAACCGAGGTGACTGGAATTGGTGTCCTAGCCATAAAGGTACAAAGCGCCAGTTTGAATGTACCAAACAGATTGAGGCTAGTGATATTATTGTAGAAATATTAAAAAAGGAATGGGATAAACCATAAACTAAATTAGAACTAGTTTACTAATAAAGATTAATGTGGCTAAAGACGGACAAGTAAAAAGAAACAATATTATTATTCAGTATATAGACTATACTGAGACTCTTAACGTAAAGAGCCAAGATATAGATGAAGTGATTCAGTATTCTTTTTCAAAGAGGCCTAGTCAAATCTTATCTATTATTTTAAATGGAAAGATGATTTATGCAAAAACCGGATAAGTCTAAATGGTTAACATGTCTATATTGCGATGATAATATTCCACCTGGATTAAAACTTTATAAAATTTGCAGTAAATGTTTAATAAAACAAGTAAAAAGATGAAAAAAATATTCTACATATTGTTTGCTTTCACATTATCTTACTTGGGATATTCTCAGGAAAACAAAGGATATGAGTCCTCTATAGATGAAATGCATGGTCTTCGTATCAAAAATGGTTTATTTGAGATAACATATTCAGAATCGTTAGAACAACCATTAAGCATAAAATATAGAGTAGAATGTCCATTTGGTAAAGCAGAACGAACTGGTATGAACTTTTATAGTCCGGATACAGTTTATACATCAGATAGTTATGATTATGAAGACAATATTTGGGATAAAGGCCATATGGTACCCGCAAATGCTTTTAACTGTTCAAAAGACACATTACACCAGACATTTAACTATATAAATTGTGCATTACAGCACAAAACTCTCAACAGGGGTGTTTGGTCACAACTTGAAAGGTTTGAAAGAGATATAGCCAAATTTTATGAGGTTAAGGTCGAAATTAAAGTCCTATTTGTAGGCAAAGCAAATAAATTAACTACAGGAGCAACTGTTCCGAGTGGCTTTATAAAATCGATTAAATTTGATGGTCGGTTACTGGTCTTCTACTTTCCTAATAACAGGAGTGTGAAGGGCAAAGAGTGGCACGAATTCATAATAAATTAATTAGTATTATAGCTGAATATTCTATTCCTATTAGATATATAACGTGTAAGAGTGCTAAAAAATAAAGCATATCTAAGTATATGGACAGCGTAGACAAATTTATGGATCTTTTTGCCGATTTTGATATGGTAGTAAAACCAAGGCGAAGAGAAACAGACCAAAAACCATTTAAACCTACAGTAAAAGACCATAAGTCTAAGAGTGATCTAAAAAAAGCACTTAAAAGACTTACTCGAGAGTATAAAAAGGCACAAAAATCATTTAAGGCTAATAAGATTAATAGGCAAGAGCTCTTTGACTTTGAATGGCGTATATTTGAAATCCAGGAAGAGATAAAAAAGCTAGAAGAAGGAGGTTACAATAACACTTTTGGAAAGGATCAAGACATATAAAGACTTTATTAACGAACAATTAATAGAGAAAAGATCAGCCGGCCTTGCAATCATCTGGCAGGGTAAAGCATTATTAGCACATACAACCGGGCGTAAGTTTACAACTGGCTATGGCATTCCAAAGGGTGGCATTGACAAGAATGAAACTGAGCTAGAGGCTGCAATTAGAGAGACTCACGAAGAGGTAGGTATTAAAGTAGACCAAGAGTTAATTGATAGTAACCCACATACATTTATAGTTACTTCAAGAAAACGTAAGCGCAATAAGATAGTAACCTATTTTATTGTAGAGATAGAAAGTTTAGAACAAATTGGACTGAATGAGTCAAAAATACCTAAATCTCAACTACAATTAGAAGAAGTCAATGACGCAAGATTTCTAGATAGGAATTCAGCATCTAAAGTCATTATGAAGAGCCAAATTGGCCTAATAAATACACTGGTCAATAAAGGTCTCTTAAAATGAAAGAAATAATCCAACAATATATCTCAGAATGGGGTTGGCTTACACTAGTAGCTATTATCACATTTACATTTAAAAATATAATCCAAAACTTTGTGATTGGCATGCAGTTTTTATGGGGCAATGATTTTAATGTAGATGACTCAGTCTGGATTAACGGCAACAAGAAGGCTAGGATAGTACGCCAAGATATTTGGAAAACAACATTCTACGTCTATAACCATAAACGCAAGTTTATTGTGCCTAATAAATCATTATGGCGTTTAAATATCGAAAAAGAATTACCAAATAGCCATAAATATATAGAAAAAGAGAAGATTTATGAAAAAGATTAAACTTTACGAAGAATTTCAAGAAGCAACTAGTTGCCCAGTACCAACAAAGGACCTTGAAGTTAATACTGAAAATAGAGACCGTGCAATCCAAGCAGACTTTATTAAGTATGGTCCATTAAACGTAAATGAACCAGGCGAATATTGGGAAATGATAGCTAAACATTGGGATACTACTACTGAAGCTGCTAAAGAGTCAAATTGTGGCAATTGCGTTGCTTTTGATATCTCACCTAGAATGTTAGAATGTATGCCAGGTGAAACTAGTGATGACGATGGTGTATTAGGCTACTGCTGGATGCATCATTTTAAATGTCATTCTGCTCGCTCATGCTATACTTGGGCTAAAGGAGGTCCAATTGATCAAGATAAGAAATCGTATGAATGGCAGGAGAAGAATAAAGAAGCTGCCAGTAAAAAGAGCCCAATCGAATGAAAATAGCAAAACTTTACGAAGAATTTATTAACGAGGCAGATGCCGATGGCCTGTTTAGCGATATTGAAGACGATGATACAGTGCTTGATATTGACATTGAACTTGAAGATGAAGAAGGAGCTACGTTAGATGATGACCCAGAAGAGACTGGTGATTACCCAGACGAGAGAGCACGGCCGCCAAGGATTAAGAAGAAGCAGAGAGAGGCTAACGCCGTTAAAGCTAAAGTTGCTAAAGAGTTGATGGGCCCAGAAGGTAAATTAAGGCCTATCATCAACAAAATCTTTAAGAAGATGGAGCTTGAAATTAAGAAGGAAGCCAGGGCTCAAGGTGTACCAAAGGGCAGAATAAACCTAGATAAGCTTAACATTAAACGCTAGTGGAACATACACCATAAACAGTATATAACAGTTGATGAAACATGTTAACACATATAATAATTTATTAGATAAGTCAATGATGCCTGGTAAACCATATCACGTTTCTAAAATAATGGTCTTTGATATTGATAGTACTCTTGTGATTACAGATGCTAAGATTAAAGTTTGTGATAATAAGACTGGTGAATGTTACGCATTAACACCAGAAGAATTTAACGAGTATGAGAAGCAACCACATCATGAGTTAGACTTCGATGACTTTAAAAGCCTTGAAGTGATGAAGGCAGGTCAATTGATTGAGTACTACCTTAAGATCTTTAAAGAGGCTTATAAGATGAAGATTGCTGTAGGTATAGTAACAGCTAGAGACGACCGCGAAATGATCTATAAATGGCTCAGAGAGCACGTGGGCTTTAGAATTGACAAAGACTTAATCTATGCAGTCAACGATAGAGTGCATGGTTTTAAAGGCGCTATCTCAGACAGAAAAAAGGCCGCATTTAGAGAGCTAATCGCAATGGGCTATAATGACTTTCAGTTCTTTGATGACGATGCAGCTAACCTTAAGCTGGTTAAGTCACTTGAGAAAGAATACAATGACGTCAAGATATTAACACATAAAGCAAATAAGAAATTTTCAATTTAATATGAGTACATATAAAGACGTTAAAGTCAAATTTGAAGTTGCATTAAATGAAGCGAATAAACTAACCAAAGTTATTGGTATAACTAATCCTGAAATCTTATCTAGGGTTAATAAAACTCAAGCTAAAAATATTGAATCTTTTTTTAGTAATGTTCCAGCTGGAGATCCAACTACTAAGTTATTAGAAAAAATAAACTCGTTTGGAACCGAAGATGCTAAAACATTTGTTGAAAAATGTGGTAAATACAGCTCTGTTGATCAAGTAGCCTCTAATTATAAATCGGAGATTAGAGATAAAACTGGATTTAAACTTTATAAGATTAAGCCAGATGGAGCAGGTAGAGGCGAAATTTGGTTAGCTTGGTTAATTAAAGATGCTAAAGTATCTGGAGGTGGAGAATCATTTGACTTATTGGTAGGTAAAAGTAAAAAGTACGAGGTTAAAGAGTATAATATTAAAGATGGAAAAATAGCTACTATTAATTCGCCATTTAGATTAGGAAATGCAGGTGCGCTTTCAAACTTTAAATTTGGAGATAAGTTAGCACATGTTGTGGATATTGCAAGAGAAGTAAGTAAGTTAGATACTAAATCTCTTCCTAATGATTTAATTGATCTTCATAAAAAAGCGAATACATTAATTAATTTAAAAAGCAATTATAGTATTTCAGCTGATTTTAAAAGAGGTGAAATTTCACAAGCTAAGTTTAATGCAGCATGTGACTTTATAGTTTCTGCTTCAAATTATATAGCATTAGGTAGCCAGAGCGATTATAATATCGTTACATTCTCTTCTACTTCTACAGGAAATCCTAATCTAAGCTATATTTTACCAAATGGCACATCCAAAGATAATATTGAGAAATTAGATTTTAAAATTGGTGATGCTATTGATCTAAATAATTTAAACTCAATCATGTCTATTCAAAGAATGTTGGTTAAAGTCGATTATATTAGATCTGGTCTTTCTACACTTATTGATGATATTAATGAGGGTCTAGATAATGTTATGGACAAATATAAGGGTATAACTTGGATTGTTTTTAGAAAGTCAAGCATGAATGTTTCTTCAGATATACTAAGAGTACCTTCTGCTTCATCTAACGAAGATGCTTTGAAAAATTTAAAAGATACATATGGTGATATATTTAAGATATCATCAGCAAGTGTTAGAGTAAAAGAGGCAACTTAATTAATAAATATATATACTTAAAGCAAATAAAAAAATATTAATATATGACATTCGTTAATTTTAACAACAAAGATCAAAATAAAGAGCTTAGATATAACGCTAAAGTAATATCTGAAGCACTTTATCAAGTAGAGACCAAGAATACCAAAAAGATTAACTCTATAGTTGAATCGATTAAAGAGCCATTGAGTATTGAAAATGCTATAAGTTTATTTGAGAATAAAGTAGATGCTTATAGTGCACTACAAAGCGCTCTATTAAATCATAAAGAGGAGATAGATGAAAGCTCAGTTTGGCCTAAGTCCGATCTAGGAGACTCTTTCGACGCTACTTTAAGTACTGTTTTAGACAGAGAGTTTGGAGCTGGTAAGTACCATGTAGTAAAAAAAGATATAATTGATTCAGATACTAATAAAAAAATAATGACTGTTAAAGGTAACGATTCTGCTCAAGACATTGCAAAAAAAATTAAAAAGAAGGTTAACGAGGGTCTTAATGAAGCTAAGTCAATTAACAAGATTCAAAAAGAGTGGACTAAGGTAACTCAAGAAATGAAGGAAACCGTTAGTGCCTGGAAAAAGTCTAAAGGTCAAGAAAAAGAAAAGCTTAAAGATAAATTAAAAGAATTAACAAATACTAAAAAGGAACTAGAAGTTGAACTTGACAAGAAGGTTGGTTTAAAAGACGTTGATGCAGAATTAGTAGGCGAAGCTTACACTGAAGATGATATCAACACAGGTTATGGCTTCTACGGTACTATTAACAGGGAAGAGGATGATAAGACTACTCGGCAGCTTTTCGATAGATCAGTTAAAGACTTAATGAAAGAGTTTAAGATCTCAGAAAAAGAAGCTCTAGTAGTTCTTAACTCTAGAATGGGCCGTAAAGCAGCAGATCAGATTATTGACGGTCAATCTAAAACAGCAGTTGATGCGCTTAAAGATTACTACGGTAAGTCTTTAAAGAAAGATATGGATAAGGTTATCGCTGCAAACGAAGGTTTAAACTGGGATTCTTTAATTGAAAAGATCAACAGCACTTCAATACATGATGTAGCAGAATCTGTAAACGAAGCTGACTTTGGTAAACCAGCTAATGGTGACTATAGTGACGAGATGAGTCATGGCCAACTTGAAAGGTGTATCGACTATGCTACAATGATTCGTGAAAGAATAGAAAAGGGTACTTCACTTGATCCATGGATGCATAGCCAAATTGCAGTTGCTGAAAACGAACTTAACTCAGTTTGGGACGCCGTTGATGGTGATGATGGTGTAGTTGAGGCTAAAGAAACTATAAAGAAAGGCTCTGTTGTAATACCATACGCACATGATAAATACGGTGAGTTTGTGGTTGATCGTGTCTTTAAGAACAAAGATGGAGAGACATCATATACTGGCAAATTTAAAGAATCAGGCGAAGAGCGCGAGTTTATCTTACATAGAAAGGATAAAATAGTTAAAGAATCAATGGTTGAGCAGCTTGAGCTAACAGAAGGTGTTATGTCAGATCTACACCGAATAGCAGGCGAAGTTAAAGACGAAGAAGAATTCGTAAAGCAATTCTTTAAAGAGTATGGTGATAAGATTAATAAGAATGCTGAATCTACAAAATGGGTTAAATCGCTATATAAAGATACAGTTAACGAGTCTGCAAAACCCGGTGGATGGATAGCATATATTGAATACCCAAGAGGTAAAAAACTTGTTAAAGTTCTAAAGTCACATCGTGCTGCTGTGAGATGGAATAACAAAAACATTGATGATATTTTAATGCAAGATGGCGTTAAAGGCGTAGGTATTATGTCAAAAGAAGTTTGGGATAAGACAGAAGCCCAGTATGCTATTGAATCGGTAGTTACTGAAGCTAAAGGGCTAGACCGCGATGAGATGTTGATTTGGCTAGAGGACTATATAGAAGAAATTAGCACATCTGAAGAATTTAACAATACTAGAGGTAACATATGGATAAATGCCAGTAACACTGATTTATTTAATGGTGATCTAATTTACAACTACTACTCAAAAAAGAACAAGAAGTACGAGAACAAAGTTCTTAAAGAATGGGAAGAAGAATTAAATAAAAGAGGTTGGCATAGTACATGGTATGATTCAGATAATGTATTAATTAAGCAATCGTAACTATGTCGGTATATAAAACATTTAATGACTTTCTAAACGAGGGTCTAAGATCGGATCTTAAGAAATTCATTAAAAAGAATGAAGATGAACTTAATAAGCTTGCAGACGCCGACGAGTGGGAACATATCAAATTGATGCTAATTAATCACTTTGATGTTGATGTGGATTCAAAGGAAGCTAAAGAGCTAGTTGATGCGTTTATGATGACATTCTAGTACAAAATAAATGTGGAAAAAGTTAGCCTGAGATTTTTTAGTCTCAGGCTTTTTTATTATATTTACACTGTTAATCAAAAAACAAGAACACAATGAATGCAAAGTATGAGATTGTTTATCAATCAGACCTCACTGGCGAATTAATTAGCGTCGATACTGCAAAAACAGTAGACGAGGCAAAGCGGCTAGAGTCCGAGTATAAAATGGCATTTAAGACAGACTTTATTTACATCCAATAATATGATTTATAAGTACTCAGAAGAGAAGCTTACCTTTGAAAAGGTAAATCTCAAGAAAGTAGCCTATGTTGTAGCAGGTGTTGCAACTGCAACCACACTTGCGTTAACTTTAACGTCAAGGTACTCACATCAAAATGGCTTTAAAGCTGGAACTAAATATGCTATAGAACATATGCCAGCGGAAGAGAAAATGATGATTATTACAGGGGCACATGGCACTTCATTTAGTCGGGCTAAACTTGTTCAGACATTAAAGGACTTGAATGTGCGTTTTCCACATATTGTAATGGCACAGGCTATAATTGAGAGTGGGCATTTTCAGTCTAACATCTTTAGAAGTAACCACAACTTATTTGGTATGAAGCAGGCCAAAATGCGTTGTACCACAGCAAAAGGTACTAACCTGGGCCATGCATATTACGACAACTGGAAAGAGTCAGTCTATGACTATGCATTCTTCCAGTCTAGGTATTTACATGACCTTAAGACCGAACAGCAGTATCTTGAGTATCTAGATCGCAATTATGCCGAAGTTAGAAACTATGACTTGATGATAAATAAAGTAATTGAGAATGAACGTTTATTAGAAACTTTTAGTGATATATAAATAAAGAAATCAAACATTTTCATATGATTACAAAGAGCTTTAATGAGTTTATCTCTGAAGGCTTTGACTCTTCAACACCCAATGCAGATAAACTAGGCAGGTACTTTACTAGACTACTTGCAATTAGAGACCAGGCTCACGTATTTCACTGGCAAACTAATTCGTTTGCACAACATGAAGCCTTCGGTGAATTCTACGAAGACTTTCTAGAAGGCGTAGATGAAATGGTCGAAGCAATTATGGGTATTAAAGGACGTCCAACATTTGGTGAAGGCGCATCAATTATTATTAGCGACTATTCACCAGAGAATATTAATCGTTTCTTTGAGAGTGCATATCCAGTTTTTGACAATGAGTTAAGTGCAATTTGTGACTCTGAAGTAAATGAAGAGATATTCGATCTGGCAAGAGCGATTCTCGCTAATATTGATAAACTAAAATATTTAATGACGTTAAAATAAAAAAGCAATACTAATGAAACACTTAAAACTATTTGAAGAATTCTTAAATGGAGATATGAACAACGAAGCTATAGCAAATGAAGCAACCGATTACACTTATAAAGAAGATTCGGGTGGCGGTAAACCAACATGGGTTCTCAAGTTAGGTCCTAAATCATGGCAAAAAGTTAAACATCTTTTTGATGAGGATGGCACACCAACTCAAGAACTAACAAGAATACCTGCTTCTAGGTCAGTATGGGACCTACATGCACAGAAAAAACCAATAAAGAATAAAGACGTATATAAGATCTATGGAGTTTCAGGCGATTATACTTTTGGTAATGCACCCACATTTTATCAGCAGAAATACCGAGGTAATAAACGAGCAGCCAAGAAAGTATTTGATTGGTTTATAAAAAAATATTTAGATTAAAATGAAAAAGTTTTTCGGTAACAAATACGTAAAAGGCATAACTCAATACATACCAACCGAACACTTTGGTCCTAGAGACTATATTGACTGGTACTGTGAACAAATGGGTTTAAGCCGTGAAGAATACATGGCTGGCTATAGAAAAGCCATGGACATGAGGTTTAATGAAGGTGAAAAGAAGCCAGGCCCAGACCCTTATATGACCGGTCTAGATGATAAGACTAAAGAGGAGAAGGAAGAGCAGATGAAGAAGCAGGCTGGAATGGACGACGATGACCCAGATGCCTATAAGCCAATGCCAGGCAGTGCAGAAGCACGTAAGAAAGGCAAGGTTAAGACTTCTAAATTCACTAAAAAATACCACGAGCTCTACGGCGATGACGAAGCCAACGAGTCGGCTAAATCTAAAGTTAAACCATCTAAAGTAAGAAAGATATTAAGCAATACTAGAGATTGGGGTGAAGATGCGGAGCTACAAGTCTATACCAAAGGTAATAATCTCGTATATATCGATGCATGGTTTTATTTAGGAAATCGAGCCCATGATAATATGATTAAAAATTGGTCCCCAGGTGGAGACATGTATTCATATTTTGTAGAAGAAGAAGGTTTAAAACCTACAATTGTAGATTCTTTTATCGAATATAAAGCCAGAGGTAGACACAAAAAACTGTCAGATGAAGGTATAGTTGGAGTTGAATTATCATTTACAAAAGTAGGTCTAAATGAAAATAAACTAAACGAAGAAAAGGCCGAAGGTGATAGAAGCCCAATTGATGACGAGAAGATTGAAAAAGCACTTAAGAAGAAGGCTGATGAGACTGATGTGCCAATCGGTATCTTAAGAATCATTATGCGTCGAGGTATGGCAGCCTGGAAAACTGGACATAGGCCCGGCGCTACACAACAACAATGGGG
>Ga0102930_1000706_pt1 | contig 11043 bp, 10 predicted proteins | sample SalPon1_B_H2O_MG_FD_84514 | JGI IMG/M metagenome (GOLD analysis project Ga0102930, IMG submission 84514) | Salt pond water microbial communities from South San Francisco under conditions of wetland restoration - Salt Pond MetaG R1_B_H2O_MG | ecosystem: Environmental > Aquatic > Non-marine Saline... | reverse complement strand
ACCAAGAAAGGCAGTAAAAAGCCGACGCTACGTGTCATCAAGTAAGGGGGTCGTGAATTCAGTCAGTCATAAAAAAGCCTCAGTTAACTGAGGCTTTTTTTCTGGCAACAAGGTAGTGATTTAGGGATCGGCTGAACCAGGTTAATCCAGATAGTCAAATACCTTTACAATACGCTGAACGCCGCGAACGGTGGATACCTCATTGACGATCATGTCAGCTTCTGAGCGAGCGACGATGCCCATCAGGTAGACACTGGCATTTTCTGTCGTCACTTCAATCTTGGAAGAGTCGATGCGGTTATTGGTTGCCAACTGACTCACTACGTTAGTGGTTATCCAGCTATCAGTCAGGCGTTGAGTGGCAGGTAAGGTGGCTGCAATGGCAAGTTCGTTATGCACCTTGCTGACGCCGCGAATGCCCTGAGTTACTTGTGTGGCGGTTGATTTAAGCTCTTCGCTGGGTACCTGGCCAACCAGTAGCACCTCACCGTTAAACGCATGCGCCTTGATTCTGGCCTGGGCAAGGCGTCTGTCGGCACGTTTAAGTGCGCTTTCTACTTCGCTAGCAATTGTATTATCAATTGCCTCAACGTCACTTGAGCGTGTACCGTAATTATTTGGATTGTGTGCTGTTTGTGTGGCGCAACCAGTTAATAATAAAACGGCGGTGATGGCCAAAGCTAGATAAAAACGTGATGAGAGCATTTGTAACATATTGAAATCCTTATAAATAAAAGCCTATGCCAAACTTGCTTTCAGGCATTGTTGACGTGAATAAAGTTTCTTCATAGTTAGCATTCTACACGACAGCAGCCAGCGGTGAGCGCTGCGACGCGAAAACAAACCCTAGCCTTTAAAATAACCGAGTCCACAAAAGAACTGAAGTGGCTAGACGGTTTCACCAAACAGTTGTTCATCAATCAAATCGCACAGGCAGTGGATAACAAATAAGTGGATTTCCTGGATGCGTGCCGTTGAGGTTGCCGGTACGCGAATCTCACAGTCATCCTGGCCTAACAGTGATGCCATATCACCGCCGTCTCTGCCCGTCAGGGCTACGACTGTCATGTCCCGGTCATGGGCGGCCTGGATGGCCTGGACAATATTGGCTGAGTTACCGCTGGTTGAAATTGCCAATAAAATATCGCCAGGCTGGCCCAAGGCGCGAATCTGCTTGGAAAATACTTCGTTGTAGCTATAGTCGTTGGCAATCGAGGTCAGTGTGGACGTGTCGGTTGTCAGCGCCAGGGCAGGCAGGCTGGGCCGCTCACGTTCAAAGCGGTTAAGTAACTCCGAAGAAAAATGCTGGCTATCTCCGGCGCTTCCCCCGTTACCGCAGGTAAGAATCTTACCTTCGCTTACCAGGCACTGCACCATCATCTGGCTGGCGACTTCTATAAAAGGAGGCAAGACCTCACTAGCGTAGGTTTTGGTATCAATACTGGCGTTGAAATGACTGATTATCCGAGACTGAAAGTCCATCTGGCCTTCCTGTGTTTTAGCATCAAAATGCGTCAAAAGCGGCTTTGACCCATTCAAAGGAAATATTGGGAGGTGTGCCCGTGGCGGCAAGGATATCAAATCGGCAAGGACAAGACAGTGCATGTCGTGCAAGGTAGATCGTAGCTGCATGAACAAGACGGCGCTGCTTTGTTGGGGTTACGCTTTCCAACGGGTGCCCATGGCGCCAATTTTCGCGATGTTTGACTTCGACAAAGACCAGAGTGTCGCCGTCCTTCATGATCAAATCCAGCTCGCCACCTTTTACAAACTGATTGCGACCTATTAGCACCAGGCCCTGCTGCTGCAACCAGTTTGCAGCGCACTGCTCAATCAGTGCGCCGCGTGCTCGTGCCGTTTGGGCGTTACGATTCACCATCAGACAGGAAGTCCGGTGTCAGAATCGGGATGGGAATGCCGTTCTGGAATTTTGCCCATGGCAGCTCACGATAAATCCTGCCATCGCTTGTCGGGGTTAGCTGCCCGGTAGCGCCGGACATACGCCCATTGTCGATAAAAGTCTGAATATTGACGGCAATTTCATAGGCATCAACGCCCATGGCCATCAGTCGAAACATCGACATTTCGCCTTTCTCACGAAAAGTGCGATAGGACTCGTAATACGGAAGGACTTCCTCTCCGCCCACCGCCGCATCAGGAATCTGCCAGGGGATATCAACAAAGCGCACATCGTCAAGATCTTTGTTGAGACGCGGCTGTAGCGTACCTTCATGAAGGTGCGAAGTGGCATAAATGGGCAAACCGGATGCGTAGTAATAATCCAGCGTAGGTGGAACCTGGCGCGCATATTCGGGAAGTGCAAGCAAGAAAAGCGCATCGATATCTTCCAGTTGTGCTCGCTCACCCCGGACGTTAAGCGCTGACTTTATTGCGTTGGCAACGGCATCGTCTGGGGCGTAGCTGACCGCATTGGTAACGCTGCCGCCCGCATCGCTCCAGGCGTCCCAGAACGCTTCCCCCACCCGGCGTCCCCAGTCGTTATCCGGTACCATGATGGCTATTTGACGATGTCCGTCTGACCAGGCCCGTTGGGCTACCTGGCGGGCTTCATCCTCTGCAGAAAGGCCAAACTGAATCAGTCTCTTTGCCTGGCTGCGCTCACCGCGGCCGTAGTTAAGCGCCAGGGTAGGCAGGAGCACACTTTCTTGTGTTTCCAGCGCTGTTACGTCCTGTTTGCTCAAAGGGCCGATCACAAATTCAACCCCTTGCTGGCGGGCTCTTGCATAAAGCTCATCAAGTGAGGAGTCACTGGTATCAAAAAAGCTCAGCCGCATGGCGTTATTCTGGAGGTCATGATGTGTTCTGATAACGTCTTCAATGGTTGAGGCAATGTTGCTCAGCGCACCAGATTCAGGCAGAAAAACGCCTATATGACCTATCTCACCCAAATCACTCAGGCCAAGTTGTTTGGCGTTGAACTGATTGGTGGTGGTCAACGCCCAGCGCCTGCGCTCCTGGAGTGTCTCCAGCTGGTCTGCCGACAAGCCTGGTTCATCATCCAGGATGTCAGTTGCGCGCAGCACTTCTTCTGGGTTATCAGCAGTCTGTGCCATGGCGGAATAGAAAAGTGCCCAGCGAACTCGGTCTTCCACTGACAATAGACTTTCATCAATTTCGTTTGCCGTTTCAAAAGCTAATGACTGCTGCCCCTGGCGGGCAAAAGTGAAGGCTGCTTCCAGGCGAGTTCTGGCAGCCCGTTCAGGGGCTTGCTGTTCAGCTTCACGTAGTAGCTGTTCTGCATTAGGAGGCGTGCGTTCAACTACCTCCGGCGGTGACGGTTGGCTGGCGCAGCCGGTGAGAAAAAGCGCCGTTAATACAATGCTAAATAAGCCACGATATAACTGTTTCATGTATCCTTCCTTAGTTTTCAATGGCGCTACCGCGATGCGAGTGGTACATAAATTAATGGTATATAACAGGTGACGACGCAAGAATTAACCGGTTTTTAATACATGCGTCGCGCTGTCAGAGGCTGCCATCAACAAATTCGTTTATGACGTCATTTGTCTTAAATAAGTCTGCTCAGGAGTGATGATGACGAAGGTGAAGCTGAACGCAGCATCTCAAGGTACATTGTACGTGGTTGCAACACCAATTGGGAATCTGGAAGACCTTTCCGCACGTGCAGTCAGAGTGCTTGGTAGCGTGTCCTTGATTGCGGCCGAAGATACCCGTCATACCGGTCGGCTACTGACGCATCTGGGTATCAATGTCGCCATGTTGTCCTTGCATGATCATAATGAAAAACAGCGCCTTGAGCAGATTGATGCCTATTTGCTGGCAGGCCAGAGCATTGCATTGGTGAGCGATGCCGGAACGCCATTGATCAGTGACCCCGGTTTTACCCTTGTTCACGAGTTGCGAGCGCGTGAGCGCGCCATTGTGCCTGTACCGGGCGCATCGGCTTTGATAACGGCGCTGAGTGCTGCCGGTATCGCAACAGATTGCTTCACTTTTCGCGGCTTCTTGCCTGCCAAGCCCAAGTCGCGCCTTCAGGCATTGGAAGCGATCAAATCCCGTGAAGAAACCCAGGTGTTCTATGAATCACCTCACCGCATCATGCACACCCTGGCGGCAATGGCGGAGGTATTTGACCAGCGCCGTGTTGTGGTGGCCCGAGAGTTGACTAAAACCTTTGAAACGTTTCTGTCAGGTTCGCCAGCAGCTTTGCTGGCAGAAATGCACAGCGACCCCAATCAGGCGCGAGGTGAATTTGTCATTATGATTGAAGGAGCGCCAACCAGTGAACCGCAAACAGCGCTGGCTTTTTCTGAGGTTGTGTTGCTGGAAGCCCTGCTTGGTGAGGGTGTTGGCGTCAAGCAGGGAGCTGCAGTCGCCGCGCGTTTGCTCGGTGGGCGCAAGCAAAACTGGTATACAAAATTGCAGGCAATCAAAAGCGGTGATTGAGGCAGGGCGAGGGCGCTGGTATGCTTACGTTCGGAGTTGGCCAGACAGTCGCCGCCGCGCCTTGTGTGCGGGGGAGGAAAGTCCGGGCTCCATAGGGCAGAGTGCCAGGTAACCCCTGGGCGGCGTGAGCCGACGGAAAGTGCAGCAGAGAGTAAACCGCCTAAGCCTTTCGAGGCCGGTAAGGGTGAAAGGGTGCGGTAAGAGCGCACCGCACGGCTGGTAACAGTGCGTGGCAAGGTAAACCCCACTCGGAGCAAGACCAAATAGGGACCCAATGGCGTGGCCCGCGCTGGGTCCGGGTAGGTTGCTTGAGCGCTGTGGTGACGTAGCGCCTAGAGGAATGGCTGTCTTAGACAGAACCCGGCTTATCGGCCGACTCCCCCTCTTTTTTGATCAATAACATATTAATATGTGAACAATGTTTGCATACGCCGTGCTTGCCTTTGCTGACGGGTATCGTGTTTATTTTAAGTGTGAGAACCAGATGTCATCACCCGAAGCGGGAACTACCGCTGACTCCTTTCGTCATACCAGCGTATTGCTGCACGGTGCTATTGATGCCCTGGTGCAGGATGCAAATGGCGTCTACCTTGATGGCACCTTTGGCCGTGGGGGGCACTCGCGGCTGATTCTGGAGCATTTGAACCCTGACGGGCGTCTTATAGCCCTCGACCGAGACCCCGAAGCCATCAGCGCTGGTCAACAGATTGCGGATCAACGTTTTTTGCTGGTACAGCGTGATTTTGCCCGTCTAGGTGAAGTGGCGAGAGAGCAGGGCGTTCACGGTCAGCTATCCGGCGTCCTGCTGGATATTGGCGTTTCCTCACCACAGCTTGATGATCCTTCACGGGGATTCAGTTTCATGCGGGATGGCCCTCTGGATATGCGTATGGATCCCACCCAGGGTGAAAGCGCTGCTGAATTTCTAGCCCATGCCAGTGAATCTGAAATTGCACGAGTGTTCAAAACCTACGGCGAAGAGCGTTTTGCCAAACGACTGGCCCGTGCGGTAGTTGAGCGGCGTTCACAGCGGCCTTTCACGCATACGCTGGATCTGGCCGAGGTGCTGAAAACCGCGCACCCAGCCTGGGAAAAGGGCCGCCACCCTGCCACTAAAGCTTTTCAAGGATTGAGAATTTTTCTTAATGGTGAGCTGGAGCAACTGGACGCCGCTCTTGACGAGGCGCTTGAAGCATTGGCACCCGGCGGGCTTCTTGTAGTGATCAGCTTTCACTCCCTGGAAGATCGCCGGGTAAAACGTTTTATCCGCTATCACGTCCGCGGGGATACTCACCTGCCCCGCAGTGTGCCGATTCGAGACGATCAGCTGAACCGTCGCCTGGAAGCCGTTGGTAAAAGCCAGCGGCCCAGTGCAGCGGAAGTCGCCGATAACCCGCGTGCCCGCAGTGCTGTGATGCGAGTCGCCAGAAAACGAGCTTAGAGATGGAGAAAGCTGGCCTTGGACAATGGATTATGTCAATGCGTGCAGAGTGGCCTTTCCGCCTGCGCTTGGGGCTGTGGCCTGTTTTGACGTGCCTGCTTTTTGCGGCCTGTCTAATGACAGGATTAGCCATTGTCGTCACTACCCATCAAACACGCATGCAGTTTGCCGAATGGCAGCGCCTGAATCAGGAAAAAAATCAGCTTAATACGGAGTGGGGGCAGTTGTTGCTTGAGGAAAGCACCTGGTCGTCTCCGGTGCGCATTGAGCGTATTGCTGCTGAGCGTTTGGATATGCGTATTCCCGATGTACATGATGTTGAGGTGATTCAGCCGTGACCGTGCAATCTAAACGCGATGTCAGGCGCCACACTCCAATAGTTTCGCCATTGCGCGGTGGGCGGTTTTTCCTGGTGATTGTGGCAATCCTGCTAGTAGCGGCTGTATTGATCGGGCGTGTCACTTTGTTGCAGTTGGTTGACCGGCCTTTTTTGCAAAGCCAGGGCGATGCGCGAACCCTGCGCCACGAGACCATTCCCGCCCATCGCGGAATGATTACGGATCGCAACGGTGAGCCGCTGGCTATTTCCACGCCCGTGGTGACCCTGTGGGCTAACCCCCAGGAGTTGCCTGAGGATGGCATTCAGCAGGTCGTACTGGCCCGTGAGTTAGGTATCAGCCTGGACGCGCTTCAGGCACGTATTGAACGCTTTAGTGAACACGAATTCATGTATCTGCGCCGCCATATGACGCCTGACGATGCACAGCGCGTACTTGACCTGCGCATGCCCGGTGTTTATTCCCGGCCGGAGTACAAGCGTTATTATCCAGCCGGTGAGGTGGCAGCGCAGATATTAGGGGTCACCAATGTGGATGATCAGGGGCAGGAGGGCATAGAGCTTGCCTACCAGCCTCACCTCGCTGGACATACCGGCCAACGGCGGATCATTCAGGATCGTCGTGGTCGTCTGGTCAGGGAGCTAGGGGTGGTCAAGGAAGCTCAGCCTGGCGGCGAACTGGTGTTATCGATTGACCAGCGCCTGCAGTATATGGCGTACCGGGAATTGCGCAGCGCGGTGTTGGAAAACGAGGCTGACGGTGGTGTTGCCATCATGATGGACGTGCGCAGTGGCGAAGTGCTGGCCATGGCCAATTATCCGTCCTATAACCCCAATAATCGCGCTGGACTTGACCCTCAAGGGTTACGCAACCAGGCGGTTGTGGATGTGTTTGAACCAGGTTCGGTCATGAAGCCATTGGCGATGATGGCCGTGCTGGAAAGCGGTGAGTTTTCGCCCGATGAGGTGATTGATACCTCGCCAGGCTGGATGCGCATTGACCAGTTTACCATTCGTGATATTCGTAACTACGGCAAACTGGATTTTTCCGGTATTCTGGAAAAATCGTCCAATATTGGTATGTCAAAACTGGCGCTGCAGATGCCAGATACTGCTATTTGGGAAAAATATAATCAGCTTGGCCTCGGTCAGGCGCCTGGTACCGGCTTTCCCGGTGAATCTGCAGGCAGCTTGCCTGCGCCGATTCGCTGGTCGCGCAGTGAGCGGGCAGCGCTTTCTTACGGGTACGGGCTATCCGTATCGCCTTTGCAGTTGGCGAGTGCCTACACGGCCATTGCCAATAAGGGCGTACGTATGTCGCCTTCCTTGCTGCGTCTGAACGATACTCCACAAGGGACTCGAGCGGTGGCCCCCGGTGTGGCAGAACAGCTTCTCGGGCTTCTGGAGACGTCGGTAGGCCCCAATACCGGCGGGCGGCGCGCCAGAGTGGAAGGTTATCGCGTTGCCGGCAAAACTGGGACGGTGCGCAAAACAGACGCGTCAGGCTACTCACAAACCGCATATCGGAGTGTTTTTGCGGGCATTGCGCCGGCTTCCGACCCCAGAGTGGTCACGGTTATTATGATTGATCATCCCAAAGCTGGTGATATTTACGGCGGCGCCGTCGCGGCCCCGGTGTTTTCGAGCATCACTGGCAACGCACTACGCCTGCTGGACGTGCCACCCGATGATGAATCAATTTAACAAGGAAATGCTATGACAATACCCTCTCGCGATCTCATACAGGCATTGCAGCAGGTCTGGCCCGGTTCACAACTGTCTGAAATGTTGCCCGATTTGCCTGATCATGTGCGTCTGATAACTGATTCGCGCAGGGTGCAGTCAGGCGATGTTTTTGTAGCAGTGCCCGGAAGCCAGCAGGATGGGCGTGACTTCATTGATGCTGCCCTTGCAGCAGGGGCTGTACTGATACTGAACCACACTCGTCATAGTGAGGTCACCTGTGAAGGCGCGGTTTTGACCCTGCCGCACCTTTCTCTGCGCCTGGGCGAACTGGGGCGTACCTTGTTTGATGTGCCAGAAGGACTCGATGTGATTGCGGTGACCGGCACCAACGGCAAAAGCTCGGTGACCCATTACATCGCCGAACTGAGCGAGCGTTTAGGAACGCCGGCTGGTGTGATCGGAACCCTGGGGGTCGGGCGCAGTGGCGCGCTTGCAGAGAGTGGCCTGACAACCCCTGGCCCACTGGCACTGCAGGCCACCCTGGGTAGCCTGGCTGCACAAGGGGTCAAGCGTGTGGCGCTGGAGGCTTCTTCCCATGCGCTTGACCAGAATCGGCTTGACGCCGTTGATGTCAAGGTTGGGGTGTTTACCAACCTGAGCCGCGATCATCTGGACTACCACGGCAGCATGGCGGCCTATGCGGCGGCCAAGGCCAAGCTGTTCCGTCGGGTGGAGCTGTCGCTGGCCGTAGTGAATGGCGACGATCCGCTGGCCCGGCTGATGCTTTCCGGTTGCGCTAAAAAGGTGCGTGTCCTGGCCAGCGGTCAGGATGAAGCGGTTACCCTCAGAGTGTTGGAATGGCACCCGCATGCTGACGGCCAGCAGGCGGTTATTGGCACACCGGATGAAGAGAAAGTGCTGGATCTTGCACTGATGGGGCGCTTCAGCCTGGATAACGTCTTGCTGGCCATGGCAACGCTTTATGGCCTGGGGGAAACAATCGATGATCTGGTAGCCGCGGTTAAAACACTCAAGCCTGTGCCAGGTCGCATGGAGCTCTATCGTCAAGTGGGTGCCCCGAGCGTGGTTGTTGACTATGCACATACGCCCGACGCCCTGCATAATGCCCTGGCGGCATTGAATGCTCATCTAGGTAGCAAGGCCAGACTGTGGTGCGTCTTCGGCTGTGGAGGAGACCGTGATGTCGGCAAGCGGGCAGAAATGGCCAAAGAAGCCGAGAAATATGCAGATATCGTTGTGGTGACAGATGATAATCCGCGCCAGGAAGCCCCTGAGACAATTCGTGCCATGATCATGGCAGGCTTCAGTGACGCCAGTATTGCTAACGAGAAGGTGGTGGAGATGGCTGACCGCCGTCAGGCCATTGCCCATGCGGTGGCTCAGGCGGCCACTGACGATGTCATCCTGGTGGCTGGTAAAGGGCATGAAGCGTATCAGGAAATCAATGACGTGCGGCATCCCTACCTGGACAGCGATGAGGTGCGTAAGGCACTGGCAAGGCGGAATGACCCATGCAATTGACGCTGGGAGAAATTGCCAAGGCAGTGGGAGGAGAATGTCCTCCAGGCGCTGCAGAGCAAAAGATAACCTCGGTGGTCACCGATTCCCGCCATATCGTACCAGGGTGTCTGTTTGTGGCACTCAAGGGCGAACGCTTTGACGGCCATGCCTACATAGACGAGGCGTTCAGGCAGGGGGCTGGCGCGGCGCTGGTCTCAGAGCATGTAGACAGCCTTGAAAATCCTCAACTGGTATGTGCAGACACCCGCCTGGCGCTGGGTCTGCTGGCACGCTACTGGCGTCAGCAGTGGTCATCCGGGCCTCTGGTGGCGATAACCGGCAACAGTGGCAAGACAACTGTCAAGGAAGTGAGCGCAGCGCTGCTGCAGGCACTGGGGCCGGTACACGCGACGCGTGGTAATCTTAACAATGATTTTGGAGCCCCCCTGACCTTGCTCGGGTTGAGTGAGCAGCATCGTGCGGCAGTGGTAGAGCTGGGTGCCAACCATATTGGTGAAATTGCCTGGACGACCCTGCTGACCCAGCCTCAGGTGGCTGTCATCACTAATGTCACCGGTGCTCATGTGGGTGAATTTGGCGGTATGGGCATGATTGCCCAGGCGAAAGGCGAAATCCTCAACGGATTGCCTGCTGACGGTGTGGCGGTTCTGAATCATGATGACTACTACTTTCCATTCTGGCAGCAGTGTGCATGGCCGCGCCGAATCATCAGTTTTGGTTTTCATCCAGCGGCTGATGTCACCGCTACTTCACTGGCTTGTGACCCTGAAGGGCGTTATGGCTTTGAACTTCGTTGGCAGGGGAAGGTCTTGGGTAGGGTCTCGCTGGCATTGATCGGTCGTCATAATGTGCTCAATGCGTTGGCATCAGCTGCCGTCGCGCTGAGTCTGAAGATAGCACCAGACGATGTGGTCAAACGGTTGAGTGATTTGCAGTCGCTGCCGGGGCGCTTGAACCTGGTGCCGGGGGTGAGAGGAAGCCGGTTGCTGGATGACTCCTACAACGCTAATCCCGGAGCCGTTAAGGCTGCGCTGGATACGCTGATGAGTTTTTCCGGGCCGCGCTGGTGCGCGCTGGGCGCCATGGGGGAGTTAGGCACGGAATCTGCTGCGCTGCATGCTGAGGTGGGGGCTTATGCCGCCGCAGCCGGAGTAGATACGTTGGTAACGCTGGGGGATGCAGCGCAGGCTGCTAGTCAGGCATTCGGCAGTGGTAAACATTTCGATGACTATGCTGATTTACAGACATATCTCATTGAACACCTGCCATCAGATGCCAATCTGTTGATCAAAGGCTCTCGTAGTGCGGGGATGGAGCGACTGGTCGCCGCCCTGCGCGTAGATAAAAAATAAGGTAACCGCCGCTCATGTTATTTCATTTGGCGAATTTTCTAAGTCAGTTCCAAAGCGCATTTCAGGTCTTTAATTATCTGACACTGCGAGTCATTCTCGCAGAGTTAACTGCACTCTTGCTGTGCCTATGGCTTGGCCCCTGGGTCATTCGTCGTCTGGTGGAAGGGCAGATTGGCCAGGCCATTCGTGATGATGGCCCGCAATCACACCTTTCTAAGGCAGGAACGCCTACCATGGGCGGTGCCATGATTCTGATT
>Ga0102930_1000704_pt1 | contig 11064 bp, 11 predicted proteins | sample SalPon1_B_H2O_MG_FD_84514 | JGI IMG/M metagenome (GOLD analysis project Ga0102930, IMG submission 84514) | Salt pond water microbial communities from South San Francisco under conditions of wetland restoration - Salt Pond MetaG R1_B_H2O_MG | ecosystem: Environmental > Aquatic > Non-marine Saline... | reverse complement strand
GTTGAAGGTTTAAATTTAATAAAGCTATTAAGATCAAACACGTATCCAGCGGTTACAAAATAATGCTTCTGCTCCGCACCAAAGTTTCTTCCCTCTCTATCTATGTGTGTAGAATTTAAAAAATTCGGCATAGATAATCCTACATAAAACTTTTCAGTATAATAGAGTAAACCTGCTCCTACACTAGGATAAGTCTCGTCTATATCGTCTTGAAATGCTGGATCCTTAGGGTCTAAATAATAGCCTTCTGTAAAACTGGAGGTGTGAAATGTTGCCCCTCCCTTAACTCCAAAGGCAAGTTTAGCATCTGTGCCAATATCAAAAGTATAGGAAAGATCTACAAAAGCATTGGTTTCTTCTGTAGGTCCTATTTGATCATTGATGGCAGAAAGTCCTACTCCAAGCCCGTTACCTAAGGGCGTATGTGCATTAAAAGTTAAGGTTTGGGGAGCGCCCTCCACGCCAGACCACTGCTCTCTATAAAGTGCTCCTACAGAGAGGCTCTCTTTAGATCCAGCATATGCCGGGTTTATTACGTTCATGTTGTACATATACTGAGTATATTGAGGGTCTTGCTGTGCTAAAGATCTTTGGGAACCTAGGAGCAGTACCATTCCTAAAATGAGTAAATATCTGGTTGTCATAGAAAATTTTCTTTTTAAAACTATTTAATTTGATTGTTCAACATTGATGTAAAGTGAACCTTCTTTGCTTATACCGAATTCAGGGTCTTGTGCATCAAAAGAAATGACGTAGAAATATGTGCCCGTCACTACGTCTGAACCACTATCATTTTGACCTATAAATTCATCTCTATAATTGTCTTTTTTAAAAATTAATCTTCCATTCCTATCAAATATTTCTATGGTAGTGATGGGTGTTCGGTCGGCCACACAGGACAAGTCAAAATTATCATTGAGGCCATCTTGGTTGGGAGATATCCCCTGAGAGATTTTACAATCATCTTGACCAAGATAAAGTTCATCTGCATCATCTGAACTACAGGAATACAATACAGCAAGACAAGCAATTAAGAGGTATGATTTTATATTCATAGAAACTAGATTTATTAGAAACAACGAAATAAGCAAATTTTTAGTATGCTGACTAGGATTAGTTGTAAAAGATAAAAAAATAAGTTTTCAGCTTAAGAACAAGATATTTGGAAATCATAAACTCAAGAGAGAACCAAAGTATTTTTCATAATTTTGTAGTATAACTTTTTCTATGCTAGAAGCTCAAAATACAACATACGAGTCTGCCGTTCTTATCGGTATCATAAATCAATTTCAGAATGAAGAAAAATCCAAAGAATACCTAGATGAATTAGAATTTCTAACTTATACGGCTGGCGGAGAGGTCAAAAAACGCTTCCAACAAAAGCTGGATGTCCCACATCCTAAAACCTTTATAGGAAAAGGAAAACTAGAGCAAGTCCGAAATTATGTAGAAGAACATGAAATAGGTACTGCTATTTTTGATGACGAACTATCACCAGCGCAACAAAAAAATATTGAAAAAACCCTCAAATGCAAAGTTGTAGATAGGACATACCTTATCCTAGATATTTTTGCACAACGTGCCAAAACAAGCTATGCAAGCACCCAAGTAGAGCTTGCCCAATATGAATACTTACTGCCCAGACTGGCAGGGCTCTGGACGCACTTGGAGCGCCAGCGTGGTGGTATTGGAATGCGTGGCCCAGGGGAAACCGAGATAGAAACCGATAGACGGATAGTAAGAGACAAAATTACCTTGCTGAAGAAAAAACTGAAAACAATAGACAAGCAAATGGCTGTACAGCGCGGCAACAGAGGTAGTCTTGTACGGGTGGCTCTTGTGGGATATACCAACGTGGGCAAATCCACGCTGATGAACGTCATCAGCAAAAGTGAAGTCTTTGCAGAAAATAAGTTATTTGCTACTCTGGATACTACCGTAAGAAAAGTAGTGATAAGAAACCTTCCTTTTCTTCTTACCGATACAGTTGGTTTTATAAGAAAATTGCCTACTCAGCTGGTAGAATCTTTTAAATCTACACTAGATGAAGTGCGGGAAGCAGACCTTCTTCTGCATATTGTAGATATATCTCATGAAAATTTTGAAGACCATATTGAATCTGTGAATAGCATCCTAGATGACATCAAGGCTAAAGACAAGCCTTGCATCATGGTTTTTAATAAAATAGACCAGTATGAGCCTGAAACCTTAGAGGAAGATGACCTGATGGTGGTACGCTCTTTCCAACATTACACGCTGGAGGAGTGGAAAAAAACATGGATGCAAAGACAAGGCGAAAATGTGCTTTTTATCTCTGCTACAGAAAAAGAAAACATTGAGGAGTTCAGAAAAAAAGTTTATGATACTGTGAGAGAAATTCATATCACAAGATTTCCATACAACAACTTTTTATATCCAGAATACAGTACCTACACCGAGGATGAAAAGATGGACTAAGTCCTCGGCATTATTCACTAAAGAAGACAGATAATTCCTTTGTAGTTTTAAGGTTGTGTAATTTATCTATACTCAAAGGCTTTTCTATAAAGCCTATAAAAGAAGCATGGTTTTTAGCTCTTTCTTCTTGTTTAGAGTCCAATGAAGAGGTCATTATTAAAACGAAACAAAACCTATCCAACTCTAGTTTTTCCAGTTCTTCTAAAACTCCCCATCCGTCCAATTTTGGCATGTTTATATCCAAAAATATCAAAAATTTCAGGTTGCCTGTTTTTTCTTTAGTGATGTACTTTATAGCTTCATAGCCATCCTGAAAAACTTTTGGGGAATTAGAAAATTTGGAAAGCTCCATTATTTTTTTATGAATAAAGAGCACCATCTTATCATCATCAATATTTAAAACGTCTAAATTCATGATTCTGTAGTTATAAAAAATTCAGGAGAAGACTTCTACTTGGGTATAGAAAACTGAAAAGAACTGCCTTTTCCTAATTCTGAATCTAACCAGATGTCTCCGCCTAGATTCTCTATAATTTTCTTGCACATGGCAAGCCCCATGCCTACTCCTTCACCATATTGCATATTTTCTCTGTAGAAGGGTTTAAATATTTTTTCAGCATTGGACTTATGGATACCTATACCATTATCCTCTACTTTAATAAGCCATAAATGAATATGATCTTCTACTGAAATTTTTATATGAAGTTGTCGCTTTTCAGATCTATACTTTAAGGCATTCCCAATCAAGTTTCTAAAAACGATAGAAAGCAAAGTTTTAGACGTTTTGAGATGTTCAATCTGATCATGTTCTACTTTAACTTTGATATTTTCAGATTTTATTAATGGTAGATTGAGATCTATTACATTTTGTATCAGTTCTTTTAAATCTATTTCGTCTTTATCATCTATAAGTTGAACTTTAGCAAACTTCAGGAGGTCGTGGATGACTTCTGTCATTTCTTTTGTGCTTTGCAATGCATAATTCATATACTCTTGTACTTCATCACTTTGGCTATTGCTAAGCTTAAAATGAAGAAGTTCCAGTAAACCACGCAAGGCATCTAGCGGACTTTTGAGGTCATGCGCTGCGGTATAAAACAGTTTTTCTGTCTGTTCTTTTTTTAAGTTTAGCTGGTCTGCTATCCTATCCATCTCAATTGTGTTTTGCTTGGACTCATATAGGCTTGATGCTAGTCTAGCAAGAGACTTCAAAGCCTCTTTTTGATGTAAGGCTAAAGTCCTGGGCTCGGTATCTAAAATACAAAGCGCTCCTAAAATTAAGCCTGCATTAGTAGTCAGTGGCACACTCTCAATAAATGAAACCTTAGATGGTTGATTACTGTTGAAACTGTTGCCCTTTAAAGCGTGGTTTAAAAAAATTAGCTGGTCTTGGCTTTTATCTTTATGATCAAAAAAGAAGTGGTTTGATGCATTATTAAGACCTTCGCTGTGTTGGGAGCTGAATACTTGTCCTTTAGCATCTATAAGGGTTACCATAGAAGATTTAGTCTCACAAATTTCTGAGGCTAATTTGACGATTAAGTTAAGTTCTGTTTCTGATAAATTATCAAATAAATTTAAGTTATAAGATCCTTTCTGCTCTTCTGATTTATCATCAGATAAGATTGTGTGTTTCATAATCCAAAGATTAGGATGAAGGTCAAGATGGTTATTCTATTGAAGGTTGTATTAATTTAATTTTTAAAAGTTTAGACGAGGCTACAGTTGTTTACAACAATTTGGTGTAATTTTATAAACATCATGTGTAGTCTTTGCATCACAAATTTAATGTTTTTAATAAAAAGTCACGCTTTGAATAAGAATAAATTGACTACTCAAGGTTAAATTATGTCGTGATTTTATTAGAATTTAATGGAATATTGAGATACAAAGATTGAGAAAGAGTCTTTCTCTACTAAATATCGGTAGATGAATCTAAAACCAGCCCTCTATTTTTTTGATTTAAGTAAATTACCAAAATAAAATTGTAATCCAAGCAACCTTAAATTCTAGAAAACAGCAGATGTAATTGATCTAATTTAGATTAACTTTTAGAAGTTATTTTTAAAAGCCTTAACTTTATCAGTACTTACAAAAATGGATTTTGATTACAAATTCTCACTTAAATTGAAAAGATAAATCAAACTTATACCTCATGAAAAAATCAATTTTACTTTTAGTCAGCTTGTTGTGTATAGCCTGTCATGATTCTCCAAAACTGAGTAAGGAAAAAGACGTCCAGAAAGCTAATAGATTTGGTATTGTAATACACGGTGGAGCTGGAGTTATCAAAAAAGAAAACATGACAGACTCCCTACGTCTGGCCTATGAAGAAAAGCTTGAAGAAGCCATCAATGTAGGACATAAGATTTTAGCTGAGGGAGGGACAGCCCTAGAGGCCGTGCAAAAAACCATCAATGTGATGGAAAACTCTCCCCTATTTAATTCTGGCAAAGGTGCTGTATTGAATGCAGATGGCGTTGCAGAACTGGATGCTTCTGTGATGGATGGCAATACCAAAAATGCTGGAGCTATCTCTGGTGTTCAGCATATCAAAAATCCGATAAATTTAGCTTTAGAGGTTATGCATGAATCTGATCATGTCATGCTAAGCGCTTCAGGTGCTGAGGAATTTGCTAAACTCCATGACCTAGAGTTTGTAGACAATACCTACTTCATCACCGAGAGAAGAAAGCAAGCCCTACAAGCCTCCAGAGCTAAAGAACAAGGCCTTTCTTCCAATGAATTCTACCTGAGTAACGAAAAGTATGGCACCGTAGGTTGTGCAGCTTTAGATATGGAAGGCCACCTAGCTGCTGGGACATCTACAGGCGGTATGACCAACAAAAAATACGGCAGAATAGGAGATTCCCCCATCATAGGATCGGGTACTTATGCCAACAATAAAACTTGTGCCATTTCTGCAACAGGTCATGGGGAGTACTTTATGAGAGGCGTTGTAGCCTACGATATTTCTGCCATGATGGAATACCAGGGCATTAGCTTGGAGAAAACGGCACAACGCGTCATCCAAACAAAACTCACTGATATGGGTGGCACTGGCGGCATTGTGGGCATAGATAAAAAAGGAAAAGTGGTAATGGAATTCAACACCCCAGGTATGTTTCGCGCCAGCAAAAACATGAATGGTGAAACAGTAATCAAAATGTATAAAGATTGAGAAAACCTGGTAGTCTAATCACTTTGCTTATTTTGGCCTGCTAACTTTAGAAGCGACAAGCCTTCAGATCTTTATGTAGTAAACCAAAGCAATGTAATTATGATGACTAAAAATTATATTCACTTTCGCTTATAAAATCCTTATCAACGGTAAAGTCCTTTTAAATGATGAATTTGGTTTTGATGACTACTATGAAGTAAGAAGTTTCAAGGCAACATCTACACTAGGGGTAGGCTGTTGGCAAGTTTTGTTTTCGCAGACATATATCATAGTAGTAGTATGATCTGCTGGTAGCTTGTTTGATAACAACTCAAGATGTTCTTCATCGCCTCCTAAAAATATACTATTGCTTAGGCTAGCAGATTGCAACTCTAAAGCCATACTCTTAGCCTCTGGTCCCATAATAGCTACCTCATAAAAAGGAAACGCCAACCAACCGAACAATATTTGCCAATTAGCCGCATTAGGTCCAGCTTTAAAAAGCTTTGAGTACATCTGGTTCAGCATAGTCTTAGAGGTTTCTATATAGATATCCTCATTATAAAACTTACCTAGTAAAAACAGTGATTTAGCCAATGAAGAATTGGCAGCAGGAATAACGTTGTCTTCCATCTCATAGGTATTAGAAATAAGCTGCTCCCCACTTTTAGGGGTATATTGAAACATGGCTATATCCTCATCTTTAAACTCTTCAAAGCAAATCTCTGCTAGTGTTTTAGCTTGATGCAGATACTCAATTTTGAAAGTAACCTGATAGAGGTTAATCAGAGCTTCTATCATAAAAGCATAATCTTCTAGAAAACCTAAAATGGTTTTGCCTCCCTTTTGGGTTCTCAATAACCTATTAGCTTGTGTAAGTCGCGTTTCTAATAAAAAATCAGTAGCAGATACAGCTAGATCCAAATATTCTTTGTTTTGCAAAGCTTTATAGGCGTCCACAAGTCCAGTAACCAGCATCGCGTTCCATGAGGTTAGCAGCTTATCATCAGTGGCTGGTCTTGGCCGTTTAGCTCTATGTAGAAATAGCTTTTGCTTTAAATGTTCCAGATCATTTTCAAAAGAAACCTTATCTAAACCCTTATCCTTTGCATAGCGGTCTGGAGATTGTTTTGTAAACAGAATATTGGCGGAAGATTCCCAATTTCCACGTCTTGTGATGTTGTAATAGTCTTCAGCGAGAGTCAATTCATTTTCAGAGAGCAACTCTGCAAGTTCTGAGTACGTCCATACATAGTATTTACCTTCTTCACCTTCACTATCAGCATCAAGAGCAGAATAAAAACCAGCCTCAGGACTCCTCAACTCTCTGGTAATAAATGCTATAGTTTCAGCTATCACCTTTTTATAATGTAGCCTTGGAAATAATTTATAAGCATTGGCATACAAGCTAAGAAGCAAAGCATTATCGTATAGCATCTTTTCAAAATGGGGTGCAAACCACTTATCATCCACGGCATATCTGGAGAAGCCGCCCCCAATGTGGTCATAAATACCTCCAAAAGAAATTTCGTCAAGGGTTTTTAAAAGAGCTTCTGCTGCAAAGTGATTATCGGTTAGCTGGTAATATTGAAGCAAGAACTGCCAGGAATTTGCCATAGGGAATTTTGGAGCACCTTTAAAGCCACCATGTTCTAGATCTACGCTCTTCTGCCAACCCGTTAAAAAATCAACATAATCTTTAGTGGTGAATTCATGCTGTACGTCTACAGAATAAAACTCCTGGCCTAGATGAATACCAGCTGTGAGTTTCTCTGCATTTTCAAGCAGGTAGGTGTACGACTTGGAGTAGGCCTTAGCTACGTTGGCTAAAATTTTTTTCCAATTGTCTTTAGGGAAATAAGTAGCCGCATAAAAGGGTCTGCCATCTGGAAGAGCAAAGGCATTGAGAGGCCATCCGCCACGACCTGTAAGCAACTGGGCGGCTTCCATATAAATATGATCTAGGTCTGGACGTTCTTCTCTATCGATTTTGATACACACAAAGTGCTTATTCATCAACTCTGCTACTGTCTCATCTTCAAAAGATTCATGAGCCATAACATGGCACCAGTGACAAGCTGCATAGCCAATACTTATTAATAAAGGTTTATTTTCAGTCTTAGCATAGTCTAAAACTTCTGGACTCCACTCCTGCCAATGCACAGGATTTGTAGCGTGTTGCAGGAGATAGGGGCTGCTAGCGTGTGATAAATTATTCTCTTCGGAAAACATCGATTCTTTTTATTTAGGGACATGCTCGTTAGTAATACTAATTCTTTTCTTTGCGAATTTGGTGTCTTACTGATTATAATACCAACGTAGAAAAATTCGAAAAATTCAAAGATCTAGAATTTTATTAGGAAAAAACATGCAAACAATTGATCATGTGCAATTTAAAATATTAGCTAAACACGTGTTAATTAATTTTTTTTTCAAAAATACATTTTTTAGTATTTCTGAATTTAATTTCGTCCTAAAACTTAAACCTAATCCTAAAATTAGAAATAGGTGGGTATAAAAATTGGATAGCATCTCATAATTCCGTATTTTCAACATAAACAAAACTCATGATCAATAAAACTGTAAATAACGTTACTGAAGCTTTAGAGGGTGTTCAGGATGGAATGACTTTCATGCTTGGTGGATTTGGGTTAAGCGGCATCCCTGAAAATTCTATACAGGAACTGGTTAAACGACATGTGAAAGACCTCACCTGCATTTCAAACAACGCAGGGGTAGATGATTTTGGACTTGGGTTGTTACTGAAAAAAAAGCAAATTAAAAAAATGATCTCGTCTTATGTAGGCGAGAACGCAGAATTTGAACGACAGATGCTAAGTGGTGAACTTGATGTAGAACTCATCCCACAGGGCACATTGGCAGAACGTTGCAGAGCTGCCCAAAATGGAATTCCTGCTTTCTATACACCCGCAGGCTACGGCACAGAAGTAGCTGAAGGAAAAGAGGTGAGAACCTTTAAGGGCAAACCCCATATTATGGAAGAAGCTTTTGTAGCAGATTTTGCCTTTGTAAAAGCATGGAAGGGTGATGAAGCTGGTAATGTAATCTTTAAAGGCACTGCCAGAAACTTTAATCCGCTGATGTGTGGCGCTGCAAAGATCACTGTAGTGGAAGTTGAAGAGCTGGTGAAACCTGGCGAACTAGACCCTAACTTTGTTCATACGCCAGGCATTTTTGTACAGCGTATTTTTCAGGGAGAAAGCTTTGAAAAACACATTGAAAAACGAACTACGCAGTGAGTCAATGAGTCTATTTGAAAATGAGAAATGACAAGGATAATATCGTTTTAAAATTGACTTTTGATTTTGCTCTAAAAATTTTTGCTTTTTCTAAGAGATTAAGAGGATTAAAAAAATTTGAAATGGCAACTCAATTATTTAAAAGTGGTACCTCAATTGGCGCGAATATAAGAGAGGCTCAAAATGCAGAAAGTAAAGCTGACTTAATTCACAAATTTAAAATAGCTGCAAAAGAAGCTGACGAAACTGAATATTGGCTTGAGCTCTGCAAAACCTCAGATTATTATCCAACACCTGAAGGGATTCTATTCGATGATCTTAAGCTAATTATTAAAGTAACCAGCAAGATCATATCTTCCTCAAAGAAATCATAATTTTCAAATCATAAAATTAGAAATAATGCTAGATAAAACAGGAATAGCCAAACGTATAGCTCAAGAAGTTCAAGATGGATTCTATGTCAATTTAGGTATAGGCATCCCTACACTCGTGGCCAATTATGTGAGAGAAGATATAGAACTGGAGTTTCAAAGTGAAAATGGAATTTTGGGCATGGGGCCGTTTCCTAAAGAAGACGAAGTAGATGCAGACCTTATCAATGCTGGCAAGCAAACCATTACTGCACGTCCTGGTGCTAGTTTTTTTGACTCTGCTCTGAGCTTTGGGATGATTCGAGGACAACACGTGGATCTTACAATTTTAGGCGCTATGGAGGTAGCCCAAAATGGAAACATCGCCAATTGGAAAATCCCAGGCAAGATGGTGAAAGGTATGGGAGGCGCTATGGACCTAGTAGGCTCTGCCAAAAACATTATTGTAGCGATGATGCACACCAACAAAGCTGGAGATTCTAAGTTATTAAAATCCTGTTCACTTCCGCTTACAGGAGTTGAGTGCGTGACCAAAATCGTGACCAATATGGCCGTTCTGGATATCGTGGATAAGAAATTTAGGCTTCTGGAACGAGCGCCTGGTGTAAGTGTAGAAGCTATTAAAATGGCCACCGAAGGCGATTTGATAATTGAAGGCGATATTCCTGAAATGTCTTTATCAACCAAATAAGCTTAAACACAAAGGGCTAATCAAATTGATTAGCCCTTTCTTTATGATTGCCATACTGTTGTGCTTAATCTATCAGTATGACGACTTTATTGTCTTTTAGCTCAATAACTCCTCCAGAAATATCAAAATAAAATTTTGAATCTTCTTTATAGAATTGAGTTTTAGAAGTTTCTGGCAATGTGACTGAGGCGTCTAATTTGATTGCCCCTTTTTTCAGTACTGAAACAACAGGAGCGTGATGATCTAGTATCTGAAACTCACCATTTGTCCCAGGCACACTCACAGAGTTTACCTCATCACTGAGTATAATTTGTTCTGGACTTACTATTTCTAGATGCATAAGCTAGTTGTTTTATTGGTCTTCGTTCAACATCTTTTCACCAGCCTCAATAGCTTCTTCAATAGAGCCTTTCAAGTTGAAAGCAGATTCTGGGATATGGTCTAATTCTCCATCCATAATCATGTTGAAACCTTTGATGGTGTCTTTGATGTCCACAAGAACACCTTTTAAACCTGTAAATTGCTCTGCCACATGGAAAGGCTGAGAGAGGAACCTCTGCACTCGTCTAGCTCTTGAAACCGAAAGCTTATCTTCTTCAGATAATTCTTCCATACCTAAAATAGCGATAATATCTTGTAGTTCTTTATATTTCTGAAGCAACTCTTTCACACGCTGCGCACAGTCATAGTGATCATCACCCAGGATGTCTCTTGTCAAAATTCTGGATGTAGAATCCAAAGGATCTACCGCTGGGTAGATACCAAGTTCCGCGATTTTTCTAGAAAGTACTGTAGTCGCATCTAAGTGAGAGAAGGTTGTGGCTGGAGCTGGATCCGTAAGGTCATCTGCTGGCACATACACGGCCTGTACAGAAGTAATAGATCCTTTTTTGGTAGAAGTAATACGCTCTTGCATAGCTCCCATCTCTGTGGCTAAAGTAGGTTGGTATCCCACCGCAGATGGCATACGTCCAAGAAGTGCAGACACCTCAGACCCCGCTTGGGTGAATCTAAAAATATTGTCCACAAAGAAAAGAACATCTTTACCTTGTGCCTCGCCAGCACCATCGCGGAAATATTCTGCAATAGTAAGTCCTGAAAGTGCTACTCTGGCTCTTGCCCCAG